>Ga0134126_10003475_pt1 | contig 19728 bp, 18 predicted proteins | sample KB31752_FD_96881 | JGI IMG/M metagenome (GOLD analysis project Ga0134126, IMG submission 96881) | Terrestrial soil microbial communities with excess Nitrogen fertilizer from Kellogg Biological Station, Michigan, USA - KB3-175-2 | ecosystem: Environmental > Terrestrial > Soil > Unclassified ...
GGCCGCGGTGGCGCTGGCCCGCGAGATCGAGCGCCGCGCGCCGCAGGACGCCACCGCGCGCTGGTGGAAGGAAGAGCGGCACGGCGTCTTCGTGGACTACAACCAGAACGCCAAGGACCGCACCGTGGCCTCGGCCTACTCGGTCCGCCCGACCCGTGACGCCCGAGTATCGGCCCCGCTGACCTGGGACGAGGTACCGGACTGCGATCCGGCCGAGTTCACCATCGACACCATGCCGCAGCGGTACGCCCGGCTGGGCGACGTGGCGGCGGGCATCGACGAGACGGCCGGCTCGCTGGACGGTCTGCTGGACCTGGCCGCCCGCGACGAGGCCGCCGGGCTGCCGGACGCGCCCTGGCCGCCGCACTACGAGAAGCAGGAGGGTGAGGAGGCCAGGGTCCAGCCCTCGAAGCGCCGGGCCCCGGCGCGCGCGGCGGCGGACGCGGCCAGCGTTGTCCCGCCCGCGCCGGGCAAGTCCAGCGGGGCGAGCGGCCGCCGGCGCACGTCGATGCCGCTGATCGAGGTCGCGCGGGCCGCCACCAAGGACGAGGCGCTGGCCGGGCTGGACCGCTGGAAGCAGCGCCACCCGGCGGCGGCCGCCGCGCTGGAGCCGGCCGACATCCTGGTCGACTCGATGCGCGGCCGCTCGTCCACCTGGACCCGGATCCGCCTGAACCTGCGCCACATCCCGGAGGCCGAGCGCCCGCCCCAGGAAGAGCTCGAGGTCGATTACGACCCCTGGGCGGGTGTCACTCCCCCGCCCCGCCGTCCCTCCAGCCCCGCCTGACCCCGGCCCGGGCCGAGTGCCTGGCCCAGGCCCGGGCCGAGTGCCTGACCGGGCCCGGGCCGAGTGCCTGACCGGGCCCGGGCCGAGTGCCTGACCCGAGGCACTCAGCCCGAACAAGGCCCCGCTGGACTCCTGGGATCTGCGGGGCGCCAGGGGCTGCCGTGGCCGGGGCGGACGTCCCGCCCGGCCCGGCGCAGGCCGTCGCAGCGACGTGGTTGTTGCTCTCACGCTGCTCCAGCGACATGAGAGCAACAACCACGTCGCTGGCCCTCGCGCCGGAGGCGGCAATCAGCCCCGGTCGAGCGCCGGGTCGGGTTGCTGGAGTCGGGCCTGGGGCCGGTGTTGTTTGTGATGCGGGCGGGAGCGGGCGCTGCGTCTGGCTGAGCCCGCCGCCGCTGACACCACGGGCCGACCGCCAGCCGGCGGGCGCGGAATCCGGTTGTGGGCCGGGGGGTCACGACATATCGTGTTGTCATCTGGCCGAGGCGGGGGCTGAGCCAAGATTGCGAGAAAGCCGATGACGCAGCCGAACGGCGCGGACGGCCCTGGCGAGCCCGGCCAGGCGCAGGACAGCCAGGCTGACGACATTCAGCCTGATGACGATCAGCCTGACGACACGGGACCGGGCAGCACCGCGCCCGGCGGCACCGCACCTGACGACGACCAGGCCGACGACACTCAGCCTGACGACTACGGGGTACGGGCCGAGACCTACCTGCGGCTGCTGGCCGAGGCGGAACTGCGGCGGGCGCTGGCCCGGCCGCGCAGCCCGGTGCAGCGCATTCCGCCGACGGCCGCGCTGTGGGCCGCGAACGCGGTTGGCACCCTGACCGGTAGCGCCCAGCTGGCCGCCCGCTCGGCCGGCCCGGCCGCTGCCTGGGCCGGGCAGGGGGCGGTGCGGTTCCTGGCCCCGCCCGCCCGGCAGGTCGGCCGCGCCCTGCCGCCGTCCGTGCGGCGGGCCGGGGCGGCGCTAGGCCCGCAGGCCCAGCGAGCCAGGCAGGCCGCCGAGGCGCTGGCCCCACCGGCCAGCCAGGTCACCGGCGCCCTGGCGCCGCGAGCCCGGCGGGCCCGGCGAGCGGTGGCGCAGGCGGGCTGGCAGGCGCGGATCGCGGCCGACCGGCTGGGAGACCGGCTGATTGATCGGCTGACCGGTGGGAGCCGGGCGGATGACCAGGCCTCAGAGAACGCGCTCGAGCGGGTGCGGGAGGCCGCGCATGTGCTGGTCGCCGCCGGAGCGCTGAGCGAGGACGTGGCCCGGTCGGTCGGGCTCGGCTTCGGCTACGCGCTGGCGTCGCGGGGGCTGGCCGACGACTTCTCCACCTGGGATGACCGGCCCTACCGGCCCTACGACTTCAGTCCGGCCGCGACGCCGGCCGGGCCGATCCTGGTGGCCGGCATCGGCGCGCAGGTCGAACTCGCGGCGGACGGCTATCGGGCCCGCACGCACCTGCTGGCCCTGGTGCTGGGGCCCGGCACCGCGCTGCTGACGGCGGTGAGCTGGCTGACCGAGTCGCCGCCCGGCCCGCCGGAGGAGGACCCTGGCTGGCAATTTGACGACGGCCTCGGGGGCCTGGTGCAGCGCATGAACGGTCAGGTCACCGACAACCGGGGCGGCACCTACCAGCTGCGCATGGGCGGCGGCGCGGGCAGCTCGAACGGGCCCTGGGAGGCCCGCCTGGAGCTCAGTCCCGAGCCGTCGGCCGGGCTGGACTGGCTGGAGATCAGGCTGGCACCGGACCAGGACCCCGTCCGCGTCGACCTGACCAAGGCAGCCCGCGACGAGGCTGACCCAAAGACTGCCCGGCCGCCGGCCGGCCCGGCGCAGCGGGCCGAACGGATCATCGACGCGGCCAGCGAGCGGCTGCTGGGCGAGCTGTGCCCCGACCCGGAGCACGAGCATGAGCACGAGCACGACCTGACGGGCCTTGTCGGCCTGGCCGAGGCGCTGCGGGCGGCTGGTGTCCTGCCCGCCGGCAGCCCGGCGCTGGCCCGGCTGCGGACGCTGATCCGGCGGCTGGGGCTGACCGTGCCCGCCGAGCTGGCCGGCCCGGCCGGCGCCGGCTCCGACGAGGCCGCGGAACTGCCCGAGGCCTGGCTGGCCGGGCTGAGTCCACGGCGCTGGCCCGGCCTGAGCGGTGATGCCTGCGCGGGCACGGCCGTCGCGGTGCTGCCCGAGCTGGACGGCGTCCGGTGCGTGATCGCCGGACTGGTGACCAGCACGCACAGCTACTCGGTCACCATGCAGGTGCTGGCCTGGGGCTGGCCGTGGCACGCGGGCCGGCATGGGCTGTGGCAGCCGTTCACCTGGTGGGCCCGCGACGATGCCGGGCGCTGGTATCAGGGCGTCGAGGAGGGCTACAGCTCGGGCGGCGACCTGGCCGAGATGCAGATCGCGCTGGCGCCCGCGCTGCACCCGGAGGCGACCAGCCTGGAGCTCATCTTGTCCGGTGCGTCCGGCCAGGTCAGCGCGACCGTCCCGGTGACCTGGGCGAGGATGCCGTGACCGGGCCATGGTGGGCCGCCCTCGGGCCGGCCGAGACCACTGTGACCTGCGACGGGCACCAGCACCTGATCCGCTGGTCGGACGGGCGGCTGACCGCGGCCAGCCATCCCGACGCCGAGGGCGAGCTGGTGATGGGCGCACTCGGCGGCGACACGCCGCGCTGCGTGCAGATCGTCCAGGCCTGGGGCGCGCACTCCGACGACCTGGACGTGCTGGCCATCGGCCCGCGCACGGCCGGCGACCAGGTGACCGCCATCATGCCCGGCGACGAGATATCGCCCCTGGAGGGCATGGCCGCGTTCCGGTTCTTCTCCCGCTCTGGCGGCCCGCCGCCCTGGCCCACCAACCGCCGCCCCGACCTGTTCAGCTCGGCCATGACCACTCGCCGCCGGCGCACGGCGGCCTGGGGCCGCGCCATCCCGGCGCCGAGCCGCATGCCGGGCTCCCGGCCGATGATCCCGGCGTCGGGGTCGGTCGCCTTCACCAGCCACCTGCGGGTCGTTTCCAGCCACCGCCACCGGGTTTCTGGCCAGGGCCGGGGCCGGAACCCGGCCGCCGAGCGGGCCGAGAACCGGGTCGGCGAGCTGCGGATGCTGTTCGCGCTGGGCCCGGAGTTCCAGTGGCGGCTGTCCGGCGCCGTGGCCGCCGCCTGGGCGACCGGGCGGTCCGGGCCCGGCCTGGCCGCGGTCCGCCCGGCGCTGACGGCGGCGCTGGCCGGGCGGCTGGCGCCGGCCGCGCTGGCCTGGCTGGGCACCGACCCCGGCCGGGTCGAGGTGACCCTGCACAACGGCCCCGGCTGGGGCCAGCTGTCGGCCACCGCCGGCCAGCCCAGCGAGCCGGGCCAGCCCAGCCAGCCCGGCCTGACCGCCGCGCTGACCCCCGACTGGCTGGCCCGGGTCTGGGCCCCCGGCCTGGCCCTGGTCGCCGGCCGGCTGGTCGTCGCGGTGCCCGAGGCCGAGTGGCCGCGGGCCCGCGTCCTGGCCCTGGCCGCGCCCGGCGCCGAGCCGGTCGCCATGGACGTCCGCTGGGAAACCGGCCAGTGGCGGCCCGCGCCGGCCGGTCATCAAGAACCCGATGATTAACAAAGGGGCAAGGAGCCAATCACGTGGTCAGTGACTCGGGTCCGGGGCGGGCCGACAGCCAGCACTACGCGGCGGCCGCCCTCGGCATCGCCGTCGCCGCCCGGGTGCCGGTCCTGCTGTGGGGAGCGCCCGGCACCGGCAAGACGTCGTCCATCCGGGCCATGGCGCAGGCCATGGGCTGGCCGTGCGAGACCGTGATCGCCTCCATCCGCGAGCCGTCGGACTTCGCCGGCCTGCCCATCGTGGTCGGGGACGGGGTGCGCTTCGCGCCGCCCGCCTGGGCCACCCGCCTGGCCCAGGCCGACCACGGCCTGCTGTTCCTCGACGAACTGTCCACCGCGCCGCCTGCGGTCCAGGCCGCGCTGCTGCGCGTGGTGCTGGAGCGGGTCGTCGGCGACCTGGTCCTGCCCGCCGGCGTGGCCGTCGTCGCCGCCGCCAACCCGCCCGAGCAGGCCGCCGACGGCTGGGACCTGTCGGCCCCGCTGGCCAACCGGCTGTGCCACCTGAACTGGGACATCGACCCGCTGGCCGTGGCCGACGGGCTGGCGGGCGGGTTCACCGCCCCGGTCGTGCCGCAGCTGCCCGAGGGCTGGGAGGCCGAGCAGCACCTGGCCCTGGCCCTGGTCGCCGCGTTCCTGCACGCCCGGCCCGCGCTGGCCTGCGCGCCGCCCACCGAGGCGACGTCGGCGGGCCGCGGCTGGCCCAGCCCGCGCACCTGGGAGATGGCGGCCCGGCTGTGGGCGGCCAGCGGCGCCGCGGCCGCCGCCGAGGAGGCCAGGGCGGCCCTGGTGGCCGGGTCGGTCGGCGAGGGCGCGGCGGCCGAGTTCCTGGCCTGGCTGCAGGAGATGGACCTGCCCGACCCGGAGGCCGTGCTGGCCGACCCGGCCTCGTTCCGGCTGCCGCGGCGGGCCGACCGGGCCTACGCCGCGGTGGCCGCGATCGCCGCCGTGGTGGCGGCCGACCCGACCCCGGCCCGGTGGGCGGCGGGCTGGCAGGTGCTGGGCATCGCGGCCCGGTCCGGGCCCGACGTGGCCGCGGTGGCGGCCCGGGTGCTGGTGCGCTGCCGCCCGGCCGACGCGCCGCTGCCGGCCGAGGTCCGCCTGTTCGCCCCGGTCCTGCGCGACGCCGGGCTGTTGCACGGATGACCGAGGGAACCGGGAGACACAGTGAGCAGCGAGCTGATCCCCGGGCTGGCCGCGGCCCGGCTGTGGGCGGCGGCCCGGTTCCCGTACCTGGCCAGCGCGGTGTTCGGGGCCCGCGTGGTGGCGGCGCCGGGCATCGGCACCGTGTCGGTGGACGAGCAGTGGCGGCTGTGGGCCGACCCGGAGCTGGCCGCGGGCTGGAACGCCGCCGGGCTGGGCAGCGTGCTGGTGCACCACGTCTGCCACCTGCTGCGGCTGCACGGCGAGCGGGCGGCCCCGGCCGGGGTCACCGAGGCGGAGGCGGACCGCTGGGTGCGCTGCGCCGACGCCGAGATCAACGACGACCTGGTGCCGACCGGGCTCGAGCTGCCCGTCGACCCGGTCCTGCCCAGTGACCTGGGCTGTAGCCCGGCCCAGCTGGCCGAGATGTATTTCGGCGCCGCACGGCAGACCCCTTTGTTCGAGAAAAACGGGTTGGGCGGCCCGGGCCGGAAGCTCGACTGCGGCAGCGGCGCCGACGGATTCCCGCGGCCGTGGGAGGGCGGCGGGCCGCCGGGGGTGTCGCAGTGGCAGGCGCGGCTGTTGCGGCGACTGGTCGCGCAGTCGTGCCTGGCCCACCAGCGGCAGGTCGGCGACGTGCCGGCCGGGATGCTGCGCTGGGCCGACGAGGTGCTGTCACCGCGGGTGGACTGGCGCCGGGCGCTGGCCGCCGAGCTGCGCAAGGCGGTCGCCGACACGGCGGGCGCGGTGGATTACTCCTACCGGCGGCCGTCGCGGCGGGCGTCGGCCGCGGGCGCGGTGGTGCTGCCCGCGCTGCGGCGGCCGGTGCCGGAGGTCGCGGTGGTCTGCGACACCTCGGGCAGCATGACCGACGACATGCTGGCCGCGTCGCTGGCCGAGGTGGAGGGCCTGCTGGGCACGCTCGGGCTGGCCCGGCAGCTGCGCGTGCTGGCCTGCGACGCGGCCGCGGCTCCGGCCCGCCGGGTGACCTCGGCCCGGCAGGTGGAGCTGACCGGGGGCGGGGGCACGGACATGGGCGCGGGGATCGAGGCGGCGGCCGGGCTGCGGCCCCGGCCGGCCATCACGGTGGTGCTGACCGACGGGCTGACGCCGTGGCCGGACGGGCCGCCGCGGGGCATGCGGGTGGTCGTCGGCCTGCTCGGCGACGGCGCGCCGGAGCCGCCGCCCTGGGCCAGGTCTGTGCGCGTGCCCAGCGACGTCGGTTAGCTGGCGATGTCCCGCTCGGCGATGACCTTGAGCGGCCGGATGCGGACCAGGAGTTCGCCGGGCGCCCCGTTGCGGGCGCCGTACTCGGCCGCGCGGTCGGCGCCCATGTAGCGGCCGCCCAGGACCGCGGCCCAGTGCCGCAGCTCGTCCGGGTCCTCCGAGATCGTGGCCTCGCCCTGGATGACGACGAAGCTGTACGGCGGCTCCTGGTCGTCGACGCACATGCTCACCCGCGGATCGCGCCGCAGGACCCGGCCCTTGAGGCTGCTCTCACCGGTGGTGAGCAGGATGTCGTCGCCGTCGAGCACGAACCAGATCGGCGTCACATGCGGCCGCCCGTCGCGCAGGGTCACCGCCAGCTTGCCGGTCCGGGTGCCGGCCATCACGAACTCGTGCCACTCCTGGGTTGTCATCGTCGCCATGGGGACCACCGTAGGGGTCAGGAGCGGCTGAAGCGCACCAGGAACTCCAGCGTGCCGCTCTTGCCGGTGGTCACGAAGCTGCCGAAGCTCGGGTTGCCGATGTCGTAGTCGGCGAACACGATCGGGATGGCGCCGGAGACCGTGCCAGGTCCCGGCCAGCGCAGCGGTGTGCGCGGCCGCCGCGCTGGTTGGGCTGACGCGGCCGGACTGTGACCATGACGCAGCACAGTGCCAGCGCGGGGCGGCTGAACGTTACCTCTGCGTTTGCTATGTGGCCGGTGCTTGCTCGGCGGCGGGCTCGATCAAGCTGGCCAGGAGCTCGATGTGCTCAAGATCATTCAGGTCGAGCACCTGGAGGTAGACCCGCTCCGCGCCCGCCTTGGCCAGCTCCGCGAGCCGGTCGCCGATCTCGGCCGGGGTGCCGGCCAGCCCGTTGGCCCGCAGGTCGTCCAGGTCCCGGCCGATGGCGTCGGCCCGGCGCCGCAGCTCGGCGTCGGTGCGGCCGCAGCACACCGTGTGAGCCACCGAGTAGATCATCGACGACTCGTCCCGGCCGGCCGCCGCGCAGGCCTCGCGGACCCGGCCGAAAGCGGCCGTGGTGTCGTCCAGGCTGGCGAACGGCACGTTGAACTCGTCGGCGTACTGGGCCGCCAGCTCCGGGGTGCGCCGCCGCCCGCCGCCGCCGATCAGCACCGGCGGCCGGGGCCGCTGGGCCGGCTTGGGCAGGCCGGGCGAGTCGGTCACGCTGTAGTAGCGGCCGGAATAGCTGAACCTCTCGCCCTCGGGCACGGTCCACAGCCCGGTGATAACGGCCAGTTGCTCCGCGTACCGATCAAACCGCTCGCGCAGGCTCGGGAACGGGATGGCGTACGCCTGGTGCTCGGCCTCGTACCACGCCGCGCCCAGCCCGAACTCGACCCGCCCGCCGCTCATCTGGTCGACCTGGGCCACGGCGATGGCCAGCGGGCCCGGCAGCCGGAAAGTGGCGGCGGTCATCAGCGTGCCGAGGCGGATCCGGCTGGTCTGCAGGGCCAGCCCGGCCAGGGTGATCCAGGCGTCGGTCGGCCCTGGCAGGCCGCCGGCCGGCCCGCCGCCCGCGAACTCCATGTTCAGGAAGTGGTCGGACCGGAAGAAGGCGTCGAAGCCGAGCTCCTCGGTGGCCTTCGCCACCCGCAGCAGCGTCTGATAGTCGGCCCCCTGCTGAGGCTCAGTAAAGATCCGCAGTTTCATGCCGTCCACCCTGTCAGTACGCGATCGCCCGTTTGCCCGCCGGCCCCTACGCCCGCCGGCCCACCCGCGCCGCCCGCCGGGCTGCCTCTGCCCGGCGCCCGCCGGGCCGCCCGCGCGCCGGGCCGCCTCTTCCCCTTCGGCCCCCTTCGGCCCTGACCTCATTTCATGATCACCCGGACTTTTCAGTCATTATGACCGAAAAGTCCGGGTGATCATGAACGGCCGAGCGCGAGGCATTGACGGGACCACCCGGCGCCAAACGCGCTGGAGGGCGGCCGGCCGTGGGCCGAGGTCACCACGCTGTCCTGCCCGGCGCCGGGTGACTGCCTGGCGGGCGGCTTCTACCGCGGCCACTCGGGCGGCCTGGAGTCGCTGGTGGCCACCGAGTCCGGCGAGACGTGGCAGCCCGCGACCGAACTGGCCGGCACCGGGATGCTCAACAAGGACGGAGACGGCCAGGTCGGCTCGGTGTCGTGCGCCGCGCCGGGCGACTGTCTGGCGGGCGGTGACTACGCCGACGCCTCGCTCAGGCCTCAGGTGTACGTGGCCACCGAGACCGGCGGCCGGTGGCAGGCTGCGCAGCAGGTGCCGGGCACGGGTACCCCCACCAGCGCGGGCAAGACCGAGCTGGACTCGGTGTCCTGCGCCGCGCCGGGCGACTGCACCGCGGGCGGTGCCTACATCGCCCCGGACGGCGTCGAGTGGGCCCTGGTGGTCAGCTCGACGGGCGGCACCTGGAAGAAGGCCCAGCTGCTGCCCGGCCAGAGCGCCCTTAATGGCGATCCGACGGCGCGGGCCGCGGTGTACTCGCTGTCCTGCCCCACCCCAACCAGCTGCGGCGCGGGCGGCTCGTACATCGACCGGGCCGGGAACTTCCAGGCCCTGGTGGCCACGGAGACCGGCGGCAAGTGGGGCGCCGCCCAGGAACTGCCGGGCAGCGCCGCTGTCACGCGCGCCGGGTCAGCGGATGAGGGTAGCTAGGCACTCGACGTGGTGGGTCATGGGGAATGCGTCGAAGGCGCGCAGGGCGTCCAGGGTCCAGCCGCCGACGATCAGCAGGCCAAGGTCGCGGGCCAGGGTGGCCGGGTCGCAGGAGACGTAGGCGATGCGGCGCAGGGCACTGGCTCCGTCGTCCGGATCGGTGCCGGTCAGGGCCTCGATGACGGCCGGGGCGGCGCCGGAGCGGGGTGGGTCGAGGACCACGAGGGACGCGCCGGACAGGCCCATGCGGCCGAGCACCTCGCCGGCGTCGCCGCGATGGACTCGGGCCCAGGGCCACTCACGAAGATTGTGCCGGGCGTCGCGGACCGCCCCGGCGTCGGACTCGACCGCGATGACCTGGCCCTCCGGGCCGACCACGGGGGCGAGCACGCCGGCGAACAGGCCGGCCCCGCAGTACAGGTCAAGGGCCACGTCGCCGGGCTGGGGGGCGAGGGCCTGGAGCACGGCGGCGGCCAGGGTGTCGGCGGCGGCCGGGTGGACCTGCCAGAAGCCGGCCAGGTCGACGCGCCAGGCCCGGCCGGCGGCGTGCTGGGTCAGGTAGCCGGTGCCGGCCAGCGAGGTCCTGGCCCCTTGCGGGGAGACGGCCGCAGCACTGTCGGCGGCCACCGGCAGCGGCGCCCTGGCACCGCCCGGCTGGGCACCGCCCGGCTGGGCACCGCCGGACCGGGCCGCGCCTGACCTGCTGCCGCCCTGGCGGGATCGGCCGGGGCGGGACTGGCGGCGGCGGGCGGCGGTGACCAGGACGCCGCGCTCGCTGGTGTCGGGGACCACGGCGACCTGGACCGAGGCCGCGTCGGGCCAGGACTGTGCCGTCACGCCGGCCGCGTTGACCTCGTCGTGGGCGATCGGGCACTCCCCCACGGGCACGACCTCGTGGGACCGGTGCTTGTGCAGGCCGGCGCGGCCGTTGGGGCCAACCGCGAACGTGACCCTGGTGCGCCAGCCCAGACCCGGCGCGGTCGCGCCAGGTTCGTCCCCGGCCAGCGGCTCGACCACCACCTCGCGGTCCAGCCCGGCGATCCGGGCCAGCTGCTGGCGGATGACGGCCGCCTTGAGCTGACGCTGGGCCGGGAGGCTGGCGTGCTGCCAGTCGCAGCCGCCGCAGCCGCCGGGCCGGGCGTGCGGACAAGGGGGCTGGACCCGGTCGGGCGAGGCGGCCAGGATCTCGATGGCGTCGGCGCGGGCGAGCTTGGCGGTGACCTGGGTGACAGCGGCCAGGACGCGTTCACCGGGCAGCGCGTGCCGGACGAATACCACCTGCCCCCTATCATCAGGGCGGGCCACGCACCAGCCACCGTGCACCGCCTCGCCTGCTGTCAGTTCCAGCACGTCACCAGGCAGGGGTCTAGCGGAAACTGGGGCGGTCACTGGCACCATATTGCCGTGCCCGTCCGCCACCGTGGCAGGAGGGGTAGGGCGGGCTAGTCGCGGGCGCATGTGGGCATACCGTGATCAAGCACTGATCCGGGCCGGGAAGGAACAGCGTGCACATCGTCATCATGGGGTGCGGGCGGGTCGGATCCACCATCGCCCACATCCTCGAGGACCAGGGCCACTCGGTCGCGGTGATCGACCGTGACCCCGAGGCATTCCGAAAGCTGCGATCCGGCTTCAAGGGCAGCCGGATCACGGGCATCGGCTTTGACCGCGAGACCTTGGCCGAGGCGGGCATCGAGCGCGCCGACGCCTTCGCGGCGGTCAGCAGCGGCGACAACTCCAACGTGATCGCCGCCAGGGTGGCCAGGGAGTCGTTCGGCGTCGAGCGGGTCGTGGCGCGCATCTACGACCCGCGCCGGGCCGACGTCTACCAGCGGCTGGGTATCCCCACGGTGGCCACGGTGCGCTGGACAGCGGACCAGATGCTGCGCCGGCTGCTGCCGGAGGGTGCCGAGCCGCTGTGGCGAGATCCGACCGGCGCGGTGGTGCTGGCCGAGGTGGCCTGCACCCACGAGTGGCTGGGCGAGAAGGTGTCCGCGCTGGAGGAGATGGCCCAGACCAGGATCGTGTTCATCTCCCGGCTTGGCCGGGCGATGATCCCCGGCTCGGGGACGGTGCTGCAGGAAGGTGACGTGCTGCACGTCATCGCCGAGGAGGGAGACCTGCAGCGTATCGCGGGCCTGTTTTGCCGGCCCGTCCCAGGAAAGGGAGCACACTAATGCGCGTCGCAATCGCCGGGGCCGGCGCCGTTGGCTTGTCCATCGCCAGAGAGCTGATCGAGAACGGCCATGAGATCCTGCTGATCGACAAGGACCCCAAGGCGATCCAGGTCTACGCCGCGCCGGGGGCCGAGTGGCTGCTGGCCGACGCGTGCGAGATCACGGCGCTGGACGACGCCGGGCTGGAAAGCTACAACGTGGTCATCGCGGCGACCGGGGACGACAAGGCCAACCTGGTCACCTCGCTGCTGGCCAAGACCGAGTACGGGGTGCCGCGGGTGGTGGCCCGGATCAACCTGCCCTCCAACGAGTGGCTGTTCAACGAGTCCTGGGGCGTGGACGTGGCGGTCTCCACCCCGCGGCTGCTGTCGGCACTGGTGGAGGAGGCGGTCAGCGTCGGCGACCTGGTCCGGCTGATGACCTTCCGGCAGAGCGACGCCAACCTGGTCGAGATGACCATGCCCGCCGACGCGCCGCTGGCGGGCCAGCGGGTGGGCAGCATCGAGTGGCCCGCGGACACGGCGCTGGTGGCGATCCTGCGCGACAGCCGGGTCATCGTGCCCAGCGCCGACGACCCGCTGGAGGCCGGGGACGAGTTGCTGTTCGTGACCAGCCAGGACGTGGAGGAGGAGCTGGCCAGGCTGCTGCACGCCGGCGAGTCGGCTGAGCAGGCCGAGCCCAGTGAGCAGCCCGAGCAGGCCCAGTAGGGAAAGGCCGGAGGCGGCCCGAGCGGCGGTGTTTGCGGCAGGACTAGCCGGCTGGCCCGCCGGAGGCGGGCCAGCCAGCGGTGTTTGCGGCAGGGCTAGCCGGGTCGGCACGCCGGAGGCGGGCCGACCCGGCTAGTGGATCTCGGTGATCTCCGGGCCGCGCTCGAACGGGTTCGGCATGCCCTCGGCCTCCATCTGCTGCTCGATCACCTGCCGGGCCTCTTCCGGCAGCGCGATGTCGAGCGCCTTGCGGGGCGGCTCGGCGTGCTCGCCGCGCACCACCACGACGTCGGCAAAGATTTCCTCGAACGGGCGAGCGGCCGCCTCACGCTGGGCGGCCGGGCCGGTGATGAGTCCGCGCAGGAACCACCGGGGGCCGTCGGCGCCCATGAAGCGCAGCGACTGAGGCACCGGGCGGCCACCCGGCTCGGCGGGCTGGCTCAGGCGCGCCAGCAGCTCGGTCCCGAACGGGCCCTCCTGCTCCTGGCTGGTGCCGCCCGACTTCTGGACCTCGCCGATGATCTCCTCGCGGACGTCGTCCCAGATGCCGCTGCGCTTGGGCGCGGCGAACGCCTGGAGCTGCAGCGCGCTGTCGCCGTGCACGACGGCGATCCAGATGCCGGCCTCCTCGTCCAGGTTGACCTGGATGTCGAAGCCGTCCCTGACCGGCACGAGCAGGCTGCCGAAGTCCATCCGGTCGCCCTCGGGGAAGCCGGTGGCGGCGTCCCACGGCCCGGAGTCCTGCATGCCCGGCCCGGCCTGCGCCGAGTCGCGCAGCCGGGTCCAGGTGGCGGGGTCGCCCAGGTCTTCACCGCGCCCGGCCGGGGCCTCGACCTCGTCCGGTTCCTCCTCCTCGAGCTCGTAGTCGTCGAGCTCGGCATCCTCTAGCTCCTCGAGGTCGTCGACCTCGTCCAGCTCGTCCTCGTCTGGCTCGGCGAACTCGTCGTCCAGCTCGTCCTGCTCGGTGCCGCTGGCGCGGCCGACCTGGTCCGCGTCCTCGCGGCGACGCCGTCGGAACACCCCGCACGCTCCTTAAAAGTTCTGTTCAACCGAGTTGTTCCGGGCCGTAACCGGGGTCAGGCCCGGCCGGGAACCGGGCTGCCGGGCTGGCCCGCGCTCGCCGCGTGACCGCCAGTCGAGCCGAATCCGTCCTCGCCTCTGGCCGAGCCGGGCAGCGTCTCCACCTCGTGGAACACCGGATACGCGACCCGCTGCACCACCAGCTGGGCGATCCGGTCTCCGCGCTGGAGCCGGACCGGCCGCTCGGTATCGGTATTGAGCAACGTCACCCTGATCTCGCCACGGTACCCAGCATCGACAGTACCCGGCGCATTGACGAGCGTGACCCCATGCCGGGCGGCCAGCCCGGACCGGGGGTGCACGAAAGCCGCGTATCCGTCCGGGAGCGCGATCGCGACCCCGGTCGGGATGATCGCGCGCTGTCCGGGGGCGAGCTCCACGTCCTGCGCCGCGAACAGGTCGGTGCCCGCGTCCCCCGGATGCGCCCGAGCGGGCAGCGGCAGGCCAGGGTCGAGGCGCTTGATGAGGATGTCCACGTGGTCGCCAACCATGCCGCCGCCAGGCGGCGCGGGGGGGATAGGGGGGTCGTCCCCCCTGGACTGCACAGTCACGGGGCGACCTTACCGCCCACGGTTAGCCGTCCGGCGGCGATACCGCCTCGGTGTCATGGGATCCCGGCGTGGCCCCCCGCAGCAGGGGCCAGGAGTAGGTGATCACGGCGACCACCGGGACGGCCACGATGGCGCCGGGGATACCGGCGATGACCCCGCCCACGGCCAGGGCCAGGATGATGGCCAGCGGGTGCAGTCGCACCGCCCGGCCCACGACCAGAGGCTGGAGCAGGTGGCTCTCGATCTGATTTTCCAGCACGAAAACGGCCAGGAGGATGACAGCCGCCAGCCAGCCCTTGGTGCCCAGCGTGACCAGGATCGCCAGCGCGCCGACGAGCAGGATGCCGATCAGCGGCACGAACGCGGCCAGGAACACCAGGATGATCAGCGGGACCAGCAGCGGCACGCCGAGCAGCCACAGGGCCAGGCCGATGAAGATGGCGTGGATGGCGGCCACGACCGTGGTGCCGCGGATGTAGCCGGTGAGCACGTGCCAGGCGGCGTGGCCCGCGTTCTCCATCCGGCGGTGCGGCTCGGCGGACAGGCCGCTGATCAGCCAGGAGTAGATCTTGGCGCCGTCCTTGAGCAGGAAGAACGAGATGAACAGCGTCAGCACCAGGCCGGTGAGGAACTCCAGGAAAATCTTCCCGCCGGTGAGGACGGTGCCCGCGATGACGCCCTTGTGCTGGGAGATGTAGTGGACGACGTCGTTGGTATATCGCTGAAGGCGGGCCCCGTGCAGGTGGAACGGCGGGCCGGCCAGGGAGTGCTGGACCTGGGTGGCGGTCCGCTTGACCTCCGCTGCCAGCGCGGGGTAGTCGGCGCTGACCCGGGTGGCGGTCAGCGTGGCCGCGCCCGCGATGACGATGACCGCGGCCAGCAGGGTGCACCAGGTGGCCAGCAGCGGCGGGAAGCCGACCCGCTGCAGCCGGGCCGACAGCGGCTGGAGGAGCGCGGTCAGCAGCAGGGCGGCGATCAGCGGGAGCACGACCAGGCGCAGCTGCATGGACACCCGGAAGGCGCCGTAGATGAGGATCGCGACCAGGATCAGCCGCCAGGCCCAGGCGGCGGTGACATGCAGCAGCCGGGGCACGTGATCGTTCGGGGCGGCGGCCGGCGGCGGGCCCTGGGCGCCGTCCGGGCGGACACCGTCGGCCGCGGCCGGGGGCCGGGCCCGGACGGCGGGCGGCGCCGGGGCGGCGCCGGAGTCGCTGGTGGCGGCCTCCAGCCCGGACCGGACCCGGCGGACCACCGAGCGCAGCAAGCCGGGCAGGCCGGCCGGGGGCGTCGGCACGGGGCGTGGCTCGGCGGCGGGGGCAGGTCCGGACTGGCCGGCATCGGCCCCGGACGCCGGGGCGGCGGGCTCGCCGCCTGGGCTGGCGCCGCCCACCTGGGAGCCGGACGCCCCGGACTCGACCGGGATCTGGGCTGGCGCGGCCTGATCCGCCCCTCTCGTTCGTGATGAGGTGTTTTCCGGGTCGCCGGAAGGGCGGTCCGGCGCCGGTGCCGCCGCTGCTCCTGCCGCGGCTGCCGCGAGGCCGGGACCGCTGTCGCCGTGTTCCGCCGACCGCTCGGTCATGCCCCCCATGTAACCAACTACCGTGGTCTCATGCGCAATTACCGCGAGCACCTCGGCGTGCCGATCCTGTGGTGGGTGCTCGGGCTGACCACCGCGGCCACGTTCGCCGTGATTTCGTGGGCCGGGTTCAACCTGCTGGTCGGGGTCATCCTGTTCGTGGTGCTGGTCCTCGCACCCGCGGCCGGGCTGGCCATCTGGGGCCGGTCGACGATAGAGGTCAGCTCCGGGGAGCTGCGCGCGGGGCGGGCCACGCTGCCGCTGGCCCTGGCCGGCACGGTCCAGGCGCTGGACCAGAAGCAGACCGAGCAGATGCGCGGGCCGATGGCCGACCCGGCCGCGTTCATGTGGGTGCGGCCTTACCTGCGGCTGGCGGTTTACATCGAGATCGCCGGGGAAGACGCCGAACGCCCGTACTGGCTGATCGGAACCCGGCATCCAGTGGAACTGGCGCAGGCGATCGACAGATCCCGCCCGCAGTTCCGCGCCGGCGATACCTCCATGGCATGATCGGCTGACGGCGTCAGGAGTGAATACTCAGATGTCTGCCAAGAAGGCTGACGTGGGGTCGCGCGCGGTGAGCGCGCTGGCCGGCATGGCAGCAGCGTTCGTGGTCCGCAAGCTGCTTTCCTTCGGCTGGACGAAGATCACGGGCAAGCGGCCGCCGGAGCACCCCGAGGATCCGCAGGTGGCGCTGGGCGAGGCGCTGGCCTGGGGCATCCTGCTCGGCGCGGGCGTGCACACGGCCCGGATGCTAGCCACCAGGGCGGTCGGCCGCCGCGAGAGCGAGCATGCGGTCGAGGCCGCAGCCCAGGATTCACGGGACGACTGAAACCGGGCTATCCCGAACCATTTGCGTCCTGACCTGCGGCGACGGGGGCGGTTGAACGACGCCGCCGCCCGGCGCGGGCCTAGTCTGGACTAACGTGAGCGGGGTGCATGACAAGGACCGTTCACGGCTGACCTTCAAGCTCGCTTACGCCTTAGAACACCCGGACCGGATCGTCGGGTATACGCGTCGCCGCTGCCGGGACGCGTGGCTGGCGCTGCGCGCCGCTGACCACGTGGCTTACTACCGGGCCGTGATGCGGTCGGACGCGGCCCGCAGCCGGGAGGGCGCGGTGGGCAGCAAAACCCATGAGTCCTGGCTCCAGATCGGCCAGCTGCAGTTCGACTACCTGCTTGAGCACGGGCTCAAGCCGGACATGCGCATGCTCGACATCGGCTGCGGCAACCTGCGCGCGGGGCGGCTGTTCATCGACTACCTGGACGCGGGCAATTACTACGGGATCGACATCTCCCCCGACATCCTGCTGGCCGCCGAGGGGGTGGTGGCGCAGTACGGCCTGCAGGCCAAGCTGCCGCACCTGGCGCTGGTGCGGGACCTGCGGCTGGAGTTCCTGCCCAGCGCCCAGTTCGACGTGGTGCACGCGCACAGCGTGTTCTCGCACTCGCCGATCCACGTCATCGACGAGTGCCTGGCTCACGTGGGCCGGGTGCTGACGCCGGGCGGGTTCTTCGACTTCACCTTCGACCGGACCGAGGGCGCGGAGCACCAGGTGCTGCGCGAGGATTTCTACTACCGGACGCAGACGCTGACCGACCTGGCGCAACGGCATGGGCTGCGGGCGACTTTCCAGGCCGACTGGGAGACACTTCCGCATGACCAGTCCAAGATCAGGGTAACTCGCCCGACATAACCGTCAGCTACCATTCCGCGAGGTGGCGGTCGACAGGTTCGGGTACGCCTCCGGGAGGTGGCAGATGGCAGACCGTCCGCGGATACTGGGCATCGTGCTGGCCGGCGGCGCCGGCAAGCGGCTCGCCCCGCTCACCGCCGACCGGGCCAAGCCGGCCGTGCCGTTCGGCGGCCTGTACCGGCTCGTCGACTTCGCGCTGTCCAACCTGGTCAACGGCGGGATGCGGCGGATCTGCGTGCTGACCCAGTACAAGAGCCACAGCCTGGACCGGCACATCACCACGACCTGGCGGCTGAGCAGCCTGCTCGGCAACTACGTCACCCCGGTTCCGGCCCAGCAGCGGCTGGGGCCGCACTGGTACACCGGCTCGGCCGACGCCATCTACCAGTCGCTGAACCTGATCTTCGACGACAAGCCCGACATCGTCGCGGTCTTCGGGGCCGACCACGTGTTCCGCATGGACCCGATGCAGATGATCGACCAGCACGTGGCCTGCGGCGCGGACGTGACCGTGGCCGCGCTGCCGGTGCCACGGGAGGAGGCCAAGGCATTCGGGGTTATTAAGACCGGGAGCGACGGGCGGACGATCGAGGCGTTCCTGGAGAAGCCGTCCGACCCGCCCCCGATGCCCGGCAACGATGACCTGGCGTTCGCCTCGATGGGCATTTACGTGTTCACCACGAAGGCGCTGGTGGACGCGCTGCGGCAGGACTCGGCCGACCCCGGCAGTCGCCACGACATGGGCGGAGACATCGTGCCCATGCTGGTCAAGGAGGGCACGGCCCAGGTCTACGATTTCCTGGACAACAAGGTGCCGGGGGCCGAGGAGCGCGACGCCGGGTACTGGCGAGACGTGGGGACACTGGACTCCTACTTCGACGCGCAGATGGACCTGTGCGCGGTGCACCCGGTGTTCAACCTGTACAACGACCAGTGGCCGATCCTGACCCACGTGCCATCGCAGCCGCCGGCCAAGTTCGTGCACGACAGCGGCGACCGGATCGGCCGGGCCATCAACAGTGTGGTCAGCAACGGCGTCATCGTGTCCGGCGGCCTGGTCCGCGACGCGGTGCTGTCGCCGGGCGCGCGGGTCAACAGCTGGTCCCGTGTAGAGCGGGCGGTGGTGCTGGACAACACCATCATCGGGCGGCACGCGGTGGTGGAGAACGCCATCCTGGACAAGAACGTGATCGTGCCCGAGGGCGCGGTCGTCGGGGTGGACAAGGAGCACGACAAGGCGCGCGGGTTCGTGGTGTCGGAGAGCGGCATCACCGTGGTGGGCAAGGGCCAGCAGGTCGAGGTATGAGCCGCCCGGCGTCCGGGCGCCAGCTCCGGGTCGCGCTGCTGACCCGCGAGTATCCCCCGGAGGTCTACGGCGGTGCTGGAGTGCACGTCGAGTACCTGGCCAGGGAGCTCGGCAAGCTGGTCGACCTCATGGTGCACTGCCAGGGCGCCGACCGCGAGGGCGCCATCGCGCACCGGCCGTGGGCCGAGCTGGCCGCGGCGAACAGCGCCCTGCAGACGATCTCCACCGACCTGGCTATGACCGCCGCCGTGACCGGCGCCGACCTGGTCCACTCGCACACCTGGTACGCCAACCTGGCCGGCTTCCTGGCCAGCCAGCTCTACGGCGTGCCGCACGTGATGACCGCGCACTCACTGGAGCCGCTGCGGCCGTGGAAGGCCGAGCAGCTCGGCGGCGGCTATGCCCTGTCGTCCTGGTGCGAGCGGACCGCCATCGAGGCGGCGGCCGGGGTGATTGCCGTCTCGGACGGCATGCGGGCCGACATCCTCAGTGCCTACCCGGCCGTCCGGCCCGAGCGGGTGCACGTGATCCGCAACGGGATCGACACCGTCCAGTACGCCCCCGACCCCGGCACCGGGGCGCTGGCCCGGCACGGCATCGACCCGTCCCGGCCGTCGGTGGCGTTTGTCGGACGGGTGACCCGGCAGAAAGGGCTGCCGGTGCTGCTGCGCGCGGCGCAGTGGCTGGACCCCTCGGCCCAGCTCGTGCTCTGCGCCGGGCAGGCCGACACGCCGGAGCTTGAGGCCGAGGTGTCCGGGCTGGTGGCCCACCTGCGGGCGACCCGGCCCGGCGTGGTCTGGATCCCCGGCATGCTGACCAAGCCCGAGGTGATCCAGATCCTCAGCCACGCCACCGTGTTCGCGTGCCCGTCGCTGTACGAGCCGCTGGGCATCGTCAACCTCGAGGCGATGGCCTGCGGCACGGCCGTGGTGGGCTCGCGGGTGGGCGGCATTCCAGAGGTGGTCACGGACGGCGTGACCGGGCTGCTGGTGCCGCCCGACGACCCCGAGGCGCTGGGCCTGGCGCTGAGCGCGCTGGTCCGCGACCCGGCCTGGGCGGAGCGGATGGGCCGGCTGGGCCGGGACCGGGCCATCGCCGAGTTCAGCTGGTGGGCGATCGCGGCCCAGACCGCCGAGCTGTACGCCGGGCTGACCGGGCCGGGCGGGCGGGGCTCGCCCGCCACATCCGCCTCGCCCGCCACACCCACCTCACCGACCTCGGCGGCCACACCCATCTCACCCACCTCGACGGCCACAC
>Ga0134126_10003477_pt1 | contig 19723 bp, 21 predicted proteins | sample KB31752_FD_96881 | JGI IMG/M metagenome (GOLD analysis project Ga0134126, IMG submission 96881) | Terrestrial soil microbial communities with excess Nitrogen fertilizer from Kellogg Biological Station, Michigan, USA - KB3-175-2 | ecosystem: Environmental > Terrestrial > Soil > Unclassified ...
TCTGCCGGTATTTTTCCTCGGAGGCCAGAATGATCTCCTCCGACCGCTTGCGCACCGTGATATCCTGGATCGCCCCGATCATCCGGATCGGCCGCCCTTCCGCGGAATAGATGATGTACCCCCTGTCGTGCACGTAAGCATATTCGCCATTGCTCTTCTTCAACCGGTATTCATCCTCCCATTTGCTGGCCGATCCTTCGCTGATCAACGCGGACAGCTTTCCCAACACCCGTTCCTTGTCCTGCGGATGAAGAATACTTTCCCACAGATCCCCGGGCGGATAGGCATTCACCCAATCGTATCCAAACAGCTGCTTGTAGGTGTCACCCACCATGAATACCTTATTTAGAACGATATCCCAGTCCCAAATAGCATCGTTGGTGGCCTTGACCACCGTATTAAAACGCTCGTTGCTCACCCGCAGATGCTCCAGCGTCCGTTTCCGCTCCAGGCTGTACTGGATCGCCTTGGCCAGCAGCCCCTCCGTTAGCTCACTCTTGACAAGATAATCCTGCGCACCTTCCTTGATCGCTTCCAGCGCGACATTCGTATCCGACATCCCCGTTAGAATGATCACCGGGATACGCTGAACCACCGGCTTCAGATGAATAAAAGTATGTAGGCCGAAACTATCCGGAAGCGTGAGGTCCAGCAACACGACATCGACAGCTTCCGTAGTCAGCAAGCCATAAGCATCACGGATACTGGAAGCGGTGCAAAGCCGGCGTACGACCAGACCCGAGGATTTGATCATATGCTCCAGCAAAAAAAGATCGCTGGGGTTATCCTCTACGGTTAAAATAGTAAGACCATTATCCATTGGTTTTGGTTATCTGCATGAAAAACGGCCAAAGGCCAAACAAAAAATCCCCGCCCCGTTTGCCGAAGGCAAACAAAAAATCCCCGCATTTAGCGGGGATGCACTAATCAAATACCATAACCATTAAACCTTATCCTATTAGAATATGAATGTACTTCTTTTTTAAATCCCACACAAAAATCTTCTGCGGTCATTCTGAAATCACTACGATAAGGCATAAACAAAAACACCTATATTTTAAGTAGTAAGAAACATCTTTATGGCTCAGAAAATCACTAACCTGCAAGGAGCTCATTTTCAGGCCTTTTTACCCACTTACCAGCATGGTGCAGGATGGTGCAACCGCGGGAAAATTGCAGCAAAAGACGGCACTGTGGAAAACTTTTGGTCGAAACGCTGGAAAAAATTTTTCATAGCCCTCCCTGCGTACCCCAATACCCAAAAAGGACAGGCCCCGGGTTCTGTCTCTACGCTGCATTGAAGGTAAAGCCAAAAGAGCTGCCCTCGCCCAACCGGCTGTCGACCCAGATCCGGCCTCCCTGCGCCTCGATGAATTCCTTGGAGATCGACAACCCAAGCCCCGTTCCATTTCGGTCATGCGAGCCCGGCACTTTGAAATAACGCTCGAAGATGCGCGGCAGGTATTTCTCATCGATGCCCCTTCCGTGATCCCGGACCCGGAATTCCACCTTGTCCGCATTGCGAAAAGCAGCCACCTCGATCTCCGATTCCTCGGGCGAATACTTAATGGCGTTGGTCAGCAGATTGATCAGCACCCAGGAGGTTTTCTCTACGTCGGCCTGGATATACGGCAGGCTCGGCGCCAGCTCAGTATGGACCCTGATCCTTCTTTGTTGTGCCTGGAAGGTCACCGCCTGAATGGCCTGCTGCACGATGAGCGCCGGATCTGCCGGTTGCAGCTTCAGCTGGATATTGCCGGTCTCGACCTGCGACATATTCAGCAGCTCCCCGGTAATTTTCAATAGCCGGTCGGCGTCATCGATGATGCTCCGGGTCAGCTCCTGCTGCTCCCCATTCAGTGCCCCTACCCGCAGGTCCGTGAGTAACCGCGCACTCATCTTGATGGAGGATAGCGGCGTCTTGAGCTCGTGCGATACCGTGGCGATGAAATTCGTTTTGGCTTCGTTGAGCTCATGGAAAGGGGTGATATTCCGCAACACAATCACCTGCCCGATGATGCTCTGGTTATTCGTCACGTCCAGCACATCCTTGCTGAAATAGCCCTCCTTATTGTCGCAATAGATCTTCAGGTCCTTTTTCATCGGATCATCCTGCAACAGGGTCCGCATCAGATCGTTCGAGAGCGCGACATCAGGCGCATACCGACCCGCTATATCCTTTTCCTTCAACCCCAATAGCTTCTCGGCGACCGCATTCAGGAACAGGATATGCCGTTTATCGTCGATACCAATGATGCCGTCCCGCATCTGGTTGATGATCGTCTCGATCCGTCTCTTCTCGAATTTGATCTGCGCCAGGTTGCTGTTCTCGTATTCATCCAGCTTCTCGGCCATGGTATTAAAAGCGTTGGCAAGCTCCCCGAATTCATCGCCCTGCCGCAGATAGATGCGCTTCTTGTAATTCTTACCCGCGATGGCGCGGATGCCTTCGGCCAAACTGCTTATCGGATCGGAGATGATGCCAGGCAGGTTAAAAATAAAGGTAAAGGACAACAAAGTCAGAATGGTAAAAAGGATGGTCAGCACCTCTTTGGCCCCCTCCGCCGTGCGCTGCGCCGCCGCATTTTTTCGCACGATCGCCTGCTCGTTCACATCGAGGATCTTGTTGATGGAACGCCGGATATCCGCATAATTGCTTTGATCGCTGGGATCCGCCAGCATCTCGTTGAAGTTCTTGGTGAGCTCATCGGTGGCCTCCTTCTCCCCTACTTCGGTGATGTTATTCTGTTGTTTGGAAAGATTGTCGCGAAATACTTCCAGGGCGCCCTTGTTGATGCTGAGGTCTTCCAGCGCTTCGAGCATCCGGTTGCAGTACACGATCGACTCATGGTTATTCTTCAGCACCAGCCGCCCCTCATCGCTAAGCCTGTTGATATAGAACAACCCCAGGATCCCGAACAACAGGATCACCACGAACAGGAAGACAAGCCCCAGCGATAATTTCGTTTTCAGACGTATGCTCATGCTACGATAATATCACCACATCGATCTCCGACTTGGCGAGTTTGGTCAGCAGTTGATTAAAAACGGCCGTGGACAGGATCACATTGTACAGACTCAAATGAGGCTTACCGATACAGATCGTCGTAATAAATTGACTTTCAGCTGTTTCCATTATTCCTTTGGCAATATTGGTTTGTTTCAGCCGGATCACCTCGGCCCCCAATTCCGTTGCTAATTTAAAATTATTGATCAAATGTCGTTGTGCGGCGAGCCCAATCTTGTCGCCATCCTCCCGGGGCGTCTGTACATACAGCAGCCACCACCGGCTATGATAATAGCTCGCCAGCCGCGCCGTCTTCCGGATGACCTTTTTGGCGGTCTCATGGTTGCTGCTGATGCAGGCCAGGAACCGCTCATTGCGCACGTGAGCCCCCCGCGGCAGCTCCAGCTCGATCTTCCGTTCTACCTGGCTCGCCACCTCCTTAAGCGCCAGCTCCCGCAGCTGCAGGATCTTCTCCGCCTGGAAAAAATTCTGCAGCGCGATGCCGATCTTATCCGCCGCATAGATCTTACCCTCCTTGAGGCGGCCCACCAGCTCATCAGCCGTAAGATCGATATTGACCACCTCGTCCGCCTCCTTCAACACGCTGTCCGGCACCCGTTCCGCAACCTCGACACCCGTGATCTTCCGTATCTCCTCGTTCAAGCTCTCGATATGCTGGATATTCACGGCGCTGATCACATTGATCCCCGCATTGAGTACCTCCATCACATCCTGCCAGCGTTTCTCGTTCTGACTGCCTTCGATATTGGTATGCGCCAGCTCGTCGATGATCACCACTTCCGGGTGCAGATTGATTACCGCCTGCACGTCCAGCTCATCCAGCTCTTTCCCTTTATAAAAAAGCTTCCGCCGCGGCAACACCGGCAAACCCTGCAGCTGCACTTCCGTTTCCTTTCGGCCATGGGTCTCAACATAGCCGATCTTCACATCCACGCCATTTCGCAGCAATGTTTGCGCCTCCTGCAGCATCCGATACGTCTTCCCCACCCCGGCACTCATGCCGATGTAGATCTTGAATTTACCGCGCCTGCTCGCGCGGATCAGATCCAGGAAATGTTGTACGCTTGGGTCTTTATCGTCCGGCATGGCTTAGCTCATCTAATGCAATATTCAGTTTTAAAACGTTCACTTTACTGGGTCCCAGGATACCTAATAGCGGCCCCTGTGTATAACGATCCACGAGTGCATTTAGTTTATCCGGGTCGAGATGCCGGACCGCGGCGATCCGCGCCACCTGTATCTTCGCACCGGCGGGTGAGAGATCAGGATCCAGCCCGCTGCCCGAATAGGTCACCAGCTCCGCCGGGATGTCTTCTTTTTTCACCCCGGGATTGTGCACCAGAAACGTGTCGACATGGGCCTGCACATCCTTGAGATAATCAGGATTTGAAGGTCCCTTGTTGCTTCCCCCGCTGCCGGCGGCATTATAGGCGACCGCCGAAGGCCGGCTCCAGAAATAGTTGTCGCGGGTAAATGCTTGCCCTTCCAGTTCATAGCCTACGACCCGGCCATTGGCCATTACCGTCTGGCCTTCACCATGTTGAGGGGCCACCTGGGCGATCCCAACGATTACAAGGGTATATATTCCGCAGAAAAAGAGCACACAGATCAGCGTGAGCCTTAATGCAGGTAAGAGATGTTCTTTCATATTTTTTCATTTTGCGCCTTCCCGGCGTATTTTAGGTTAAAACCAAATGGATACGATCATATCGATCAGTTTAATGCCGATGAAAGGCAGGATGATGCCGCCAAACCCATATATAAGCAGGTTGCGGCGCAGCAGCGCACTGGCCCCTATGGGCTTATACGTGATCCCGCGCAGCGCCAGCGGTATCAACAGGGGGATGATGATCGCATTGAAGATCACCGCCGACAGGATGGCGCTTTCCGGACTGTGCAGGTGCATGATATTCAAGGCCTGCAATGCCGGGATGGAAGCGATGAACAGCGCCGGAACGATCGCAAAATATTTCGCAACGTCATTGGCGATGGAAAAGGTCGTCAGCGTTCCTCTTGTCATGAGCAGCTGCTTGCCGATTTCGACGATCTCGATTAGTTTGGTCGGATCGTTATCGAGATCTACCATATTGCCGGCTTCCTTGGCTGCCTGGGTTCCGCTGTTCATGGCGACGCCCACATCCGCCTGCGCCAGGGCGGGTGCATCGTTTGTCCCGTCCCCCATCATGGCTACCAGCTTCCCGCCCTGCTGCTCTTTCCGGATATAGTTCATCTTATCCTCCGGCTTGGCCTCGGCGATAAAATCATCGACGCCTGCCTTTTCGGCAATGTACTTGGCCGTTAGCGGGTTGTCGCCGGTTACCATCACCGTTTTCACCCCCATCTTCCGGAGCCGCTGGAAACGCTCCTGGATACCGGGCTTTATAATATCCTGCAGTTCTATGACCCCCATGACGCGACCGCCTTCGCTTACTGCCAGCGGGGTTCCGCCGTTCGAGGCTATCTCCCTCACTTTGGCTTCCGTAGTCGCCGGGATGGTATTACCGGCCCTGGAGGCTATAGACCGGATCGCATCTACCGCCCCCTTGCGGATCTTCATGCCGGAAATATCGACCCCGCTGCAACGCGTTTCCGCCGTAAAGGCGATGAACCGTGCACCATTGGCGCTATAGGTATTGGGATTGGCGCCCGCCAGCTCGAGAATGGATTTCCCTTCGGGGGTCTCATCGGCCAGCGACGACAGGACACAGGCTTCGATGAAAGCCTTTTCTTCTATACCATCGGCGGGCCAGAAATGGGTGGCCTTGCGGTTACCGATCGTGATGGTACCTGTCTTGTCGAGCAGCAGGGTGTCCAGGTCGCCCGCGGTCTCCACGGCCTTGCCGCTCTTGGTGATGACATTGGCCCGCAGCGCCCTGTCCATGCCCGCAATCCCTATGGCGCTCAGCAGACCGCCGATCGTGGTCGGGATCAGGCATACAAATAGCGAAATAAAAGCGGCTATGTTGATCGGGGTGCTTGCATAGTCCCCAAAGGGTTTCAACGTCACGCACACGATCACGAAGATGAGGGTAAAGCCCGCCAGGAGGATCGTCAATGCGATCTCGTTAGGCGTCTTTTGACGGGAAGCGCCTTCCACCAGGGCGATCATCTTGTCGAGAAAACTCTCGCCGGGCTCGGTGGTCACCCGGACCTTGATCTTGTCGCTCAACACCTTCGTGCCGCCGGTAACGGAGGATTTGTCTCCGCCCGATTCGCGGATCACGGGCGCCGATTCACCGGTGATGGCGCTTTCATCGATCGTCGCGAGCCCCTCGATGATCTCTCCGTCCATGGGAATGATGTCGCCGGTCTCGGCAATAAAGACGTCCCCTTTCCGCAACTGGGACGAAGGGACGACCTTGACCTCGCCGACATAGATCTCGCCCACCGCGAACACCTTTTTAGCCGGCGTATCTTCGCGCGTCTTACGCAGGCTGTCGGCTTGCGCTTTGCCACGCGCTTCGGCAATAGCCTCGGCAAAGTTGGCAAACAGCAACGTCAGCAGCAGGATGACGAAGACCAGGATGTTATAGACCAGACTGCCCTGCGACCGCTCGCCGGCCATGATCCAGATGCAAACAAAGAACATGACCGCGGTACCGATCTCCACAGTGAACATCACAGGGTTACGGAAAAGTATGCTGGGATTCAGCTTGATGAAAGATTGTTTTATCGCCTCCCTCACCAGTTCGGGTTCGAATAATCTGTTTGATCGTTTATGTTTAGACATATACTTGTTATTTTACTTCATGCTGAAAAATTCTGCTATCGGCCCCAATGCCAGCGCCGGGAAGAAAGAAAGCGCCGCTACAATAATGATCACGGCAAACGTCATGATCCCAAATGTTCCCGTATCCGTTTTAAGCGTACCGGCACTCGCGGGGATGTATTTCTTTTTCGCCAGGATACCGGCTATCGCCACCGGACCGATAATGGGCAGGAAACGCGACAGCAGCATCACCAGTCCACAGGTGATGTTCCAAAAGGGAACGCCGTCGCCCAGGCCTTCGAACCCCGAGCCGTTATTGGCCGAGGAAGAAGTGTATTCGTACAGCATCTCGGAGAAGCCGTGATAGCCCGGGTTGTTCAACCAGGAAGCATACGTCTTGGGATCGTGCGCGTACAGATGGGATGCCAACGCCGTGAAACTCAGGATCAGCAAGGTATGGAGGAGAGCGATGATCGTGGCGATCTTCATCTCTTTTGCTTCGATCTTCTTCCCGAGGAATTCGGGTGTTCGTCCCACCATCAGCCCGCTGATGAATACCGCTATGATGATGAAGATGTAGAAGTTCAGGAAGCCCACGCCTACGCCGCCATAAAAGGAGTTGATCATCATGCCCCAAAGGGCGAACATACCGGTCAAAGGCGTGAGGCTGTCGTGCATGGCGTTCACCGAGCCATTGGAGGTGACGGTAGTCGTTACGGCCCAATAGGCGCTGGCGGCGGAGCCGAACCGCACTTCTTTCCCTTCCATGCTCCCGAGTCGTTGCTGCGGTCCGAGATGGCCAATGGAGGGGTTCCCTCTCATCTCCAGGTAGACGCTCGGCAGCGCAAAAAGCAGGAAGCCCACGGTCATCACTCCAAACACCATCAGGGCAAGCCGCCTGCGTTTTACAATGTAGCCGAGCGTAAAGACCATGGCGATCGGGATCAGGATGATGCAGATGTTCTCGACCATATTGGTGAGGTAGTTGGGATTCTCCATCGGCTGGGCCGAGTTGGCGCCGAAAAAGCCGCCTCCGTTGGTACCCAGCTGCTTGATGGCGATCATCGCCGCCGCTGGTCCCCGGCTCACATGGACGGTGTCGCCCTGTAAGGAGACAAAACTGTCTTTTCCTTTAAAGGTCATCGGGGTGCCGTTGAATAACAGAATCGCCGCTACCACGATGGATAAGGGCAGCAAGATCCGGGTGCAGGAACGTACGAAATAAAAATAGAAATTACCCAATTTTTCCGTGGATCGCTCGCGCATGGCATTGAAGACTACGGCGCATGCCGCCATACCCACGCCGGCGCTGATAAACTGGAACAGCATCAGGATCAACTGTCCGAGATAAGAGACGCCCGATTCCCCGGAATAGTGCTGCAGATTGGTGTTGCTGACGAAACTAACCGTAGTATTGAAAGCAAGGTCGGCGGTCATGGAAGGGTTGCCGTCGGGATTGAGCGGCAGCCAGGACATATTCATCAAGACCAGCATTGAAAAGAGGAACCATACAAGGTTGATCGTCAGCAGTGCCAGCAAATGCTGTTTCCAGTTCATCTCCTTCTCCGGGCGGATACCGCCGAAACGATAAAATAAATTGTCAATGGGTCCGAAGACCCGGTCACCCAGGGTCTTTTCCCCAAGATAGACCTTTGCAATATACTTCCCCAGGGGGATGGCCAGTAGAATGGTCAGGGCATACATGGCGATCACGCCAATCAACTCTGTGTTCATGTGTTTAGCGAGTTTATACATCAGGCCAGCCGAGGCTCGCCCGACAGTGCGTTTAGAATTTTTCAGGTTTTACCAATACATAACATAAATAGATAAAAACCAAAACGGATAGAATGAATAATAAGCCCATGGCGTTTATGCACCGGGGATGGTTTTCGCCCAAAATAACCCATCCCCCGGTGCACGTTTGATGATGGGCCTTCGGCCGGTGGGCCCGTGGCCCACCTTTAGATTTTATCAAAAAAGTCGATGGATTTGAAGAACAAAGCGAAGCAGATCAGGCCTGCCAGCAATAAAAGCACAGTCAACATACTTTTTTGATGAGATCAGGCCAAATGCGATGCCTGAATTGCTCCCCGGGACCCGGTAAAAGGCGCCAGCCTTTGACTGGCCTGCTTTACAGCCGACAGCCGTCTTCTCCGGCATTTGCCGGGCAAGACAGAAGACCATTTCAAAATGGAAGGCTTTTCGCCGAAATGGGAGTGCCGGGGCCAGTCTGCCGCCCCTATTGTACAGGTCTTCACCCCACGGGCTGATCCGGCCTGTCAGACGCTGGCAGGTCGCCGATGCGAAATGATCCTCAGGCTTCGTAGCTGAGCTTGTATTCTTCGATCTTTCGGTAGAGCGTGGTGAGCCCGATATTGAGGAGACGGGCCGCTTCGGTCTTATTACCGCGCGTATGATTGAGTACGCGCTGGATATGCAATTTTTCCACGGAAGCCAGGTCGAAAGCCGAGAGGGGACCGTTAGCCTTGGGTCCCGTAACCTGGAGCTCGGTGGGAAGGTTGTCGATGGTGAGTTCATGATCGTCCGCGAGGATCACGGCGCGTTCGATGATGTTCTTGAGCTCGCGGATATTGCCCTTCCATTCGTGCTGTTGCAGCCGGTCGAGGAATTCCTTGCTCATGCTGTCGATGCGTTTGCCTCCTTTGCCCGAGAAAAAACGGAGATAGAACTCGGCGATCGCAGGGATATCTTTTTTCCGGTCGCGGAGCGAGGGCAGCGAGATGGTGAAGACGTTGAGCCGGTAATAGAGGTCGTCGCGGAACCGCCCCTCGTCCACCTCCTGTTGCAATTCGCGGTTGGTGGCGGCGATGATCCGCACGTTGACGCGTGTCGGCCGGGTGTCGCCGACCTTGATGAATTCGCTGGTCTCCAGCACACGGAGCAGCTTGGCCTGCAGGTCGATATGCATCTCGCCGATCTCGTCGAGGAATAGGGTCCCAAGGTTGGCTTCTTCGATCAGTCCCTTTTTGTCGCGCGAGGCGCTGGTAAAGGATCCGGCCTTATGGCCAAAAAGCTCGCTTTCCAGCAGCTCCTTGCTGAAGGCGCTACAGTTCAAGGCAATGAAGGGCTTATTAACCCTTTTGCTCGCGTGATGGATCGCTTGCGCAAAGACCTCTTTACCCGTACCCGTTTCGCCCAGCAGGAGGACCGTAGCCTCCGTTGGAGCTACTTTCCTGGCCAGGACGATCGCTTCGGCGATCAGCGGGCTATGTCCCAGGATCGCGTCGAAGGTATACCGTTTGCCGACCTGCTGTTCGAGCTGACTCACCCGTTTCTGCAGTTGCACCTTCTCCAGCGCACGCGAAAGCAGCGGAAGAATCTTGTCGTTGTCATCGCCCTTGGTGATGTAATCGAAAGCGCCGTTCTTCATGGCCGTGACCCCATCGGCAATGTTGCCATAGGCCGTCAGCAGGATCGCTTCGACCAGCGGATGCCGCAGCTTCATGTCACGGACAAAGTCCACTCCATTGCCGTCCGGAAGCTTGACATCGCAAAGAACCACGTCGATATCCTCTTTGTCCAGCAATTTGTTACCCGCCTTCAAGGTATCCGCTTCCAAAACCGTCAAACCTTCGAGCCGGATGATCCGGCTTAGCAAGGACCGCAGCTTCTCCTCGTCGTCGATGATCAAAACAATTCCCGTTGTTCCCGTTGACATTTCCAAACCAAATTAGGGGGCAAAACTATTCCTTTTCCCCGAATCCGCCCTCGCCCCCCCAAATAACCCCCGCCCGAATTCCTCCTTCCCGCCCCCAATTCACCCCCGCAAATCCGAGATAATTTGCAATTTTTTGCCCCAAAACCGCTATTTTTGCGTCCCGCTGCCCGAACGGGCTTCCCGGCCTGCCGAGCAGCATCCCAACCGCCCGCGCCTCAGCGCGGCACCCAACGGAGAGGTGGCAGAGCGGTCGATTGTGGCGGTCTCGAAAACCGTTGTGCGGGCAACCGTACCGAGGGTTCGAATCCCTCCCTCTCCGCTGAACCTCATAGGATATTGACAACCAATATGCTATGAGGTTTTTTGTGATAGTCATTTTCTCCCGAACCTTGAAGTTATTATTTATTACTCGAATTGTACTCCCCTCCCAAAAGCATTAACCATCCGTCGGCAAGACTTACAAATTTAGTTTTTGAGTTATCCTCTGTGTGATTTCATCAATCTTGCCCATTCCGTCAACAACCTCGACGTGCAGCAAAGTTCTCATGTAATCTACTGCTGGACGTGTCGATGTTTCAAAAACCTGCACTCTTTTCAAGTGAGTTCGAGAATCCTTATCGTCTTCCCTGTTCGAAACCTCTGCCCTTTTATAGGCTCGTTTTAATAGTTCATCTTTTGGCACATCAATATTGATCACTAGGCTTATCGTCTCATTTTTCGACTGGACCAATTCAATCAAATCATCAACTTGTGTTTTCGTACGTGGATAACCATCTAAAATGATCCCTTCCTCAGATTGGTTTTCATCGATGATCTTACCAAATAGTTTCTTCATAATTGCATCTGGAACGAGATCGCCCTTTTGTTCAAAATTGGCCATAATGAGACCGATCTCCGTTTTATTCGATTTCTCCTGCCGGCACCTTTCACCGGTTGATAAGTGCACAAATCCTAATGCTTTGCTTATGATTTCACATTGGGTACCTTTACCTGAATAAGGGGGGCCAGTAACGATTATTATCTTCATTAAGTCGTATGATATTTACCGGTGGAATAAATAAGGCGTATACCTATTATCATTGTAGTTTGAGACGCAATAGCTAGTGGTTTTCTATGAATTTTCGGGGAGTAAAACCAATTTTACATTTTACCTCCACACTTGTCATTATTTATCCCAAGGACTAATAAAAGACAAATCTGAAATTTGCTGAAAATCGGATACGTTTCTGGTTAACAATGTAAGGCCATTGACAATAGCCGTTGCTGCAATGATAGCGTCCGGCAGTTTAATTCTGTGGTTTTTTCGTAATGCGACAGTTTTAGCCTTGATATCCTTTTCCAGTTCAAAAACAACGGAATCAAAAATGAAACTATTTAAGACCGCCAAATCATTTTCGTTAGCTGTTCTCCAGCATAGCAACTCAATTTCTGTGATTGCAGAAATGCATGGCTGGAATTCTTTGAGAATACCGTCCATAAATTGTTCGGCTGAGGCCGGGAATTGTCGTTGCAGGTAATAGATAGCAGTGTTAGTATCCCAAAGAAATTTTATTCCCATTCGTCGCGGATGTCCTTTAACCGTTGATCGATCTCATTAAGTGGCTGGGGAGTCATAGCCCCTTTATACTTTGCAACCAGGTTAATTCCGCTTACGTTCGATTCCGCCTTGCCCTTGCGGAGGCGAATCAATTTCAGCACTTCCAAATCCCTGAGCAGATTTAGAGCTTTTTCATTCAATATATCAATTGTTACCGTCGTCATAGCTTTACTTAAATATTCAGTTTTAAGGATAATGGGTATATGAATTTCTCGGTCTGCGCAGTTTATACAAAAATATTCAACTTTTCTGATTTGGTCCAGTTATCCTTGCGATGCCAACAAGGGGCGTTAAAAGCAGTAAGAAGTAACAAAAATATTTAATTTATTGATAAATGAGCAGAATTTATTAATTTTCGCTGCAAAGTCGTCCAAATCACAGGTGGAAAATTCGGTGCCTTACCCAGTCTAGACGAGCTAAACACATTGAAAATAAATCCCGAAGAGGATAAAGTTCGACACCCTCCCTCTCCGCAATATGAATCTAGGGCCTTCAAGTCGTTGAACTTGAAGGCTTTTTTAGTTCGAACATTTTTCTCTAAAATAAGAAGGTTCATATAGCCATCTTATTTTCATCGATTAAGGGGGTTCGAATCCCCAGTGAATCTAAATATAAGTGCAAATTCAGATCGAAAAAGATTCCAACTCGCTATCGCTTATTGGAAAGTGTCTTGAAGACCGCCAAAAAGAAGTGCGGGGATTGATGTAAATGTAAAGATATTCCCTGTAACTGGAGGTTGAGGCTAAATATTCTATAAAACCGGAAGCAAGGCTTCGTGACTTCTTGAACTCTCTGTGGTTATAATCTCCAACTGTGAGTATAAAGGCAACGGCGTCCGATTCCTCCTCTGTCAACGAACGTGGATTAATTATCAGCTCGCGTAATTGCAAGAAATCAAATTTCCATTTTTCAACGGGGACTGATAACTCGTTTTGGTATTGGCTTACGTACTGGAATATATTCTCTATCTCAGATAACTCCCTGTTGGCGAGCTGAATTTGTGAAAAATGTGTCAATATGGAAAGACAATACACATTCTTCGGACAACTAGCATCTGAGGAAAGTTCCATTAAGATAGAAATATATTCTGCTGAGTGTAGTGCTAGATCTTCGTCTTGCTCTATGAAATACATATCCTCATCATACCCCCACTGCCTGACCTCGTCGATTGTGGGATTACAATTATTAAGATATTTTTCCATCGATTGCTGTTAAAAAATTATTGCAAGATATTCAAGTCTTGAAAATACAAAAACTTGGAAAAAGCTGCCAATGTTGAAAAATTTTGTCATTTCTCCACGCCAATTCATTTTCTCCTTTTATTAAAACATTGCTCAATAAAAGCCATAATCTTATCTAAATGACCGGCAAAAAGGGTCGAAAACTGTCCCTCCTGGCCCGCTAAAATTCGTAAGCCCTTTAAGTTGTTGAACTTGAAAGGCTTTTTGGTTTGAAGTTTTTATCGTTTTTTTTTGCTTTGTTAATGGCTTAGCTTCCAACTAATAAGAAGTTCGAATCCCCTTTCCAAGATTTGAATATCCGTAAATATATCTACCTTCATAGGAGACTATTTGTAAGTATATTCATTTCGAATCTCCGTAAATGAGAGTGCAAATTTTGTTAGGAAGTGCGTTCCCCGTTCGTTTTCGTATTGTATCAGTAGATATTTATTCTCTTTCTCCGGCGGAATGTCAGGCAATACTTCAGTCTCGTTTCCCCCATGCGCCACCATGTACTGAACAAAAGACACTTTCAACTCCAATTTATCATTTGGAGCTATGCTGGTTAGCTTCGAAATATTCTCACATGTAGCAAACAACTCCTTTGCATTCATAAGTATGACGTTGTAAGCGAAATTCTTCGAGTTATTTTTCAATGTCAGTATACCGTTTACCTTGATCTCCCATTGCCTTAGAATATCCCTGTAATCATACACAACGTTTGAAGGCGTTGATTCTACGGGTGTAGCATTAGGCCTCGGAAATTCATGCAAGGGCCGTCTACTGCGACCGGCCCATTGCAATGCTCCATCTAAGCGAGCTCCCTTAAAAAAATAGTAAAAGAGGTCTATACCCAACTTTTTTGCCAGCGATAATTTGCTCATAAAAAAGTATCATTAAAAAATATGGAACCTCGTGGGAGCGCTTTGTAGGATCACCACTCCCCTAAAGGTAATTGACATTTTCTAAAATTATTTACATTTTTGTCAATTATTTTTGTTACATTTGTTTATGCTAAAACAAAGATGATGGTATTGGAAGACACATCGAGCGGAGAAAAGTTTGAGGCGATAATAGAGCCTATGACACCAAATGACTTCAAAGCTATTAAAAAGGATAAAGTTCGATTCGACTCATTCAATTGGAACGTTTATAAAAATAAAGAAGTGTATAAGCTAAGGCTCACCACAGATGAAACCATCCTAGGTCTTATGTGCTTGGTAGATCATCCCGGTGAGGGGATAAATGCTATAGAGATCGAGCTTTTGGAGGTAGGGGCGGACAACCGACGAGGGAAAAAGAAATTGACCCATATTGCCGGCTGTTTGATTGCCTTTGCCTGCCGAGAATCGTTTAAACGAGGATATGAAGGATGGGTATTTTTGGTTCCAAAGTCTTATTTATTGGAACATTATCCAGCAAAATATGGTTTTATCCATGTGCCAATTAAAACACCAGACAGACCAGAGGGATTTATGGAATTAAGCACCATTAGTTCCCTTAGACTGATAAAGAAATATTTAGATTAGGTTCAATAAAAATCGTAAATTATTTATCCGGGTTTTTTAAGGCTGAATATATAAACTGTTAATAGTATGAAATCATTAAAAAATATTGAGAAGGAGTACACTCCTGAAGAAATTGCAGAATCTTTTGTTTTCCCCGGCCCGAAAGACCAAAAGGAGCGAGAATCTTTAATGGAAGCATTCCGCCAACACAGGAAAAAGGTATCGGATAAGCAGTCTGAGAGAACAAAACTTATCTCACAATTACTTCAGTTAAAATTCCTAATCGAAGATTATATAAAATCAGAAAAATTCAACAAAAACTATTTTTTTGGATTCTTTCTAAAAGAATACATCACCCGACTAGAAAAGAAAAACAATCAATTTGCCGAAGAAATAAGTGTCGATCCCGCTGAATTGAGCCAAGTCATTAATAAACGTCGGCAACCTACGGAAAAACTAATTTTCAGACTAGAAATACATTCTAATAGAAACTTCCCTGCTCTCATGTGGTTTAAAATACTTGAAAAAGATCGTGCTTATGAGTTAAAGCATCATAGAGAAATCATAGACAGCGAAAAGAGAAATGTTAAGGAAAAACTTGAATTTTCATTATAGCGATAATGCAAATGGGGAGAAGACAGCCAAGACAGTTTATCGATTAGATGCCCCATGTGACCCTTTCCGACAAAACTGGTCAATAAACGACATTATGTTACCCAAATCAGTACAAAATGGGGTCGAAAACTGTCCCTCTTGCCCCGCAGTTAGTTTCTCAAACTTTTCTTAGAAAGCCTGTTGACTGAGTGTTGACGGGCTTTTTGCTTGTTCGGGACCGCCGGACTTTGCTTCGTTTTGCGTCACTTTTCCTCATTTTCCAGTGAGCAATTCGTGAGCCGGAACCAACCGACAAAATCGGCTCACTGGAAACGGCTAAAAATCCTGATCATGCAGAGGTTACGCGTATTTCGCCTAAGTCAAAGACGCATGCAATTGCTAATTTAATCACCAGTTTAAAAGCACTTGTGTATGATCTCGAAGAGTTTTGGTTTGCTTTTTTACCTCAAAAAGCATCACGGTGACAAGAAAGTTCGTCAGCGCTAATTTTTTCATAGGCGTTCCAATCCTGGACCATGATCGCGATATCGAGGTCATTCGTTTTACGGCTAGGTTTCCGGCCGTGGATCATTCCAAGCACCATATCCCTTGCCACATGGCACCAACCACATAAAAAGGGATATTCTGTCCGCCAAAATATGCGGCTAGCCGCTTTAGCAACACCGGAAGTTCCGGATTTTCAAAGGCGCTGGAGGAGAGGTGATAGCTCATTTTCGCGAATTAGGTTAGCGGTTTCCAGATTTCTTCCAATACGGCTGCCCATGAGGTCTGCGTAGATCAATAGCGGCGGCACAATCGGCTTGTCTCGGTATTTATTTTCTTCGTGCCAGAACATATCGAGCACCTCGATATCGCCGTTTTCGGCCGGCAGGAGCCTTAGCGTTCTCATGACTTCCTGCCAGTGCCCGTCCGTATAAAGCGTGAACTTTTCGGGGGTAAGATGATTGGTGAGTAAGGAAGCACCAGGCTCGCCACCCCAAAGCAGGGTATAATCTGAGTCCTGCACACGAAGGCTGGTATCCCAATCGTACAATTGTTCTGTTTGGGTGAACCGTAGTCTTTTAATCACCAGCCGGGGTCGGAGGACATCGTGATAGGCTGTGACCCATCGGTCGAGCAACTGGCTGGTATTTTTCAGGACCCGTTTATTCTCAGCTTCAAACACAAAATCCAGGTCGGTAAGTTCCCGCATGACGCTGCCAACAGAGCCTAGTGATACATTTGCTCGCTCGGCTATTTCCCGGTAGGGTAGGGTGAGGGTGGCTGGATCCTTCAGCAGCTGGAAGATGATCCGAATACCGGCTTCCTGAAAGGCTCTGGATTGATAACCATCTGCAGTTTTTTCTATTTTTTTTCCTTCGATAACGATGCGTAGTTTGCCAGAGTGGATGTGACTGTTGCCCGCTTTGTCGAGGTAGTTGATGCCGACGTCGGCGTACTCTTTAGCGATAATGTTGGGGATCCTCTCGGCGATTATGATTATGGGCATTGATTGTTTGATCTTGGCGGCGAGCGGAGCGTATATGAGATTCTTGTTGCCTTGGGAAACGACGCTCTTCACTACCGCCATGAACCGGACGTCAGCAATTCGGATGACAAAATCGTATCCCCTGTCGTGGGGGTGTTCAATTTCAACCGGTAAGCCCGTGTAGGTGCTTAGCCGTTCCAGGGCATCCTTCACTATTTTTTGCTCGTTGGACATCTGTTTTCAACTATTTCGTCTGTTCATTTTAAATGAACAAGCAAATATACTGAACAAATGGCAGAATACCAATGAAAACATTACCGGCATAAATCGCCCTCAATAGGCTGATTTTTAATTAAATAGTGAGGTAAATATTGGGCAGCTCATTTGACCTTCCGCTGCTTGAGTATTGTGCCAATGCGCTTTTTGCTCTCTGCCGAAGAAATCATCCTGGCTTTGCCATTTTTGTAAGCTGAAGACCGGCTGTCTAGTTCAATTTTCAATTCAGGCGAATATTTCTCGATGTTCTGATGCCGAGATTGGTCACCCGTAGATGCAAATTCTTTTATGAGAAGAAGTACTACCCACTTCTGCCGATTTTTTTCGATGCACGTCCTTGTCGGTTTTTGATATTTTTGCCATACTGTTACAACCACGAAATTGGCCCAATTCCAACCATTTATTCTTACCTTCGTGATGATAAAATCGCATCCGTTCCTTGCCAATCGCCAAATTCGTGACCTCGTCACCAACAGGTCAACAAAAATTTGATAACCAACATATTGGAGATTGAGTTCATTTTCCGCCCTGCTCCGCTTCGATGATTTTCAAACCGTATTAACGGCTCGTAGAACGCCCGGTTCTCCGGGCCCTTTTTCAATTTTCCACGTCAAGTTGATCGAAAAATATGCAAAAAAAGGTGCCCCATTCAGTGTACCGGGATTCGGGCCTAACTTGGTGCACCAAATCCTTTTCAGAGTCCACCAGGACTCGGTTTGGGCAGATTGCCCATACTATGTCATAGCCGGGAAACCTCTCATGAGGTGAGAATTATGTAACGGGATACTTTAACTGTATAATATATTTCTCGAAGGTCAAATTATCTTTGGCAGTGCCTACCTTGCCGCCTAATAATCCGAAAAAATAACTAAAGAGGAGAGAAAATGCCAAAAACATACATTTATAAATTTCACGTCAGCGGAATATACAACAGCGCAGATGTCACCGCCTTCAGGACCAGCCTGGAAACGATGCCAGGTGTCAGCAACGTCAATGTCGACCTGCGAAAAATGCAAGCGCAGATAACTGCCTCAATGGTCATCGAGTCCCTCGTACTTAGAAAGGTGCTTGATAATACGAATTTCGGGATGTCGGGGCTGACAGCAAGTGTAATAACTCCTCCTAACGGCGTAAGGGATGATGAGGTCGAAGACCCGGCCACACCTATTTGACCCAGAAGGGTCGAAAGTTTCGGAAGAAATAATATTTTACCCTTTCCTGAAGCCCCATCCCCGCGATTGGGAGCCCACAATTCCTTAGATCCAGTGCCCGCTCTAACTGGCTATCAGCAAACGCGTCCCGGTCATAAAAACTAGCCTTCTCATCCATTTCCCGTTTTTTGCTGTCAGATAAGAAAAGAGCATATTCGCCTGGCGTATTTTTGTCCTTGTGCATGCGATTATTTTAATGTTGCCTGCAAAATTGCCGCTTATTTCCGTCTAAATCGTTATACTATTGCCGGAATGATTTACAACATTCACACATCGGCAGGATAGGTGTGAATGTTGCAATGAAGGATAGGTTTTGTATAGCAAAGCCATGGCATAAATTCCCCACCTTTGCTATATCGGGTAATGCACTCCCGATATAAATCGAAAATATATGTCAACTTCAGCATCTATGACCAGGGACAGTAATCTCTCAGGAATATTCAGGATCGATAGCTCTTTCCATGAAAATCAAAAGGCTGTTGCCAATCACAAAAAAGCGGCCGACCACTATCACCTGGCCTCCCGGAGCCATCTCGCGGCTGCGCATCATCATGAGGCCGGCGCCTTTCAAATAGCCGCTGAAAATACCGTTGCCGCCTATGGCCACTCCTTACTGGCCCGCGAATACCAAAAGGAACTGGCGAAGAACTATGCATTAAAGAACGTATAGGCGTTAAAGGACCTGCTGATCCCCATTCACATTCTGTAGCATATTGCATTGATGTTCATGCCTGCGCCCACGGACGCAAAGAGTAGGGTGTCTCCCCGGTCCAGACGATGCTCCGGTAGGGCAGCTTTCCTTACCATGTCGAACAGGGTCGGGATGGTGGCAACCGAGCTATTGCCGAGCTCGCGGATGTTCATCGGCATGATGGGTGAAGGGGCCTCCTTGTAGCCATAGAGCCGGTAGAAGGCTTTTACGATGGCCGCATCCATCTTCTCATTAGCCTGGTGGAGAAAGATCTTTTTTATCTGGTCTATATCGATTTTACAGCTCTCGAGACATGCTTTCATGGCAGCAGGCACGGTTTTGAGCGCAAATTCGTACACCTTGCGGCCTTGCATCTTGAGGTAACGCCGTTGGGAATCGGCAGCCGGAGAGTAAGAATGGCCCAAAGTGATGTATTCGCTTTCAACCAGGGCATGCGTCTGGCTTATGGAGCCCAGGATGCCCGAATCGGCCGGGGCGTCGCATCGAGCCTCGAGGACAACCGCGCCGGCGCCGTCGCTATAGATCATACTGTCACGGTCACAGGGATCGATCACCCTGCTGAGGGTTTCGGCGCCAATTACCAGGCATTTGCTGCTGAGACCGGCCTTTATGTAGGCGTCTGCCTGGATAAGTCCCTGGAGCCAGCCAGGACAACCGAATAGCAGGTCATAGGCTACGCAACCTGGGTTCCGGATCGCAA
>Ga0134126_10003478_pt1 | contig 19719 bp, 20 predicted proteins | sample KB31752_FD_96881 | JGI IMG/M metagenome (GOLD analysis project Ga0134126, IMG submission 96881) | Terrestrial soil microbial communities with excess Nitrogen fertilizer from Kellogg Biological Station, Michigan, USA - KB3-175-2 | ecosystem: Environmental > Terrestrial > Soil > Unclassified ...
AACTACGAGTTCAAGCCCGGCCACCGCATCATGGTGCAGATCCAGTCCAGCCTGTTCCCGCTCTACGACCGCAACCCGCAGACATACGTGCCGAACATCCTGTTCGCCAAGCCATCGGACTACCGCAAGGCGACGGTGACGATCGAGCATGGGGCGGATGGAAAAAGCGCCGTGCTGTTGCCGGTGGCGGCGGGCGCAAGCGGGAGCGACTGAGCGGGGTCGCAGCGACTGGCGCAAGCCCGTCGGCACCCGGAACGACCCGGCCGGCGATTTCGCGCGACCGGGCCTCGCGATTTCGCAGACTGGCAAGTGAAAACCGCCCCGCGTTCCGGCGCGGCATTCACCTTGTACGGCTCCGCTTTCGACCGCTCAGGTCACGCGCTCGCCGGCCGCCACGCGAACGGCCGTCACGTCCGTCGGCTCGGGATGGATGACGAGACGCAGCCGCCCGGCGTCCCGGAACAGACGCAGGTGGCGATGCCTGGCCAGATAGGCCACCGCCACCCCGGCGGCGGCAAGGCCCGCCAGTGCGCCTACGCCCAGCGCCCAGCGTGCGCCGAAACGATCGACCACCCAGCCGACCAGCGGTGCACCGATCGGGGTGCCGCCCATCACCACGGCGATGCGCAAGGCCAGCACCCGGCCGCGCATGGCGCGCTCGGTGGTGAGCTGCATCATGGAGTTGCTGGCGGTCATGAAGGTGAGCGCGGCCAGGCCGACGAAGAACAGCACGACAGCAAACAGATAGGGACCGGGCATCATCGCCGCCACCGCCAGAGTGACACCGAAGGCCGCCGCAGCGACGGCCATCAGCACCATGCCGGGGAACGGGCGGCGGGCGGAAAGCAGGGCCCCGCTCATGGTGCCCGCCGCCATCGCCGAGGTCAGCAGGCCGTACTGGCTGGCGTCGCCGTGGAACACGGTGACCGACATGGTCGAGATGAAGATGGCGAAGTTGAAGCCGAAGGTGCCGAGCAGGAACAGCATCACCAGCACCGCGATCAGATCGGGACGCTGCCACACATAGCGAAACCCTGCCAGCAGGCTGCCGCGCGTGCTGGCAGGGCGCGCCTCGCTGTGCAGTTCGTGCACACGAAGGAACCACAGCGACACCAGCACGGCGGCGTAGGAACCCGCGTTGATCAGGAACAGCCAGCCCTCGCCGACCGCGGCAATCAACACGCCCGCCACGGCCGGACCGAGCATTCGGGCGCCGTTGAAGGAGGCAGAGTTCAGCGCCACCGCATTGGCCAGGATGTCGTCGTTGACCAGGTCCGAGACAAACGCCTGCCGTGCCGGCGCATCGAACGCGGTGACGATGCCGAGCAGCAGCGCAAACCCGTACACCTGCCAGAGCTGTATCGCTCCGAAGATGGTGAGCAAACCCAGGCCCAACGCCAGCAGCCCGGCGGCGCCCTGGGTGAACAGCAGCAGCTTGCGCCGGTCCAGGTGATCGGCGGCGAGACCGGTCAACGGCAACAGCAGCAGCGGCGGCCCGAACTGCAGCGCCATCACCGTGCCCACCGCCGTGGCGCTGTGATGGGTGAGCACGGTAAGCACCAGCCAGTCCTGCCCGACGCGTTGCATCCAGGTACCCACATTGGACACCAGCGCACCAGCGGCCCACAGCCGGTAGTTGTAGCTCCTGAGCGAGTGGAACATGCCGTTCATGGCGAGTCAGACGGCTTCGTCGAACGGTTGCCGCCGTGAAGGCGCCTGGCAAACGGCGACTGGAAGGCACCACCGGTCACGCCGCCGGCGACATGGGGCATCGCATGGGCGAGAGTGACGTCGCCGGCGAAACAGGCAAGGTGGTGGAGCCAGAACATGGTGAAAGATTCCAGTGTGATCTGCCCGGGCAAGGCAGGAACTGTAACCGTCATCGGGAAAGTGCACACCGGGTCGCTCGCGTGCTCCGCCTGGCGACGGGCCGCGATGCAGCATGGCCAGGTCAGTTTCGGCGGCGATCGAGCAGCGCCAGGATCTCTGCGCTGGTTCCGGTCTCGCCCAGGCGCGGAAAGATCCGCAGCACGCTGTTCTCGTGCGCCTGGGCACTCATGTCCGTCATCGCGTCCAGCGCCAGGCTGACGTTGAAGCCCAGCTCGTAGGCCTGGCGGGCGGTGGATTCCACGCCGATGCTGGTGGCGACGCCGGCAATCACCAGCTGGGTGACGCCAAGCGCTTTCAGACGTGCTGCCAGGTCGGTACTCGCGAAGGCGCCCCAGGTCCGCTTGGTAAGGATGATGTCGTCGGGCTGTCGATCCAGTTCGGGCACCAACTCGGTCCAGTCGGCCGGACGCTCGCCGCCACGCGCCGGCTGTTCGTTGCGACCGGGCGCGCCGCCATCCACATTCACCAGCACCACCGGCAAGCGATGGCGACGAAACGCCTTGGCCAGTTCGCCGGCGCGGGCAAGCACCGGCTCGATCGGGTGCACGGTGGGATACGCGACGATGCCCTTCTGCAGGTCGATGATCAGCAGGGCGGCATGCGGGTCCAGGGTGGTCATGCCCATGGCTGTCTCCTCGCGGGAAGTGAAGTAGCGGACCGGTCCGCTTCGGCGTTGCCGCCAGCCGGGCGCCGCGCGATACATGGTCGAACTGGAAGAACATACCCCTGTTTCCCGGCGGGCAGCCATTTTCCCCTCTGCCCGAACGGGTGGAGCGCGGCCCGCCCCACTGTGCGGGAACGGGATGGCGGCGACTTGCATCCCATGGGCTGACCGCCGACCGGTTTGCGGGTGGCGGCCGATGGCGGAGGGTGCGATGACGGGGCCGAAGACGGCGATGGTGCTCAGCGACGGTGACGGTTTCGGCCCGTTGCATGTGCCGCTGGCGCATCGCCACCACCGCACGACGGCCGCGAAGGTGGCTGCAGCGACCGTACATGGGGCATGCCATGCTCGTGCCTGACCGATCCATGGTGTGGCGCTTGGCCGCCGCGCCGTTCACCCGGTGCGCCGCCCGGCGCGTCGGCCTTCGTTGCAAGGGAGAATGAAATGTTCAAAACCGCCTTGATCGTGTTCGCCATCGCCGCCGTGGGCGGCCTCATCCTTGCCGCCCACGTATTGCGCGGCAAGTTCGCACCATGGGCCTTGTCGGTGCTGCATGCACTGCTGGGTGCCGCCGGCCTGGTGCTGCTGATTGTCCTGTTGCTGCAGGGAGCGACGACGCAGCGGGTGCTGGCCGGCTTCGTGTTGCTGTTGGTGGCCGCGCTGGGCGGCTTCTTTCTCGCATCGTTCCACCTGCGCCGGAAGCTGCCACCGAAGGCCGTGGTAGTGGTGCATGCGAGCGTGGCGGTGATCGGTTTTCTCACCCTGCTCAGCGTGCTGATGTGAGTGCCATGCGCCATCCGCTGCACCCCGCGCTGGTGCATTTCCCGGTAGCGTGCTGGTCGCTGGCGGTGCTGGCGGATTTCGCAAGCCTGCGCTTCGGCACGGCGGCGTGGTCGTGGTCCGGCGGCCTGCTGGCCGTCGGTTGCGCGATGGCCGTGCTGGCCATGCTGGCCGGCATGCTGGAACTGGCGCGGGTGCCGGAAGGCGCCGCGCTGCAGGACGCCTGGTGGCACATGGGCGCCATGCTCACCGCGTTCACGTTGTTCGCCGCCCGCCTGCTGCTGCGGCTGGATCACTTCCAGCCGCTCGCGCCGGACCTCACCTCGCTGCTGCTTGACGTGGGTGGGTTCCTTGCGCTGGTGGTGGGCGGCTGGTTCGGTGCACGGCTGGTCTACGCCCACGGTGTGGGTCGAGAGTGAAGCCCGGAGCAATGTCGGGCAGTCTCTTCACGAATGAAGAGCCGGAGCCAATGCATCGGCATCCCTCTTTTGCCCTGCGACGACGTCCGTGATGATCACGGCCAACGTGCCACTCCGCAGCGAGCGATGATCGGGAAGAGGAGCGCATGTGGCAGACCGCAAATGGCTAACAGGAACTGAACCGGATCCGCTTTTTACCCGGGCAAGTGAACCTGCCCCTGTTTTGCGTGCCGTTTGAGGGGTATGGTCGACCGTCCGACCGAACTGGAGTCCAGCCATGGCCCTTTGGAAAGACACCGCCAAGACCTCCGCCACCGAAATGCCCGAAGCCACGGACCTGGCGCACCCCGTCGTCCAGGAGACCAGGCCCGAAGTGCAGACGCCGATGCAAGCCGCCCCCCGTCCCACGCCAGCACTCGCGCCGGGCAAGCCCAAGAGCGAATCGCTGATCGCGCCCGACATCACCATCGAGGGCAAGATCGAGGGCGAGGGTCATGTGCGCATCGCCGGCAACTTCAAGGGCGATGTCAACGTGCGCGGCGACCTCACCATCGAACCGGGCGCCAAGGTGACCGGCAGCGTGCGCGCCGAGAAAGTCACCATCGCAGGCGAACTGATCGGCAACATCGAATCCGCGGCACACGTGGAATTGCAGCAAAGCGGTGCGCTGACCGGCGATCTGAAGGCCGGATCGCTCAGCGTGGCGGCCGGTTCGCGCATGCGCGGCCAGGCCGAGTTCGGCTGGGACGATGCGAAGGACGGCAACAAAGCACACAGGAACCAAGGGCACGACGGCACCGCTTCGTGAACAACTCAAGTCCGGGCACGGCCGGGGCGACGCGCACCTGTCCGCACTGCCGGGAGACCATCCTGGAAAGTGCGGCGGTATGCCCTGCCTGCCGCCACAAGTTGCGCTTCAGCGAGCCCACCAGCACGACCGCAGCGCCGGCTTCCACGCCACTGCGCGTGGAAGGCAGCTTTCGCAACCCCGTCGGCAGCGGCGCGTGGGAATACTCGATGGTGCTGACCATCCGCAACGAACACGGCGAGGAGATCGCGCGCAAGCTGGTCGGCGTCGGCGCCATGCAGCCGGACGAACAACGCACCTTCGCCTTGAGCGTCGAGATGAACCCTGCCAGCGCGAGTGGCAGGCGCACACGGCATTGATGCGCGCACGGCGCTCTCGAGCCACACGCGCGCAAAGGAAAACTCCTCTTCCCCTCTGCTTTCGTCAGACCGTCAGTGTGCAGCGGGCGCTGGATCGTCCGACGCGTGGTCTACCGCATACATCCAGCGCTCCTTGATCATGCGCGATACGTCGGTGAACCGGCCGCGCTCGGTGACAGGCTTGCCATCGGCCTTGGACACCATCTCGATCCTGAACGTGCCCCAGGTAGTCCTGGCAGCGCCCGCATCCACGTGCCCCATGTCATCCAGGCCGCCATCCTTGATCGTGTAGGCCGCGAAGTAGTCGGCATAGCCCTTGCGAATGGCCTCACGCCCCTTACCATCCCGCCGCCGGGGAACCACATCACGGCGTCGGACACGTAGCAGGCTGCCACGGCGTCCACGTCGCCCGCGTTCATCGCCTTCGTCCAGCAATCCCCCGCCGAGATCTCGTGCATCGGTGGCTCGCCCGCCTGCGCGGCGAATGACAACAGCCCGGCCACAACCAACAGCCCCACTTTCCTGATCATGGGCATGACGGTCTCCCTCGTGGTAATCCGGCGGACTATACGCCGGGCAGGATGGGGCTCAGGCTCCTCTGAGCTGCCCGTCTTTCCGGACCGCGTCCGTTCCCCACCGGAGCGCCACTGACGTGCCACGCCAGACCCTTCCTTGAGAAAGCACACTTCGGCCCTGATGCTCTTGACCATACGACTCCTTCCAGCATGTGGCCATGTTCGACAAAATCAGAAACTGGCGTCTGCGACGCATCCTCGCCCGGCGCCCGATCGCCGAACCGCTGTGGCGGGACGCGCTGCAGCGCTGTGCGCCGGCGCGGCGGCTGGGCGCTTCCGACCAGGCCACGTTGCGCGTGCTGGCCACGCTGTTCCTGGAGAGCAAGTCGCTGGAACCGACCAAGGACCTGCATCTCGACGACGCCGACCGTGTCCTGCTCGCGGCGCATGCCTGCGTACCCATCCTGAAACTGGGCCTTGAGTGGTACGACGGCTGGCACAGCGTCATCGTGTATCCGGACGCGTTCATTCCACGTCGCTCGAAAACCGACGCGGCGGGAGTCGTTCACGAGACCAACAGCGTGATGGCCGGCGAGGCATGGGGGCGTGGGCCGGTGATCCTGTCGTGGGCGGAGGTGTTGAATGGCGGGAAGAAACCGGGACACAACGTGGTCATCCACGAAATGGCCCACAAGCTCGACATGCTCAACGGGGACGCCAACGGCTTCCCGCCCTTGCACCGGCGCATGGATCGCCGCGTGTGGTCACGGGTCTTCTCGAGCGCGTGGGATCGCCTGAAGGAGGAGCAACGCAACGGCGCCGAGTTGCCGATCGACCCGTATGCGCTCGAAAGCCCGGCCGAATTCTTTGCGGTGGCCAGCGAGCAATTTTTCGAGACACCGGCAACCTTGCTAGAGCATTTGCCTGAGGTCCATCGGCAGCTCGAGCAGTTTTACCGACAGCATCCCTTCTGAGGTTGAATCAACCGAGATGCTCCCGGTGACTGCCCGTTTGTGGGCAACGATGGATGGCCAGGGCAGTCAGGTTGCCCCAGATGACCGCGTTTTCCCGTTTGGCCCGAACACCCTGTCAAGAGGCCTATTGGCAAACCACCGACGTTGATGCACGATCATTTCGTCCAACGCTTCCCAACCACCAAGCGCACGAGGCGGCCATGCAGCACGCACGTCTTTGCACCTACGTCATCGCCCTGTTGCTGTTGCCACTCGCCCTCACGGCTTGCGTCAACGGCGTCAATGGTTCCGTTGATGTCCCGGCGGGCACCAGTGTTGCCGACGCGAGCACCGTGAACGGCTCGGTGAGCCTGGAGGCCAATGCCAGGGCCGACAAGGCCACCACCGTCAACGGTTCGATCCATCTCGCCGGCGGCGCACAAGCGGGCTCTGCCAACACGGTCAATGGCGACATCACCCTCGCAAGGAACGCCAGGATTTCGGGCGACGCAACGACGGTCAACGGCGCGTTTGACCTTGCGCCAGAGTCGGCCGTAAACGGCGCATTGACCAACGTCAACGGCCACATCGAGATCGTCGGCGCACACGTCGGCAAGGGCATCGCCACGGTGAATGGCGACATCCACATTGCTGGCAACGCCGTGGTCGATGGCGGCATCAAGGTGGAAAAATCCCATGGCGACTCTTTCCTCGGCATCCACTTCGGCAGCAACCGCATGCCACGGATCGTGATCGATGCCGGCGCGAGCGTGAATGGCCCGCTGACCTTCGAGAGACCGGTCAACCTCTACGTCAGCGATCAGGCCAAAGTTGCCGGGCCGATCAGTGGTGCCAACGCGGTGAAATTTTCAGGCGATACGCCACCGAACCCGTAGAAAGCGCTGTCCGGACGTTCTCCCCGGCATCTCCTTCCTGTTTACCTGACGCGCGGCATCGCGTGCGTCAGCTCAGCGCGACGCCAGCGCCTTCATGTCGGCCCACTCGTGAACGTGCGTTCCCGTCGCGCCGTCGTTCGCGGCGCGCAGCATCGCGCACGCCACATCCGCGCCCGTGATGCCGCGATACCTGCGCGCGCCGCCCACCAGCAACCAGTCGATCGCCGGCCACGCCGCGATGATGAAGCGCTCGAACGGCCGGTTCTCTTCGCGCTGTCCGAGCAGCTGCGACGGCCGGAAAACATGCGTGTGCGCGAAGCCCAGCGCGATGACATCGCGTTCCGTCTCCCCCTTGGTCCGCAGGTAGAACACCGACGAGCCAGCGTTTGCGCCGACGGCCGAGACCAGGAATACGCCCGTCGCGCCGCGCGCCTGCGCGACCGCGGCGGCCCGCACCGGGTAGTCGTGGTCGATGCGGTGGTACGCGGCCTCGTCGGGCGCCTTGGCCCTGGTCGTGCCGAGGGCGATGAAGACATCGTCAACGTCGATCCGATCGGCCAGCGCTGGCAGCGAGTCGAGGTCGCCGACGAGGGTCACCAGCTTCGCGTGCACCAGGCCTGGGTCGCGCCGGACGACGATGGTGACGCGGTCGTAGTCGGCGTTCGCGAACAGCATGGGCAGCAATTGTGAGCCGATGAATCCGGTGGCCCCGAAAAGAAGTGCTTTCTTCATGGCGACGGCGCGAAACGCGATGGTGGGCGACGCGCCATTGTGCGCCTTGATCGCACGAAACGGCCGATACCGAACATTTGCTCCGCCCGCGATCGCTTGAACGGCCAGAGACGTTCAGCCCGCGAGAAATGTCTCCGACATCTTTCCACCCTTCTCGACAACCTGCTAGGCCTTGTCGTAGTCCAGCGCGTAGTAGCGGATGCGGCCGCGCAGCTTGGTGACCTGCTCTGCGAACTGGTCGGTATCCTCTTTGTACTTCGCGATGTCCTTGGCGCGATCAGTGGCCTGGGCCTTGCTCATGACCGAGCCACCAACGCGTCGCACGTTCGCTCGGACAGGGTCATTGATCTGTCCGACAGGATCGGCCCGATAAACCTCCGGCGGGTTGATGGCATCCGCGTAGCAATAGAACCCGCCGGGATGCAACATGGCGTTTGCCTTCATCACCGGATGCGAGGACGCAATCGCTACCTGGACATCGACGTTCCGGGTAAGAGCCGAGCCCATTTCCGCGCAGATCTGCAGGCCGAAGTCCAACCCGTCTACGGAAAAAAAGCTGTCGCGCGGCCCCGGTACCCAGAAAACGTCATCTCCGTCGGAGGCGCGGTTCGTCTCGCCGCCGTTGTTGCGTTTGTGATACTTCAGCACCGGGTTGCCCGCGTGCATCACATAGCACGTGTTCTCGGCCAGATAGTACTGGTTGCCGCTGGCGCGCTTCTGGTCGAAGCGCGCCTTGTCCGAGACCTGCCCCGCCAACGCCGTGCGCCGCTGGTCAGCTCGCGCCCCGCGGTCGGATTTGAACACCCGGGCGAGCCGACTGGATCGGATTGCCGGCTTCTTCCAGGCAATCGTGCCAGGGAACAACACCACCGACGGAAAGCGCTTGCTGAGACCAGCGAGCTTGGCGAGCAGTCGGTCCTTCTCGTGCTGCGTGATGAAATGCTCTGATTCATTCTTTGCGAACAAGTATTCCGGTGCAGCGAACACGGTGAGCGAACGCACGCCCCCATCCACCGGCAGGCCGTTGAAGTAAGTGACGGCCTTCTGCAGGCGATATTCCAGAATATCCATGCGTTCATCGATACTCATCCCGCCCGTCACATTCGTGCCCAGACGCTGCTCAGCTTCGTCGTTGCCCCCGTTGACCACCATCGTGGGCACCTGCCACAGCGCCACATTGACCCGATAAGGCGTGCTCATGTCTACCCCAAGAATGCATTCGATAATGGCACAAGATAGTGCCAATCCTGTCGTCGGCATAACCGGGACGAAGGAACTCAACTGGCCGCCCGGTGCCCTGGCAAGGCACTAGACGCATCGGCGGCGAGGACGCCGAGCCGGAGGCAATTCGACTTACTCCCTCCGGGTTGCCGTACGAGTTCCCGATCAAGGGAACCCTCAATGAAAGAACCTGTCTACCGAGGTCGGCGCGCAACACGCGCTGACGGTGTGCGCAGGTCCCGTGTAGGTACTTGACTCGAATAAGGCAGTGTCATCGAACGTTCCGGGCAAGTCATACATCGGCAGGAAGGGGATCGAGCGCGCTGCCTGGCATGGTCAGACAGCGAAACGCGAGAGGCCCTGGATCGCTGGCGGCAGCCGGCACTCGCGCTGGCTTTGGTCCTGGTACTGCACGCGCTGTTCGCGCTGGCGCTGTGGTACGAGATGCAGCCCAAGCCGCCGCATCTGACGGTGGCGCAGACCGATATCGATCAGGCGCTGGTCGTGCGTCTGATCGATCATTCCAGCACGCCGCACGCCACGCCGCCCCAGCTGGCGCCGCTGCGGCAGGCCGTGGTTCCCCGCGTTCGCCCCGCGACGCACGAGAAGCCGCGTCGTGACGCGATGGTCGTGCAGGATCATGAAGCGACACCTGCGATGGCGGCCTCCGTGGCCGCTCCGGGCGCCATCGGCTTCTCGGCGCGGCTGCCGCCCATGACGGAGACTTATGCAACAACAAGCGCCAAGGCCAAACCGGCCAGGCCGGCGGACGATCGCCAGATCATGCAGCACGACAGCAACCGGATGCAGTACAAGGCCACCCGCTTCGAAAAATATTTCCCGCCGCCGAACGAGACGGCCGGTGGTGCGCTGGGTCGCCACATAGGCGATGCGATCAAGGCGATCGCCAAAGGTTCCTGCGATCCCACCAAGAGCAGTACGGCCTCCAACTTGCTGTGCGACCTGCCTCCCCTGCCACCGTCGCCCAAGGACGGCGACGAGCGCCTAAACCTGCCGCCGTCACCGCTGGCCGGCGATCCGCATCCGACCAGGCCGCCGCCGCTGTCGAGCTGCATCGCCGAGTACAAGGCAGACAAGCCGCTGTCGTACGGCTGTCCGATCGACACGCCCGATCTGGCCTTCAAGGCCGAGATGCGCGTATGCATCGATCTGTTCCGCGCGGGCAAGCGCCTCAAGACATGGTGCCCGGTCGATACGCCCAGGCGCGCAGCCGCCGAGTCGTCGATGCCGGCGGCTTCCTCGAGCGTGGGTTTGCACTGAGCGCTGTCCGAAAAACCGGAACCATCTCAGAGGCAATCAATTCGACTTGATTCCATCACTCCCCTTATGTCGTTCTCCGTTCTGGCTTGGGTGGCTATCCGGTGGCCATGGGAGGAGTAAGCTGCGGGTTCATTGCGATGCCGGATTGCCCACCCATCTTGCGGAGTGTGCCATGTCCCGATTGACCAACGAGCAGCTGAAGTCCTGGGCGTTGCCCTATTCCACCAGAGAAAAAGGCGATTGCGCCGGGGTGACCAAGCAGCTTCTGGAAGCGACTTTCGCCAGCTACGCCGGGGACGAACCGACCGAGCGGAAAAAGAAGGCGGTTCGCATCCCGCTACGGGAAAAGACATCCCACGTGGGCGTGCTTCTCTCCTGGCATGCCACCGGCGAAGAGGTGATCGTCGACGCCACGATCCAGCAATTCGGCGGTGACGAACGGGTCTTCGTCGGCAGCTACGACGACTGGGCAGCCCGCCTGCAAGAGCTGACCGGCACGGATCACATGGAGCGTGTCGATGCGGACTTCGGCTTTCTGTACGACGTGCTCGATACGGTGAACAGCATGCCCGCCATGGAAAGGAACGACTTGCGGCGAAGCAGGGGTAGCGCGAGCGCCGAGACCCACAAGGCCGAGACGCTCAGGAAAGGCTGCGGCTGCACGCTGTTGTAGCCGAGAATCGCGTGGGCGAAAAGCAAAAAAGCCTCTCTCTCCGACGCGCCATCAACGTCCAGTCGACGAAGCCACGGATGGCGCCGGCCTGTTGTCCTGCGGCCTCAGGCGCAGGCCATCGTATCGGCAGACATCGATGTGCGGGTAGAGCAGCCTGCGTCCACCGTGGAAGGTCACGCGAATGTCGCGCAGGCATCCGCCAGTGGGGACATCGAAGGTCATCGAGTTCTGGCCGCCCTGCAGCGGCTCGCCAAGTTCGATCTCGTGGAAATCATCATCATCGGCAGGCGCGATGGCCAGCGCGGTCACGCTGTCGAAAGTGACGTTCACGAGGTTGAAGTGTCGCGTGGGCCTGCGCCCGGCATCCCCATGCATGGCATGGGCGGGCGCGGTGGCAGCCATGCTGCCAAGAGCAGCGACAAGCATGACGGTGAAGACGGCAGCGCGGGTCTGATTCATGGTGGGCCTCCGGCGGGGATCAAGTGTCGCCGGTGACACGCGCGCGGCATCGCGCGTGGTCGGCGTCGTGATCTGGCCGGATCGGTGGTGCTTCACGAAAGTGTTCCGGGACGAATCGTCGTGATGCGAGGGCGAATCGTAGTGGTGTCGCGGATTGCTTTTCAGCGCCAGGCGCTGCGCCTAGGATGGCCTCATCACTCCACCGGAATCTCCGCGATGAAGGTTCGTCTCGGCAACACGAAGATCGGTCTGTTCCGCTATCTCGGGCTGTGGGCGGTGGTAGTGATCGTGTTTACGATACAGCGGTCCATGCAAGACGCGTTGTACGGAAGAACCTGGACGATCTTCGATGACCTTCGCTGGTCGATCATTCAGTGGTATTCGTGGGCAGCACTGGCACCGCTGGTGTTCCGGTTGGCAGCGAAGTACCCGATCCAGTCGCCGGCGCGCCTGCGCGGGCTGGGCATGCAATTGCCCGCGAGCGTGGGCGTGACCCTGCTGGCCATGCTCATCGGCGCATTCGTGTCGACCGCATTCGAGCCGAGCTCGTTCGATGTGCAGGTCAAAGAGTTTCTTGGCCAGCATTTCGCCACCGGCTTGCTGGCCTACTGGTCACTGTTCGCGATTCAGCAGGCCATGCAGTTCCACGCCGAAAAGACACGCCGCGAGATCGAAGCGAGCCAGATGGCGACGGAGCTCGCGCAATCGCGCCTGCTGGCTTTGAAATCGCAGTTGCAGCCGCATTTCCTGTTCAACACGCTGCATGCGATCGCGACGTTGCTAGACGAGGACAAGCTGTCGGCCGAGGACATGCTGTTGCGGCTGAGTGATTTGTTGCGTGCATTCCTCGAAGATTACGACGGCCAGGAAATCAGCTTGCGGCGCGAACTGGTACTGCTGGATCTCTACCTCGGCATTCAGCGCACACGCTTCAAGGACCGCCTGACCACGCAGATCTATGTTGCCCCGGACACTCTGGACTGCGCCGTGCCGAGCCTGATCCTGCAGCCGATCGTGGAGAACGCCATCCGCCACGGGATCGGCGAGCGGCTCGGTGCGGATTGCATCGAGATCGAGATCCGACGCGAGGGCGACAGTCTCTGCATCGACGTGCGCAACCGCAACAGCACGCTGGAGGAAGGGCCTGCTTCTGGGCACGGCATCGGCCTGTCGAACACCGGGCTGCGCCTGCGTGAGCTGTATGGCGACATCGGGCAGGTGCGCCTCGAGATGATCTGGCCACAGGGCGTGGTCTGTCGGTTGCGGTTGCCGTTCCGCGAAATCGATGAAGCGGACGATGCGCCCGAGGTCGCGTCGGCGTGAGCATCACCACGCTCGTCGTGGACGATGAGCCGATCGCACGCCAGGCCATCGTGCGCCTGCTGCGCGACGACCCCGACATCGAGCTGCTGGGCGAGTGCGGCGATGGCGCGTCGGCGGTCGAGGCGATCCGCCGCCAATCGCCCGACCTGGTATTCCTCGACATCCAGATGCCCGCGATCAACGGCATCGAGGTGATCGCGACCATCGGCGCGGAACGCATGCCGGCGACGGTGTTCGTCACCGCCTTCGAGCAGTACGCGGTGCGGGCGTTCGAGGCGGACGCGGTGGACTATCTGGTGAAACCATTCAGTCGCCTGCGCTTTGCGAACTCGCTGCTGCGCGTGAAGGCACGGTTGTCTGCCGGCGAGGGCACGGGTAGCGCTGCCTCCGCGCGGATACTGCAGACGCTCGATGCGCTGCGCCAGCGCGACGACTACCTGGAGCGCCTACCCGTGCGCATCGACGAGCACATCGGCTTCATCGACGTCGGAGACATCGTGTGGATCAAGGCCAGCGGCAACAGCGTGCAGATCCACCTGGCCGGCGGCGTCCACGAGATGCGCGAGACCATGAACGCGCTGGCCGCGCGCCTCGATCCGCGGCATTTCGCACGCGTGCACCGCTCCGCCATCATCAACGTGCGCCGCATCCAGGCCATCCACCCGTGGTTCAACGGCTACCACGTCGTCACCATGGACACCGGCCAGAAGCTGCGCATGAGTCGCTACCAGCACGAAACGTTCCTGCGCCTGGTCTCGGCACGGGGAAACCGGGACGGAGGAAGTTAGGCGACACGAAAGCCGGCGCATCGCTCACACGTGGCATCCTGCATTTCCGATGCCACACGCCAATCGCGTCATCGACACCGGCCATTTTGTGTGCCCATGTCCCGCCAGGCTCGCCTGGAAATACCCGGACTGCCGCCCCACATCAGCCAGCGCGGAGTCAATCGATGCGCGATCTTTCCGGATTTCGATTTGATTGCCTGCGCCCCTTCCGAATCTGATCACTGCTTTGTTGCGGCAGCCTCGCATAGCCGTTCGAGGAAGCCGCTGCCGTTCTGCGCGGCGCGTTCGTCGGAAGGCGCAAACTCGGTGATCGTCAGACCGACCAGATCGGCGGCAACGCTGCGCACCAAGGCAAGTCCGACGTCGAAGGGCAGCCTGCCATCGGGATAGGCAACGTGCGGGAATTCGGCAGGGTCGAGCGCGTCCAGATCGAAATGAATGTGGATGGGCCCGGAGACGGTCCGCCCGGCAACGAGTTGCCCGGGTTCCAGCCACGTCAGCCCATGTGCCTGCTGGAACGCCCAATCGCCCTCATCGCCAACATGCGCCGAGACATACCGGAATCGCGTCGGCGGCAGCGGTGTCGAGAGCAACGCCTGCAGCTCGACCGGAGCGGAGCCCAGGATCGCGGCCACCGGCATGCCGTGGAAATTGCCGCTGGGCGTCGTGTCCACCGTGTTCGCGTCGAGATGCGCATCCACCCAGATCACGGTCAGGTCCGGATAGCGTCGGTGCAGGTGGTCGATGACGGCAATATCGCAGGCGCAGTCGCCGCCGGCGGTCAGGATGCGCCCGGGCCGCCGCGCATCAAGGATCGCCTGGGCCGAACGGAATTGCTCGGCGATCGCCGTCCAGTGCCGGATACCGCCGCTGTCCCTGCCCTCGCCGGCCTCCGGGACACATGCAAGTGGCCCGTAGTTGCGGCAGACATCGGCCGCGGCCTTCGCACCCCGACGCAGGTGTTCCGGACGTCCTGAGCCTTGCCACTGCGGATAGGACAGCACCAGATCGAATGGATCATCGACAGCTTGCACGATTTCGCTCCCGGGAAGGTCGGATCAGCATGAGCCAGCTCGGAGGCAATTGTCCCAATTTAATTCCCGCCGTCCGCCTGTACTGTCGACCCGAAACCGAGCCAGAGCTTGAGGGCATTTAACTTCCTCCGTCCCGCTTTGCTGCTGCCGGGTTTGCGCTCATCGCTGCGTCCTGTTCGAGGAGAAGGTGCGTACGATCAGGACGGCAAGAAGCGGAATGGCGATCGCGTAGGCGTACTGAGTTCGCGACACGCCGATACCGAGCGGGAACCAGATGCCGGGAACGCCGACCTTGCTCAGCTCATCGGCGAATTGCGTGACCAGGATCCACACCATCGTGGCGAGCGCCATGACGGGCATCGAGCCAGTACGAACCATCCGCATGGCAATCAGCACAAGCAAGGCGAGTGATCCGAGTCGGCCGACATGAGTCATCGCCGTGAAATGCATCGCGCCACCGGCGACACCGGCGACGGCCAGCGCGATGGCAGCGATATCGATCGTCCGCCAGGCGCGCAGGCACCAGCGGTTCCAGGCGAGTGCCCAGGCCGCCAGGCCGAGAGGCGTCAAAAGCACCACCCACCATACGTAGGCGGGCAGACTGAGCAGATCGGTCCATGCGTAGGTCGGGTTCTCGAGGCGCTTCAACGCCGAAAGCACGAGCGCGATGGCGGCGAAGCCGACAAAGGCCGGGTGACTGCTGCGTCGCCGGAGCGCAAGCGCCAGGCCGGCGAGTGCGAACATGGCGAGCGGTTCGATCAGATCCACGATGTAGCCCGCGATCGTGCGCCACCATTGCACGCGGTACAGCGCCTGGCTCTCCGGGCGCGGTGCCAAAATCGGCGCGATGTGCATGCCGCCGCCATCGGCGCTGGCGCCGTTGCCCGGTCGCATGAACGTGCGGATGGCGAGCACCCCGCGGGTGCCGGCCGCATTGGCGGGGAGCGCAAAAAGCATCGGCCGCGTACCGACGACCCGGGGCACGGCGTCGAGCCGGCCGGATCCACCCAGTCGCGCGCCGTTCCAGTACAGCTCATAGCCGTCGTCGACGGCGGTCGGGCCGAGAAGGTCCCACGCACGGTTTCCGGCAGGCACCGTCACCGTGCGGCGATACCAGGCATACCCTCGATAGCCGGGATGGCCGTGCGCCATCCATCCGCCGACGTAGCCCGGCAGACCGACATCGGCGTCATGACTGCCGGGCGGAGCGCTCAAGTCCATCGTTTCCCAGGCGGGATCGTCCGTGCTGGCGTTCGCCCATCGCAAGTCGTCGCCGACACGGAAGCGCCATGCGCCGTCGAGGTTGGTGGCGGCCGCGCGCAGCCTCGGCGGATCGGCGCGGCCTCCCACCGCCAGGGTCGCGATCACGACAACCAGCGCAATCAGCGTCGCGACGATGATTCCGACGAGGAGGCCTCGTCGGGTTGCATCCATGCCTTTCCAGGATGACGGAACCAGTTCGAGGGTCATGTCGCGTTCGCCATCGTCGGTGCTCCGAATCGCGCGTCAACGGGAACCGGGACGGAGGAAGTCAAATCCCCCCATATTTCTTTTTCCACGCCGAGCTCGCCTGGAATTTGCGGCGGGCAAGCGGGCCTGATCCGATTATGGCCCGCTTTTTTGCGGTTTGGCTTATGCTCTTCTGCTCCCATGCCCACCTCAACAGCCAATCTGCCGTCAGCAATTCTCCCTGACAACCTATTTGACAAGCGAACCCCAAACAACGCGAGGATTCCACACATGTCACGTTTCCATTTTCCCCGCAGCGCCGCCATGGGCGTGAGTCTCGGCATTGCTGCTGCCTGTATGTCGCTGCCCGCTTTCGCCGCCGCGCCGGTCACGGTGACGTTCGCGGCGAACAGTGTGTGGGCGCAGGAAATCGGCAACCTCAGCCATTCCGACAACTCGCGTGGTTACACGGTTGCGGTCGCGGCGGGCAAGACATTGCAGCTCAACCTCCTCAGCCGCAATCCGAACGTGCACTTCAAAGTGAAAGACGAGAGCCACGGCAAGCAACTGATAGATAGCCTCAAGACGGGTGAATCCACCTGGTCATCACCGAACGTGGCGGCCACCACGTACACGATCCAGGTCTACATCGACTCTGCCGCGATGGAATCCGGCGAAAGCGCGAAATACGCGTTGCAGGTCGGGCAGTACGGGGCCGAAGACATGCTGCCCCCGACGACCGCAGTCACCTTCCAGGCCAGCAAACCATGGGCGGAGCAAGATGGCGCCCTGGCTTCCGGCGCCACCGCGCACAACTTCACCGTTTCCATCGCGGCTGGCATGACAGTCAAGGTCAACCTCGTCACGAGCAACCCCCAGTTGCACTTCAAGGTGGTTGACCAGACCCATGACAAGAAGCTGGTCGACACCAGCACGACCGGGGCTAGCACCTGGTCCGAGACAGTGGCGACAGCGACGAATTACATGATTCAGGTCTACGTAGACCCGGCGGCGATGCCGTCCGGACAAAAAGCACCGTACGCCCTGCAGGTCGGGCAATACGCGTCCGGCGATGCACAACCCGCAAAGCCCGCCGGCGCGACCACCACCGCGGCGCCTGCGGCGGCAACACCGATGTAACCGCCTGCGGCCTCGGCATGAAGAACGGCACCCGCCGAAAGTCCAGGCCAACCGGGTTTCGGCTCATCACAGCACGAGCCGCCTCAAGCCATGCGAGTACGGGCCCTGATCCGGATAGGGGGCGGCAGTCAGCCTGATATTGGAACGACTTCGGGACAAAGTGCACGCTGACCTGGGTTCGGAATTCGGGCATGTCCGGCAGGATCACTCAATTGCCCTCCAGGCCACGATCGGTGCAAGCCGCAACTCACCCTCTTCCCGACCGCCATTCCCTGCCGGAAATTGTCCCTGAAGACTCATGTCGCCGCCCCCGCGCCTGGCCGTACGTTGCAACCACCACGGTTTCGGCGTCGCGATGGCAAGGACACCGGAAGAATTCCATCGGTCGAGCGCACGCGTTGTCCGTTCATGGCGGACAACTGTCCGCGGACACCAGGGCATGTTTGCATCGATGTCGGAAAACATCACAGGAATGCGCCTTTGCAGCGACGGTTGCAGTTGGCACGTGCTTTGCTCAATCCCCGTGGAAGTTCCCGACCCTTCTTCCAAGGAGAATTGCCATGAAATTCGAAGCCATCATGTTGAACGCCCTTTTCGCCAGCTGCCTCGTGATTTGCGTGGCGGCGTTGGGCAGCATGCTCCTGTGATCGACCACGGCGCCCTGGCTGCTTGATCGGGCGCTTCATCTGCACGAGACCTGCACCGCCGGTTCGCCGCGATTTTTGCCGAAGCAACAGGCTCGAAACGCAAGGCCCCGGCGATCAAGAACACCGCCGCGGCCGAACACGCCGCCTCGAAAACATCGTGGATCGTTTTTGTCGTCTTGCCACCCTCGCCGCGGGCGTGCGTGGAAGTGGATTGCTTTCGCGCTCCACCAGCTGCACTGGACGACCTGGGCTACCCACGGCACAGCGGATCCGAAACGGTTGCCGCACCGTGGCTTGACCAACGGCGGGATTCCCGAACCAAACCAAATGAACTGGCAAATCCATCTCCACGCGATCCCGCCAAGACGCGCGAGGTATCTTCCATGCCCACCCAGCGACCCCTACCCCCGTCTGCCACGCTCACGCAGCGACTGCTGCGCGCCTGCTGCCTGCTGCGCTCGCGCGGCTACCTGCTCGACGGCCTTGCCCATTCGACGGCCATGCGGACCCCTGGAACCGCCGCGCCGGCGCAACCGACTTCAGCCGGGATTTCCGCCGAGGGTCTGGCGCTCTTCGTGATTCGCCTGCAGGAACTGCTCGCGGCAACCACCGAGCCGATGCGTCAGCAACTGGAAAATGAGGTGCTGGACCTGGCCGTGCCATTGCACGCTGCCGGGATGTTCGAGATTCTGAACATCGCGCATCCCGCGGCCGCAGCCATGATAAGCGACCACCTGACCGAGACCGCATCACAGCGTTGATATCGCTCAAGAATGGTCACTTCCTACCGTTAGGCCGGCGCGCCCACGCACGGTCATCGCCCGCCGTGCGACAAATCCAACGGCTTTGAGTGAGACTGCGGCGCCCCGCGCAATCAACCGCGGCTCCCGGGGCGGCTGAGCTCGATGGAATCTTCCACGATGTCAGCCAGTGATTTGCGTTGCCTCAAGCGTGAGCTTGCCGGTTTGCACTCGACTCCGGAACAGCAGCCTTTGACCGGGCCCATGCAGGAACGTTTCCTGCGCAAATCAACATGGCAAGCGCCGCAGCCGCATGAAAGCTGTTCATCAGGTATATCTCCGCTCGTTCAACCCAAAGCGGAAGGAGGCAATGATTACGACTTGATTGCCTCCATTCCCTTGTCACGCCTCACCCTCACCCCGCGAGCCAGGCAGCGCTCAGAAATTGTCCCCGACACCTCCGTGCTTCACGTCGATCAGCGCAGGCCGGCGTTGATCGCCTCCAGCGTCGCGGCGCCGGGGCAAAGCTCGCGCTCGCCCAGGGTGTTGAAGGCGGCCGGCGTGGTATCCAGATGCGCATGCAGGTCGGCGGCATCGGGGTCGACGTACAGCAAGCCGGTAACGATCTCGCCGCGTGCCTGACAGGCATGCAGGTAATTCATCGCCCCCACGCGATCGCCGCTGTCGTGGCCTTCCGGCAGCTTGCGCAGGCGCAACACGCTGCCGTCGTGCTGGTGTACCTCGCGCACCTCGCCGGGCGCGTAGTCGACCGTGATCTCGGCATGCGACGAGATGAAGTCCATCCGGCACAGGGCGTGGTTGTGCTCGCGCACATAGTCGTAACTCTTGGTGCTGCCCTCGTGATTGTTGAACGTGACGCACGGGCTGATCACATCCAGGAACGCGGCACCCTTGTGCGTCATCGCCGCTTTCAGCAGCGGTACCAGT
>Ga0134126_10003481_pt1 | contig 19714 bp, 21 predicted proteins | sample KB31752_FD_96881 | JGI IMG/M metagenome (GOLD analysis project Ga0134126, IMG submission 96881) | Terrestrial soil microbial communities with excess Nitrogen fertilizer from Kellogg Biological Station, Michigan, USA - KB3-175-2 | ecosystem: Environmental > Terrestrial > Soil > Unclassified ...
CCAAGCTTCTGCATCACCGCCGATCAGCGCGAGATTGGACGCATTCAATCGCGACAAATGGCTGCTTTCCTGCCACAAGGCGGTCTCGTACTTTACGTCCAGGGCCCATCAGGAAATTTCTCCGTCGAAGAGCGCACGCACGGAATGCAGACCACGAAACCGCCGAATGTGCAGGTCCGCATGATTAGTGGACGCTTCACGGAAGAAACCGGCTATCAAGCCGTGAAGCAGTGGCTCACTCTTTCCACCTCGCGCCAGACTTCTCTCGATTTAGTCTGCTCCCAGAATGACGCGATGGCGCTCGGCGCGCGCAGAGCTCTCGAAGAAGAGAAGGCTCTTCCGGAAAAACTCATCCTAACCGGATGCGATGCGGCAGGCGAGATTGGCCAGGACCGCGTGCGCAAAGGCATCCTCGCAGCCTCGATCCTGCTGCCGCCTTCCGCGGGACTAGCAGTCGAGACCTTCGTCAGTGCCTTCCAAAGTGGCATGCAGCCTCCTGAACAAACCGTGCTCAAGCCGACGTCGTTCCCACCAATCGACCAGCTCACGGCAAGACGAACGGCAAGTATGAACGCTCGACCCTGAACTCAAAGGCTCGTTTTCCCCTAAAATCTAGGCATGGCATTTCCCGTCACGCGCTTGCGTCGCCTGCGCCGCAATGAAGCCTTGCGCAGCATGGTGCGCGAGACCCGGCTCACTCCTGAAGCATTCGTATACCCACTGTTTGTCTGTCCGGGAGAAGGCGTGCGCAAGCCGATTGGCTCCATGCCGGGCGTTTTCAATTTGTCCATCGATCGGTTGATCGATGAAGCGCGCGATGCCCATTCGCTGGGGATTCCAGCCGTGATCCTGTTTGGCCTGCCCGAGCGCAAGGACGAACAAGCGAGCGGAGCTTGGGAAGACGATGGCATTGTGCAGCGCGCTACTCGTGCCCTCAAGCGCTCGATTCCAGAACTGCTCGTCATCGGTGACGTGTGCCTGTGCGAGTACATGTCGCATGGCCACTGCGGCATCGTGAAGAAGACCACCGCTTCAAGAGCGGCTGAGTCCAGTCGTAGTGGAGCAGCGGCTGTACCATCGCGAGTGGAAGAATACGAAATCGTCAACGACCAGACGCTCGAAATCCTCGCTCGCACGGCGGTTTCGCAAGCGAAGGCCGGAGTGGACATCATTGCCCCTTCCGACATGATGGATGGCCGCGTCGCTGCCATTCGCGCAGCCCTCGACAAGGCGAGTTTCCAAAACACGCCCATCCTGTCTTATGCTGCGAAGTTCGCTTCGGGATTCTACGGACCATTTCGGGAAGCCGCCGACTCGGCGCCGCAGTTCGGCGACCGGCGCTCTTATCAAATGGACGGCGCTAACCTGCGCGAAGCGCTCCAGGAGATTGAATCGGACATCGCCGAAGGCGCGGACATGATCATGGTCAAGCCGGCGATGCCCTATCTCGACGTGATCTCCGCCGCCCGCGAACGCTTTAATCTTCCTATCGCCGCCTACCAGGTCTCGGGCGAGTACGCGATGATCCAGGCCGCTGCGCAAAACGGCTGGCTTGATCGCGATCGCGTGATGATGGAATCGCTGATCTCGATTCGCCGCGCAGGCGCAGGAACCATCCTCACATACTTTGCGAAAGGCGCCGCCCGGATTATCGGGTGATCGGGTCATAGGGTCATAGGGTCATAGGGTCAAGTAAAACAGGCGTTCGGCAATAGCCTGTGGGCGTTCGGCCAGCAACCGCTTTGGTATTTTGTAAAGACATCCCAAGAGGCTTCCTGGCCGAACGCCGAGTGCCGAAAGCCAACCGCCGAAGTTTTTCACTTCACCCGATGACCCGATCGCCGGATCACCCGATTCCCAGGTTGCCTCCATCCTGAGAAGCTCGTTTTCTAAACTATTTACTCCTTTAGCAACACGATTCAGAGTCTCCCCATCTTATCGGGCGAGGACTTTAAAGGGAGGGGGCCAACTATGCTCTGGACAATTTTTGCCATCCTGCTGATTCTCTGGCTTTTGGGATTCAGCTTCCATGTGGCAGGAGGCTTGATCCATCTGCTTCTGGTCGCAGCCGTGATCGTGTTGATTGTTAACCTGATCACCGGACGGCGAACGGTCGTTTAAAAGATCAGATCTGCAAAGAGCCGCCTTCATGGGCGGCTCTTTGTTTTGAGTCGGGCGCTTTGAACCGGACCGGCGACCGGCAGCTTAGGCGCTGGCTGCTTCAGAACCAAGCGGCAGGAAATATTGGGTTCCGCGAATCGGCTCTGAGAGCCGCCGCAACAACTCCTGCAGGTCTTGATGGCGCTCCACGAAATCGATGTCATTGGTATTCACGACCAGCAGGTCTGACGCGGTGTAATGAAAAAAGAAGTGCTCGTAGGCTTTGACGATCTCTTCGATGTAGTCGTCGCTAACGGCCATTTCTGAAGGCGCATTCTTTCGGCGTAAGCGCTTCTTCAGCACCTCCGGACTGGCCTGCAGGTAGATCACGAGATCGGGTGTAGGTAGCTGCTCACGGAAGTAGTTGTAGTAGCGGTTATAAATCGCGAGTTCGGTGTCGTTCAGATTGATGCAGGCAAAGAGCTTGTCTTTTTCAAAAATGTAATCGCACACCACTGCCTTGCGGGAATGCGGTTCAAGCACGCGCAACTGCTCAAAGCGCGAAATCAGAAACGCAAATTGAGCCTCAAATGCCGCACCTGGCTCCCCATCGTAAAAAGCGGAGAGGAACGGATTATTTTCCGGCTCGGTGATGCGTTGTGCGTGCAGGCGGTCTGCAATGATGCCGGATAGCGTGCTTTTGCCTACGCGAATGGGACCTTCCAAGGCAATATAGCGAGGGGGGTCGAAGAGCTTGGCCATAAACCGGGTCTGCTCGGAGCATAACGTGGAGAGGCCAGCCAGACAATCTCAAAATTTCCACCGGAGAACCGCGAACACGAGGTCACGAAGGCCAACGAGAGAGGTCACAAAGAGACGCTCGCTCCGTGACCTTTCCGTGTTGCCTTCGTGACCTTTGTGTTCGCTCTTCTCTAGAATGACTGTGTGATCGGAAAGCTGACTTCGGCGACGCTAGCAGCAGCCGGGTACCTTGCGTATCACGCCTATTCTCCGAGCTCTCAGCTCTCCGGCGCGGCGCTTTCGCACTGTCCGGATCCTCGCGATCTGGCTCTCACTTACGACGACGGCCCAAACGACATCCATACCGAACGGCTCCTCGACATACTTGCCCATCATCAGATCAACGCAACATTCTTTCTCATCGGCAGGTTTGTCAAAGCGCGTCCGCAGATCGCGCGTTCCATCGTTGACGCCGGACATCTAGTCGCGAATCACACAGTGAATCATCCCAATCTGCTGTTTCTCGGACGGGGCGCAATTGCGCGTGAGCTATCCGACTGCTCGCGCATGATTGCCGACGCCACAGGAGTGATGCCCAAATTCTTTCGTCCGCCTTTTGGCACGCGACGGCCGGCGGTGCTCAGTACCGCCCGCGAGCTCGGACTCGAACCGATCATGTGGGATGTGACCTGCTTCGATTGGCGGCGCACCACAACCGATGCGATTGAGCACCATGCGCGGAAGCGCATCGATCGCGTCCGAACTCACGGACACATCATTCTTTTTCATGATGGCGGGCACACCGGCCTTGGCGCCGATCGTTCTCGCAGCGTCGAAGCCACTGATCGGATTATCAGGCGATACAAAACTACACATCGATTCTGCAGAGTTGATGAGATTCATCCGCGTGCCGCAGAGGCGCAATCTGCGCTATCATCCGCATAGGCAAAGACAATGGCCAAAGCAAAGATCGACGCCTTCGAAGTGGGCTGTCCGTGCTGCGGAGCGCTGCTCAAGATCGATCCAGAGACACGCGCCGTCATCGCACACACGCCGCCGGCGCGTCCAAAGACCTTCAACGACTTCGAAGAAGCTGCGCGTGCCATGCGCGAACAGGAAGGGCGAAAAGAATCGCTCTTTCGTCAGGCCGTAGATGCCGAGCGAAACAAAGCTGATCTTCTGGAACGCAAATTCCAGGAAGCCGTGAAGCGCGCCAAAGATACTCCCGATACGGGAAAGCCATTGCGCGACTTCGATCTGGATTAGAGCAGTTTAAGCGTTTAGTTCCGACTAAACAGGCTGCGGAAGAATGTAAACAGAACCGGCGGCGGTAGCCGGTGGGTCGTGGGATCGTCGAATGGCGAGCTCCGAGCACAACGATGCTGTCCGCAATTGTGTAGAAACGCAGCCGCAACACACGCGGCTGCCCGACCGCCTACCGGCGGCGGTTCTGTCACGCTTTCAACGACCCCATACTGCGAATACTTTCGAGCTGATCCTGCCGGCCAAGGTCACAGAATCCAGGCGCCCCAGATCCGACTTCCTCTTAGACACCAGCTCGTGACCTGCGCCTTCAATCGACAAAAGCGTGGTTTCGGCAGGAATCAGTTTCAATGCAGACTGAATTTCTTCGCCTGAGGCAAAGGGATCTTGAGTTCCATGCACGAACAAACACCGCGTGCGAATTTGAGGAAAGTGTGCCGTACGCAGCTGTTGAGGTTTGTTCGGGGGATGCAGTGGGTAGGAAAGCAACAACAGTCCGTCAGCGACCGAAGGTTCTTTCGCCGCCAGCATCGTTGCCATCCGCCCTCCATAAGAATGGCCGCCGAGGAAAACGCGCCCGCTCACCATGGTCCGCAACACTTCCAACGCTCGGCGCAATCCCTGCTGATCGTCTTCCGCCGTGCGGAGCGGAGGGCCGTAAGGGCGCTGTTGGCGAAAGGGAAGGTCACAGCGAAGTACCGTGATCCCATTTTGGGAGAGATTCTCAGCAATGGCTACGAGCAGCGCTGAATTGCAATTCCCTCCGGCTCCGTGGGTAAGAACCAGGCCATCGCAGTTGCTGCTGGCACGATGAAGAAAACCGCGGACACTCGGATCGCCGGAGGCTTGCTCGTCGATTCGTTCCATTCCCGTCATGAACCTTCAGCGGTGAAAGCTGAATCCAGCATAGATGAAATTCGAATCGATTCCCGGATTGAACGGGTTACCCGTGTTGGCGTTCGAGATGTGGTGAAAGCGGTAGCCGATCGTGATCGAATGCGATTCGTTGGTGAATATTTGCATCGCGCCGCGAAGCGAAAACGTGAAGTTGAATGAGTTTGAGTTTGATATTGGGACATCTCGCGTGAATTTCAGAAATCCGCCATTGATTCCGACCACAGGCTGAAAGCGGTGGCGTCGACGAAAATTGAAGTCGAACCCAACTGGCTCCAGACCAATTCCGCGGGTGACGCGCCGTCCGGGATGAGCACACGGGCCCATATGCACACCAGAAAAATCGGCGACCTGCTCTGCGACAACAGTTGGTCCATCGCAAGTTATCGATTGACCTATTGCCGTGACGTTCTGACTGAAAACAATAGTCGGTTGCGAAACCAGCGCGATGGGCACCGTATCGACCGTGAACTTCCATGCGACGGAATTGCTCGCGAGAATTACACGACGCCAGCCGAATCCGGCCATGAACAGCCGCCGACCTTCGGTCTTACCGATCCATTGCAGCGAACTTGGAGAATAACCGGACCAGACTTCATATTCGTTTCCGCCTTCGTGAAAGGCGTCGGTTCGAAAATTCGCGGGTGACGGCGCGCTTTGGGCGGGAGCTGATTCAACAATCAGTAATATCAGGGAGAAGACAGCCAGACGGCTAACCATGCGCGGTTGTGTGCTGCATCTTCAGAGTACTGGAAACAGCTGAGAGGCGCACAGCTTGAACACGGGTTGTAAACGCAACGCGTTCAGGATGTTTAATCCGCGGTGGCCTGGCAAACGGAGTTTTGCTCCTCCGTCGCGCGTCGCGCCAAACGCAGCTTGGAAGTGGTCACCAGGACAACTGCGCCAATGATCACAATCATTCCGATCACCATGTAGCGATCAATGTGCTCGCCGCGGAAGAGCCATCCGAGAAAGACTGCCACAGCCGGATTTACATATGCATAGGTTGCGACTTTTGGCGTCGGCACATGCTCAAGCAGCCAAATGTATGCGGTGAATCCGACCAGCGAACCAAAAATGACGAGGTACAGAATCGCCAGCCAGCCAGAGAGGGACCAATCCGCATGACGGAAGTCGCGGAACGAAAACGCCAGCAACGCGTTCACGATGCCGGAGAAGAGCATCTCCCATCCGGTTGCGGCGAATGGTCCGATTCCCAAAGTGAAACGGCGGGACAGAACTGATCCCGTCGCCCAGCTCAACGATCCGAGCACCAGAACCAGGCATACGGCGAGATCGCGCTTGCCGATTGCCGTCCCGGTGGTTATATCCGGCCACAATAGAGCAAGGAGGCCGCCGATCCCCAGTAGCAAGCCCGTCCATCCCAACCCATTCAAGCGGTCCCCGCCGATCAACATTTCGATCAACGCGACCCAGATGGGCACAACCGCGACAATCATTGCTGCCAGCCCGCTGTTGATGTACTGCTCAGTCCATGACAGGACCACATTCCCGCCGGTTAGCAGAAGCACTCCCACGATTAGCAGGCGCAGGGCATCGCCCTTGGAGATCGACACCTTTTTTCCCGTGGCCAGGCACCAGCCGAGCATCAGCATTCCGGCGATTGGGAAGCGCAGGGCACCGAGCACCGTCGCGGGAAAATGCTGTACCGCGATGGCTATGGCGAGGTAAGTTGATCCCCAAAACAGATAGACAAGCCCGAAACTGGTCCCAACCTGAAAGCGGTGCTTATCCTCCGTTTTTGGATGGGTGGGGATCTGGGTAAGCGTAGCCATTTTCCTCTTGGTTCAGAGATGCTACGAAAGACAGCGCTTACGCGCCATCCGGATTTCGCCTGTAAAGTTGGTCGCCCTAGCCTCGTGCCAAAGTAGTGCAAAAGAACTACTTCCTAATAGAGCGTCCCCGGTTTTCCAGAGCTTCAAAAAACTTTACACAGGAGATGCACAGTTAACCGGGTACATGACCTTTCGGTTTCTTGTGGCACACTTCCCCGGCGCATATTCTTGCGTCAAAGGTAGTAAGGGGACCAAATGGCCGAGAACCACTTCGTGATTTTATGCGTAGACGATGAACCTGCCGTCCTCAAGCCAATGGAGATCATGCTGCAGAGGCGAGGCTTCCATGTCGTGTCGGCCAAGGACGGCGCCTCGGCTTTCGAGCTCTTCCGGCAGATCAAGTTTGATGCAGTGATTCTCGATTACGGCCTGCCTGGTATGTCGGGTGGAGAAGTTGCTCGCTTGCTTCGCGAAGAGAATCCGGCAATTCCGATCATCCTGCATACCGGCTACAAGGAGATTCACGATCCCCTGCTCGAGCACGTGACCTGCACTCTGCCCAAAGGAAGTCTGGCTTTTCTGATCACGAAACTGAATGACGTGCTGCATCTGCCGCAAACCGCAGCAGAGCAGCCGGACGAAGTCGCTGACCAATCGGAAAATGCTTCCGCGAACGTGGCGTGAGAGGGTTTGGACCGACGCGCGCCCTCGCGCGGGTTTACTTGTTGAGCTTCAAAACGGCGAGACATTCGCTAAGCTGCGAAACACCCGACCGAGGGCGGTCGCCGGTCCTGATTCGACCGACGGTATAATCGACTTGGAAGCAATGCTGAGCGCAATTCACAATTTGGCTCTGATCAGCGTTGGCGTGCTTGGGGCTGCGGCATGCTGGCTCAAGTATCTGGCCGGACCGCGCCGCTATCTGGCTGTGCTTCCTTCTAACGTTCGTCCGAATCTCTTCGCCGGCGACTAACCCGGCTCACCTCGCCAAAAATGCGGGCATTCAACTGCCCGCGAGTTGCAACGCACGAATTCCGTGCTTTCCTTCGCGAGGAGAACTCCACATGGCTACCGAAACCATGACCCGTCCGCCAGAGACGAAATCTGCCCTTCCCAAAATCGCAACGGCGCTTCCCGGCCCGAATGCGAAGCGCATCATCGCCGACGACAACCGCCTCATCTCGCCCAGCTACACGCGCTCTTATCCGCTGGTGGTGAAGCGGGGACACGGCGCCATCATCGAGGACGTCGATGGAAACGAGTTCCTCGATTTCTCTGCCGGGATAGCCGTCACCTCCACCGGGCATTGTCATCCCGAGGTCGTAGGCGCAATTCAGCGACAAGCAGCCGAGCTGATCCACATGTCCGGCACCGACTTTTACTACGAGTCGATGACGCAGCTTGCCGAGCGACTCAGCCGCGTTGCCCCGATGAAAGGTCCGCACAAGTTCTATTTCGGAAACTCCGGAACCGAAGCAATCGAGTGTGCCCTGAAGCTCGCGCGTTATCACACGAAGCGCCAGGGCGTGCTTGCCTTCTACGGAGCATTTCACGGGCGCACCATGGGCTCGCTCTCGTTGACGGCATCGAAGCCGCAACAACGTCGTCGATTCGCTCCGCTCGTGCCCGGCGTGACTCACGTTCCATTTCCTTACACCTACCGCTTCGGAGAAGGCAAAAGCGAGCGCGACTATGGATTAGCCTGTGCGAAGTTCATCGAGGAGCGGCTGTTTAAGACGACAGTTCCTCCCGAAGAGCTTGCCGCGATTTTTGTGGAGCCCATTCAGGGCGAGGGCGGCTATGTTCCCGCTCCTCCGGAGTTTCTGCGCGAGTTGCGTCGCATCTGCGACGAGCACGGCATTATGCTCGTCGCGGACGAAGTCCAATCTGGCGCCGGCCGCACAGGAAAGTGGTGGGCAATCGAGCATACGGGCGTTGAACCTGACGTGGTCTGCATCGCGAAGGGCATTGCATCGGGTATGCCGCTCGGGATTACGATGACACGCGCTAATGTGATGGACTGGGTTCCGGGTTCGCATGCTTCGACCTTCGGCGGCAATCCCGTAGCGATCGCTGCCGCCCTAGCCAGCATGGATGTGATTGAACGCCAGGGTCTCTCCAACGCCGCCAAGCTCGGCGACAAGATGAAGCAGCGCATGCTGACGTGGATAGCGAAGCACCCAATGGTGGGCGATGTCCGCGGCAAGGGACTTATGCTCGCAGTCGAAATCGTCAAAGACAAGCAGAGCAAAGCGCCGGTTTCAAAAGATCGCGACCGCATCGTCGATCTCGCGTTTGAGAACGGCGTCCTGCTCCTCGGGTGCGGCGAGACCTCAATCCGGCTGTCGCCTCCGCTGATCGTCAGCGAGCAGCAGACGGATTACGCGCTCGACGTACTCGAAAAGTGCATTGCTCAGGTACAGAGCTAGTCGCTTGTCATTCCGAACCGCTGGTTTTGCGGTGAGGAATCCCTATCCAAATTCAAGCAGTATGGGCTACCGTAGGGATTCCTCGCCGCCAAACTCAGGCGGTTCGGAATGACAAAACCGCAACAATGCTGCTTCGCTCCACTATCCGTGCCCTCGACCGCCTCACCACGTTTCTCGGACGTACTCCCAAAATCGCACCGCATCTCGCCTTTGGAGCGCGAGGCGAGGATGAAGCCTACTTCCACCTGCGAAAGCTTGGCTTTACGATCATCGCCCGGGACTATCGGTCTCCTCGTCGTCCCGGCGATATCGATCTGATTGCGTTTGAGAAGGAAACGCTCTGCTTCGTCGAGGTCAAAACGCGTGCGACTCGCAAGTTTTTGCCCGCCGAGGCTGCCGTCGACGAAGACAAGCGGGCGACGCTCTCTTCTCTCGCGCGCGAGTATCTGCGCCAATACGCTCATTCGCATGCCTCCGTGCCGCCGCATCGCTTTGATGTAATTAGTGTTTATATCGAAAGTAATGATGATCTCGGCGATTCTGCCGATATAACCCTGTTCAGGAATGCTTTTACCATGTCATAAAATGAGAGTAGCCCGCAGGGAAAGGACCACAGTTGCCCGAGCTTAGGAAGGACCCCGTCAGCGGACGCTGGGTCATCATCGCCACCGATCGAGCACGCCGGCCAAGCGATTTCACCAGACATACCGTGGTTCTTAAAGGCGGGTTCTGCCCATTCTGTCCGGGCAACGAGAGCAAGACTCCGCCCGAGATCCTCGCCTACCGTAATGGAAGCGAGCGCGATAAGCCGGGCTGGTCCGTCCGCGTGGTTCCAAACAAATATCCTGCTTTGGGGATCGAGGGCACTCTTGATCGCCGTGCCGATGGCATGTACGACCGCATGAATGGCATCGGCGCGCACGAAGTCATCATCGAAACCCCGAATCATCGACAGACATTTGCCGACATGCCCGACAAGAGCATCGAAGACGTGCTCTGGGCATTCCGCGATCGCATCGTCGATCTAAAGCGCGATCGTCGCTTCAAGTACATCCTGATATTCAAGAACCACGGCGAAGCTGCAGGCGCAACGCTCGAACATCCGCACTGCCAGTTAATCGCCCTGCCGATTGTTCCGCGTCAGGTGATTGAGGAACTCGAAGGTGCGAGCAAGTATTACGAATTGAAAGAGCGTTGTATTTTCTGCGATATGGTGCAGCAAGAAAGTTGCGGCGAAGAACCGCGCCTGGTTGCGGAGAATCGTCGCTTTGTGACTATCTCCCCATACGCTCCGCGGTTCCCGTTTGAAACCTGCATCCTGCCTAAGAATCATGAGGCATCGTTCGAAAACGCCAGCTCAGCCGATTTCGAAGGCTTGGCAAAGATGATCAAGCTGGTGATTGGCAAAATGGACGCCGTGCTCGAACGTCCTGCCTACAACATGGTGCTGCATACTGCGCCGCTCGTGGCCGGCGAATCGGCTGACTACTACCACTGGCACATCGAACTCATTCCCAAATTGACTAAAATCGCCGGGTTCGAGTGGGGCACCGGCTTCTACATCAATCCCACATCGCCCGAAGAAGCCGCACGATATCTTCGGGAAGCAGTAATCGAAACACCGGAACTGGCAAGCACGCGATAGCAACACAACCGGCGACGGTAGCCGCTGGGGCAGCCGCGTCTGTTGCGGCTGCGCGATTTTCACGTTGCATGCGGCATCGCCTAAGACCGGAGCTGGCCTTCCAGCATCTCCTTGTACCAGCGGCCGTTCTATCGATCTCCTTCAGGCGCACGTCTCCTCAGTGCGTTTCAATTTAGGAATCAGAGGCGAAGATGGAAGTCGGGGCTAGAGTTCGGCGACGCGGGATTTTTCTTCGATTGCCATGTCTTTGAACTCGCTGGAATCGAAGACTTCTCCGCATTCCTGGCACTCTACAAATTCCGCGTCTTCCTCACGCGCGACAACACGCACGCGAGGATGCTTGCAGACTTGTTCCATGCTGATTCTCTGAGGAGGAAATTTTGCAGGTGTGGATTGGGTAGCGCTCATACTCCGGGAATTTCTGTCCGGTTTTGGGAGATTGTAGCCTGACTAGTTGCCATGTCAAGCGTCTATTGGAGACAGGTGATTACGATGAGAGTTGCCGAAAGGTGGGTTGCCGGAAACTTAAGCCGTCGGCTCTGGCCATTGGTTTCCGGCCAAAAACCGTTGCGGAGCCGCTACGACAGAGTCTATCCCGTTCCGGAATAACTGTTTAGCGCAATCGGAAGTGCATGTGCTTTGGCGGAATGCCACATGCCCAGCACCGAATGCCTCTTTTCAGTCTCCCGCGCGTTCGACTTCGACCAGGCACGAATAGAACGTAGGCCCGCCTCCCATATCGGTAAGCCGTTCAGAAGTAAGGGCGTTGATGCCGATTCCGTCCGGCATGAGCTTTGTCCAATTGAGGCGTGTGGCGACCACCCCCGGCTGCACTGCTCCATCGACCAGCGCGGTCAGCCGAATCTCACCGCGATCGTTAAAGAGGCGAACAGCGTCGCCTTCCGAGATACCGCGCAGCTCCGCATCTACGCCGCTCATTTCCAACTTGTTCATTTTGGGCTCGAATGGCTGGTGCGAACCGAGGTTGCAAAAGGTCGAGTTAAGGAAGTTATCGGCCTTTCGTGCGAGAAGCTCTAGTGGATACTTCGCTGCCTGTTGTGAGTGCCGCGATTCGATCGGAGGCTTGAACTTCCCGACCGGATCAAGTCCGAGCTTCGTCAGGTCATCGTTCCAGATTCGCGCCTTACCGTCAGCAGTGGGAAAGCGGCCCTCCGCAAATGGGACAAATTCTTCCATCCCAAAATTTAGGCGGATGTGACCTTCACTCTCCAGCCGCTCCCGCGTAATGCCCTTGAGCCAAGGATCGGGACTCTCGAGCGCCGCGTCGATCATCTGATCGATGGTTTCGCGGAAGCATGGCTCGGTGAAGCCCATTCGCTGCGCAAGCTCGCTGAACATTTCGACATTGCACTTCGATTCACCTACGGGCGCGATCGCCTGGTTCGAAATCTGGAGGTAGTAATGCCCATAAGCCTGCTGTATGTCTTTTTGCTCGAAGAACGTGGTTGCAGGCAGAACGATATCGGCGTAGTCGGTGGAATCGGTGAAAAACTGGTCGTGCACGACTGTAAACAGGTCATCGCGCATGAATCCTCGCACTACATCGCTATGGTTCGGGGCGATGGCTGCTGGATTTGAGTTGTAAACGAAGATTGCCTTTACAGAAGGAGCAGTCAGTTTTGTGAGCGCCTGTCCTAATTCCGCCATATTCACTACGCGCGCTGGACGACCTAGGGAGCTGCTCAACATCAGATCGGTTCTTTCAAGAAATTCTTTGTTGAGCTTGAATGCGCCGCTACACGAAAGCTGAATGCCCCCGCCTGCGTGCTGCCACGCACCGGTGATACACGGCAGCATGGTAATCAGGCGAATATTCGTGCCGCCATTCTCGCAACGCTGCACGCCATAGTTCACGCGGATCGCCGCCGGGGTGGTGGTCGCGTACTCGCGCGCGAGTTTCACAATGTCGGCAGCCGAAATGCCCGTCCATTCCGCAACGCGATGCGGCGCATACTCCTGAACTCGCTTGACCAGCTCATCGAATCCGTTGACGTACTTCTGCACGTAATCCGCATCGAACAGCTTCTCGGCAACGATCACGTGCATCAGCCCAAGTGCCAGTGCGGAGTCCGTTCCTGGATTGATTGGCAGATACCAGTCGGCGCATTGTGCGGTCCGCGTTTTGTACGGATCGATAACGACGAGCTTCGCGCCATTACGCCGCGCTTCTTCGATGAACGGCCACAAGTGAACGTTGTTGCCGTGAATGTTCGCGCCCCATGCAATGATGTACTTCGCCCGTGGAAACAGCTCGGTATCAGTCCCGATCTTTCGGCCAAGAACCGAAACTAACGCCTCGCCGCCTGCGGTCGAGCAGATGGTGCGATCGAGCTGCGATGCACCGAGACGATGGAAGAAGCGCCGATCCATCGACCCGTAGCTGAGCACCGCCGTGGTGCCAGCGTAAGAGTAAGGCAGAATCGCCTCAGGACCAAATTGGGAACTGATCTCGTGGAACCGTCGCGCAATCTCGTTGTAAGCGTCGTCCCAGGAAATTCGTTCGAAAATCTGCGCGACATCCTCGCGGTTTCGTACTCCACGCCCTTTTGGCGCAATCCGACGCATGGGATAGAGCACGCGATCGGGCGAGTACACGCGATCGAGATACTTCGCCACTTTGGCGCACAAAAAACCACGTGTCACCGGATGTGCCGGATCGCCGCGCAAACGAGTTGCGCGGCCGAGGTCATCGACAGTGATCAGAACTCCACATGAATCGGGACAATCATGCGAGCACGCCGCATGGACTGTTTTGGGCATCATGAGAAATTATAAGCACTTTAAGAAACGGACGACGCGGATTGCGCGAACGCTTCGCGCACGGATCATGCGGACGGAGCAAAAAGACTGGCGACTACATCAAAGCTCTCGGCTACTTCCGCGGAATCCGCGTCCCATCCGCGCAATCCGCGTCGTGTTTTGATTCTGCATTTGGTAAATTTTGCAACTTTGAGGTCCGCGCGGCGTCCAATCCTCAGCAACTTTGCAGGGCTTGCCCACGGCGAACAATTGGTATTACCTCAGTTACTTTCCTTATCCGCCACATTGGGAGACTCTGGAATAGTCTTCTGATGGGCTCACGCCGTATCATTTCGTCGATTGCTTCGCTCGCGCTGGCATTCCTGTTCAGCGGCTTCTCCCATGCACAAATTTCCGGGACGCAGCAATCTGCTTTTGCTGGACCAAGCGCCGCGCCTGAGTATTCGATCGTTACCTTGATGCCGCGGCTGACACCCGATCTGGCTTTGACCACTTACGAACACGGGATGCAGCATCAGACCACCGGGCTGGGCGGCTACACGGCTACGAGTCTCATAGACGCTGAACTGCTCGACTCGGCGCAGAAGGCGGAGTTCGAGTTGAAGCAGCACTATGCAGCTCCCGCGGCGCTGGAGTTTTCTCCTCTGCGCTGGTCGGGGGACTCCTTCGTGAAGAGCAACGTGATCGTGCGGCTGCTGCAGTCGGAAGTTGATCATGTGCATCGCCGCGAGCAATCGGAGACAGCCATCAACTCGGCGAATTACAAGTTCAGCTACAAAGGCTCATCGCTAATTAACGAGGTTCCCGTATACGTGTATGAGGTGAAGCCGCACAAGAAGCGCGTCGGACTGTTCAAAGGCAAGATTTATCTGGATGCGTCCACAGGTGAACTAGTGCGCGCGCAAGGACGGATCGTGAAATCGCCTTCGTTCTTTATCAAGAAGATCGATTTCATTCAAGATTACGCGCACGTGAATGGCTTCACGCTGCCGCTGCATCTCCATTCGGAAGCGCAGACGCGCATCATCGGCAAAGCTGTGATCGATATTACGAATCGGGATTACCAAACCGAGTCGCTGCCGACGCATTCAGTCGTAGAAGCAAGCGCCGCGGGTGCTCCTTCCACAGATCCTGGAGCCCACCAGTAAAGAGATTTCAGCTCCGCCTCTCGCCGGCAGCGTGCGTCTTCTTCACCTGCCGCGCCCCCGTGTTGCGTTCATAGATAATGCGCATACCGTCGAGCGTCAGCATCTCGTCGACAAGTCCGATATAGCGCGACCCGGAGGCAATCAGTGTGGCCAGTCCGCCGGTTGAGACAATCTTCGGCTTGTTTCCCCCGAGCTCCTCGATCATGTGCTCAATGATCCCATCCGTCAGCCCGATGTAGCCGTAAAACAATCCAGACTGAATGTGCGCCACCGTGTTTGTCCCGATCACACGCGCGGGACGGCGAATGTCCACTTTGGGCAAACGCGCGGTGCGTACGAAAAGTGCTTCAGCAGAGATTCCTATTCCGGGAGCGATCACTCCGCCCAGATATTCTCCGCGTTCGGAGATCACGTCAAATGTAGTGGCCGTTCCGAAATCGACGACAATGCACGGTCCGCCATAGCGCTCGAAAGCAGCAACGCCGTTTACAATGCGGTCTGCCCCAACTTCGGCAGGATTATCGACCAGCACCGGCATACCGGTCTTCACGCCCGGCTCGATGAACAACGGCTTGGCTTGAAAGTAACGCTCGCTTACTTCGCGCAGAGTGGAATCGAGCGGCGGCACAACCGAGGAAACCACGACAGCCTTTACTTCAGCGGCGTCGATCTTCTGCATCGCAAACAGATTTCTAAAGAGCACTCCGTACTCGTCGGCAGTATTGGTGCGAATCGTCCCCACCCGCCAGTGCGCCACCATCTGATCAAATCGCGGCGGCGCCCCCGCCTGCTCGTGACCAGGCCTGTACAACCCAAGAACCGTATTCGTGTTTCCTACATCAACGACCAGAAGCATGTGAGTCTCTTTAGAACTTCTTTGCAGTTTAGCCGATTTACTTGACCAACGATGGCGCTGCTACTCACCTAATTCGGTCTTTGTGAATTGCGAGAAAGCCAGTGCAAGATCAAAGCGGCCAAGACTCCAAAAAGAATGGCTGCTACGCAGACCCAGGATGATTCAGGATGGCGATAGCCATACGAAACGAACGGATGATTCGCGGCATAATCACATGCCATCCGCGAATAATCGAAGCTTCCGCCAGAATCGAGGCAGGAATCTACTGTAAGCCACTCGCGCCCATAGCGCACGGCCTCACGGATTGCGAGCGCAGAGCAAAGAAGAGCCAGCCCAAGTAGTGAGTTTCGCAGTAGCTTCATTCGGTAACCACAATCTAACGCCCGATGTCCGCGTTCTCTGTGCAGACGCGCGTCTGGGGCTTATTTGCTATTAGGCGAGCGAAGCCCAAAGCGCCGTAGGCGCGACATATGGTTAGCCCAGCACGTGAGTGCTGGGTCGAGAGGAGCATGAATCGAGCCCCGTAGGGGCGGCACTCCTGTCAGCCACGAAATTCCCGCACGCCGCCGGAAAGAACGGTTGTAATCCCAGTCTGGGTGCGCACTCGCAAAAACCCGTTTGCATCGAAACCGTCGGTGATCCCATCGTATCCGCCACTTTCGTCAACATGCACTCGCTTCCCACGCGCGTAGCTTGAGATAGATTCAACGCGCGCAACCAAGGGAACTCGACCCTCAGGAGCTAAAGCTCTCAAATATTCGGCTTCAAGCGATCGAAGCACGGCGACAAACAACTCGCCACGCGACCACATCTTCCCCGTTTCAATTTGAATAGATGTGGCTATCTCGGCAATCTCCTGGGGAAACGACTGCTGATTAACGTTCACTCCGATTCCAATCACGGCAAACCGAAGCTGCTCGAGCTCCGAAGAAATCTCCGTCAGAATCCCACACACCTTTTTGCGCCCGATCAGCAGATCGTTAGGCCAACGCAGGTCACATTCAATTCCACAACGCGCAAGAACGGCATCGTGAACAGCTATGCCGGCCATCAGCGACAGCCAAAGCGCCTGCGCAGTCTCAATACGCGGACGCAGAAGAACAGAAACCAGAATCGCCGAGTCCGGCTCCGACTGCCACGAATGTCCGCCGCGGCCTCGCCCGGCGGTCTGCCGGTCGGTGAAGAAGACATGTCCCTCTTCGACGCCGGCAGCGCCGGCATGCATGGCCAATGTGTTGGTGGATCCCGTTTCGGGAATGAAGTGGAGCTTGGCGGAGAAAAGCGATCCGCTGAGCGCGGATTCAAGCTCGTCAACATCGTAATCGCGCGCGGGAATGCTCACGATTACAGATTATCAACTCACGCCCGCAGTGCCGATTTCTCCCGCATCTGGAGGGCGGCCGCGAATTCGTCCATCATGATCGTCTGATCGCGATCCGGACCCGTGGAAATCATGCCGATGCGAGCTCCGGTTTTTTCCTCCAGGTACTTCATATAGCTCTGCGCCTTTTGCGGAAGCTTGGCGAATTCGCGGACGCCGACCGTTTGTTTCTTCCAGCCAGGCATCTTCTCGTACACGCACTCGACTTTTTCGAACGTGCCTGCCGACGCGGGGATGCGCTTGTCGTGCTTCTTGCCGCCAAATTTGTAGCTCACACACACGGGTATTTCATCCAGCGTGTCGAGCACGTCAAGCTTGGTGACTACCATCCAATCGATGCCGTTGATCGACGTCGCGTAGCGAAGCAGAGGAAGATCGACCCAGCCGCAGCGTCGCGGACGTCCAGTGACCGCGCCGTATTCGTTTCCACGCGCACGTAAGGTGTCGCCGATCTCGTCTTTAATTTCTGTCGGAAAGGGACCTTCTCCCACGCGCGTGCAATAGGCTTTGGTTACGCCGATCACAGAACGAATTGCGTTGGGCGCGACTCCGGTGCCGGTAACGGCGCCGCCGGAGGTAGCGCTCGACGAGGTCACGAACGGATACGTGCCGTGATCGATATCGAGCATCGTGCCCTGCGCGCCTTCGAACATCACCGATTCGCCTGCGGTAATCGCGTCGTTCAGCAAAAGGGCGGTATCGGTCACAAACGGAGCAACGCGCTCGGCTGCGCGCGAGTATTCGTCGTAGATCTTGTCTGGATCGAGCGGATCAGTATTGAACAGCGCATGTGCGATCGTGTTCTTCTCGCGGCAGGCGTTCTCGATGTGCGTACGCAGCAGCGACGAATCGAGCAGATCGATCACGCGCAGGCCGCCGCGTTTCATCTTATCTTCGTATGCGGGGCCAATTCCACGCGACGTAGTTCCAATCTTCACCCGGCCGGGAGCGTTCTCAGCCGCCAGTTCGATCATGCGGTGATACGGCAGAATCACGTGTGCCCGATTTGAAACAAACAACCGGCCAGCGACCTCAAGCCCATTCTGCTTCAGACCGTCAACTTCTTTCAGAAACGCAATCGGATCGAGCACGACCCCGTTGCCGATAACGCTCCGGCAGCCTTCACGCAGCACACCGCAGGGAATCAGCTGCAGCACAAATTTCTTGCCGCCGATGATGACGGTGTGTCCGGCGTTGTGTCCGCCGGCATAGCGGGCGACAACGTTGAAGTTCTCGGAGAGAACATCGACGATCTTGCCCTTACCCTCGTCTCCCCACTGGGCCCCGACCACAACGGCTGTGTTGCCTTTTTTCAACGAGATACTCCAGTGACGTGTTTTGCGAACACACACCTGCTCCGCAGGGGGAGCAAGATCAATTTGAAGTGAGACGCGCGATCGTAAGCGCGAAGGTGTGTGACTGCTAATTATACGTCAGTTAGACAACGGGACGGGAGAGGATTAGCCCGATTTCGAGCTCTCGAAAAAAGCTTCTGCCCTGCCCCGAGCTTCTTCCAACTCGTGCTGCATTCGGGCTAAGGACTGGTCGTGGTCGGCATCTGCCGCTACCGAAATCGGACTGCGCACGTAACAGCGAACTCGCGAGAATGGCTTTGGAATCATGAACGCGTCCCAACTTTTTAGAACCCAAGCGCGCTCCGCAGCTACGTAAAAGCAAAAGATCGGCGCACCGGTCACTTGTGCCAGATGAATCGGCCCGGGCTTGGCCACATAGCGAGGTCCACGCGGACCGTCAATCGTGAACGCTACGAACTCCCCTTGCTCCAGTTCGCGCTGAAGCTCTCGCAGCGACTGCACAGCTCCTCGCGAACTCGATCCACGCACAGCGCGGAAGCCGAGGCGCTCGATGATGCGCGCGATGTACTCGCCATCGTAGCTGCGGCTGGTGAGGACACGGATGCCGTGTCCGCGGAACATATACCCGGCAGCAAACACGCATCGGTGCCAGAAGCAGTAGATCGCCGGACGCGTCTGCGGTTCGTTCTCCGTGCCCGGCTCATAGGTGAATGAGGAACGCAACGTTGGCCCGATGATTCGGATGGCCAGATACCCAGCCCATGAGATCAGCCACAGTGCAGCTGTCTGCTTAAAGGAAAACCTGGAACGATTCGCGCCCGCCTCGGCGACACCTTCGGATTCGCTTTGATCTGTGGATGCAAGGTTTGGCTGCACAGCAGTATTCTAGGAGGAGCACACCTCAGGCCGTCTGAGAAAAGTGATTCGGTGAATCTGGCCCTCCCGGCCAAATTTTAGGAAGCCACACGCTTGCTCGCTCAGCTCCGCAGCTATCCCAACCTGCTCACCTTGCTTCGACTCGGATTCGTTCCGTTCGTGGTCAACTCGATCATGGACGGCCATTACGGCATCGCGCTCACGCTATTCGTTCTCGCCGGCGTCAGCGATGGTCTCGACGGCCTGCTGGCTCGCTCACTGGGCCAGCGCACCAAACTCGGCGAATATCTCGATCCCATCGCCGACAAGCTGCTGATCAGCACGCTCTTTCTCGTGCTCTCGGCGATGCACCGCATTCCTTGGCGCGTGACTGTCGTAGTCTTCGGGCGCGACATCATCATCTTGATCATCTGCACACTGGTTTACGTCACCACCTCGTTGCGCGACTTCCGCCCGAGCCTGCTTGGCAAGGCGAACACCGTCGCCCA
>Ga0134126_10003482_pt1 | contig 19714 bp, 18 predicted proteins | sample KB31752_FD_96881 | JGI IMG/M metagenome (GOLD analysis project Ga0134126, IMG submission 96881) | Terrestrial soil microbial communities with excess Nitrogen fertilizer from Kellogg Biological Station, Michigan, USA - KB3-175-2 | ecosystem: Environmental > Terrestrial > Soil > Unclassified ...
GCCGGGTCGCGTGTGAACCTCGAAGTCGATCAAGTTGCCCGCTATGTCGAGCGGCTTTTGGGTCCGTCCGCCGAGGGCCGCTAATCTACTCGGCCTATTTAATGTCCAGCCATCGAGGCGTGAGCTCCTTCAGGCTTTAACGGCGCGTGCGCTTGCTCAAACCCTTGTCTGCAACAGGTGTTCCGTCATTGGAATCGCTCCGTTGGTCGTGCCAACCATACCAATTCCGGGGCGTTGGCTTTAAGCTGGTCGGTGCCGTCCTTAGTGTGCACTTACAGGGAGATCGCTGATGAATGGCCGTTTACTGACGCGTTTTGCCACGGGCTGTTTGGTGTTGACGGCATTGGCGGTCGCGGTGCGGGCGCCGGGATCTGTGGCGACGGCGACGGAGTGGGCGACAGCGCCTGATGCGCGTGTGGGGTACACGGCCGAAGGGCGGTTGAGGTTCCCGGCGAATTACCGTGAGTGGGTTTTTCTCAGCTCGGGCCTCGATATGAGCTATAGCGAGCGCAGTGATGCGTCGGGGCATTCGATGTTTGATAATGTGTTCGCGGAGCCGATGGCTTATCGTGAGTTCGTGCGCACGGGAACATGGCCGGACGGGGCTGAGCTGGTGTTGGAATCACGTGGTGCTGCGGAGAAGGGCTCCATCAATCGGCACGGTAAGTTCCAGACGGGCGATCTGATGGGGGTGGAAGTGCATATCAAGGATACGAAGCGCTTCCAGGGCGGATGGGGGTTTTTCTCTTTCCAGGGTGTTGAGCCCGCCACGATGATTCCGCTCAGCGAGTCCTGCTACAGCTGTCACCAACAACATGCCGCGGTGGATACGACCTTCGTGCAGTTCTATCCGACGCTGTTGAGCATCGCCACCCTGAAGGGGACGCTCAGCCCGGGATTCAGGCCATAGGGCGAGGCTGAGGCGGCCCGCAACGATGTCCGCGCGGAAGCCGGCGCTCCGGCGCCTGCAAGGGTCCTAACCAGGGACGCTGCCGCGACGATGGCGTCGCTCGCAAAATCCCCCGCCACGTAAGTGGCAGCCCAACCGATGGCGGTTCACTGGTGCGCGGACGGTTTGACGCCAGGCGCCCATCCTGCCCCATATTAGCGACATAACGGCCGAAAAGGCCGCGATTCACGGTCGCATGTGATTCTGCTGCAAGGCACGTCGGGTATACTGACGGCACCTTTTTTCAGTCCCTGGCGGTCCGCCATGTCCAATGTCCTTCCGATCTCCGGCAAGTCGCCACCCTCGTCCGGGTTGAACTCCGTCGAGGAGATTCTTGCGGATCTGCGTGCTGGTCGCATGGTCGTCATCATGGATGACGAGGACCGCGAGAACGAAGGCGATCTGATCATGGCGGCGGAGCGTACGACGCCGGAAGCGGTTGCGTTCATGATCCGCTACACCAGTGGCATCATCTGTGTGCCGATGGAAGAGGAGGGGCTCGTGCGCCTCGATCTTCCGCAGATGGTCCTGGCAAACAGCGAGTCGCATCGCACCGCATTCACTGTCTCGGTGGATCTGAAAGCAGGAACGACTACCGGGGTTTCATCCGCCGATCGCGCTGCGACCATCCGTGCGCTTGCGGATGCGAGCACGGTGTCGACGGACTTTGCGCGACCGGGTCACATCTTCCCACTTCGTTCGCGCAAGGGTGGTGTGCTGGTGAGAGCCGGACACACCGAAGCCTCCGTGGATCTTTGCCGGTTGGCTGGCATGAAGCCGGTGGGGGTGCTGTGTGAAGTCATGAATGATGACGGCACGATGGCGCGGCGTCCGCAGTTGGAGGTGTTCGCGAAGCGACACAACCTCAAGATCGGCACCATCTCCGACCTGATCCGCTATCGGCTCCGTAACGAGCGTTCCGTCGAGCGAACTGCGGAGCAGACGGTGCAAACCGATCTCGGCGAGTTCCGTCTGTATGCCTACGAGGACCGCGTCAGCCTGGATGTTCATCTTGCCTTGGCGCGAGGACGTCTCGATGGTCCCGAGGTTCCGCTGGTCCGTGTGCACTTACCCGACTCGCTGCGCGATCTTGTTGGTGTGCTCGGCCCGCAGCGGGCTTGGACGCTTCGCGCGGCGATGCAGCGCATTGCCGAAGCCGGCAACGGTGTTGTTGTGATACTCCGGCAGCAGGAGTCGCCGCATGACCTGGCCGAGGCGGTTCGAACCGTCGCGACGGCGCAACCCGAACGCACCGCCGGGACTGAAGGCGAGGGCGCGGTGTTGAGAACATTTGGTGTTGGCGCTCAGATCCTGAAGGACCTGGGGGTTCGTCGCATGCGAGTGTTGTCGGCGCCGAAGCAGATGCACGGCATTTCAGCCTTCGATCTGGAAGTCGAGGGGTATGTGGGAGCAGACGGCTGACATGGCTGATTCTTCGATTGTGGAAGGAGAGGTGACCGCACGGGGTCGCAAGGTCGCCATCGTTGCCGCGCGTTTCAATGACTTCATTGTCTCGAGTTTGCTCAAAGGCGCGACAGCCGCCTGGCTGGAGCGTGGGGGTGCCTCGGAAGACTTGCTGGTCGCCCGAGTGCCGGGTGCCTTCGAACTGCCGGTGGTGGCCCGCAAGCTGGCCGCCAGCGGCCGCTGGGACGCGGTGGTCGCTCTGGGATGCGTCATTCGGGGCGACACGCCGCACTTCGAGTATGTGGCCGGAGAGTGTGCCCGCGGATTGAACCTGGTGGCCCTGGAAACCGGAGTTCCAGTGATCTTCGGGGTGTTGACCACCGAAACGGTGGAGCAGGCGCTGGAACGCGCGGCCACCACTGCCGACAATAAGGGTGGCGAGTCCATGGACACCGCCCTGGAGATGGCCGATCTGATGGCGCGCCTGTAGGCGGCCCGCCGCGTCCGCGCCGTGCCTTGCTCTGCCGCACTGCCAGCCCCGCGCGCGGGCACCTGTCTATAAGCCGCTGTCTATAAGCAGTATCATTGAGGCGCTGCTCCGCCATGGCGCCATGGCACCCTCGAATTGATTGACGACTGAAGGTTACGGTTCCCATGACTGAGCCCGCCCACTACTTCGCCGGCACGCGCTCGGTCTCTCGCAAGCTTGCCCTCCAGGCGCTTTACCGCTGGCAGCTCAATGACGGCCCGTGGCAGGACCTGATTCTCGAGTTCGGTGACGCTGAGGACATGCCCAAAGCCGACCGGGAGTACTTCCGCGAGCTGGTTGAGGGGGTCTGGCGTGCGCGCCAGAGTCTGGACACCCAGCTCTCGTCCTGGATGGACCGCAAACCCGAGCTGCTCGACCCCATCGAGCATGCCGTCCTCCTGATCGGGCTCTTCGAGCTCACATCGAAGCCGGATGTCCCCTACCGCGTCGCCATCAACGAGGCCGTCAGTCTCTCGAAGCGCTTCGGCGCCACTGATGGCCACAAGTTCGTCAACGCCGTGCTGGATCGCGCCGCCCGGGAAGTCCGCCCGCACGAACACTAGGCCCGCGCGTCGAGGTCCCATGGCCCTGTCCGAATTCGCGCTGATCGACCGTTACTTCCGCAACTGTGGAATCAAGCGCACGGATGTCAGGTTGGGAGTTGGCGACGACGCGGCGCTGCTCGATTCCCCCGCCGGTTGCGACCTGGTTGCCGCCATCGATACGTTGGTGGACGGGGTGCATTTTCCGCACGGCTGTCCGGCTGCCTCCGTTGGACATCGCGTTCTGGCTGTGAACTTGAGCGATCTGGCCGCCATGGGCGCAAAGCCCGCCTGGGCGCTCCTCGCTCTGACACTTCCGAAGATCGATGAGGCCTGGCTCAGCGAGTTCGCGGCGGGGTTTTCCGAGCTGGCGCGCGCTCATGATGTTGCCCTGGTCGGCGGCGATACGACTTCGGGTCCTTTGACGGCGACTGTACAGATCCTCGGGCATGTGCCGCGTGCCCAGGGGTTGCTGCGCTCCGGGGCCCGACCAGGCGACCTCGTGTTTGTTTCCGGTACTCCCGGGGATGCCGCCGCGGGCCTGGCAGTGGTGCAAGGGCGCCTCGACTGCGATCCCGCCGCCACCACCTATCTGCGCAAGCGTTTCCTTTATCCATCGCCTCGCATGGCGCTAGGCAAATACCTGCGCGGTTACGCCAGTGCCTGTATCGATGTTTCCGATGGTCTGCTCGGCGATGTTGGGAAGCTGGCGCGCGCGAGCGGCTGCGGGGTCGAGCTCTCATATCGCGAGCTGCCGGTGTCCGAGGAGCTCGTCGCCGCTGTCGGTGACGTGCGCGCGCGTGAGCTCGCACTCACCGGTGGCGACGACTATGAACTGTGTTTCACGATGAGCCCTGCGAACGTCGTGAAGTTACGACAGGAGATTCCTCCGGAGCGTTGGGGCTATAGTCCCATCGGTACGGTGCGTGAAGCCTCCGGCGCGGTTGTGATGGATGGCGGGAACGTGATGGAGTTCTCGCATTCCGGCTACGATCACTTCGGGAACTAAGACGCGTTCTTCGTAAATCATCGACTGTAGGGCGACGCCCAAGCCGGTGAGGCGTGCATCACAGTCGGCTTGCTGATGCTGACAGTATCCTGTCTGAGCAGTTTCGCTTTTTTTCGCGAGTCATGTCAGTACCGGCTCCCAAAACAAACGCATCCCCCAAGCCGAGCGCGCCACGCAGGATTCCCGAGAAGATCGGTAAATACGTGGTGATCAAGGAAGTCGGCCGCGGCAGCACCGGGATAGTTTACTTATCTCACGATGCGTATTACGGCCGCGATGTCGCGATCAAGCTCTACAACAGCGACAACGGCGCGGACGAAGAGCGCGCCCGCATCGCGCGCAAGATGTTCCTGTCCGAAGCGCACCTCGTCGGGATGCTGCAACACCCGCACATCCTGCCGATCTACGATGCGGGCGAGGAGAACGGTCACTGTTATATCGTGACCGAGCACGTGCACGGCGCGCGTACGCTCGCCGCCTACTGCCGTCCCGATAATCTGCTGCGCATCGACGATACCGTCGAGATCGTATTCAAGTGCGCCAAGGCGCTGCACTACGCGCACTCGCGCGGAGTGATCCACCGCGACATCAAGCCCTCGAACATCATGCTCACGCAGGACAGCGACGTGCGCATCATCGACTTCGGTATTGCGTTGGTGTCCGATTCGGACATCTCGCGTATCGAGGGTATTGCCGGCAGCCCGTCCTACATGTCGCCCGAGCAGGTTCAGAGTCTGGATCTCACCAACCGCTCGGACCTGTATTCCCTCGGTGCGGTGATGTACGAGCTGCTCACCGGCTCGCGCCCGTTCCGCGCCGGCAATCTGCAGAAGCTGTTGCACCAGATCGTTTACGCCACGCCGCCGCCGATCCACACGCTGCGCAAGGATATGCCGGAGGAGTTGGAGACTGTGGTCGCCATGGCGCTGCAGAAGGATCCTGCCAAGCGCTACAAGAGCGGCCTCGACTTCGCCGCGGAGCTCACCCGCGTGCACCAGCGCCTGCGGGAAGCCAACTCGCGCATCGACCGCCAGGAGCAGTTCGGAGTACTGCGCCGCCTGAAGTTCTTCCACGAGTTCTCGCATGCCGAGATTTGGGAAGTGTTGCGGGCTAGTAATTGGCAGGACTACGTCGAGGGCGAGGAGATCGTCAAGGAAGGCGAGATGGACGATCGTTTCTACATTCTGGTCACTGGCAGTTGTGCCGTGGAGCGCCACGGGAGGCGCCTCGGCACGCTCGAGACCGGCGACTGCTTCGGTGAAGCCAGCTATGTGCCGGGGGCCAAGCGCACCGCCACGATTCGCTCCCTCAGTGGCGTGACGGTGCTGAAAGTGAGCTCTACGTTGCTCGAGCAGGTCTCGGCTTCCTGCCAGCTGCGGTTCAATCGCGTCTTCCTGCGCACACTCATCGGACGGCTGCAGACAGGCGAGACCAGCTCCGGCGAGTAGTCGCCCGGCGGGCTCGGCTTCCGGGGCCTCGGCCACTTGCGAAAAGGGCCCCAGCCCTCCAATCTTCGCACGCCGTGCAAATCTTACTTATTGAGGACGACCTCGAGGCCGCGAAGTTTCTCGTCAAGGGATTACGGGAGAGCGGTTATTCGGTCGATCACGCAGCGGACGGCCGGGAAGGCCTGTTTCGCGCCACCGAGGGACAGTTCGACCTGGTGGTGACAGACCGCATGTTGCCGCAACTCGACGGCCTGACTGTCATCCAGCTCATGCGTCGCAAGGGCATCACCACCCCGGTGCTGGTTCTGAGCGCGCTGGGTAGCGTGGATGACAGGGTGCGCGGGCTGAAGGCCGGCGGTGACGATTACCTGACTAAACCCTTTGCCTTCGTCGAGCTCCTGGCGCGCATCGAGGCGCTTTCGCGCCGGCGCTCCAGTGTGGCGGACACCACGAAGCTCAAGATCGCGGATCTGGATTTCGATCTGCTCGCCCGGCGGGTGACTCGCGGTGGGCGCGAGATTGAGCTGACCGCGCGCGAGCTGAAGCTGCTCGAATTTCTGATGCGCCGCGCCGGCCAGGTGGTCACGCGCACCATGTTGCTCGAAGGAGTCTGGGACCTGCATTTCGATCCACAAAGCAACCTCATCGACGTGCACATCAGCCGTTTGCGTCAGGCGATCGATCGCGGTGCCGACCGGCAGCTCATCCACACTGTGCGCGGCTCGGGTTACGTGCTCCGCGCCGAAGACTGATCGCAACGCATGTTCAAGCCGGTGATCCTCAACACGACAGCGTTTCGTCTGTCCGTCGGCTATATGTTTCTGGTCACGCTGGCGGTCGCGGTGACTTTGGGCAGTGCTTATCTGCTCACCGACGGTCTGATCACCGACGAAGTCGATCTCATCATCGACACCGAGCTGAAGAGTCTTCAGGACAAATACGCGCGCGCCGGTGTGGAAGGCGTGACCGACGAGATGAACCTTCACATCGACAGCTGGGGCCGCATTGGCGCTGTTTACATGCTCGTGGATCCCAACTTCGAGCGCATCGCGGGTAACGTGACGCACTGGCCCTTCGACGGCATGCCCGGCGAACCCCGCCCGGAGTTTGATATCGCGACCATCGAGCCGGGCCGGCGCGCCGTTCACCCTGTCAGGGCGGCTCTGCGGACGTTGCCCAACGGTGACCGGCTGTTGGTGGGTACCGACATCTCTCAAGGGCGCCGCTTCGCCGATAAATTCCGGATCGCCATGCTCTGGGGCATTGGCCTCACGTCGCTGGCGGCCGCGCTCACCGGCTTCTGGTTTAGTTACCGGCTGTCGCGCAGGGTCGGAGACGTTACCGGCACCTGCAAGCGGATCCTCGCCGGCGATCTGGGCAGGCGCCTGCCTGTGGCGGGCGCGAACGACGAATTCGATGCGCTCGCCATCTCGGTCAATGACGTGCTCGACAGGCTGGAGGACCAGGCGCGCACGCTGCGCGCAACTTTTGACAGCGCAGCGCATGACCTGCGCGCTCCATTGCACCGCCTGCGGACGCGCATGGATGCGTTGTTGTTGCGGTCGCCGCCGTTGGAGCCGGCGGTGTATGACTCCGTCGAGTCCGCGTTGCGCGAGGTCGATCACCTGCAGCGGACCTTGGCCGTCCTGCTGCAAATCGCGCTTGCGGAGTCAGGTGCGCCCTTGGCCTCGCCGGCGGCGGTGGATGTTGGTGAGCTTGCCACGGAGTTGGCCGAGCTGTTCGAGCCCGCAGTGCGCGACCGCGGCCTGACCCTGGTCGAGCAAGAGGACAGCGGTGCAATCGTTCAGGGGAATCGCCAGTTGTTGGCGCAATTGGTCACCAATCTCATTGAGAACTGTTTGAAGTATGTTCCCAGTGGCGGGCGCATCGATCTGAGCGTCAAGCGGTTGGCGGACAGCGTTTGTCTGGTCGTCAGCGACAATGGGCCGGGTGTACCGGCCGATGATCGTGTGCGCGCCGTACAGCCGTTCGTGCGCCTGGGTCAAAGTGGCGGTGGGCCCGAAAGCAGCGGCCTCGGCCTGAGTCTGGTGGCGGCCATCGCGCGGCTGCATCGTGGCCGGTTGAGCTTGGAAAATAACGATCCGGGGCTGCGAGTGGTGGTCGAGTTGCCGGCCAGGTGAGGCGCGGGCTTGGCAGTTTCAGCTCTGTGGTTTTCCGCCGCGGCAATTCTTCACAAAAGTCGAGCGCTGTCGGCCGGTGAGGTTCCTGGCATCCGCCTGCTTGTTGCAGGCCTTCAGGGACGAGTGCTTGACGGGGGTGGCTCTGGCGCCGCTGGGCGTGGCAGTTGTCGTGGGACGGGGGGTGTCGGCGGCGAATGCAGTACCACAGCTGAGAAGGGCAATGACAAGAGCAGTGGTGATTTTCATTCGGGCCTCCGGGTGAGCATGTGACATCGGCGGCTGCACGGGGCAGCGCGCGGTGCACACGTTAGACGGGAAGCCCTTTCGCCGTCATGAAGCGCGGATTAAGAAAACGTCACTAACCTGAGGGCGGGTCTGCTACCCACCTGAGAGCCTGTCGCTTACCTATGCCGCTTGTGAGCGCGCAGTGCGCGCGCCACGAGCCTGAATCTTGCGGGTGCGGGCGCCCCCGCTACTCCGCTTCTTTATCCCGCTCGATCAGCGCATAAGCCGAGTGGTTGTGGATCGACTCGAAGTTCTCAGCTTCTACGGTGTACGCCGCGATCCGCTCCTCGGCATTCAGCCGAGCGGCCACGTCGCGCACCATGTCCTCGACGAATTTCGGGTTGTCGTAGGCGTGCTCGGTCACGTACTTCTCGTCGGGCCGCTTGAGAATGCCGTACAGCTCGGACGATGCCTCGCTTTCGACGATGTCGATGAGCTCCTCGATCCACATATGGTTACGGATCTTGGCGTTGATCGTGACGTGGGAGCGTTGATTGTGGGCGCCGTAGGCCGAGATCTTCTTAGAGCAGGGGCACAGGCTGGTGACGGGGACCACTACGCGGATCCACATCTCCGTGCGGTCGTTGTGGCGCTCGCCGATGAGGCTGGCATGGTAATCCATCAGGCTTTCGACACCTGAGACCGGCGCCTTCTTCATGACGAAGAACGGGAAGCTCATCTCGATGTGACCGGTTTCGGCTTCGAGCCGCCCGGTCATCTTCTCGAGCATGATGCGAAACGATTCCACCGAGATTTCGCGCTCGCCGTGCAGGATCTCGACGAAGCGCGACATGTGCGTGCCCTTGAAGTTGTGCGGCAGGGCTACGTACATGTTGAACTGGGCGATGGTGTGCTGTTCGCCGGAGGTCCGGTCTTTCACCCTCACCGGGTGCCGGATGTCCTTGATGCCGACACGATTGATCGGCAGCCGCCGCGTATCGGCGCGGCTCTGGACATCCTCGATTTCAGTCACAACCGGGCGCACGATCTTGGCGTTCGCGGGAGGGGGCGTCATGGACTCTCTAGGCCTGCAGCTTACCTATCTACGAGGTGAGTGGGGACGCCCCCGCCGGGGTTCAAGCGCCGCCCGCCGATCGGATGCGTTCGCGTTCCCGTGTCTGCATTGCCCACCACCGCTCGATGCTGGATGCCAGGCCAACGGCATCCAGGCCGGCGGCCACCAGGCAGCTGTCGCGCGAGCCGTGCTCGATGAAGCGGTCCGGAATGCCCAGCTGCAAAATCGGAATGAGAACCCCTTCCTGGGCCAGCAGCTCTGCCACCGCCGAGCCCGCACCACCGATAGTCGCGTTTTCCTCGATGGTCACGATCGCCCGGTGACGGGCGGCGACGGAAATCACCAAGTCCTCATCCAGCGGCTTGACGAAGCGCATGTTGATGAGGGTGGCATCCAACCGCTCGGCGATCTTCTGCGCCGGATCGAGCAGTGTGCCGAAGACGAGGATGGCAAGACCGCTGCGGCCTTCACGACGCGGTTGTGCGCGTCCGACCGGGAGCGGCGTCATTTCCTCCACCAGGGCGGTGCCCGACCCGGTGCCGCGCGGGTAGCGTACGGCCGAGGGACCCGGCAGAGTCGTCGCCGTATACAACATCTGGCGACACTCGTTCTCGTCCGCCGGCGCCATGATGGTCATGTTCGGAATACAGCGCAGGAACGAGATGTCATAACTTCCCTGGTGGGTCGCACCGTCGCTGCCGACGAGGCCGGCGCGGTCCAGAGCGAACACCACGGGTAGGTTTTGCAGCGCCACGTCATGGATGAGCTGGTCGTAGGCGCGCTGCAGGAACGTCGAATAGATCGCGACAATCGGCTTCAAGCCCTCCACGGCGAGGCCCGCCGCGAAGGTAACCGCGTGTTGTTCGGCGATCGCGACGTCGAAATAGCGATCGGGGAAGCGCTTCGAGAATTCGACGAGTCCCGAGCCCTCGCGCATTGCCGGCGTGACGCCGATGATGCGCTGGTCGCGGGCGGCCATATCGCACAGCCACTGTCCGAAGATCTGCGAGAAGGTCGGGCCGCTGGCCTTTTCCTTGAAGATCGTGCCGCTGGCGGGGTCGAACGGACCCGGGCCGTGCCACTTGATCGGGTCGGCCTCGGCCGGCGCGTAGCCCTTGCCCTTGCGGGTCACCACGTGCAGGAACTGCGGCCCCTGCAATTGGCGCAGATTGCGCAAGGTGGTGACCAGCGAGCGTACATCGTGACCATCAACCGGTCCGATGTAGTTGAATCCGAGCTCTTCGAACAGCGTCCCGGGCAACACCATGCCCTTGAGGTGCTCTTCCGAGCGACGCGCCAACTCCCACACGGTGGGCATCTGGCGCAATACCTTTTTGCCGCCTTCGCGCAGATGCGCGTACATGCGGCCGGAGAGCGCGCGCGCGAGCTGGCTCGACAGCGCTCCTACGTTCTCCGAGATCGACATGTCGTTGTCGTTCAGGATGACCAGCAGGTTGGTCGGCAGCGAGCCGGCGTGGTTGAGCGCTTCGAACGCCATGCCCGCCGTGATCGCTCCGTCACCGATCACCGCGACGACCCGACGGTCATCGCCAAGGCGCTCGGCGCCAACCGCCATGCCGAGCGCAGCACTGATCGAAGTGCTCGAATGGCCGACGCCGAAGGTGTCGTATTCACTTTCGGAGCGAGCCGGGAAAGGCGCAAGGCCGCCCGGTTGCTTGATGGTGTGCAGCTGGTCGCGGCGTCCCGTCAACACTTTGTGCGGATACGCCTGGTGGCCTACGTCCCACACGATCCGGTCCCGGGGTGTGTCAAAGACATAGTGCAGGGCTATTGTCAGCTCTACGGTCCCCAGTCCAGCAGCGAAGTGACCCCCGCGGGTACTGACGCTCTGAATGAGGAATTCCCTGAGCTCCTGGGCCAGGGCCGGCAGTTTTGCGGCGGACAGTTTTCGCAGGTCTGCCGGACTCTCGATGGTATTTAGCAACGTGTTTTTGCCATTTGGGCCAGTCATCTGGCGGAGTGTACACCGGCGCGCGATGCGGCTCGAAACACCGATGCGTTGGGCCTACGCCACAACGCGCGGGCGTGATTTACGTCACACGGTTTACGATGAAATGCGCAAGCTCTGCAAGAGCGTTACCACTCGTGCCGAGGGGTTGCAGGGCCGCGATCGCATCGTCGCGGAGTTGCCGGGCCCGGTTGCGGGCCGCTGCGAGTCCGGCCGTGCTCGGATACGTAGGCTTATTGTGGGCGGCGTCGGCCCCGGTTGTCTTGCCCAAAAGCGAGGGATCTCCCTCGACATCGAGGATGTCATCCTGGATTTGGAACGCCAGCCCGATCTCGGCGCCAAAACGTTTCAGCCCTTCGTGCCGCGGCCCTTCAGTCACGCCGGCGGCAAGCGACCCCAGAAGCACACTGCCCTGTATCAGCGCACCCGTCTTGCGCCGGTGCATGTTCTCGATGTCGACGACGCTGAGGTTCTGCCCGACGGCCGCCAGATCAACCGCCTGGCCTCCCGCCATGCCGCTGGTTCCGGTCGCTTGAGCGAGCACGCGGATCATGGTGAGCCGTGTCGCGGGCGCCTGGTGTCCGCTGGCCTCATTCGCGAGGACGGCGAATGCAAGCGCTTGCAGGGCGTCGCCGACCAGGATCGCAGTCGCTTCGTCGAAGGCGCGATGGCAGGTCGGGCGGCCACGGCGCAGATCATCATTGTCCATCGCGGGTAAGTCATCGTGGACCAGGCTGTACACATGGATCAGCTCGACTGCAGCGGCAGCGGCGTCGAGCTCCTGCAAAGCGGCACCGAGGGATTCGCCTGTGAGATAAACGAGGATCGGGCGCAGTCGTTTACCGCCTGCGAGCGAGCTATAGCGCATCGCTTCCCGCAGGCGCGCGGTTCCGGAGTCGGGCAGCACAAGGCAGTCGTCGAGGACGGTCTCAATGCGTGACCGGTAAGACGCGAGGCGACCGACGAACTCAGCGGATGCCGTCATCGCTCATAGCCGGAGCACAGATAAGCTCATCCGCTCACCGTGGGGGAGGCCGCGGACTCGTCTTCTGGGACGCTGAAAGGCTCGATACTGGCGCCACTGCCGCGTTTCAGGAGGATCTCGACTTTTTGCTGTGCCGCCTTGAGCGAGCCCTGGCAATGGCGTGTGAGCTCCACTCCGCGCTCGAACGTCTTCAATGCCTCATCCAGTGGCAGGTCGCCCCGTTCCAGGCGTTCCACCAGGCTCTCGAGCTCTGCCAGGGCTGCTTCAAAATCGGGGGCTTTGTTCTCGCGCACCAAGCGACAGCTCCTGCTAAAGACGTGCGGTCAGGGAAAGAGCCCCACGTTACACACCGCCCTCGATAAGGGTCAAATCAGCGCGCTCCGCATCGCGTGACGAGGTTGACGTGTTAACGGGCCCGGGCTTACAGTCGTTGACCACTTGTTAGACACAGTCTAATTGAGGAGAGAGCGTCGTGAATCTGAAAGGCAGCAAGACCGAGAAGAATCTCAAGGATGCGTTTGCGGGCGAGTCGCAAGCGAACCGCCGTTACCTGTACTTCGCCGCGAAGGCGGACGTCGAAGGCTTCAACGACGTTTCGACCGTCTTTCGCTCCACCGCTGAGGGCGAGACTGGCCATGCGCATGGCCATCTCGAGTATCTCGAAGCGGTCGGCGACCCGGCCACGGGCCTGCCGATTGGCGAGACGAAGTTGAATCTGAAGGCCGCCATCGCCGGCGAAACCCACGAGTACACCGATATGTACCCGGGCATGGCGAAGCAGGCGCGCGAGGAAGGCTTCGGCGAGATCGCGGACTGGTTCGAGACGCTGGCGAAGGCCGAGCGCTCGCATGCCAACCGCTTTCAGAAGGCGTTGGACAGCATCTAAGACTCTCTCGTCGCAACGACCCACCTCGACCGGCTGCATCGTGGCCGGTCGGGGCAGGGGCCTCTTTTTCCACGGGGCTCTGATAACAGCGTGAATAACAGCATGAGCACGACCCCCGCAGAAGGCAGTCTGGAGGCCCCAACACGGCATCCGCTCGACTGGCGCAATCCCGAGTTTTACGACGAGGCCGCGGTTACCAAGGAGCTGGAGCGGGTCTTCGACATCTGCCACGGCTGTCGCCGCTGCTTCAGTCTGTGTAACGCCTTTCCAACATTGTTCGATGCCGTCGATGAGTCCTCCACCGGCGAGGTGGACGGTGTCGACAAGAAAGTCTTCTGGCAGGTCGTCGACCACTGCTACCTGTGCGACATGTGCTTCATGACGAAGTGTCCGTACGTGCCGCCGCATCCGTGGAACGTCGACTTCCCACATCTCATGCTGCGCGCCAAGGCAACGCGCAATCGCAAGCAGGGCGAGAGCTGGCGCAACAAGGCGCTCGCTGCGACTGACACGGTCGGCTCGCTCGCTGGTATCCCCGTGGTTGCGGAGGTCGTGAACGCGGTCAACGGCAGCTCGTGGGGTAGGGCGCTGCTCGAGAAGACCCTGGGGGTCGATCGCACCGCGCCTGTTCCAACATATCACTCGCGCTCGGCTCGCAAGCGGCTCGACAGGCTTGGTACGACCCAGAGCGGGTCCGCCGCGGCCGGCGGCGCTGGTGCGGCCGTGCGTCCCACCGAGAGCACGACCGGGAAGGTCGCGCTGTTTACGACGTGTTACGGCAACCGCAATGAGCCCGAACTCGATGAGGATCTCGTCGCGGTCTTCGAGCACAACGACATTCCTGTGACGCTCATCGCGCAGGAAAAGTGCTGCGGCATGCCGCGACTCGAGCTCGGCGACCTCGAACAGGTGGCGCGCCTGAAGGATTTCAACGTTCCGCATCTGATGCAGGCGATCAATGCGGGATATGACATCGTGGCTCCGATCCCCTCCTGCGTGCTGATGTTCAAGCAGGAGCTGCGGCTGATGTTTCCTGACGATATGGACGTGCAGCAGATCGCGAGGCGGATTTTCGATCCGTTCGAATATCTCATGTTGCGACACAAGGCCGGCTTGTTGAGGACGGATTTCAAGACCTCTCTGGGCAAGGTCAGTTATCACGTGCCGTGTCATCTGCGCGTGCAGAACATCGGCCTGAAGACGCGGGACGTGCTGAAGTTGGTTCCGGACACGACGGTCGATGTCATCGAGCGCTGCTCCGGCCACAACGGCACCTATGCGGTGAAAAAAGAGTTTCGCGCCGCTTCCATGAAGATCGGCCGGCCGGTGATGACCCGCGTGGAGAACGCCAAGCCGGCGCACTATACGAGCGACTGTCCGATGGCGGGCCATCAGATCGAAAGTGGCCTCAAGGAGATGGCGGGCAAGGAACCGGAGCATCCCCTGAAGTTATTACGGATGGCCTACGGGCTGTGACTGTAGGGATTGAGCTATGAACAAGCTGTCGGTGAGTGACCTTCTCAGTCTCGAGCGCTATGCGCGCGAGCGCGCCGCGTTCCGCACGAAAGTGCTCGAGCACAAGCGTGCGCGCCAGCTCGCGGTGGGGCCGAGCACTACATGGTTGTTCGAGGATCGCCTGACGATCCAGTACCAGGTGCAGGAGATGCTGCGGGTCGAGCGCATTTTCGAGCCCGAGGGTATCGAAGAGGAGCTGTCGTCCTACAATCCGCTCATTCCGGACGGCCACAATCTGAAGGCCACTTTGCTGATCGAGTTTCCGGACGAGCATGAGCGGCGGCGCGAGCTGGCCAAAATGAAGGGTATCGAGGATCGCGCCTGGGTGCAGGTGGCCGGTCATGACAAGGTGTTTGCGATCGCCGACGAAGACCTGGAACGGGAGAATGATGAGAAAACTTCCTCGGTCCATTTCCTCCGTTTTGAGTTCACGCCAGCCATGATTTCGAGTCTGCGCGGCGGCGCCGAGCTGTCTGCGGGGGTCGATCATGAGCATTACCGGCACGTGATAGCGCCAGTGAGCCCCGCGACGCGGCAGGCGCTGATGGCTGATTTTTCTTAAAATTCAAAGACTTGATTCTGACCGGCGCAATGTCGGCCAGTGAGAATTCGCATCCGCGCGCCCACATTCTGTAAGATTTCGCGCCCCGACGGCGTCTGACAGCGCCGCAAGGTCACCTAATTAAACTCAGGCCAGCCACCCAAAAACGGATGAGTCAGTCCTATACCGCTTCCGACATCGAGGTACTGAGCGGCCTCGAGCCCGTGCGACGCAGGCCGGGCATGTATACCCACACCTCGCGCCCCAACCACCTCGCTCACGAAGTCATCGACAACAGCGTCGATGAAGCGACGAACGGGCACGCCAAACAGATCGACGTGACGCTGTTCAAGGACGGCTCACTGCAGGTCGCCGATGACGGCCGCGGCATGCCGGTGGACATCCACCCGAAGGAGAAAGTCAGCGGCGTCGAGCTGATCCTCACTCGCCTGCACGCGGGCGGCAAATTCTCCGACAAGAACTACAAACACTCCGGCGGCCTGCACGGTGTCGGTGTGTCGGTGGTCAATGCCCTGTCGAAGAAGCTCGAGACCACGATCAAGCGAGGCGGCAAGGAGTACCACATCAGCTTCAAGGACGGTAAAGCCGACTCGAAGCTCACCGTGGTCGGCAGCGTTGGCGCCCGCAATACCGGCACCACCGTGCGCTTCTGGCCGGATCCGAAGTTCTTCGACTCCGACAAGTTCTCCGTCGCGCCGCTCAAACACGTGTTGAAGGCGAAGGCGGTCTTGTGTCCGGGCCTGCGCATTACCTTCACCAATGAGGCGACGGGCGAGAAGGACGAATGGTTTTTCACTGGCGATCTCGGCGCTTACCTCATGGAGGAGGTGACGGACAAGGACAAGTTGCCCGCCGAGCCCATCGTCGGCGACAACGATGGCGATACCAACCTCGTGAGTTACGCGTTGCTGTGGGCGCCGAATGCCGAGGTCGCCGTCGGTGAGAGATACGTCAACCTGATCCCGACCATCGAAGGCGGCACTCACGTCAACGGCTTGCGCTCCGGCCTCGCCGCGGCGGTCCGTGAATTCTGCGAGTTTCGCAACCTCGTGCCGCGTGGGGTGAAGCTCACGCCCGAAGATGTCTGGGACAAGGTCAACTTCATTCTGTCGGTGAAGATCCACGAGCCGCAGTTCGCCGGGCAGATGAAGGAGCGCCTGTCATCGCGCGATGCCGCCGCAGTCGTCGAAGGGTTCGTGAAGGACTCGATGGCGTTGTGGCTGAATCGCCATCCTGATGCGGGCGAGCGCATCGGACAGTTCGCCATCGCTAACGCGCAGGAGCGCGCCAAGGCGGCCGCGAAGGTGGTCCGTAAGCGCATTTCCGGCGGTCCGGCTCTGCCGGGCAAGCTCGCCGACTGTGCGAGCCAGGAGCCGAAGCGCTCGGAGTTGTTCCTGGTCGAGGGCGATTCCGCTGGCGGCTCGGCCAAACAGGCGCGTGAGAAAGACTTTCAGGCCATCATGCCGCTGCGCGGCAAGATCCTGAATACCTGGGAAGTGGATTCAGGATCGATCGGCTCCTCCGAGGAAGTCCACAACATCAGTGTGGCTCTCGGCGTCGATCCGGGCTCCGCCGACCTGAGCCAGCTGCGCTACCACAAGGTCTGCATCCTGGCGGATGCCGATTCCGACGGGCAGCACATCGCGACCTTGTTGTGCGCTCTGTTTCTGCGCCACTTCCGCCCATTGGTCGCCAATGGGCATGTGTATGTGGCGATGCCGCCGTTGTATCGCATCGACGCCGGCAAGCAGGTGCATTACGCGCTCGATGATGTGGAGCGCGACCAGATTCTGAAGAAAATCGAGAAGGACAACGCCCGGACCCGGCCGACGGTGACTCGCTTCAAAGGTCTCGGCGAGATGAATCCGTCGCAGCTGCGTGAGACCACGATCGATCCGCGTACGCGGCGCCTGGTGCAACTCACCATCGAGGCAGCGGATGATACGGACCAGCTGATGGATATGTTGCTGGCGAAGAAGCGCGCAGCCGATCGGCGCGAGTGGCTCGAGCAGAAGGGCAATCTCGCCGAGGTGCAGGTATGACGCCCAGGTGTAACAAACACGGTAAGCGTGATGCCGATCGCCGTTGCCACGCCGAGTGGCCGCGTTCGGCCGGCAAAAACCACGCTTTTTGCCGAGCCCTAAATCGAAGCTACATGCCTGCGTCCGCTGAAAGCGCCGTCAGGCGACTTTCAGCCAATTAAACATGAATAATCAAGAACTGAATTTCGAGGGTGTCGAGAAGCAACCGCTGCGCACCTTCACCGAGAAGGCGTATCTCGACTATTCGATGTACGTCATTCTCGACCGCGCGCTGCCGGCGCTCGGTGACGGTTTGAAGCCGGTGCAGCGCCGCATCATCTATGCGATGAGCGAGCTGAGCCTGTCGTCGAACAATAAGCACAAGAAGTCGGCGCGTACTGTCGGCGACGTCATCGGCAAGTTTCATCCGCATGGGGATTCGGCGTGTTACGAGGCCATGGTGCTCATGGCGCAGCGGTTCTCGTACCGGTACCCGGTCGTCGACGGACAGGGTAACTGGGGCTCGCAGGACGACCCGAAGTCGTTCGCGGCCATGCGGTACACCGAGGCGAAGCTGACACGCTACGCGGACGTTTTGCTCGAAGAGCTGGGCAGCGGCACGGTCGACTGGCAGCCTAACTTCGACGGCACCGTCGAAGAGCCGATAGTGTTGCCCGCGCGGCTGCCGAACCTGCTGTTGAACGGCACGACGGGCATCGCGGTCGGCATGGCGACTGACATTCCGCCGCACAATCTGCGCGAAGTGGCCAACGCCTGTATCGCTTTGCTGGACGATCCCGAGCTCACGTTGGCCAACTTGATGAAGTTCGTCAAGGGCCCCGATCTGCCGACGGGCGCTGAGATCATCTCGCCGCGTGCGGATCTGAAGGAGTTTTATGAGAAGGGGGTGGGCAGCTACAAGGCGCGCGCGACCTACGAGGTCGAGGACGGCAACGTCGTCATCACCGCCTTCCCGTACCAGGTCTCGCCCACCCGCGTGACCGAGCAGATCGCGGAGCAGATGCGCGCGAAGAAGCTCCCGATGGTCGAGGATATCCGCGACGAGTCCGACCACGAGAATCCCGTGCGTCTGGTCATCATCCCGCGCTCGAACCGGGTCGATATGGTGGAGGTCATGAACCACCTGTTCGCCACGACCGATCTGGAGCGCAACTATCGCGTCAATCTCAACATCATCGGCCTGGATGGCCGGCCGCGCGTATTCGGATTGAAGGCAGTGTTGACGGAGTGGCTCGAGTTCCGCATCACGACCGTCACACGCCGCCTGCAGTACCGGCTCGACAAGGTCAACCGCCGCCTGCACATCCTCGAGGGTATGCTGATCGCGTACCTCAACCTGGATGAGGTCATTCGCATCATCCGGCGCGAGGACGAGCCGAAGCCGGTGCTGATGAAGCGGTTCAAGCTCTCGGAGGAGCAGACGGAGGAAATTCTCAACACCCGCCTGCGCCATCTCGCCAAGCTCGAAGAGATGAAGATTCGCGACGAGCAGAAGGCGCTCGCCGCGGAGCGTGAGGAGATCGAGGGGCTGCTGAAGAGCAAGGCGAAGCTGAACAAGCTGGTAGCCAATGAAATCCGTGAGGATGCTGACAAGCACGGCGATGACCGCCGCACCAAGATCGTCGAGCGCGAAGCCGCTCAGGCGATCGATGAAACCTCGCTGATTCCGAACGAGCCGGTCTCTGTCGTGGTGTCCACTGGTGGTTTCGTACGCTCGGCAAAGGGACATGAAATCGATCCGGTGACGCTCTCCTACAAGAGCGGCGACGAATTTCTCGGCATGGCTCGCGGGCGCAGTTTGCAGCCTGTGGTATTCCTCGACAGTACCGGCCGCACTTATTCGCTGCCGGCGCACTCATTGCCAAGCGCACGCGGGCAGGGCGAGCCGCTCTCCGGCCGACTCAACCCGCCCGATGGCGCGAAGTTCGCCGGTGTCATCATGGGCGAGCCCGATGATATGTGGCTGTTGGCCAGTGATGCCGGTTATGGATTCACGGTGCGTCTGAAGGAGTTGATCACCGATCGCCGCGCCGGTAAGACCGTACTCAACGTTCCGGACAATTGCCTGGCGCTGCCGCCGGCGTTTGTCCCGTCCCCCGAGTCGCTGGTGGTTGTCGTCAGCAGCGAGGGCAAGCTGCTGGCCTTCCCGGTGCGCGAAGTGCCGGAAATGCCGCGTGGCAAGGGCAACAAGCTCTACGACATCCCCACCAAGAAAGCCGCGGCTCGCGAAGAATTGATGACCGCCGTCGCCGTCGTGCCGCCTAAGGCCAGCCTGCTCGTCTACGCGGGCGATGCGAAGCCCAAGACCCTGGAGTGGGGCGAGCTCAAGGGGTATCGCGGGGAGCGCGCGCAGCGCGGTTCGGTGTTGCCCCGTGGGTGGCCGCGGAAGGTCACGCGGTTGGGGGTTGAGATCCCGACGTAACGCCCGCCGCC
>Ga0134126_10003483_pt1 | contig 19714 bp, 14 predicted proteins | sample KB31752_FD_96881 | JGI IMG/M metagenome (GOLD analysis project Ga0134126, IMG submission 96881) | Terrestrial soil microbial communities with excess Nitrogen fertilizer from Kellogg Biological Station, Michigan, USA - KB3-175-2 | ecosystem: Environmental > Terrestrial > Soil > Unclassified ...
CCGGATCGCGAACAGGTCGTGCAGCATTTCAAGCCGGCAGTGCAGATGGGCGGCAATCGAAAACATGGCGCGGAGATTTTCGCGAAGACCTGCCTGCAATGCCACGCCATGCAAGGCGAAGGCGCGCGGGTCGGGCCGGACTTGTCCGGCATCGCGACCCAGCCGCGCGAGACCATGCTGATGAACATTCTCGATCCGAGCCGACAGGTGTTGCCCGACTTTTTGAGCTACACGGTGACCGCTGCCGACGGCGAGACCTTGACGGGTTTGATCACAGCGGAATCCGCAACGAGCGTGACCATCCGACGGCCGAATGTGCCGGACACAACGATTCGGCGAAGCCAGATTAAAGAGCTGAAGGCCGACGGCAAATCGCTGATGCCCGATGGACTTGAAGCGGGCCTGACGGTGCAGGACATGGCGGACTTGCTGTCGTTCTTGCGACAGCCGGAGGCGACGCTGTTACCCAGGGACAAATGAAGCTGCTATTAACTGAAAGAGCCTCGATTGGCAGGGGAGGGCACGCGGCCCGCGTGCAACTGGTCGGCGGCTCGCCGACCGGTCGGTGTGAAAGGGATTCGTCGGACACCGGGATGAAGTGGCGTGGCCGATTGGATTCCCTGGACGCGGCGAGCCGCCGCGTCCGGCACGCCAGCGGCGTGCGCTCCCCGGAGAAAATCCGCATCCCTCCGACTAAAAATGAAAAACAAACGTAAACCAGACAACTCCACAAACCACCCCCACTCCATCACCCGCCGCGATTTGCTCAAGGGGGTTATCGGCGCCAGCGCAGCAGCAGCGTTGAGCGGTTGTTCCTGGACCGAAAAAAACTCCGGCGGCACCACGCGCAAATCAATTCTCGGCAAGAGCGATCTGATCCGCCGTGAAAACGAAAAGCCCGGCACGCGGGATTGGATGCTCACAAACACGCGCGTTGATCCGGCGACAAAATATCGCTGTCCGTGGATCGAAGGTTACTGTTCGCGCACGAGCGTGCGGGCCGGCGAGTCAATCAGCTTCCACGTTAGCACCAATCCGGCATCGCCGTTCAGACTCGACATTTATCGCATGGGTTACTACGGCGGCGCGGGCGGACGGTACGTGTCAAGCCTCGGCCCGTTCAAAGGCACGACGGAGCCCGACCCGCCCGTCGGCGACAAGCGCGTGCGCGATTGTCAGTGGGAACCGTGCGCGACCGTCAAGATTCCGCGCGACTGGCTCAGTGGCGTCTATCTGGGCAAACTCACCGCCGAGCGCGAAGGGTTACAGAGCTACGTCATCTTCATTGTCCGGGACGACCGCCGCGCTGATTTTATTTTCCAATGTTCGGACACGACCTGGCAGGCGTACAATCGCTGGCCGAGCCAGTTCGCCCTCTACGATGACGGCAAGGACCAATGGTATTGGGGGCCGAACGTTCAGGTCGGCTTCAACCGGCCTTACGGCAAATATTGCCAGATTCTTGACGCGCCACTCACGACCGGTTCCGGCGAATGGTTTCTCTGGGAATTTCCGCTCGCCCACTGGCTGGAGTCGCAAGGCTACGATGTGACTTACATCTCGAACCTCGACGCTCACGCCGACCCGAAAAATTTGTTGCGCGCGAAAGGTTTTCTGTCAGTGGGCCACGATGAGTATTACTCCATCGAAATGTTCAACCAGTTGAAGGCAGCGATTGGCGCCGGGCTGAACGTCGCTTTTCTCTCCGGCAACGCGGTGTGTGGCCGGATTCTTTTTTCGCCTGACTCGCGCGGCACGAACCACCGCGCTTTCGAGCGCGTGGGCGTGTTCGGACCGCCAAACGGCACGCGCGATTTCGTGGCGATGAAAACGCTGCCGCACGAGCGCCCTTACGCCAACGAACTCATCGGCGCGCACAGCACCGGTCCGGTGACCGGCGGCGCGGACTGGATTTGCGCGAAACCTGACCACTGGCTCTTTGAAGGGACCGGCATGAAAAAGGGTGATGGGATTCCCGGACTAGTTGGATGGGAATGGCACGGCGACCCTGCCAATATTCCCGGACTCGAAATCGTCGCCACCGGCCCCACGCAAGACGCGCCGGGCAAACTCAACAGCGGCGTTTACACCGCCACGATTTATCCCGGCCCGAAAGGGAACTTCGTCTTCAACGCGGCAACGTGCTGGTGGGCGGACGGAATGTCGGCGCCGCCCGGCTACGTGCGACCATCGGTTTACACGTCGCCGAAAGGACCGGACCCGCGCGCGCAACGCATCACAGCGAATGTGTTGGAGCAAATGAAACGACGGGTGAAGTTAGCCGTGTAGCCCTTGGAAATACCCGGTCGTGACTGCGATTCGTTCAACCGTTGACCGGTCATAACGAAACGTTGTTGTAGAGGCGGCAAACAATCCCGACAGAATTGCGCCCTCCAGCCCAAGGTTGCCGAGCTTGCGAGGCTGCCCTGGGTCACCATTCGGAAATGGATTCAACCGCAACGCAGTTGTGGCAAATTTGGGGCGTGACGGATGGACGGGAACGGAGTTGACCCGAACGATACAGGAACGCCGACTGGAACCTGCGTTTCGCGCCTGATTTTCGGCGGCTCATTTTTCTTGAAGTCCGTTGCGCGCCACCCACAGTTGCATTCATGGCAAAGCAATCTCCGCCGGCCTGGCGTTTCGTGTCTTTCGACGAGGCAGAGGTCGAGAAACTTCCCGGCAAGACGCACTACTGGCATTGCAAGCCCGGGATGGTCAGGGACACGAACTTCCTGTTCGTCCGCGCGCAACTTCCGCCGGGCGAGGCGCACAAGTTTCATTTTCATCCCGCGATGGAGGAAATGCTTTACATCCTGTCCGGCGCCGCGGAGCAATGGGTGGAAAAGGAGAAACGCGTGATGAAACCGGGCGACTCGCTTTATCTGCCGGCCGGCGTCATTCACGGCACCTTCAACGCGAGCGACGAGGCGCTCGATTTTCTCGCGGTCCTCGCCCCCGCGAAGACCACAGGACCGGTGACAGTGGAGGTCGGTGAAGAAGAACCTTGGAAATCACTGCGTCGGTAAGGATGCTTCCTGCGCGCAACAACGCTCTTTTATGCTGATCGCCGACCCTGAGACTGAAACGGCCATCATGGTTGGCGAGGCTTGAACAGCGCCTGCATGAAAACACTGCATCTCTATCTGACCCGGCAGGTGCTGGCGACGCTGGCGATGACCGTTGCCGTGTTTACCTTCGTGCTGCTGCTCGGAAACGTGCTCCGGGAAATCCTCGCGCTGCTCGTCAACGGTCAGACAACCATCGGCCTCGTGCTGCAGGCCGTCGCCTTGCTGATCCCTTTCGTTCTGGTTTTTGCCCTGCCCATGGGAATGTTGACGGCGACACTGCTGGTCTTCGGACGTTTCAGCGCCGACCAGGAGTTGACCGCCGTTCGCGCCAGTGGCGTCAGCCTGGTAGCGCTGATTACGCCGGTGCTGTTGCTGAGCGCGGGATTGAGCTGCGTCTCGGCCCTGGTCAATCTGCAGGTCGCGCCGCAATGTCGCGTGGCCTACAAAAACCTTTTTTACCGCATCGGTCTGGAGCGCTCGACTTCGCTGATCATGGAAGGCCGGTTCATGGACGATTTCCCGGGTTACATCGTTTACGTCGGCAAAAAAAGCGGCACCAACCTGTACGAAGTGCGGATCGACGGCGTGGACGCGGACGGAAAAATGACGAACCACATTGTCGCAGCCCGGGCGACACTCGTTTCCGACGTCGGCAACAACCGCGCGTATTTGCGATTGTACAATGTTTACGAAACGGACCTGGTGAACTGGAGCGGCGTCAACTCATTCGAGGAGATTTCAAAAACGCTGACCACCAAACCGCTCACGCAGCCGGCGTTCAGCGTCAGCTTGAGCGACATGACGTTCCGCCAACTGTGGCGGAAGCTGAGTGAACTGGAACAGTTGGGCGTCCGGGCCGCACCGATCCCGCGCGCGACCGTGGAACAGATGCGCGAGCAGAAGCGCCAGCTTGAAGCGATCAAGGCCGACCTGACCATGCCGGTGCGGGTGCAAATTCACCGGCAGGTCGCCTTTTCGTTCGCGTGCATCGGGTTCACACTCGTCGGCATTCCGCTCGGGATTCGCGCGCACCGCCGCGAAACCAGCGTCGGCGTGGCGATGGCGCTTATTCTCGTTCTGACCTATTACAGTTTTATCATCGTCGGCCAGTCGCTTGAGTCCCGTCCGGAGCTGGCTCCGCATCTGATCGTGTGGCTGCCCAATTTCATTTTCCAGGCCGTCGGCGCGGTGCTGCTCTGGCGCGCAAACCGCGGCGTCTGACGCGGACCTCGCGGCGGCGTCCTGAAAACGCGCAACCGAACTGCTTTCCCGATTGACGCACGCGGCGTCTTGCGTTGCACTGTCCGCATGAATCCACGACGAGTTTTCCCCATTTCATGCCGGCTCCTTCTGGCGTCATTGTGCGTGGTGGTCGCCACGCACGCGGAGGTCAGACTGCCCGGCCTGTTCTCCGACCACATGGTTCTCCAGCAGGGAATGCGCGTGCCGGTCTGGGGCTGGGCTGACGAAGGAGAGAAGGTCACGGTCACGTTTCGCGGAAAAAAAGCTTCGACGACCGCGAAGAACGGGAAATGGATGGTGAAGCTGGCCGCGTTGAAGGCGGGCGGGCCGGACCTGTTGACAGTCGAGGGCGGAAACAGAATTGAGGTGAAAGACGTGTTGGTCGGTGAGGTCTGGGTTTGCAGCGGTCAGTCTAACATGGAGTTTCCGCTGAAGGCGTCGTTTGAAGTGGACAAAGACATTGCCAATTCTGCAAACTCGGAGCTTCGCCTCTTCACGGTTCCAAAACTGAAGGCCAACGGGCCGGTGGACGACGTCAAAGCGGGCTGGCAGGAATGCAATCCGGACACGGTTAAAAACTTTTCCGCCGTGGGCTATTATTTCGGTCGCGATTTGCAAAGGGCGCGGGGCGTGCCGGTGGGCCTGATTCACACATCGTGGGGCGGGTCGCCGGCGGAAGTATGGATGCGCGAAGGAGTCCTCGCCGCGAATCCCGAATACAAACGCGACATTCTCGACACCTATGGAGACAAGCTCAAGTGGTATCAGGCGGAATTGGACAAGTGGGAAAAAGAAGCCGCGGAGTTCAAGAAGGCCGGCAAGGAACCGCCGCGCGGGCGCCCCTGGCCGGCGTGGAAACCCGCCGAACTTTACAACGGCATGATCGCGCCGTTGATTCCTTACGCCATTGCCGGCGCCATCTGGTATCAGGGCGAGTCCAACGCGGACCGCGCCTGGCAGTATCGCACGCTGTTCCCGGACATGATCCGCAACTGGCGGCGGGACTGGGGCCAGGGGGACTTCACGTTTCTGGCCGTGCAAATCGCGCCATGGGACCGCAACAAAAAGCGAACCGTTGAACAGATCACTCTCGCTCCCGGGGACAGCGACTGGGCCGAATTGCGCGAAGCGCAACTGCTGGCGACAAAAGCGCTGCCCAAGGTCGGCATGGCAGTCATCACCGACGTCGGTGACAAGGACGACATCCACCCGACGAAGAAAGGGCCGGTTGGCGCGCGACTGGCGCTGCTCGCGCGGAACACTACGTACGGAGAGAAAATCGAAAGCGAAGGCCCCCGCTACCGGCAGATGAGGGTCAAGGGCGAGCAGGTTATTTTAAGTTTCGACCACGTGAGCAGTGGTCTCGAAGCGCGTGGCGGGCGGCTGCGCGGATTCGCGATTTGCGGCGAGGACGGAAAATTCATCTGGGCGGACGCACAAATTGACGGCGACAAGGTCGTCGTGAGCAGTTCTGTGGTACTGAAACCGGTCGCGGTTCGTTATGGGTGGGCGGACTACCCTGTGGTCAACCTGTTCAATCACGAAGGCCTTCCCGCGTCGCCGTTCCGTACCGACAACTTCCCAATGATCACCGCGCCAAAAAAATAGGTCCGGACAGAGGCGACCACCGCCGAACGCAACGACAATATGCAATCGAGAATCTTCGGCCTGCTTCTGGGTCTGGGAATGATCGTCGTCTGCCTGCCCGGCGAATCGAGACCGGCCCCTTCAAAACTGCAAGACCATCAACCGGGCCTGGTGAAATCCGAATTTATTTTTGAAACGGCGCCGTTCAAGAGCAGTCATGCTTCGACGATAGTGGAAACAAAGGACGGATTGTTGGCGGCCTGGTTTGGCGGGCCGCACGAACGGCATCCGGAAGTGGTCATCTGGACGGCGCGCCAACGCGACGGCAAATGGTCCGCGCCGGAACAGGTAGCCGATGGCATTCAAGCGGACGGCAAAACCCGGTTTCCTTGTTGGAACCCGGTGTTGTTTCAACCGAAAAACGGACCCCTGCTGCTGTTTTTCAAGGTTGGGCCGAGTCCATCCGCCTGGTGGGGCATGTTGATGACCTCGACTGACAACGGCGCGACCTGGACCAAACCGCGCCGGTTGCCGGACGGTCAGGTTGGGCCTGTGCGAAACAAACCGGTGCAACTCGCGGATGCGTCATTGCTTTGCGGCGCGAGCACCGAGGATCACGGCTGGCAAATCCACATGGAGCGCACCCCCGATTTTGGGCAGACCTGGGAACGCACGCCCTCGTTGAACGACGGCAAGAATCCGGGTCTTATCCAGCCGACGATTCTGCAATGGCCGTCCGGTAGAACGCAAATCCTCCTGCGCAGCAAACAAGGGAGCATCTTTGAAAGCAGGATGGGCGACGACTGGAAAAGCTGGAGTCCACCGAAGCGCTCGGCGCTGCCCAATCCGAACAGTGCGATCGATTCGGTTATGCTCAGGGACGGACGCGCGCTGCTGGTTTACAATCACAGTTCCAAATCGCGCGCGATGCTGAACGTGGCGGTTTCGAATGACGGCGAACACTGGGAGGCTGCGCTGGTTCTTGAAAATCAGCCCGGTGACCTCGAGTTTTCCTACCCTGCGGTGATTCAAACCACCGACGGCCTGGTGCATGCGACCTACACCTGGAAACGCGAGCGGATCAAACACATAGTCGTGGATCCCGCCAAACTTCAGCCGCGTGATTTCGTGAGTGGTGCATGGCCAAAATAGAGCGGCCTCAGGTGAATCCATTAACCGGAGGATGCTCTGACAAATCGGCGGTGAGAAGCTTGAGCCGCCCCGCCCTAGTTGATGACTTACGGCCGGCACTGCCGCCGGAAAGCTTATTTGGCCTGCGCGCGCCGATGGACTTTATACACCTCCGCCTGGTCGGTGCATTTGATGACCATTTCGTCAATGCAGACGTGTGGAGGACGGCTGGCGGCCCAGACCATTGCTTCCGCGACATCATCGGCGGTCAAAGGGACAAGACCTTCATAAACCTTTTTCGCACGCGCGGCGTCCCCCTTGAAGCGCACGAGAGAGAATTCAGTTTCGGCGAGGCCGGGATCAATGGTGCCGACGCGCACGTCGGTGCCATTTAATTCGAGCCGCAGCGCGCGAGTGATGAACAACTCGGCAGCCTTCGCGCCGCAGTAAGCCGCCCCGTTTTCGTAGGCGGTGCGGCCGGCCACGGAGCCGATGTTCAGGATGTAACTGCCAGGGTTGTTGGTCATCAACGGCAGGCAGGCACGTGTCACCCGCAACACACCGAGCACGTTCGTTTGCATCATAAATTCCCAGTCCTCGTCCCTGCCCTCTGCCACCTTCTCCAGTCCTTTGGCACCGCCCGCGTTGTTGACGAGCACGTCGAGGCGGTCGGTGTGCGTGCGCGTCCAGGCGACAAAATCGTTGACGTTTTTGGTTTGGGCGACATCAAGCGAGCGAACGTGAGCAGCGGGAGCCCCGGCTTTCTTCGCTTCCGCAGCGACGGCTTCGAGCCGGTCAACACGCCGGGCGCCGAGCAGCAGTTTTGAACCTTCACGAGCAAAAGCGAGCGCGGCGGCAGCGCCGAATCCACTGGAAGCTCCGGTGATGAGAACCCATTTGTCTTTGAGAGAAGTTGGCATCCGAGAATTTTAGGGGAGGAGCGAACCCTGACTCAAACAAAAATGGTGCGCGATAGAGGGTTCGAACCTCTGACCCCTTCCGTGTCAAGGAAGTGCTCTACCACTGAGCTAACCGCGCATCCGACCGCGGGCGGATAAGCTCGCAAATCTGCGCGGCTTGGCAAGCGCAGAATTGACGAGCATCGCTGCGCTGGACACCGCCAAAAACGACCACTGGAATTATTTGATGCGAGCGCCCGGTCGTGTTCAACTGATTCCCTCAACGGCGACAGATTGCGGCTGATGCGCGAAAATCAGGAACCAACCGGCCAGGTGCAGCGATTCTGTCCGCTGTGCGAAGGAAAGGACGCGGACCTGTTCATGAAAAAAGGTTCGCTACGCCTCACGCGTTGCCGGGTCTGTTCGATGATCTATGCCAGTCCGGTGGAACCGGAGCTGGCCTCGGGAAAGTTCTACGACCGTCTCGGCGCGCCGTTTTATTTGTCTCCGGACAAACTCGAGGGTGATTACGCTCCCGTGCGATTCAAGCGGGAACTGCGGTTTTTTCGCGCTTACTGCCGGGCGGGCGCCGTGCTGGATGTCGGCTGCTCGACCGGCGCGTTTCTGTTTCAGTTGAAAAGGCTTTTCCCGGAAGATTACTCCGTCACAGGAATGGACGTCGCCAGCGCCGCCCTCGATTACGCCGAAGGGCGCGGAATCGAAACCATCCGCGAGTCGTTCCTGGATTTTGATTTCGGAGCGAGGCGTTTTGACGCCATTACATTCTGGGCCGTCATCGAGCATCTGGTCCAGCCGCGGAGATTTTTGTCGAGAGCGCGGTCGGTTCTGAAACCGGGCGGGCATTGTTTTGTCCTGGTGCCGAACCTGAAATCCCTGGCGGCCCGATGGCTTGGAGTAAAATACCGTTACATCATGCCGGACCATGTCAATTATTTTACGGCAACGACACTCAGGCAGTTTGCGGCGACGGAGCCCGGGTTTGAAATCGTCCGACTGAGCCAGTCGCATTTTAATCCTGCCGTGATTCTGAAGGATGTCGGCGGCGGCGTGAAGCGGGTGGCGGACGAAGAGCGGGCGCGCCTGTTGAGACGCACCACAGCATTAAAGCAGCATCCGCTCCTGCGGCCGGTCCGCTGGATTTATTCAGGCGCCGAACGGCTGCTTGTCGCCGCGGGACTGGCGGACAATCTGGTCATGGCGGTGCGGAAAAAATTCTGACCGCCAGGCGGGTTTGGCGTTGACTCGGTCAAAGTTTCTGGAGGATTTTAGCCGCCGGTTATGGCGACAATTCAGCGCGCGCTCATCTCGGTATTCGACAAGACCGGGCTCATCCCGTTTGCGCAGGCCCTCGTGACATCGAACGTCGAACTGGTTTCGACCGGCGGCACCGCCAAAGCGCTGCGTGAAGCCGGCCTGTCGGTGATTGAACTGAGCAATTACACCGGTTTTCCTGAAATGCTCGACGGCCGCGTAAAAACACTGCATCCCAAAGTGCACGGCGGTTTGCTTTACCTGCGCGGCAATCCCGCGCACGAAGCGGCGGTGAAGAAGCACGGCATCGGGCCGATCGACCTGGTCGTGGTGAACCTGTACCCCTTCGAGCAAACTGTGGCGAAGCCGGGTGTCACCCTGGATGAGGCCATTGAAAACATCGATATCGGCGGGCCCTCGATGCTCCGCAGCGCGGCGAAAAACCACGCGCACGTGACCGTCGTAATGGATCCCAACGACTACAATGAGGTGGCCGCGCAAATCAAAGTTCGAGGCGGCACCACGCTGGAATTCCGTCGCAAGCTTGCCGCGCGGGTGTTTGCGCACACGTCCGCCTATGACGCCGCCATTGCCACGCATTTTATCAAGGTTTTCGGCGCGGGCGCACCCGCGCCCGTGCCCGCCCGAGCCGTTCAATCACCCTTGCCACTGGAGCAGCCGACGACCGCACTGCCGCAGACCCTGGTCCTGGAAACACCGCAGGTGCAGGCTCTTCGTTACGGCGAAAACCCACATCAACGCGCGGCGCTCTACGGGCGATTTTCGGAGTACTTTCAACAACTGAACGGCAAGGAACTTTCCTTCAACAACATCCTGGATTTGACGGCCGCCGCAAATTTGATCGGTGAATTTGAGAATGATCCACCGACGCTGGCCATTCTGAAGCATACGAATCCGTGCGGCGTGGGACAGGGGAAAAATCTGCGCGAAGCGTGGAAGCGGGCGTTCGCTACGGACAACCAGGCGCCCTTCGGCGGGATCATCGTCGTGAACAGGCCGCTGGATTTGCCGTGTGCGCGGTGCATCGCGGAGATTTTCAGTGAGGTGATCGTCGCGCCGGACTTTACGGCCGACGCACTGTTACTGCTGCAGAGGAAGAAGAGCCTGCGGTTGATAAAAACGCTGAGGAATCCGCGGACCGCCGCGCCGTGGGACGTCCACAGCGTTGGCGCGGATTCCTACCTGATGCAGGAGCGCGATTTGAAAACCGCCGCCGGCGCGGACTTGAAAGTGGTGACGAAGCGAAAACCGACCCGGGCAGAACTGGAGACGATGCTGTTTGGCTGGCGGGTCGCGAAGCATGTGAAATCGAACGCGATCGTCTATGCGGGCAAAGGTCGCACGCTGGGCATCGGCGCCGGCCAGATGAGCCGCGTGGATGCGAGCCGGCTTGCCGTGTGGAAGGCGAAGGACGCCGGCCTTTCGCTCAAGCGGAGCGTCGTTTGCAGTGATGCTTTTTTTCCGTTTCCCGACGGATTGATTGCCGCGGCAAAAGCCGGGGCCACGGCGGCCATACAGCCCGGCGGGTCCGTGCGCGACGCGGAAGTGATTACAGCCGCCGACAAACGCGGGATGGCGATGGTCTTCACCGGGGTGCGCCATTTTCGTCATTGATCCTCGAGTTAATCCTGGATGCCCGCCCCGGGCAGTTTGCTGACGAGCCAGCGGTGTTTTCCGCGAGCGGTCTTGTCCACTTCCTTGACCTCGCGAAAGGTGATTGTGAAATCGTCCCCCAGCTTGTGTAGAATCGCTTCCTCGATTTTCAGCAGTCGGGAAGAATGAAACTGCGGACCCGCGATATAGCGGAATTCTGCAGCGCCCGGCTGATCCTGATAAAACTGCACCGCATACAAATCATCGAATGCCGTGTCGTGCATGTTGAAAGCAGTGAGCGAAATGCGCCGTCCGGTCGCACTGACAAGATATTCCTGCTGCCGTCCGGCGATTTCCACGGCCGCGGGCCAGGGGTGCTCAAGGTTGGACGCGTCCGTCGGCTGAGCCAGTCGGGCGTAATCGCCGGTGCGGTAACGAATGAGCGGCATGGCCATGTTGTGAAACGAGGTCCCGATGATTTCACACAGCCCCTCGTTGTCCGGAGGTCCGAATTCGACAAACCCATACTGCGGAAAAAAATAATAGAGTTCGGACTGCGCGCCTTCCCCCGCCAGCGCGACCCGCTCGGCATGGCCATACCACCGGTAAACGCGGCAATTGAAAACGCGTTCCAGCAGGCGTTTCTGAGGAAGGGTCAGCCGTTCCGAGCCGCAAAGCAGTCCACGCAGCGGCAAGCGCCATGCATGGCCTGATTTTTCAAGATATTCCGCGAGTTGCAGGGCGGCCGAGGGGTATGCGTGAACAAAATCAGGCCTGAATTTTTCCAGGGCCTCCAGGTATTCCGGCAGACGATCGAGCGTCAAGTGATAGGACGAAAGCAGCATCCAGTTGCGCGTGGCGTCGTAGGAAACAATCCGGCCCTGCGCCTGCGAACTTACAACGTGACCACGAATAACCGCCAGACGCGCCCCGTCGAAATACCCCGCGCGCCGCCACAGGGTTTCCAGAAATACCTGTTCTTTCGGACGGCTGACGCCCTTCTGCAGATAAAAACCCACCGGCACGCCGGTCGAACCCCCCGTGGTCATGTAGAGACGTTGCGACGCCCGTAGTTCCGTGGAAACCATATCGGTCAAATGCTCCTGCAAATCTCTTTTTTCGAGGAACGGACAATCTTTCAGATCCTTTGGACTGTGCACGTTTTCAGGACGAAATCCTGCACGGCCAAAACTACGCTGGTAGTACGGACAATGGCTGGCCGCGTGGTGCAGCACGGCGCGGAGTTGCTTGAGCTGGTAGTGTTGGGTCTCTTCGAGCGGCCAGTGCTCACCCTCCATGGCAATTTTTTTGAATTCACCGTAACGCGCGCCGTAACGCCAGCTTTGAGGTAACTGCCGATAAGCGGTCCCGAGCACCGATTGGAGCCAGCGCGGCAGCGCGTTGTAGGAGTCCAGCAGAGGATAAAGTTTGTCTTCCAGGCTCATGGCGCTTGTTTGTCCAGGTACACACGGCACCACAGTTCAAAGTTCAGCAGAATGTAGATGAGGTAATTGTAGTCGTGGCGTCCGGAGGCGTTTTCCTGGATCAACCGGTGGACGTAATCCGGATTGAAAAAGCCGCGGCGTTTGAGGTTCGATTCGCAAAGCAGATCGCCGATCATTTCCTTCAAATCGGAAACAATCCAGGTGCGGATGGGCGCTCCAAAGCCGGCTTTTTTCCTGTTCAGAATGTGAGCTGGCAACAGTCCGCGAAGCGCCCGTTTCATCAGGTACTTTCGGGTCGATCCGCGCATTTTCAAGCCTGGTGCAACACTCGACATAAAGTCCACCACCTCGTTGTCGATATAAGGCACGCGCACTTCGACGCCAAAAGCCATGCTGGTTTTGTCGGTGTAAGCCAGGTTGAGCGAAGGAAGGAACGTTCCCATGTCGAGGTGTAGCATGCGGTCGATGTAGTGCCAGCCGTCCGATTTCTTCAGCAGGTCCCGATGGGTTCGCTCGGGCAGACCGGCCTTGATCGAATCGGTATAACGTTCGCCCAGCAGTCCGTGAAGATTCTCGTCGTAGGCGTAGGACAGAAAGCCGATCAGGCGGTCTTCAAATTCGAGCGAGGCTCCAGCGTTGAACTTTCGCAAACGCCGGAACGTGGCGGTCAACGGTCCGCCTTTTGACGCCGGGAGTCTGTCCAGAAGTTTTCCGAGCAAAACGCGGATGCGCTTTGGCAAACGATCATAAAACCGGGAGAGTCGAACCGCCAGATGCCATGGGTAGCCGCAAAAAACTTCGTCGCCACCCTGCCCGCTGAGCAGCACTTTCGTGTTCTGCTGGCGCGCCGCCTGGCAAATCAAATAGCTGGTGATGGCCGCCGGGTCGGCGACCGGATCGTCCAGGTGCCAGATCACCTTCGGCAGCAGATCGACAATTTTCGGCTCCAGGATGATTTCCTGATGATCTGTTCCAAACCGGTCTGCCAGCTCGCGCGCAAAGCGGATGTCATCCGGCTGACCTTCAAAGCGCTGATCTTCACGGCGGAAACCGATGGTGAAAGTTTTGAGTCGTTCAGTTGTCAAACTGCTTGCCATTGCCAACAGGCCGCCGGAGTCAACCCCGCCGCTCAAGAACAGGCCGACCGGCACGTCGCTGATCATCTGACGGCGAACCGTTTCGTGGAGGAGGTCGCGCAACTCGCGTGTCAGGGTCCTTTCGTCCTCCGCGCAGCGGGTGTCATTATACGTCAGTTCGTAGAAACACGAAGCTGATCTTTTTCCATCGCCGAACGTCATAACGTGTGCCGGCGGAACTTTGCGCACGTGTCTGAACAAGGTCAGCGGTTCGGGGCAATAACGGAACCGGGCGTAGGCGAGAAGGGCGTCCGGATCAAGTTCCCGGTCGAGGTGTGGATCGCAGAGAAGAGACTTGATCTCGGAAGCAAACAGCAGCCGGTCGTCCTGTTCCCAATAATAGAGCGGCTTGACGCCGTAGCGGTCGCGGGCGAGATGAAGCAATTTGAGCCTGGAATCCCACAGCGCGAACGCGAAAATACCATTCAGTTTTTTGACGAGGTCGATTCCCCATTCCTCGTAGCCGTGAATCAGCACTTCGGTGTCCGTCCGGGATCGAAATTGATGGCCAGCTGCCAGGAGAAACTTGCGGAGCTCGGGAAAATTGTAAATCTCACCGTTGAAGACGACCCAGACACTTCCATCCTCGTTGGCCATTGGCTGGTGACCGGCCGGGCTCAAGTCGATGATGCTCAGGCGGCGATGGCCCAACGAAACCTGCCGGCCGGAGTGGACAAAAACTTTGGTGCCAAAATCATCCGGGCCACGATGAGAGATGACAGCCGTCATTCGACGGATCAGATCCTCGTTGGCTTCGCCCCAGATGCCTGCAATGCCGCACATGTCGGGAGTCGTGTCGCGTGACAGTCTATTTCGTGGCGAAGATAAACAGGTACCAGCCGATCCTCGCCGCCAGCAATTTCTCCACACTGAACGGGAGCCGGTTTACCAATGGATACTTGTTCAACGGAAGGTGCGCGACATTCATGCGGAGACCGCGGAAGTGCGAAAAAAGCCTGTTCGCCTCCGGCCTGGTGAAAGCAAATGCGACGGGGCATTCCGGTCCATCGGTGCAGTGGTGAACGAAGTTTTCCGGTCTCAGGTAGCTCCATCCTTCCCTGAGAAAGTTATGGTAATGGATTTTCCATACCCTGTTGTCGCTGTTGCCACGCAATCCTGCAAGCGATTCGGTGAGAACTCGCTCGCGATCGCGTCGCCAGCGGCCTGCGCGCGACAATAGCTTCAAGAAAACGCGCAGTCGCATGAAACTCATGATCCGAACGTAATAATTAAAGCTGTGCCTGTGATAGAGCATGATGATTGCGTGCCCGTCCGGCTTGAGAACGCGATGTACCTCGTTGATGGCCGCCTGCGGGTTGGGAGTGTGATGCAGTACGCCGTGCGAGTAAACGAGATCGAAACTTGCATCCGGGAAGCTGAGTCGCTCGGCGTTCTCCTTTTGGAACGAGCCGCCCAGTCCAAGGGCTGCGAAATGCTTTCGCGTGGCCTCCAGCGCCGCCTCGGTCAAATCGACGCCCGTGTAGCAAGCACCATTGAGGGCAAACATGGCGCCATCCGCGCCGTTGCCCGTGCCGATTTCCAGCACCTTCTTCCCTTTCGATTCGGTGAACGGAACCAGCAGTGGGATGTGCCATTCTGTGCGATAGCGGTGTTCGCGAAACTTTTCGAAGAACTCCTTTTCACTCGCGTAGTCCCGGACAAAGTGTGACCCGCAGGCTTCGGTGTTCCAGAACGAATGAACATTGGCCACTGACGGTCTGGCTTCCATGAGTGCAGGGGATGATGAGAGGAAATCGGGTGTCTGGCCAGTTTGTTCTTTGCGAAACTGACGCCGGGTCACCTCAGACAGTTGTCGTATGGCGCCGCTTCTCGATTGCGCCAACCCAGCCGAAGTGGGGCTTGAAATCAAATGTTTCCTGGATTGCGTCAAGCCTGCTCGTCCAAGCCGGCCTGCTGGAAACGACGACGATCTCGTCCGGTGAGAATGGAACAAAATTCAATTCGTGGATGCGAAAACTGTTTTTCAAGAGGCGCAGCTTCTGCCAGTCAAATCCCATCAACGTCGCTGCCACACAATCGACAGCGACAGGGTGCGTGCCGGCGATGACGACGCCGCATGGTTTCGGATCGGGCGACATCGGCCCATTCCCCTCCCCGGCAATGATGCCATCCACGACTGTCAGATACCGCAGTGGCTTTTTCCGCGGTTGACCGTCCCCGTCGAAGGAAAAGAGGCATTTGTTGAGATCGAGGACCATGCGCCAGCAGGTGTCATTGCCGTGCCAGTTGCCGGAACGAATCACCTTCTGCGTGTCGCCAAAAACGAGGCGCCCTGCCTTTTTTATCGGAACAAACAGCCGTGACAGATTAGGCCGCCCCTTCAGCCAGCGTTTGGCCGTGCCCATCCAAGCCTGCTCCAAACGGGCTTTGGCGGTTACGGATGGAAATTGATCGCCGCCGTCGGCAGGCGTTCCTTCCGTATGATGCGGCAGCCAGTTTTTGTTCGCATTGATGCCCACCAGGTTCTTCAGTGCGCATGTGACACCGACTTTCTTGTGCGTCTTCAGCTTGGGAATGTTAATCAACACGTCGGCATCCATCGGCGTGCGGCACAACAGATACTCGTGATGTGTCCCGTTGTGTTTTGCATTCGTCTCCGCCATGTCGTAGGAGGCGCCGTAGAGTCGGCTCATGCCTTGATAGCCAACAAATTCACTTGCCGAATTCAGCTCGATGCGTGTGTGTCCGTTGGGATCGCCAGTTAACTGAGTTTTGGAGATGGTTACTCCGTCGATGGTGTGCCATTCCTCCGGGCGCAGGTCGAGCAGACTGAATTCGACTCCGGGAAAATCCTTGCGGACCCGGGCCAGCATGAGGTCCAGATCGCAGTATTCGCGGATTTTTGAAAAAGAGGAATCCGTTTGTGGCGCATCGCAAATCGTGACCGAGCCTTTGCCCTGCAACTTCTCTGCCGCCCAGCTTGCGACGGCTTCAATGACCGCCGGATGCGTGATGACGTGCTGCCAGTGGTCCGGGCCGGGAAACCGCTCGTCGTATTCCTTGATCCAGTTTGGTTTGAGAACGACGCGGTCGTTGGGCCGGATGAAGGTATCGGGTAGCGACAATGCGCCAACAGCTGATCTCATAGTTTCCGCCACGGTCCCCGATCCGGTGTAACGATCGGGCGCAGAAAAGACTGCCACGCGCGAGAGAGACAAAGAGTATTTGGCGGCGGACATCGAACTCAACCTAGCAGACCGATGGAACTTGTTCAGCTTTTTCGCTCACGTATTTAACAGGAGACTGACAAAAAAAGATCCGCCAAATCCGAACGGTTACTTTGCGGGCGGTGTAGGCGTTTCCTTCAATTTCTGGTCGACGATGGCAAGATAAGTTCTTGCAATCGGGTTGTGCCACGCATGTTGCAACGTCAATGATTTTTCAAACCAGGGTTTCGCAGCTGAATAATCTCCGACTTGAACAAAGTGCCAGCCCTGGTGAGCGAGGACATAATAGTTGTTGGGATCGCTCTTTACCGCCATTTCGAAATACGGCGCCGCTTCGTCGTGGCGTCCGGACCAATCGAGGCACATTCCGAATTTCATATAGTTATATGGGTCGTACGGGTTGAGACGTATTCCCTGTTGAAACCAGTGCATGGCTTCGGAGATTAGCTTTTCAGAACCGCTGTCCCCGTCCCACCCCACCCGACGGAGCGCCTCCCCGAGGGCATAGGTCGTTTCAAAATTTTCAGGTTCGATGGCCGCCGCCGCGCGCAGCGCCGCCATCATTTTCGGAGTGTATGCGGTCTCCTTTGCAGCGAGTTCGAGTTGGGCGTATTCCCGTCCTCGTCGGTAACCTTGTTGCCCAAGATAGAAAACGACGATGATTCCGACGACAGTGGCAATAATGCGTCCAATCAAGCCTGGATTGATCCAATAACGGTCGGTCGCGAACCTCAAATATCCGGAAAGTAAAGCCATCAGAGTGACGGCAAGAATCGCGTTCGCCGGGACGTGCATGTTGAAGTCGGTGAATGAATGAATGAGGATCGCTACAAGTCCGACAGATGCGCCAAGAACGAATGCGGCCCGATTGCTTGGCTTGGTTCCCAACACACTTTGATCACGGCTCACAAATTTCCAAGTCTTGAACACACCCACGTAAAGGAGCACGAACGCGGCCACAATCAACGAGGTACCCACCAACCCCCAGTCGGCCAAGGTGTTCAAATAGTCATTATGGGCGAAGCCCGGCCTGGCCTGGATCTCAGGGGGGCGATACTCAGGAAACCGGTAATCGAAGTGGGCCGGCCCGACACCGCACCAAGGATGATCTTGCCACATTTTCATCGTTGGCTGCCAAAGCCAGATACGACCTCGCGCACTGTCCGGGGATTCAACCGAAAGAACGTTTTCAACTCGTTTGTGAACGCGATCTGCGCTTAAATAAAAGTAGGCACCCGCGGCGATCAATCCGGCGACAACAATCAACGCCGGGAGCCTTTGCTCTCGGCGTTGAATCAAGAGGACAAAAAACAGTCCCAGTGATACACCCGTGGAAATCCAAGCGCCGCGAGAAAGAGTAACGGAGATGCCGGCGAGCATGGCCAGGGAAGCATAACCGAGAGAGATCCGGAGAACGTGGCCAAGCCGCCCCGTCAACGCATATGCCAGGCCGAGAGGCGCCAGCAACTCGAGGAAACCGGCTAGATGGTTCGGGTTGATGTAGGTTCCAGAACCGCGCTTTCGAAACACGACCGGTTTGACGAAGTGCCAGACGTATTCGGAGTTCGTAGCAAACTGGAAGATCCCGTACATCGATATTGCCAGTGCCAAAAAGATCATTACGAAACTGATCAGTTGAGTTGTTTCCTGTCTGGCCAAATTGTTAAGGATCGCAAAAAACAGGAGAGAGTATACCAAGACGCGGATTAGTTCCTGTCGCGCCGCATACTCAATATCCGCTTGTTGATAACGCGCGATTGCGTAAACGACAACAGCCACTACCGCCCAGCAGATTGGCGGCCACATTACGTGATGGCCCGGATTCAGCCAGAACCGTAGCAGCCAGAGCAATGCGGCCGCCGACGTTAGTGCTTGAACAACCAGGAATTCTGCGGGGCGCACGGCGCCGGTCGCCAGCGGGCCGAACATCAGAATCGCAAGAACTAAAAAGAGGATTCCTTTTTCGCACCAGTTGTCCAGACGCTCGCGGACCATAGTCGGATGAAAGCTAATGCAGTCTTTGCATCGCGGTCACGCGAATTTGTCGTCGTGTCTGAGGCGGATTCTTAATTGCCTTCTAGCGTTGCACCATCCATCGTACAAGAAATGTTGCCAACTTACTCTCGGTCGTTGACGCTCGGGTCTTCGAATTGGGCTTTTTGGAGCAGTAGCCCAGTGTTCTTCCGCGGTTTGAGAGCCGATTGCGTGGAGTGGCTTTCTTCCTGAATGGCAGCACTTTTACCTTACTGTGCACGACTAGTCTGTAATTCCATGAGGATTGTCCACACGGCCACAGCCTATTTTCCGAGCGTGGGTGGGGCCCAATTGCATTGGTTTAAGATCGGGCGACTGCTTCGGGAGAGGGGCCATGAAGTCGCTGCCATCGCTCAGTGGAAAGACCAGCGTAACCGCTATTTGTTGGACTCCACCCTGTTTGCCCCGTGGGGGGATGATCAATATGACGCGCAAGGGATTCCTGTTTATCGGTTTCAGCCAAGCTTCTCAGCCCGGTGCTGGATGGCGCCGCTCCTGCCAGGCTGCTTCATGCTGCCTGAACTCTGTTATTGGCCAATCAGCGCCTATTTCGCGCGCCGCTTCGAACAGGTGCCAGGCCGCATGGATATCGTGCACAACATTCGCAGCGGCCGCGAGCATTTTTCTTGGGCTTCCTACGCGTTCGCGCGAAAACGTGCGGCTCGTTTCTTCATCACTCCCAATTTCAGTCCGCGAATGCAGTCCTCGTTCGGTCGCTTCGTCATGCGAAACTTCTTTCGCTTGCTGCGACGGGCCGATGGTGTTTTCGTCTTTACTGCGGCCGAAGAGGAAGAGATGAAGCGTTTGGGCGTTCTTGAAAACCGCATCTGCCTTATCGGCGTCGGACCGTTACTGGCGGACCGGTTTGACGCGGCACAATTCAAGCGACAGTTCCGCATCCGAGAGAAAATGGTATTGTTTCTCGGGCAAAAGCTTGCTTACAAAGGCTTCGACACACTTTTGGCGGCGGCACCTTCCGTATGGGCGAAATACCCTGATACCAGTTTTGTGTTCATTGGTCCTCATTATAATTCCAGCAGGTCGCAAATTCTGCGTCTCGGAGATGCCCGGATCGTTGATATTCCCAGAGTGGAC
>Ga0134126_10003484_pt1 | contig 19713 bp, 17 predicted proteins | sample KB31752_FD_96881 | JGI IMG/M metagenome (GOLD analysis project Ga0134126, IMG submission 96881) | Terrestrial soil microbial communities with excess Nitrogen fertilizer from Kellogg Biological Station, Michigan, USA - KB3-175-2 | ecosystem: Environmental > Terrestrial > Soil > Unclassified ...
AATTTTGAAAGCAATACTTCTGCTTACTTCCAGGAATTGCAAAAAAAATGGTTTGACTACTGGCTGAAAGGGATCGGCGACGGTAAGTTTCCTGAAGCTACTTGTTTTCAAACCGGAACAAATAAATGGAAATCTTATAACACCTGGCCTCCAAAAAATACAGAAGAAAAAAAATTATATGCATATGCTGATGGCTCTTGTGGATTTAATAAACCAGCTAACGAAAGCGGTACTGTGAGTTATATCAGCGATCCGGCAAAACCAGTGCCTTACCGCAACCTGCCCATTGAAGCTACTTACGGTAAAGATAGCCGATGGCATACCTGGCAGGTAGAAGACCAACGTTTCGTATCTACACGGCCCGATGTGATCAATTTTGTTGCGGATAGTTTGCAAAATAACCTAACGGTTACAGGTAATATAAAAGCCCATCTTTTTGTAAGTACTACCGGCACAGACGCTGATTTTGTAGTAAAACTTATAGATGTATATCCAAACTTTGACAGCACGAATTTAGAGATGAGTGGTTATGAATTTCCGGTTACCATGGAAGTTTTTAGGGGAAGGTTTAGAAAAAGTTTTGAAAAGCCTGAGCCTTTTGTACCAAACCAACCCACTGAAATCACAATCAACCTTCACCAGGTAAACCATACATTTCTGAAAGGCCATAAAATGATGATTCAAATACAAAGTACCTGGTTTCCCGTGATTGACAGGAACCCTCAAAAGTTTGTCCCCAATATTTTTGAAGCCGAGGCAAGTGATTATATTAAAGCCACAGAAACTATTTATTGTAATAATAAATTGGCTACATATATTGAATTGCCGGTGATGAAAGAATAAATGAATTGCCAGTAAACAAACAAATAACCCGGATTCTTATTTTTCTTTTACATAATATTCATAAATAAAATGGGTATTATAAATCCATTACTAATTTCGAAAATCCGGATTTAAAGAAATTATCTTTTTCTCCGAAAACTTACCAATTTTTTAAAATAATTTACCATTCAAATAAAAAATTGATGGATAGTTTTTTTTAAGGCCATTCTGTTATCCTAAAAGAATACCTTTGAAACCCTTAGAATTATTTTCTTAATATTAAAATCCTTTTTGAGATGAAAATTAAATTTATTTTTCTCTTTTCTTTTGTTTTTATAAGTACTTTTTCATTTGCGCAAGATGTCAAATCTACTTACGATCAACATGATCTTTTTACCCCCAATTTTTATCCGTCTTCTGTGAACGAATACCGTGCAGCGGATGGCGAACCCGGCCCAAAATATTGGAAAAATAATGCAAGCTATAAGATTGAGGCAACTTTAGATACCTCGAAAGAATCTATCACAGGTAGCGTTGTGATTTCCTATACTAATAACAGCCCGCAGGAATTGCCATTTCTCTGGCTTTACCTTGATCAGAATCTTTTTGATTTACATTCACGCGGACAGGCAAAATTTCCCGCGACAAGACGAAGCCGCTATGGCGATGTAAACTCCACTTTTTTGGGAGGCTATAATATTAAATCGGTAAAGCTTTTATCAAACGAAAAAGGAAAATCCTCTTCTTCAGATGTTTTTAATCTGGTTTCAGATACAAGAATGCAAATCAGGCTGCCAAAAGTGTTAGCTCATGGAGCAACGGTACAAATTAAAATAGATTACTCCTATAATATTCCAAAAGACGGAAGCGACCGTACCGGAATATTAGACACAAAAAATGGAAAAATTTTCGCTATTGCGCAATGGTACCCTCGCATGTGCGTGTATGATGATATTGAAGGCTGGAATACTTTACCATATTTGGGAGCGGGTGAATTTTATTTTGATTACGGCGATTTCGATTACTCTGTTACCGCACCGGCAGATATGATTGTTGTTGGTTCCGGCGATCTTCAAAATCCCAAAGATGTATTAACACCAACAGAAATGAAAAGATTGGCGCAGGCAAGGCAAAGCGACAAAACCGTAATTTTGCGTTCAGCCTCTGAAGTGACTGATCCTTCTTCCCGCCCACAAAAAGGAAATATTACCTGGCATTTTAAAATGAAAAATGCAAGGGACGTTTCATGGGCCGCTTCAAAAGCATTTATCTGGGATGCTGCAAAAATTAATTTTCCTTCAGGAAGAAAAGGGCTCGCTCAAAGCGTTTACCCTGTAGAAGCTGACGGGGATTCTGCATGGGGTAGGTCAACAGAGTATGTAAAAGGTGCTTTGGAAGGATATTCTAAAAGATGGTATGAATTTCCTTATGATAATGCTACCAATGTTGCCTGTAATATTAATGGAATGGAATACCCGGGAATCGTATTTTGTAATGCAAAATCAAAAAGGGGAAGGCTTTGGGGTGTTACCGACCATGAATTTGGGCACACCTGGTTTCCGATGATTGTCGGAACCAACGAAAGGAAATATGGATGGATGGATGAAGGATTTAATACTTTTATTAATGGCATTTCTACTGCTGACTTTAATAATGGGGAATATGTGAATAAAAGGGTAAACGATGGAAGGATGTATAAATATCTTTTTAGTGATAAAAGCGAAACCGTTATGAGCGAGCCAGACGCATTGCAGGAAGCTAATATTGGCGTGGCATTATACGCTAAACCAGGTTATGCGCTCGATCTTTTGAGGGATGAAATTCTTGGCAAAGAAAGGTTTGATTATGCTTTTCAAATGTACATTAAAAGGTGGGCATACAAGCATCCGGCTCCATGGGATTTTTTCCGGACAATAGAAAATGTTAGCGGTGAAGACCTTGGTTGGTTCTGGAAAGAAATGTTCATTAAAAATTACAAATTAGACCAGGCAGTAACTTCTGTTAAATATGTAGGTGGCGACCCTGCTAAAGGTGCGTTGGTCACTATTGAAAATCTTGATAAAATGGCAATGCCACTTTACCTTCAATATGAAACTGAAAGTGGAAAATCAGATACCTTAAAAGCTCCGGTTGAAATTTGGCAAAATGGCGCTACCTGGGTTCAAAAGTTAAATACAACTGAAAAATTAAAATCAGTAACCATAGACCCTAACCACGTTTTCCCTGATGTTAATTATGATAATAATACATGGAAAGCATCTAATCCATAAATAGTTTTTTAATTAAATATTTAAAATGGCCAACGAAATTCGTTGGCCATTTTTTTTATTGACAAAGAATATAAAAACAGTAGATACGAAGTTTAGGCTTTAATAAACATTTGTATTCTAAAACATTTGCTCATTCTGAGTATTAATTAATACTTTTGCAACCTTTTATGAAATCTTTAAAAGACATATTCCCATTATTAACTGAACCTAAAAACATTGTTATCACATTTCATCAAAAGCCTGATGCTGATGCGATGGGTTCTGGGTTAGGTTTGTATAATTTTTTGATCCAGTTTGGCCATAAAGTCACTGTCATTTCACCTACAAACTGGGCAGCCTTTTTAAACTGGATGCCAGGGTCAAAGAAAGTGTTGGATTTTGAGATGCAAAATGAAGAAGCAATAAAAGTTCTGAATAAAGCTGATTGGCTTTTTTGCCTGGATTTTAATGTGCTGAGCCGGACAAAAAATATGGAACCCGTTATCAAAAATTTAAACTGTAAAAAAATATTAATAGACCATCATCAACAGCCTCAAACTGAAGTTTTTGATTATGGAGTGAGTAATACCGGCAAAAGCTCAACTGCGGAAATGGTTTTTGATTTTATTATTAGCAGCGGCTACGAGGATAAAATTAATACCAAGGTTTCAGAATGTTTATATGCCGGCGTTATGACAGACACAGGGTCTTTCCGGTTTAATTCAACTTCCGCAGATGTGCATAAAATGGTGGCGAAACTAAAAGAAAGTGGTTTAAACCATAGCCAGGTTCATGAAAATTTATTTGACAATTTTTTAGAAGGCAGGTTTCGTTTTTTTGGAAATACTTTGCTGAACAGGATGGAAATTTTCTATGAATTCAATACCGCATTAATTGCCATTCCACAGAAGGACCTTATAAAATACAATGTAAAAACAGGAGATACAGAAGGCCTTGTAAATTTTCCATTGAGTATTAAAGGAATTAAATTAGCTGCCGTTATAATTGACCGTGGAGATGAAAGAAAAAGTTCCTTTAGGAGTAAAGGCGGTTTTGATGTGAATACTTTTGCCCGCAAGTATTTTAATGGAGGTGGCCATTTTAATGCGGCCGGAGGTAAAAATAAAGAATCGTTGGAGGAAGTAGTAACCAGGTTTAAGCAAGCGATTAAGGAAAATGAAGAACAATTAAACAATTAATATTTAAACAATCAAAAATGAACAAATCAATTTACCTTGTTGCTGCGGCGTTTATTATATTAGCGGCCGGCTGCCAACAACAGGATTTTAAAAAAGATAAAGACGGGACGGAATATAAATTAATACCAAATTCCAGTGGAAAAAAAGCTGTAGCAGGCGAGGTAATGGAAGTAAACCTTATTGCAAAATATAAGGACAGTTTGTTATACAGCAGCGTAGTAGCCAGCGCACCACGCTTCTTACCTTATGATACTGCCCAACTTCCTGCCTATTTTAAAGAAGTGCACGAAGGCGATAGCCTGGTTATCAGGCAATCTACAGATTCTCTTCTAAAATACGGCGCAGCCGCTCCTTATATGAAGAAGGGAAATTATGTAATTCAATCGTTTAAAGTTGTGAAATTATTACCTTCAAAAGAGGCTGCCGACAGTGCTGCAAAACCTTTTGAAGCCGCCGCTAAAATTTATAATTATAATAATGCTGTTAAACAAATAGAGAAAGAAATTGCTGACAATGACTCTTTGGTAAAAGCCGATGACCAGATTATTAAAGATTATATGGCAAAACACCACCTTACCGGAACCAAAACAAAATGGGGTACTTATGTAATTACAGATGTTCCGGGTAGTGGCCCATTGATCAGTGATACTGATATTGCCGTTGTAAATTATACCGGGCGTACTTTTGATGACAGCACTTTTGATTCTAACACAATTCCTAAGTTTGGCCATGTTCAACCCTACTATGTTGATATGAGCGAGTTCAGGTCTATACCAGGATGGAATGATGGATTGAAATTGATGCATAAAGGATTTAAGGGCAAGCTAATTATCCCTTCTTACCTGGCTTACGGGGCTAGCGGCCGCTCTCCAAGAATAGCTCCTAATTCAAATCTTGTATTTGATATCGAAGTTACCGATTTGGCTACCCCGGAACAATATCAGCAAGAATTGCAAAAAGAGCAACAGCAGATGATGCAACAGAGGCAAATGATGGAGCAAATGCAAAAAATGCAGCAACAACAACAACATCAGCAACAAACTCCTTCTGTACCACCTCCTGGAAAATAAAATTTAAAAAATGTTATACTCAAACGCCGGATTTTTACCCGGCGTTTTTTTTTATATAAGTTGCAGAATTGTAGTAAACCAACAAATAAGCCCGATTTTTATTCTTAGGAATTAAAGTAAGTAAAGCAACAAAAACAGAAGATTCTCAATTTGTAAAATAACTTATGCATGGCTGTACGATTGAAATAATGTCACGGCTTGCTTTGCCGCTTTTACGTCATGGACACGAAGAATAGAAGCTCCATTTAATAATCCAATTGTATTTAAAACAGTGGTTCCGTTTAAAGATTCTTCAGCGGTAATTTTCAAAGTTTTGTAAATGGCAGATTTTCTGGAAACACCTATCATTATTGGCTTCTCAAGTAATTTAAATATTCCGAGGTGTTTAAGTAAATGTAAATTCTGAGAAATATTTTTTCCAAAGCCAAAGCCAGGGTCAATGATAATATCGTTAATTCCTTCTTCTTCACACTCTTTTATTTTACCTATAAAAAAATCAAGAATTTCTTTTTTTATATCTTCATAATGAGGCTGATGCTGCATGGTTTCCGGAACACCTTTCATATGCATACCAATAAATGGAACTTTTAATTTAGCAACTGTTTTAACCATATTTTTATCCATTTCACCTGCACTGATATCATTAATAATTGTTGCGCCGGCCTTAACCGATTCTTCCGCCACCTTTGAATGATACGTATCTATTGAAATAATTATTTCCGGCACGTTTTCTTTCAAAGTTTCAATTACAGGAAGGAGCTTTTCCAATTCTTCATTTGCTGTTATTCTAATGCTGCCAGGCCGTGTACTCTGTGCGCCCAGGTCAATAATGGTGGCACCTTCATCTATCATTTGGGTAACTTTATCTTTTATTGTATAGGAATTTTTAAACCTGCTTCCTTCGTAAAAAGAATCTTCAGTAAGATTTATAACGCCCATCAATAAAGGTTTGTCAATTAAAAGTAATTTACCGTTGCAATTCAATGAAAACATTGTTTTTTAAGTTTAAATTTGGCAATTATTATGACGCAAGTTAATACCGATCTTCAATACGAAAATGCTGTAAACAAATGCAGGGAGATATTTTTAAAGAAAACCAAGGATTATGGTACTTCCTGGCGCGTATACCGCAGCATTTCCATAGCAGACCAGATTTATATTAAAGCAAAAAGAATAAGGAATATCCAGGAAAAAGGAGATCAAAAAATTGATGATAATATCGATGATGAGTTTCGTGGTATTATCAATTATGCTGTAATTGGTTTAATTCAATTAGATATCCATGACGATGAAATGGAAGAATTACCATTAGATGAAACACTGGTATTTTATGATGAAAAAGTTCTCTCTGCTAAAAAGCTGATGCAAAATAAAAATCATGATTATGGCGAAGCATGGCGCGAAATGAGCAACGAAAGCTTTGTTGACCTTATACTGGCAAAGGTTTTAAGAATAAAACAGATGGTTCAAAATGATGGAAAAACATTGGCGAGCGAAGGCATAGATGCAAATTTTTATGACATTTTAAATTATGCAGTATTTGCTTTAATATTATCGGATAAGTAGATATTCAATTTTTCTAAACATTTAAAGATGAAAATTTTAATAAACATATCACGGGTTATTGTGGGAATCCTTTTTATTTTTTCAGGATTAGTTAAAGCAATGGACCCGCATGGGCTTGCCTATAAAATGCAGGAATTTTTTGATGTCTGGGCAATGAATCATTCCCTTTCTACTTTCATGTTTTGGCTCAGTGATTTTGCTCTCCCTTTTGCTATCATCATGATCACGCTGGAAATAATAGTCGGAGTAGGAATTTTGCTGGGAGTTTGGAAAAAGTTTTTTACATGGCTCATTTTACTGCTTATTATTTTCTTTACTTTTCTTACAGGTTACGCAGCGCTTTCAGGTAAAATCTCTACTTGCGGCTGCTTTGGCGATTGCATTCCTTTAACTTCTATGGAATCATTTATCAAAGACCTGGTTTTACTCCTTCTCGTTCTTGTACTTTTTTTTGGAAGAAAATATATCGTTCCATTATTTAATCCTGCTTTTAATATTTTGCTTTTAGTGATTTCTACTTTTTTAGTTTTATTTTATCAATGGTATGTAATGCGGCATTTACCTACAGTAGATTGTTTGCCTTTTCAAAAAGGAGGCAATATTTTAGAATTGCGCAAAATGCCTGCAGATGCGGTTCCTCCAATAAAGGATTATAAGTTTGTTTATGAAAAAAATGGAAAAAAACAAGATTTTACAATAAAAGACCTTCCTGATTCAAGTTGGCAATTTATAAGCCGTGAAGATATACTTATCACGCCCGGCAAAAATGATGAACCACCAATAAAGGATTTTAATCTTATGACTCTTTCAGGGAATGATTCTACTAACGCAGTTTTAAGCCTTGATGCTTCTTATTACTTATTCTTTGTAAAAGATTTTGAAATTACTGATTATTGGTTTGATAATTTTACAAGAATTTATCAATATGCAAAAAAAACCAATCGTCTTTTATATATCGTAACGCCTGAAATGGCACAAGGCAATGAGTTTTTTAACATTCGAAATAATTATAACATCCCGGTTCTTAGCCTTGATGCAACGGCTTTTAAAACAGCAGCACGCACAAATCCTGAGCTATATTTGATGAAAGGGCCGGTAATTGAAAATAAATGGGGATGGGCAGATTTTAAAAACGCATTCAATTAACTAAAACGGTTATTCACTTCAGATTATTCTGAGTTATTATCTTTTTCAAAATGGCTGGACGGTATTCGTTGAGCAAGCCAACTATCCTTTAACGGTATTATCCAATTATTTAGTAATTCCCTTTTAGTAAGAATAGTATTATTAAAATAAAGGGTATCCGGTGTTATAAAATCATGTTCAATTGAATAATTAACCTGTGATAAAGGAATTAACTGGATATTTTCATTTACGATAAAGGCTAAAGTTTGGCGGTCAAGAAGATTTGCTTTATATTCTTTTTCGATGTCTTTAATAAACTTAAAAGCACTGTCCGTACTACAGCCTCCAACTTTTACTTCTTTTTCATCTGCTATCATAATTATAAATCTGTCAAAAAATAAATTTGCATAGGATTTAACAGGGCTTCCATGGCTGTTCCATTTCATGGCAAATGCCTGAAGTTCTTTTTCTAACCGTGCTCTTTCAGTTGCGGAAAAGTTCCTGCTTGATTGATAAACCCAAACTCTTGAGTTATTATCAAAATCTTTAGGGATTAAGTCCTGAAATTGGATGTTCATAATAGCAGAATTAAAACGTAGTTTAAGAGATTAAGGATTTACATAAATAATTTAAATAGCGGTAATAATAATAAATTAACCGATTTAATTTTTTATATTCTCAAATTTATTGCCATTTTTTATCAATACCATCTACTTTTAGTAAATAAATATAAATAGATAAAAAATTATGCTATTTGGCCAAGCCTTTTTAGATAATGAATATGAGATACAATTGCATTTCTCATTTTTGGGTATTCAATATAATTGATACCATATTCCCCACAGGTTTTTTTAATTATTTTACTTATCGCCGGATAATGAACATGTGAAATTCTGGGAAACAAATGGTGCTCTATTTGAAAATTTAATCCACCAAGCAACCAGGAAATAGTTTTATTTTTTGTAGCAAAATTAGCGGTAGTATTAATTTGATGAATAGCCCATTCACTTTCAATTTTACCACTGGTTTCATTTGGCATTGGGAATTCAGTCTCCTCTACCGTGTGTGCTAATTGAAACACAATACTTGTGGCAAATCCCGTAATCATTGTAATGGTTAAAAACCCAAAGAGCCAGGGTAGGAAACCCAAAAGCATTATAGGCAAAGCAACAAACATAAACGCATAGATTGCTTTTGCTGCCCAAAATGAAAAATGTTCATAAGGTGTCATTTTACGAAGTTGTACAGAACCTATCCTGCGTTGAAAATACTTCTTGTAATCCGTCATGAAAATCCAAAGTAAATGTAATAATGCGTAGAGGAACCAGAAATAATACTGCTGGAATTTATGCAATTTTAATTTTTTTTGCGTTGAAGCAAACCTAAGCCAGGGGCGCGCTTCAATATCATCATCTACGCCATCAATATTGGTATAAGTATGATGAATAATGTTGTGTTTCATATTCCACATAATTGCACTTCCCCCTAAAAAATTAAGTGAAGAACCCGCTGCTTTATTTATCAATTTGCTTTTACTAAAACTGCCATGGGCACCGTCATGCATCACATTAAATCCGATTGCTGCAGTTAATAAACCAAAAAATATACATTCAGGAAGGGCTATCCAAACTCCGGGAGTGAAGAAAACAAGATGTACATAAATGGCTAAATAGAGTACTCCAAAAAGAATTGCTTTAAAGAGCAGGGAAAAATTCCCTGTCATTGATCGTTTTTGGTCCGAAAAATATTGATTAACGCGATTTTTTAAAACCGTGTGAAAATCGCCTTTGCCCTGCATAAATTTAGGAGTTGCCATCTTTATAATTATTTTTTTTTAATTTTTTTAAGTTACATGTTGAATCAAAGCAGCAAAAGAATTTATTCCAATTATTTTTTTTGAAATATACCCTTCTGCATGTTTTACACCTATCATTTTACCAAACATTTTTGAACGATTAACAACACTTTCTAAAAATTCAGGAGTGGAAATGTAAGTTTGAGGTTCATCATCATTTCCTGAACCAGTAAAAAATTGAGTTTTAAATGCCCTTATCGCTTCAAGTTTTTTTTCTATTACATCTGAGATATCTACAACAAACGACGGAGTGATATAAAGATCCTGAATATAATTGAAAACATATTTTGGCTTCCATATCTCTTGTTTAACATTCCCGTCAAACGTTTCTATTTTCCTCAGCCCTGATAAAAAACAAGAATCAGAAACTAATTTTGCAGACCGCCCATGATCCGGATGACGGTCATCAATAGCATTACACAATATAATTTCCGGTTGATATTTTCTTAAAACGGTAATTATTTTCCTTTGATTTTCTTCATCGTTTTTAAAGAAGGCATCTGGCATTTCCAGGTTTTCCCTTACATCTACGCCGAGGGTTTTCGCCGAGTTTTCGGCTTCTTCTTTCCTCGTTTCCGCAGTACCGCGTGTGCCTAATTCCCCTTTTGTAAGGTCAATAATACCTACACGGTTTCCTTTCTTTTTTTCAACCAAAAGTGTACCTGCGCAACTTAATTCAACATCATCCGGATGCACACCAAACGCTAAAAGGCCTAATTTCATTTTATTCTATAAATTCTGGAAGATGAATTTTTGGGAAATAATATAGCAAATGTAAGGCAATTGAAGGACTGTTTGAAGGTTTTATGATTTTGTAAATCATAAATTATAAATATCATAAACAAAAAAGTGGCTTAAGAAGAAATCAATTTTTTATCCTGAATATCCATACATTTTTTGAACTTCTTTTACTATTAATTCCATTTCTGCATCTTTTCCTGAAGCATCGTAAGGCTGCCTTAAATCACTACCAAAAACGAATGCTACAGTTTGCCAAAAACGGGCAGTGAAGCCCCCCTTTAACTCTTTTAAAATATCATAGCAATTCGTGCCGCCAGTTTGACGGTTAATTAATTTCATTAAAACTTTTCCCTGGTAAACAGATAAATTTTTAAGAGGGTCAGAAAACTCCTTTTTTAATTCTTTTTCACGGCTATTAATATATCTCGAAACTTCAACTTTATTGGGATTATTAGCGATATGCTTTTCAATATCATTAAATACGAAACCAGCCTTCCTTGCATAAGGGTAAGTTACATAAATTGCGTTTCTTAATCTTGTCCATTGTTCCCTAGCCGCCGGGTTTCTTTTTCCCCAAACATAAACTCCGGCTAATATTTTTGCCTCAATCGTATCACCCTCATAGACAACCGCCGAACAAATAATGGTATCATTCGGCCCATGTTGTGCGAAAATGGGTAAATTTTTATCCGGAGATAAAGTAGATTGTGATTTTACAACAAATGAAACAGATAAAAATGCTAGAATTAGTAACCCTTTCATTATTTTCGTTGTGTTCTTCATTGCTACTGTAAATTTATAATTTATGTACGCAAAAACAAAGAATGAGTTTAAAGTTTTATCAAAATTATAAATATATGCTATTTAATAAGTGAGAGACTGGATTAGCTATTGGCCAACAAGAACATATAAAAAAGAAAAACGAAAACCAATCCTACAGAAAGGTAAGCATAAAGCCTTGGCGCATTAATGCGGTTTACGAGTGAAATTACAAAGCCGCAAGACATAATGACAAGGCCAAGCCATACTAAATTAATATAGGGAAAATAATAGGCTTTCAGCGTTATAAAATCAGTAAGTTTATCAGTTTCTTTTGAATTAATCTTAAATTTATTATTTCCTGTGATTCCAGAAAAATTTAAATAAAGGTTTTGCGAAATAACGGTATCATTTATAAAATTCAATTCCTGGTTTTTTATAGAAAGCGCTGGATAAGCCTTATAACTTGTGCCATCGTTTCCATAAACTGTTATGTCTGCTACCAATGAAGTATCAGTTGGCGAAAAGTTAAACCTCTCATTTTGAGGGTTTTTCTCTATCTTATTTAAAATAAAATACCCTTTTGAATAAAAAACAGAATCCCCAATGGACATATCATGTTGCTTAAAAGTGGTGGTGTCACTTTCCGGAATAGGAACGGAAATAGTAGAAATGTAGGTAAAGATATCGTGTGTCAAATAATGCTTCGTCCCAGGGTTAGAAGTCAGGTTATTATCTTTCATCCGGTATGCATCAGGAGTAAGTACAAAATTTTCTTCTACTTTACCAGTTACACTATCTTTCTTTTGAAAATGTAAATTATAAAATGTCCTGTCTTTTTCATTAGATGCAGAATCATTAACATAGGTAACAATGTATTTTCCCATTTGCGTAGGCACACCTTTCAAAAGAGTAAGGTTTTCCATTGGGTCTTCTGTGCCCCGGCCAGTCGGGTCTTTAGCAAATGGAATTACTAATCCTGTTTTACTGTTATCACTAATTACTTTTCTGTTACCAGAAGAAATCAGCATTCCTCCAATTAAAAGAGCAAACCCTAAATGGGAAATAGCCGCTCCTCCAGCTTTCAAGTTCCAATTCAAAACTGTTCTAAGATAAAATGCATTAGCAATAAGCGAAAAGATAGAAGCAAATAAAGCAAAATAAATTGCCATCAAAAATCCAGGCCCTTTTTTAGTAAATTCTGAAGGGTAAAAAATAGCAAGAAGTATAGTGGCAGCTAAGGCAATCCCAAAAGGCAATGAAAGCTTTTTTATCAAATATTTATTCCCGGTATTTTTATATTTCAGGAACTGTGAAGCACCGGTAAGCAACCCAACAATTACTGCAACCAGCACCAGCACTTTATTGTAAGCGAATTCCCGGTCAGCAGGTTCTGCTATATTGCTTCCAAAAATTTTATTATAAACCGGTAAGGAGGTAATTGAAATAATAAATAATGCGGAAAGAAAAAGGATCAAAGCTCCGATAAACATCCAAAATTCACGCGAAGAAATATCCTCTTCTTTTTGAATAGTAGGTATTTTTTTGTAGTTTTTGAAATACATAAAGAATACAGGAATTGGAATTGCAATTACAAAAATCCCAATCAATACATTCATAGCCGTCCCCGCTTCCGTAAACGCATGGACGGATGTGTCACCTAAAATTCCAGTCCGAGTTAAAAATGTGGAATAGAGTACGAATAAATAAGTAAGAATTATAAAAAAATACGATGCCCTTAATGCATTTTTGGTTGAATTAAATACTGCCATACAGTGTAAACCGGCAACCAGAATCAGCCATGGAACCAATACTGCATTTTCAACAGGATCCCAGGCCCAATATCCACCGAAGGATAAAGATTCATACGCCCATTTCCCGCCCATCATAATCCCGGTGCCCAGAACACAGGCACTCAATAAAGTCCAGGGCAGCGCAGCTTTGACCCATCCACCCCAATCTTTAGTAAATAAGGAAGAATAAGCAAATGCAATCGGCACAATGGTGCTGGCAAAACCTAAAAATAAAATAGGCGGATGAACAACCATCCAATAATTTCTCAATAGAGGATTTAGCCCAACACCGTCTTTCAAAAAAGTAAGGTAATCTGCCTGTGAAAAGATAGGTCCAACTAACTCATTTCTTGTAAGTACAAAAGGGCTGCTTCCTATTCTTACGTTTAAAAAATAAACGCCAAGAATCATTAACACCAGAAATACCTGTGCTATATTGACAATCGCCATTACCGGCGCTTCTCTTTTTTTTGCCGTAAAAATAAGAATGGAACCCAACACACAATGCCACAAAGACCATAACAGAAAACTCCCCTCCTGCCCTTCCCAAATACAGGCCAGCAGGTATTTTGGCTCTAATTCTTTTGAGGCATGCTTATAGGCATAGAAATATTCAAAATAATGATGTGAACAAATATAGAAGATGCCAATAAAAACTGCTAGTAGTGAAAAGGATTCCAGGAAAAAGGCGCCTCGCGCTAAACGTATCCATTTTTGTTTTTCATCTTCCAATTGAGATTTAGAAGCAGTAAAATATGAAATGGCCGATACGATGGACGATATAAATGCAAGAATTATAAAAAACTGGCCAACCTGGCCGGGCAAAAGATGTTCATTCTCAAAAATCATTCTTCAGTCTTAATATTGCGAAACAGATTTTTCTAATTCTTGTTTATTGTCTTTGTATTTTGAAGGGCATTTAAGTAAAATATCATTGCATTCAAAAACATTCCCTTCCATTTTTCCTTTTAAAACCACGCGTTCGCTTTGCTCCAGTTCTGGCGGTTTTGGATTGTGGTAAATTACTTGTGTGCTATTGCCAAGGCTATCTACGGCGTAAAACGAAAGATAATTAGGATCTTTTAAAGCATCATATTGTATCGGTTTCGATTTATCAAGCTTTGCAATCAAATGAACATATTGCCCTTGTTTTTGCTTGGCCGAACTAACCGTATCGTATGTAGAAAAATTTACTGAATACATCAATAAAGCGCCAATAGCAGCAGCAATAACAACTAATATTATGATACTTGAAGTTTTCATTCAAATGTAATTTGGATGTGCAAATTTAGTGAAAAATAACATGCTAATTCTTTGAATCTGACATGATCCTTATCATCTTAAACAACTGGGTTAGAGTTAGTGAAACCTGCCAGATACAGTAAACGAACAAATAATATAGATTCCTATTTGCGCTAATCAATTTGCCATTTTAAAAGACAGCAAATAATTTAAAATTTATAATCTCGCTTTCCAGATTATTTCGGGCGCGTTATTTATCATTCCAGTATATCTTGCCAATGTGAATAAATAATCGCTAAGCCTGTTGAGGTATTTAATAATTAATTCATCAATTTTTCCTCCCACTTCTGATAAGTTTACACAATATCTTTCTGCGCGCCGGCAAACACAGCGCGCAATGTGTGTAAATGATACTGCCGGAAGGCCACCGGGTAAAATAAAATGTTTCATTACCGGTAATTCTGCCTGCATTTTATCTATTTCTTTTTCTAATAATTCCACATCGCTTTCATAAAGATCGGGAATTAGCGTTTTTATTTTTTTTTCCGGATCGCATGCAAGCTCAGAACCAATCGTAAACAAACGGTCCTGAATTTCTTTCAAAATATTTTTTGAATGCTCATCAAAAGTAAAATCTGATACGAGGCCAATGTAAGAATTCAATTCATCCACCGTTCCATAAGTTTCAATCCGTGGATTATTTTTAAAAACTTTTGTCCCGCCAATCAGGCTTGTCTTTCCGGCATCACCGGTTTTAGTATAAATTTTTGTTGCCATATTGTATGAATGTTTTTCTGAAAAAATTAATTTAGCCGCCCTAAAAGTACAATGTAAGTGAGGAAGGAAAAAGAGAAGATTTGTTATGGTAATAGAGAGTAGTTTTTCAGCAACTGGGATAGGCGAATTTATTTAACTTCATATCAAAGCTGTTTAAACAAATATCGTGTGTAACCGCTTTTAGAAAATGAAGCCTAATGAACTCTTTCCAATTTTTTTTCATTTTTATGGTCACTTTCAATAACTCCATCTTTCAGCCTAATAATACGGTTGGCATATTCAGCAATATCTTCTTCATGAGTTACTAAAATAACCGTATTTCCCTCGGCCTGAATTTTATCGAAAATATGCATGATTTCAACTGAAGTTTTTGAATCCAGGTTTCCTGTAGGTTCATCAGCCAGAATAATTGAAGGATTATTTACAAGCGCACGTGCGATGGCAACACGCTGGTTTTGCCCGCCTGATAATTCATTGGGCTTATGATGGCTTCTGTCTGAAAGGCCAACTCTGTCAAGCATTTCAAGAGCATATTCATTCCTTGTTTTTTTCGGTGTACCATTATAAATTAAAGGTAATGCTACATTTTCTGCAGCTGTTAGCCGCGGTAACAAATTAAATTGTTGAAACACAAAACCAATTTCTTTATTACGAACATCAGCCAGGTCATCATCCTGCATTTTACTTACATCTTCTCCATTAAGAATGTAGCGGCCTGCAGTTGGAGAATCAAGGCAACCAAGAATATTCATCAAAGTTGATTTTCCACTTCCGCTTGGCCCCATCAAGGCCACATATTCATTCTTAAAAATTTGCAGCGAGATTCCTTTAAGCACTTTTAATTCCTGCTTGCCGAGGTAATAACTTTTTTGAATATTATCTAATTCGATTATAGAAGCCATTTTTAACTATTGATTGTATTTTAATAACTTTTAAACTTTATATTTTTTTACAAACTAATTATTTTTTAATAACTTTTGGCACTTTAAAAAACCCATTAGCATGTAAAGGTGCATTTTTAAAAACTTCCTCACTAGGAATTTCTCCATTTACTTCGTCTTTTCTGAAAATATTTACATTCTCGCTCATGTGAAGAAGGGGCTCAACGCCAGCCGTATCTAACTCATTTAATTTATCAATAAAACCAATCATTTTTTGTAAATCATTTTTTATCTCTTCTTTTTCATCTTCCATAAATTCGAGACGGGAAAGATTTGCCAATTTTTCTATTAATGCATTAGTTACATCCATTTGGCAAATATAATAGGTTTATTGTTTTATAAATACTCACTGGCCTTGGCGATTGCCCCGTTTATCATTTTTTTATAAACCTTTTTAAATACCTAAATTAAAAATTCCTGCTATTTCTTTGTTTACTGCAAATCCATCTTGTCATAAATCTACATAATCACAGGAGGCCCAAAATATAAAAACTATTTATCTTCGCCAACTTATGAAAAAAGAGAAAGAAATAGTAATGAGCGGCATAAGGCCAACGGGCTTTTTACACCTTGGAAATTATTTTGGTGCTATCAGCAATTATGTGAAAATGCAGGAAGATTATGAATGCTATTTTATGGTGGCCGATTTACATTCTTTAACTACCCACCCTGATACAAAAGGCCTTAAATCCAATGTACACAGGGTTTTGGCCGAAAATATCGCTTGTGGCCTTGATCCGGAAAAGGTGGCTTTATATTGCCAGAGCCATTTGTACCTGACAGGCGAACTGTATCTTTTTTTGAATATGCTTGCGTATACCGGCGAGCTTGAAAAAACTCCCACTTTTAAAGATAAAGTACGGCAGCATCCTGATAATATTAACGCAGGCTTGTTGACTTATCCCGTGCTCATGGCTGCGGATATTTTAATTCACCGGGCTAATTATGTGCCCGTAGGAAAAGACCAGGAACAACACCTTGAAATTGCGAGGGTTTATGTAAACCGGTTTAAACATCGCTATACTGAAGTTTTTCCTGAACCTATAGCTTTTAATTTCAATAATAAACTTGTAAAAGTGCCTTCACTTGACGGAAGCGGCAAAATGAGCAAGAGTATAAATCAGATGGCAACTTTATATTTAGCTGATGAAGATGATGCGATTCGGAAAAAAATAATGAAGGCTAAAACTGACAATGGCCCAACTCAAAATAATTCAATAAAACCTGATTATATTGAAAATATTTTTTTGCTAATGAACCTGGTGAGCAGTAAAGAAACGGTACAACATTTTGAAGAAAAATTCAACAATTGTACGATAAGGTACGGCGATATGAAAAAACAACTAGCCGAAGATATGGTTCTATTTATTTCACCTATCCGCCAGAAAGTAAATGATATTCTAAATGACGAAAAATATTTGCAAAATGTAATGAAACAGGGCGCTGCAAAGGCTATTGCCAGCGCTGAAAAAACGATGCAAAAAGTAAGGGACGCCATGAACTTAAATTATTTCTAAAAAATTCACACTCCTATTTTCAAAAAAAATAAATATAAAATTTTATACTATTGATTTTATATTTACTTTTAAAGCCCTCCGCCCGGAAGGTTGAAAATAAATATTGAAAATAAAAATAGCAAAAAAGGAATGGCAAAATTAAAGAAGCCCAAACACATAGCCGTTGCCGGAAATATTGGTGCAGGGAAAACTACATTGACCGAATTGCTAAGTAAACATTATAAATGGATTCCTCAATTCGAGGATGTTGACCACAACCCTTACCTCAATGATTTTTATGAAGACATGCCACGCTGGAGCTTTAATTTGCAAATATTTTTTTTAAACAGCAGGCTGAATCAATTGCTGGAAATTCAACGTGGTTCTGAAACAGTTATCCAGGACAGGACCATTTATGAAGATGCCAATATTTTTGCGCCAAACCTACACGACATGGGCCTGATGCCCAAGCGGGATTTTACCAATTATTATTCTTTTTTTGAGACTTTAAAATCTATGGTAAAACCGCCGGACCTCTTAATTTATTTAAATGCCTCCGTTCCGACTTTAGTGGCTCAAATTCAAAAACGCGGCCGGGAATATGAAGAAAATATCAGGCTCGATTATTTGAAAAAACTAAATGATTACTACAATAAATTTATCACAGAATATAATGAAGGCCCTTTATTAATTATTGATGCAGACAAAAATAAATTTGCAGAAAATGAGGAAGACCTTGGCCTTATAATTAACCAGATTGACGCACAATTATATGGATTGTTCTGATACAGTAAACGAACAATTTTCCTGATTTCTTATTTTAAATAACCGGCCCCGAGGACAAAGTTTCCTCGCCTGCCAGGTCAGAAAACTTTGTAAAGTTATCAATGAATTTTCGGGCAAGTTCTTTTGCTTTTATGTCGTAAGCATTCTTGTCGTTCCAGGTATTGCGCGGGTTTAATATTTCCGAAGGCACGCCAGGGCAGCTTTTAGGCATCATTATTCCAAAGACCGGATGTTTTTCATATTCTACATTCTTTAATTTTCCTTCGAGTGCTGCGCAAACCAATGCCCGGGTATAAGATAATTTTATCCGGCTGCCCACGCCATAAGGGCCACCGCTCCATCCAGTATTGATTAACCAAACATTTACTTTTTGTTCCCTGATTTTTTTTCCCAACAATTCGGCGTAAACTGCAGGGTGCAAAGGAATAAAAGGAGAAGCAAAACAAGCGCTGAATACTGGTTTTGGTTCCAAAACACCGTCTTCCGTTCCCGCAATTTTTGCCGTATACCCAATAATAAACTGGTACATCGCCTGGCCCGCAGTAAGTTTGCTGATTGGAGGCAAAATGCCATATGCATCTGCAGTTAATAAGAAAATATTTTTAGGATTGCTTCCAATGGAAGGATGCACCGCATTTTTAATAAAACTGATCGGGTAACTTACACGAGTATTTTCGGTGATTTGCCGGTTTTCAAAATCAATTTTGTTAGTTCCTGGATAAAAAACTATATTTTCAACAAGCGCGCCGTAAGTAATTGCCTCGTAAATATCAGGTTCTTCCGTTATATTCAGGTCAATTGTTTTAGCATAACATCCACCTTCGAAATTGAAAACAGAATTGTCATTCCAACCATGTTCGTCGTCGCCGATTAATTTTCGCTTATGATCATTGCTCAGAGTCGTTTTACCAGTGCCGCTTAAACCAAAAAAAAGTGCAGTATCGCCTTGCTCGCCTACGTTGGCTGAGCAATGCATGCTTAAAACATTCCTGTCGTGTGGCAACACAAAATTCAGGATTGAGAAAATCCCTTTTTTAATTTCTCCTGTATAAGCCGAGCCGCCGATCAGTATTACTTTTTTTGAAAAACTAATTAAAGTAAAATTTCCATTTGGGGTTCCATCCTCTTTTGGGTTTGCAAAAAAAGTAGGCGCATGAATAATGTACCAATCAGGATTAAAATTTTCCAGTTCTTTTTCGTCTGGCCGCAAAAACATATTGTAGGCAAATAAATTGCTTGAGGGGTCTTCATTAATAACCCTGATATTGAGCCGGTACTTGTCCTGCGCGCAT
>Ga0134126_10003485_pt1 | contig 19712 bp, 16 predicted proteins | sample KB31752_FD_96881 | JGI IMG/M metagenome (GOLD analysis project Ga0134126, IMG submission 96881) | Terrestrial soil microbial communities with excess Nitrogen fertilizer from Kellogg Biological Station, Michigan, USA - KB3-175-2 | ecosystem: Environmental > Terrestrial > Soil > Unclassified ...
CATGGCCTGCGTCCCATTCAGCAGCGCCAGCCCTTCTTTTGCTTCGAGTGCCAACGGCGCGATCCCAGCGGCTTGCAGCGCCTGCGCCGCGGCGATCCTGCGGCCTTCGTGGATCGCTTCGCCCTCGCCGATCGCCGCCTGCGCCAGATGTGCCAGCGGCGCGAGATCGCCCGAAGCGCCCACCGACCCCTGCGAGGGGATCACGGGATGCACGCGGCGGTTCAGCATCGCGCAAAGCGTCTCGACAATCGCGGGTCGCACGCCGGAAAGTCCCTTCGCGAGCGCATTCGCGCGCAGGGCGAGCATGGCGCGCGTTTCCGCTTGGCTGAGCGGCGCGCCCACGCCGCACGCGTGGCTACGGACCAGATTGATTTGCAGCCGCGCGATCTGCTCGCGCGAAATCCGCACGGAGGCCATCTTGCCGAATCCGGTGTTGACGCCATAGATCGCGCGTTCGGATTGCGCCAGGCGTTCGATCACGGCGCGCGAAGCGTTCATCCGTTCGCGCGCGGCGGGCGCCAGCGCGGCTTCCGCCCCGTCGAACACCACGCGGAAGAGATCCTCCAGCGTCAGCCGCTCGCCATCGAATTCGACGCGGCTCATTCCGGCCCTTTCGCGGATTTCGGCGGCGCCTCCGCCGCGTGCGCCGCGGCAGAGGAACCGAGAGGGAAGAACTTGCGATATTTTTCAGGCAAGGCCTTGGGGCGGCCCAGGCGGTCGCAGATCACGTGCAGCGTTTCGCCTGTGGCGATCATTTCACCCGAGGATTGGTTGAAAAGCTCGTAGCCGAAGCGCACCGTGCGCCGCTGCGCCTCGAGGATGCGCGTGCGAATCGTCAGCAGGTCGTCGAACCGCGCCGGGCGCTTGTACCGGCAGGAGGCTTCGGCGACCACGATGAAGCTGTCGTCCTCCGCCTCCATCTGCTTGTACTCGAAGCCGAGCTGCCGGCAAAGCTCGACGCGCCCGATTTCGAACCACGTGAAATAGTTGCCGTAGTAGACCACGCCCATCTGGTCCGTCTCGGCGTAGCGGACGCGAATCGTCGCCTCGGCGTGCTCCCTCATCGCAGGGCAGTTTACCAGAGGTTGCGCGCCGCCACGCGCGCGTGCCAACCACCGAAATCAGCTTCCCGCTGGCAGGAAGTACATCGAGCGGAATCGCACGGCAAGCCCTGGCCGCGAGACCGTGACCCGGATTCAATGGAAGCCGGGCGCGTGCGCCGATTTGGGCTTGTAAGTCAGCACGTATTGCTCGTAAAGCTCGCTGCTGATTTGATCGAGCGCGCTCTCCAGCCCCTTCTCCCCGCGCGCGTCGTAGTGAATTCCGCCGGTCGCGCCCGCCGCGATTTCCAGTTGATTGCTGCTGATTGCGTTTCTCCCTTGCGACAAAAGCAGGAACGCCACGCTGCCCCAATCAAGCGCCGGAACCTTGTGGCCCGCGAAATTGCTGGACGGCGCACCTGCGGAGATGGGCGGCAGATGCTTGTCCAGACGCATCGTCGGGGTAGATCCGCTGCGCAGCGCGGCGCCTGTGCTGCTCAGGCCCGCGGCGTATATGGCGATATTTTCGGTTTCAGCCTCGCGCAACACGTCCCGCAAGTTGTCCTCGCTGCCGTTATCGCTCGATTCGCCGATCACCAGCAGGATGCGCCGCCGCTCGGCGGGCCTCGTCTTCAAGAGCCGCACCGCGATCGCCATCCCGTCGTAGAGAGTCGTCCCCGAGCCCGCGAACTCCGCCGTGGAGATTGCTTTTTCAACCGCGTCCCGGTCGCTCGTAAACGGTAGCCGGACTTGCGCGGCGGAGCCGCAGGTGATCAAAGCCGCTTCTCCATCCCGAGCCATAATCGCTTGCGTGAAGACGGCGCCGGCGCTGTGTACGGCATCGCCCAGCGGCGCCACACGCGCGCTAGTCTCCAGCACCAGCGCGATGCTCAGCGGGGCATCGGCGAGTTCGCAATGCTCTATGCGCTGCGGGACGCCATCGTCGAACACGCGAAAATCCGCGGGCGCCAGATCGAGAACGAAATCGGCGTTGCGGTCCATCACGGATACGGGCGTGACCACTTCGTTCGTCTGCACGCGAATCGCCCCGCCTTTTTGCCGCGCGAATACAGGCGTCGCCGCAACCAGCGCAGCCGCGGTGAACAGCAACAGGGTATCGCCCGCTCGCATCATCTTTGCCCTCGGTCCTTTAAGGACGCCCAGCAAAGGTATTCGGTTGTCTTGCCCAGCTCCATCGAGCGGGCTGCTTTCCGCGCCGCGTGATAAACTGACGGCTATTTCATACAGCTCGAATTGCGGAGGATACGCCAGCTATGAAAGTGACGCCGGGGAAGCAGAAGGGTTTGCAGGCCGTTTCGGATTCGCGGGGCGTGATCGCCGCCGCGGCGATGGACCAGCGCGGCTCGCTAAAGAGCGCGATTGCCAAGGAAAAAGGCGTGGATAAGAAGGACGTGACCTCGCAGATGCTCGAGGAGTTTAAGACCGCCGTCTCGCGCGTCCTCACGCCGCATGCCAGCGCCGTGCTGCTCGACCCGGAATACGGCTTGCCGGCCGCCATGGCGCGCGCGAAAAATGCGGGCTTGCTGCTCGCCTATGAAAACAGCGGCTACGACAATACCAAGCCCGGCCGCCTGCCCGATCTGCTCGACGTCTGGTCCGTGCGGCGGCTCGTCGCCGCGGGCGCCGACTGCATTAAGATTCTTCTCTATTACACGCCCTTCGATCCGCCCCAGGTGAACGAAATCAAGCACGCCTGGATCGAGCGCATCGGCGGCGAATGCGTCGCGGCGGACGTGCCTTTTTTCCTCGAATTCGTCGGCTACGAGGAAGGCGGCGACGAGAAGGGAATCGGCTTCGCGCGTAAAAAGCCCGAAATCGTGGTGCACAGCATGCAGGAATTCTCGAAGCCGCAATATGCCGTGGACGTGCTCAAGGTCGAGGTGCCCGTGAACATGGCCTTCGTCGCCGGCTCGAAGGCGAGCAAAGGCGAATCCGCTTACACGCGCGCGCAGGCCAAGGAACATTTCCAGCGCGCCGCCGCCGCCGCGAAAAAGCCGTTCATCTATCTTTCCGCCGGCGTGAATAACGACGTCTTCGCGGAAACCCTCGAGCTCGCCGCCGAATCCGGGGTGAATTTTTCCGGCGTGCTCTGCGGCCGCGCCACCTGGAAGGATGGCATCCCCGTGTACGCCAAAAAAGGCGCGAAGGCGCTCGAAGATTGGCTCGCAGGCGAAGGCGTGAAAAATATCGAGAATGTGAACGACCGCCTGAAAGCCGCCAAGCCCTGGTTCGCCTTCTACGGAGCGAGTTCCGCCGCCGCGCTCTCTTGAGGATTGGCTGTTCGTTGCAGGGGTGAGCTTCACATGTCTTCTGTCGCGAAGGGGCGAACGCTGATTGGACTTTGTCCCCTTCTCGCGGCTGTGTACTTCGCCCTCCCGCGGCAAGCACTTCCGCTGCGCCACGCGGCAGCAGCGCACCAATCGGTAATAGCCGGCGAAGAACAGCATGCCCCGCTCCCCGCTGCGGACGCGATCTACAATCCTGATCCGAACCAGATATGGAATCGGCTGTATCGCGCGTTGTATTTCCGCACGGCGTGGGATGGCAAAGAGTACGGCCCCGGCGAGCTCGATCCTCTCTTATGGGGGGAAAGCACCCTGAGTTACGCCTCTAACGATCAGGCCGTAAAAATTCTGGATGAGTTCCTCTCGACGCATTCCGAGCGCCTGATTCAGGGCCCGCTCAAGCGCGCCATACTCCAACGCGACATGTGGGCGATCTTCGACTGGTTAAGCGACGAACCGTCCGGGCGCTCCCGCGTTGTCACGGACCTGCAAGTCAAGTTAGCGCAAGCCATCCGGCAAGTCGCCCTCACGCCCGCTCAACTCAAGGCCCTGCCGGACACCTATGCCGCAGCCGCTTCTTCAAAGGCGTTTCCCGTCGAATATAATCCCGCCGATCCCGAAGCGGCTTTCTTGCCGCCCGACCTTTTCACCCCGGACGGCCCCTGGGTATCGTTCGCCGAAACAACGGAACAAGGAGATCTGCTCGCCGCGCCGGCCCACGCGCGTTTCTTTGGAGCGCGCTCGGTATTTACTGCGTTTTTGCGGTTGCCTGCAGGCCGCCAGGCCACGCTCGCCTACTTGAAGCAGTTAAGGAAATTTCCGAAACCCCTCATTCCGAATCCCGATGAGCGGGGCTATATGCTCCTAAGCGGGCCCGGCCGCTTTGAAGCGGCTGGCACCGGGTCGGCTTTCGTTCCGAACCCCGATCTGCCTCAGTTTCCGCCTGGCACCGAGGTCGCCCTCGTGCGGCGCATCATTCTCGTCAGCGACCGCGGGCAACCGACCCCCACCGCCCTGACGGAATCAGTGCAGATCCGGGTATTCCCGAATATCCCTTCGCGGGCGGATTGGCTTGCCCGGAGGAGTGGAACAATCGAGAACACTTTTGAGTTCGAGCTCGACCGGCCAAAACTCTTCGCTGGGGTAACCGGCGGGCTGCGCGCACTCACTAAGGACGACCGCGAGTTTCCCGAATTTCTGGCCACGCCGTACGACTGGCTGGAAATGCGGCCGCAATCGAAATCCGGCGCGCAGTCCTCGGCAGCCTTTCGGCATCCGGTGCTCGCGGGCTGCGATCGCTGTCATGGGGCGCCTGGAATTCATTCGATCGTCAACACGCGCGCGATGTGGGACGGGCCCGGCGCGCAGTCGAAATTCTTCGATTCATCGCCTTCTCAAATCGCTGAGAACACGATCGAACGGAAGCGCAGGCAGTACAATTGGGGCTTGCTGCAAGGGCTTTGGCAATCCGGCCTTTGACCAGCGACGGTATTTATGGCGAAAGGTAATGCCTCAGAATAAGTCCGCATTTTTATTCACGGCGAGCATACGCACGTCGCGGCGCGTCGAGCTGAAGGACGTGACCGCGGAGGTCGAAGCGGCGGTGCGCGAATCCGGATGCGGGGAAGGCGTGTGCCACCTGTACGTCCCGCATACCACGGCCGGCGTGCTGATCAACGAAGCCGATGATCCCGCCGTCGCACGCGATATCGAAGCGACGCTCGATGCGCTCGTTCCGCGCTCCCCAGACTATTCCCACGCCGAAGGCAACGCCGATTCGCACATCAAGGCCGCGCTCGCGGGATCATCGCAAATCGTGTTTATCGAAAATGGCCGGCTGGCGCTGGGCCGCTGGCAGGGAATATTCTTCGCGGAATTTGATGGGCCGCGCACGCGCGAGCTGCGCGTAAAAATTGTTCCTGATCCGGCGGCGCGGAAATGAGCCTGGGCGCCTACATTCAAGTGCCGTTCTGCCAGACGAAATGTACCTACTGCAATTTTCACACAGGCGTCGTCGCGCGCGACCGCTATGCGCCGTATGCGCGCGCCGTGTGTAGCGAAATCGCGGCGAGCGATTCAACCGGCGGCGCGGCGGATACAGTTTATTTTGGTGGCGGCACGCCGAGCCTGCTCGATCCCGCGCTGCTGGCGGAAATTGTGGACGTGCTGCGCCAGCGAGTTGGCGTTGCCGCGCCCGCCGAAATTACGCTCGAAGCCGATCCAGAGACGATCACGCCCGAAAAAGCCGCTGCGTGGCTCGCCGTGGGCTTCAACCGCATCAGCATGGGCGCGCAATCGTTCTCCGACGCAGAACTGCGGGCCGCAGGCCGCATGCACCGCCGCGCCGATATTTTTCACGCAACGGATGCGCTGTGCGCCGCCGGGTTCCGCAACACCGGCATGGACTTGATCGCAGGGTTGCCGCATCAGACGCACGAATCCTGGGACGAGTCCATCGTGGAAATCCTGGCGCTGCGCCCCGGGCACATTTCCATTTACATGCTCGAAATTGACGAAGGCAGCCGGCTGGGCAGGGAATCGCTCGCCGGCGGTCCGCGCTATTCCGCGGGCGCCATCCCCGCGGACGACGCGATGGCGGAGTTCTACGAGTCCGCCTGTGCGCGGTTGGCGGCGGCCGGATACGAGCACTACGAAATTTCGAATTGGGCGCTCCCCGGCTGTCGTTCGCGGCACAATTTGAAATACTGGCGCCGCGAGCCGTACCTCGGATTCGGTGCGGGCGCGCATTCCTTCGATGGTCGCGCGCGCTGGGCCAACGTCCACGATGCGGCCCGCTACGTGGCCGCCATCGAAGAGGGTTCTTCACCCCGCGAGCAGGTGGAAACCGTTACCGGTGAGCAGGCGCTCGACGAGGAATTTTTCCTGGGCCTGCGGCAGCTCGAAGGCGTGGACCTGGACCGCATCGCGCGCCAATACGGCGCGCAGGGTTTCGGCCCGCGGATTGCCGATTTGCGCGGGCGAATCGCGGCCCTGTGTTCCGCCGGGCTGGTCGAAATGGATGGCCCGCAGTTGCGGCTTGCGCCGGGGCGCCTCTCGGTGTCGAATGAAGTGTTCGTCGAGCTTATGGGTTAGCACAGGCATGCGTGCCCCAATTGGGAGAGTGCAAGTTGCCAATGAATGATGCGCCGGTGGATCTTCGCAGCGATACCGTCACGCGGCCCACGCCCGCCATGCGCCGCGCGATGGCCGAAGCGGAGGTGGGCGACGACGTCTACGGCGAGGACCCGACGGTCAATCGCCTCCAAGCCCGCGCTGCGGAAATCTTCGAGCGCGAAGCCGCCCTCTTCGTGCCCAGCGGCTCGATGGGCAATCTGCTCGCCATCCAGGCATGGGCCCGTCCCGGCATGGAAGTGATCTGCGAGCAGCGCGCGCACGTGAACCAATACGAGCTGGCCTCGATGTCCGCCCTCGCGGGCTGCATGCCGCGCGCGACGCCTGCCCCGGACGGAATCCTTACTTGGGCCTTGATCGAGCCGCTGCTGCGCCCGAAGACGTACTACTACTCGCAGACCGGCGTGATTACTCTCGAAAACACGCACAATATGCACGGCGGCACGATCTATCCGCCGGCTGTCGTCGAGGATATCTGCGCGCGCGCCCGTGCGCTCGGTTTGCCCGTCCACCTGGATGGCGCGCGAATTTTCAACGCCGCGGTGGCCCTGCATCGCAGCGTCGCCGAGCTTTCGCGCCCCTGCGACTCCGTCATGTTTTGCCTCTCGAAGGGACTGGGCGCGCCGGTCGGCTCGATGCTGGTCGGTTCGCGCGCGTTTATCGAGAAGGCGCACATCGGCCGCAAAATGCTGGGCGGCGGGATGCGCCAGGTGGGCGTGCTCGCGGCCGCAGGCCTCATCGCGCTCGGAGAATCGCCGAAAATCCTGCATCGCGACCACGAAAATGCGCGCCGCCTGGCCGAAGGCCTGGCCGAAATCCGCGGGATCGCGCTGGATCCCGCCTTGGTCCGCACGAACATCGTCATTTTCGACGTAGCCGCCACGGGCCATGCAGCCGATGATTTCTGCGCGCATCTTGCCGGCCGCGGCATCCTGTGCGGCCCAACCGGTCCCGCGTCCGTGCGAATGGTGACGCACTACGACGTTGCCGCTGCTGACGTTGATCGCGCCCTCGCCGCTGTCGCTGAGGTCGCCGCCGCGCGCGTTCCTGCCGGGCGGCGCGCATGAAGGGTGCCCGCCGCATCGCGATCTGGGTCATTGCCCTTGTGCTGGTAGCCTATGTTGTGGGGACGATCCCCATCCTGCTCGGCCTGATTGGCCATCGCGGCATGGGCCAGTCGTTCACGAATATTTTTAGCGGCCTCTATTTCCGATTCATCATGATGGGCATTCTCCTCTACGTCCTCGTGCGGCTGAAAAGCGGCGCCCCCAATGGGGACGACGCCAAGTAGCCCGCGCCCTGAACCGCGCCCGCGCTCCTCATCCGCTGCGTATCCCATGCTATAAAGGAAGAGCCGCACGCCGCGCGGCCCAGCGAGGAATCGTGGAATTTTCCCTTTCCGATGAGCAGCAGCAGCTTCGCCGCACGATTCGCGATTTCGCCGAAGCCGAAATTGCCCCCCACGTAATGGAATGGGACGAAGCCTCGAAGTTCCCCTCCGAAATCCTTCCCGGCCTGGCGGACATGGGCTGCCTGGGCGTAGTTTTCCCCGAAGAATATGGCGGCGCGGGCATGGGCTATCTCGAATACGCCCTCATCATCGAGGAGCTCTCGCGCGTGGATGGCTCGGTCGGCATCATCGTCGCCGCGCACAATTCTCTCTGCTCGAACCACATTTATAAGTTCGGCAGCGAAGAGCAAAAACGCAAACATCTCGTCCCGCTCGCCCAGGGCAAAAAGCTCGGTTGCTGGTCGCTTACCGAGCCCGAAGCCGGCTCCGACGCCGGCGGCACGCGCACCACCGCGGTTCGCTCCGATGCCGGCTGGACGATCAACGGCTCGAAGACGTTCACCACCAACGGCCATTATGCGGACGTCTGCGTCGCCATGGCCGTCACCGACGCCGCGCAAAAGCATCATGGAATTTCCGCGTTCATCGTCGAGAAGGGAACCCCCGGCTTTCGCCCCGGCAAGAAGGAGAACAAACTCGGCCTGCGCGCCAGCGACACCAGCGAAGTCGTCTTCGACGATTGCCGCGTGCCCGCGGCCGGCCTGCTCGGGCGCCAGGGCGAAGGCTTCGTCAATAGCCTGCAAATCCTCGATGGCGGCCGCGTCTCGATCGCGGCGCTCGGCCTCGGGATGGCCCAGGGCGCTTACGAATGCTCCGTGCGCTACGCCAAGCAGCGCAAGCAATTCGGCAAGACGATCGCCGAGTTTCAAGCCATTCAATTCAAGCTCGCGGACATGGCCACGCAGATCGAAGCCGCGCGCCTGCTCACCTATCGCGCCGCTTGCCTCGCGGACGCTGCCATCGCCGCGGGCAATCACGACGCGCGCATCACCCGCGAATCCAGCATGGCGAAGCTCTACGCCGGCGAAGTCGCCGTCCGCGTCGCCAACGAAGCCGTGCAGATTCACGGCGGCTACGGCTTCATCAAGGACTATCCCGCCGAAAAGTATTACCGCGACGTGAAGCTCTGCACCATCGGCGAAGGCACCAGCGAAATTCAGCGCCTCGTCATTGCCCGCCAGCTTCTCGGCAAATCCTGACCCGCCCGCAGCCGCCCTCGTCGCGCCCCGCCGCGCTTTGAACTTTCAATTCCCACCTGTTACCCTGCCTTTCCAAATGCCAGCGCCAATCACCGATTGGGCTTCTCAAGTGCGCTCCGGCGACCCGCGCGCAATCTCCCGCGCGATTTCCGCCATTGAGGACGCGTCGCCCGAATCCGAACCGCTCCTTCGCGCGCTTTTCCCGCACACCGGCCGCGCCTATCGCGTCGGGATCACCGGCGCGCCGGGCGCCGGCAAGAGCACGCTCGTTGACCGCCTCGCCGCCCGCCATCGAGCCGCCGGAAAATCGGTCGGCATTCTCGCCGTGGATCCCTCTAGCCCATTCACCGGCGGCGCGATTTTGGGCGACCGCGTCCGCATGCAAGGCCACGCAACCGACGCCGGCATTTTCATTCGTTCGATGGCCACGCGCGGCCATCTTGGCGGCCTCGCGCAAGCGGCTGCGGACGCAACCCTCGTCCTCGACGCAGCAGGCAAGGATTTCGTGCTCATCGAAACGGTCGGCGTCGGCCAGGGCGAGGTGGAAATCGTTCGCCTCGCCGATTGCACCCTCGTTGTGCTCGTGCCAGGCATGGGCGACGACGTGCAAAGCCTCAAGGCCGGCGTGATGGAGATCGCCGATATTTTCGTGCTCAACAAATCCGATCGCGAGGATGCCGCTCGCTTCGAGCAACAGCTCCGCTCCGTGCTCCAGCTTGCGCCCGAACGCGACGGCTGGAAGCCCCCGGTCGTGCGAACCATCGCCACGGAAAATCACGGTGTCGGCGATCTCGCCGCGGAAATCGCCCGCTTCCAGGCGCATTTCGCGCAGCGCGAAGGCCGCGAAGCCCGCGAGTTCGAGCGATGCAAGCAGCGCATCCTCCGCCAGGTCGAAGCGCGCATTCTGGGCCGCCTCGCGCGCGTCGCCGCCGATGGTGCCCGCTTTGACGCCCTGGTCCGCGAGGTTGCCGCGCGCCAAAAAAGCCCCTACGAAGCCGCGGACGAAATTCTGCGCGACGCTGGTCCTGCGTAGCGCCGCGAACCCCGCCGCATCCGGTTCCTGCGCACCGTGCCGGGATGTTAAGATAGTTCGCTCGATTCGCATCTCTCGCGCTCGGAGGGGAACGCAAGCCGCATGAAGCTCGGAGACCTGGAATTTCACGTCATACGCGATGGCGACATCTGGCTCGATGGCGGGGCGATGTTCGGCGTCGTCCCAAAAACCCTCTGGGAGAAGAAAGCCCCGGCCGACGCCCGCAACCGCATTCGCCTGGCGATGAATTGCCTCCTGATTCTGGCCGGCGGCAAGCGCATCCTGGTGGAAACCGGCGCGGGCGATAAATGGACCCCCAAGCTCCGCGACATTTACAACATCCAGGGCGCGCATCTCGGCGAAGGCCTCCGCCGCTACGGCCTCGGCCCCGAGGACATAGACATCGTCGTGGATACGCACCTGCACTTCGATCACTGCGGCGGCAACACGCGCATCGAGCGCGATAAAATCGTTCCCGCGTTTCCCAATGCGCGATACGCCATGCAGCGCGCCGATTTTGACCACGCCATGCATCCCACCGAGCGCGATCGCGCCAGCTACATCTTCGAAAATTACGCCCCTCTACAGGACGCAGGCTGCCTGATGCTGCTCGACAACGAAACCACCGTACTTGCCCCGGGCGTCGAGGCCATTCGCGTCCCCGGCCACACCTCCGGCATGCTGTGCGTGAAGCTCTCCGGCGGCGGCAAAACCGCCTTCTGCTTCGCGGATTTGATTCCCACCAGGGCGCACCTGCCGCTGCCCTGGATCATGGGCTTCGATCTCTATCCGCTCACCACGCTCGAAAATAAAAAGAAATGGATACCCAAAGTCGTGCGCGAGGGCTGGCTCGCCCTCTTTTCCCACGATACCGAGTGCCCAGCCGCCTACCTGCGCGAACGCGACGGCGCATGGGACGCCGAGCCTGCCGTCGTGGATTAATCGGCTCGCGCATTGCGCGGCCTAGAGAATGCAAGCTCGAGCAACCGTGTACGAATCGTTCCGGGGATGAGGAAAATGCCAAAGGCGAAGCCGGGCAAGTCCAGTACGAAAAAAAGCGGGAACGCGCGCGTCGAAATCGGCATCATCGGCGGAAGCGGCCTTTACGCCATGCCTGGATTGGAGGGAGCCCGCGAAGAGCGCGTTCGCACGCCGTTCGGTGATCCCTCGGATGCGCTCGTGGTCGGCACGCTCGAAGGCCGGCGCGTCGCGTTTTTAGCCCGCCATGGGCGCGGCCATCGCTTCACGCCCAGTGAGATCAATTACCGCGCCAATATCTGCGCAATGAAAATCATCGGCGCGGAGCGCATCATTTCCGTCAGTGCGGTTGGCTCGCTTCGCGAGGATTTGCCGCCACTCGATTTCCTGATTCCCGACCAGTTTTTCGACCGCACCCGCCTCCGCGTCGCCACCTTCTTCGGCGGCGGCATCGTCGCCCATGTCGGCTTCGACAAGCCTACTTGCCCCGAGCTTTCCGCCGGCCTCGTCGGCGCATGCGGCGCCACCGGCGTGAAGGCGCATTCCGGCGGCACCTACGTCTGCATGGAGGGCCCGCAGTTTTCCACCCGCGCCGAATCGCACACCTATCGCCAGTTGCGCTTCGACGTGATCGGCATGACGAACCTCACCGAGGCCAAGCTCGCGCGCGAGGCCGAGCTCTGCTACGCCGCGATCGCCATGATCACCGATTACGATTGCTGGCATCCGCGGCACGATGCCGTCACGCTCGATCAAGTGATGTCCAATCTGAGCCGCAACACGGAGAACGTGAAGCGCGTCCTGCGCCAGGCCCTTCGCTCCATCGAAGGCCCGCGCGCCTGCCGCTGCGGCTCCGCCCTCGCTCATGCGATTGTCACCGATCGCAAATGCATTCCGGCCGCGCTCAAAAAACGCCTCGCGCCCATCATCGGAAAATATATTTCCTGAATCGGAGGATTCATGTCTCTGCTTGTGGTCGGTTCCGTCGCCTTTGACGCTATCGAAACCCCCTTTGGCAAGGTAGACCGCACCCTGGGCGGCGCCGCCAGCTATTTCGCGCTCGCCGCCAGCCATTTCACCCCCGTGCGCGTCGTGGCCATCGTCGGCGAGGACTTCTCGAAGCAGCATGAATCTGTCTTCCTCGGCCGCAAAATTGATCTCGCCGGCCTCGAGCGAGCCGCCGGAAAGACGTTCTTCTGGGCCGGCCGCTATAGCCAGAACATGAACGAGCGCACCACGCTCGCCACCGAACTCAACGTCTTCGCGGATTTCCGGCCCTCGCTTCCCGATGCGTACTGCGATTCCGCCCACATTTTTCTCGGCAATATTGATCCCACGCTACAGCGCTCCGTCCTGCGCCAGGTCCGCTGCAAGCCGAAGACGGTCGGCCTCGACACGATGAACTATTGGATCGAGCGCACCCCCGCCGAACTCCGCGAGACGCTGCGCCACACGCAAATCCTTATGATCAACGACGAGGAAACGCGCCAGCTCACCGGCGAGCACAATCTTCTCCGTGCCGCCAAGCGCGTCTTTCAAATGGGCCCGCGCACCCTCGTCGTGAAGCGCGGTGAACATGGCGCCCTCATGATCCACGATAAATTCATCTTTTCCGTTCCCGGCTTCCCGCTCGAAGAGGTCCACGATCCCACCGGCGCGGGCGATAGCTTTGCCGGCGGCTTCATGGGTTACCTCGCCGGCGTGGACCGCGTCAATGAACAGACGCTGCGCCGCGCCATGGTCTATGGCTCCGTCCTGGGCAGCTTCGCCGTCGAACGCTTCGGCGTCGCGCGCCTCGCTAAACTCACCCGCGGCGAAATTCGCGCGCGCGCCCAGCGCTTCGCCCGCCTCACCTCCTTCAAGCTGTAGGATTCGGCAACCATTTCGTGCACCCCCGAATCCGAGTTGACGTGCCGCAAGCCCCAATGCTATCAATGCAAGTCTGTCTCGCGGGATGTTGCTCCGGCGGTGGCCGTGTGTTCCTCGGTTCGTACTTCCCGGCGCGGTTTTCGAGCGGCTTCGGGATGCCTTCGATGTGCACGGGAGGAAAGGATTGATGCGTCTGGGCGGGGCCGCGTGCGCGGCAGCGGCTGCGATCTTCTTGTTGCTGTGCAGCTGCGGCGGCAGCAGCACCTCGCCGTTTAACGCCACCCCGCAAATCGGTTGCGTCACCGGCTCCATCCCGCAGTGCGGGATTTTCCCTGCCTCCGTCGGTGCCGGCAGCCAGACCTTCACGCTGTTCATCAACGGCGCCAATCTCCTCCCGCAATCGCAGGCCATGTTGGACGGCTCCCCCCGCCCAACCGTGTTCGACCAGACGACCGGCGAATTGGACATGACCATCTTCGCCGCGGACGTCGTGCAGCCCGGGAACGCCAATATTAGCGTCGTGAATCCGGAGCCATCCGGCCCGCCCGCCAGTTCGAATTCCGTGTCGTTGCTGATCCAGCCTGTTTCCGCCAATGCCCCCGCGATTGATGCGTCCTCTCCGTTCACTCCCGCGGATGCCGCCGCCGGAGGCAAGGCCTTCAGCCTTGCGATCAACGGAACCAATTTCGCTTCGGGCGATTACGTTACCTGGAATGGCCAGGTGCTTCAGCCGGCGCAGCTAAGCGCCACGCAGATCGCCGTCTCCATCCCCGCCACGAATATTGCCGCGTGCGGCTTCGCAAGTATTGCCGTCAATTCCTCGGCGGGAATCGCGTCGCCTTCAGTGAATTTCGCGATTCAGGGCAGTTGTGTACCGGCCATCAGCTCGATTTCCCCGGCCAGCGCGGCGCAGGGGCAGGCTCCCGCCTCGCTCTCGATCAGCGGCTCGAATTTCACGAAGACCTCGCTCGTGCTGCTCAATGGCAGCCCGCGAGAGACCACCTATTCCAGCGCTACGCAGCTTTCGGCCAAGCCCCAGGCCTCTGATGTCGCCAATCTCGGCGCGGTCACGGTTACGGTCGTGAACCCCGGCGGCGGCATCTCGCCATCCGCGCCGTCTCCCGCCGGCGCGCCCGTCAACGTGCTCAACGTTACCCTGACCGGCATGGCGCGGGTCGCGCGGTCCTCGCCTGCAACCGGATCGGCCGCAAGCGGCTCGCGCGGTGCAAACTCGATGGATGCCGGGGCCCCGGCCGCCTCATTCCCGCTGCTCATTTCCGCCACGCCATCCGGCGCGCCGCCCGCAGTCAGCGCCGATGGTCGCTACGTCGCATTCTTCTCCGCCGCGCGCGATTTGGCCGCCGCCGGCCCCGCTGGCAATATTTTCGTGCGCGACACCTGCCTCGGAGTAGCGAACTGCACGCCGCGAACCATCACCGTTGATTCCGCGCTCGATGGCTCCGCCGCGAACGTGCCCTCCAGCGGCGAGCTTTCCATGAGTGCGGATGGCCGCTTCGTGGCCTTCGTTTCCGGCGCGACGAATCTCGTTCCCTCCGCCACGCCCACGCCCGCGCCGGAGAATATTTACGTCCGCGACCTTTGCGAAGGCCCCGCCGCGCCCGCAGCCTGCGTGCCGCGTACCATTCTGGCGTCGCCCGCGGCAGACGGCGCCCTTTCTGGCCTCGCCAGCCTATCGCCTTCCATCAGCACCAACGGCCGCTTCGTAGCCTTCGTCCAGCGCCAGCCTTCGGGCGACCAAACCGTCCTCGTGCGCGACACCTGCGAAGGCGCTTCCGCCCCGCCGTCGTGTGCGCCAAGGAATATCGTGGCCGCCGCGTCCGGCGCCCAGCCTGCAATTTCGGCCAACGGCCGCTACGTGGCGTTCCTTCGCACCTCGGGCACTCCCGAAAACGTAGTCGTTCTCTGGGATACCTGTCTCGGCGCGCATGCGGAATGCTCGCCAAGCCTCGCGCCAGTTTCCGTCGCTAACGAGGGCTCGTCTCTCCTGCCAGGATCCGAATCGCCCTCGATCAGCGCCGATGGCCGCTTTGTCGTCTTCGCCTCCGAGTCCACCCGCGCCGATGGAACGCTGCCCACTCGCCCGAACCGCGTCTTCCTGCGCGACACCTGCCTCGGCGCGCCCGCGTCCGAAGGATGCCAGCCTTCCACAACAGAGATCGTGCCCCCCGCCGCATCCCCCGGCGATAGCGAATCCGTCGCCGTTCCGCCCTTCATCAGCCCTTCCGGCCGCTTCATCAGCTTCATCCGCGGTATTTTCCCGGCCACGGATCTATGGCGCGCCATCTCGCCCGCCAGTCTCTATGTCCGCGACACCTGCTTCGCCGCGCCATCGGGCTGCACGCCGCGAACAGTCATCCTTCCGGCGGGCGCATCCGCACCGTCCGCGCTCGCGCCCAGCATGTTCTCGGCATCCCCGCTCACCGCGGACGGTCGCTTCGTCGTCTTCCAGTCCGGCTCGCTGCTGCACGGTGATCTCTGGCTCGCGCCCACCGGCTTCTGACCGCCGCCATTAACTCTCAGCTATCATTCGCCAATTTCGCCCGCCCGCAATCTGGACGCGCCCCCCAAAATTCCATATCCTCGATTGCTGCCCCATGTCACAACTGTCGCAACCGGTAAAGCCTCGCGCCCTTCGCCCCGGCGATTCCGTCCGGGTCGTCTCGCTCTCTAGTCCGGTGGACGAGCACCGCCTTTCGCGCGGTCGCGAAGAGCTGTCGCGCCTCGGCTACGAGCCGCTCCTTGATCTCCCGGCCGTCCTCTTGCGCCAAGGTTTTTTCGCCGGCGCGCCCGTGCAGCGCCTCGATGCGCTCTGCAAAGCCCTTGCCGAGCCCGATTCACGCGCCGTCATCTGCTCTCGCGGCGGTTATGGCGCCGGTTATCTGCTCGAGATGATGGACCGCATCCCGCAGCCGCCCGAGCCCAAAATCTTCGCCGGCTATAGCGACTGCACCCTCCTGCACGCCTTTTTCTGGCGCACATTTCGCTGGGTCACGTTCTACGCCCCGATGATCGCCTCCGGCTTCGATGCCGGCGCGGACGCGCCCAAGGGTTACGACCGCGCCAGCCTCCTTCGCGCCCTCACCGAATCGCAGCGCGGTTGGACGCTCGATCTGCGCGCCGAATCGCTCGTGCCCGGCACGGCCGAAGGCGTCTTGCTCGGCGGCTGCCTCACGCTCCTGCAATCCCTTCTTGGCACGCCCTGGGCCCTCGACGCGAGCGGCGCGATCCTCATCCTCGAGGACCTCTCCATGAAGCCCTATCAGGTCGACCGCGCCCTCACCCACTTGCGCCACGCCGGCCAGTTTCGCGACGTGCGCGCCATCGTCCTCGGCGATTTCCCAGGCTGCGAAGCCGCGCCCGGCGGCGATTCCACCCGCGAGGTTGCCCGCCGCGTTCTCGGCGGCCTCGGCATTCCAGTCGTATGGGGAGCCGCAATCGGCCACACGGATCGCCCGATGCTCACGCTGCCGCTCGGCGTACGCGCCCGCCTTTCCGCACCCGCCGACCGTGGCCCGCAGCTCGAAATTCTCGAACCGGCCTGCGCACCGTAATGAACGCCCCGCGCCACATCCATCTTCTCGGCATCGCCGGATCGGCCATGGCCCCGGTCGCGGGAATGCTCCGCGAACGCGGCTTCCGCGTCACCGGCTCGGACGTCGGCGTTTATCCGCCCGCCTCCACGCTCCTCGATTCGCTCGGCATTCCCTGGAACGAAGGCTATCGCGAGGAAAATCTGAATCCCGCGCCCGATCTCGCCGTCATCGGCAACGCCATTTCGCGCGGCAATCCCGAGCTGGAGCACATCCTCGACCGCAAAATCCCGTACTGCTCGATGCCGCAAATTCTCGAGCGCTTTTTCATTCCCGGCCACACGTCCATCGTCATCGCCGGCACGCACGGGAAGACCACCACCACCGCCATGCTCGCCTGGATTTTCCATGTCGCCGGCCGCCGCCCCGATTTTCTCATCGGCGGCGTCGCCCCGAATTTCGGCGACCGCAGCTACGGCCTCGGCGGCGGCGAAGAAATCATCCTCGAGGGCGACGAGTACGACACCGCCTACTTCGATAAGGCGCCGAAATTTCTCCACTATCGCCCTGACGAACTCATCCTCACCTCGCTCGAATTCGATCACGCCGATATTTATCCCGATCTCGCCGCGATCGCGCTCCAATTTCGCCGCCTCGTGAATCTCGTTCCGCGCCGCGGACGCATTTTGATCTGGGGCGAAAGCCCCGCCGTTCGCGACGCCGCCGCGAAAGCCTTTTGCCCCGTCGAGACCTTCGGCTGCGCCCCCGATTGCGATTGGCAGGCAGCCGGCGTCGCCTGGCACGATGGCGCCACGCAATTTCGCGTCGCCTATCGCGGCGCCGAAGTCGCGCGCATTCGCACGCCCGTCGCCGGCCTCCACAATGTTCTCGATGCCCTCGCCGCCATCGCCCTCGCTTACGGCCGCGGCGTCGAATGCGAAGCCATCGAACGCGCCCTCGCCACATTCCAAAGCGTTCGGCGCCGCATGGAGATCAAGGGCGAAGCCGCCGGCGTTCTTGTCGTCGAGGATTTCGCGCATCATCCCACGGCCATTCGCCTCACGCTCGAAGCCGCGCGCACGCGCTGGCCCGGCCGCCGCATCTGGGCCGCCATCGAGCCGCGCTCCAACACGATGCGCCGCAAAATTTTTCAGGACGCGCTTCCCGAATCGCTCGCCCTCGCCGAATTCGTCCTCATCGGCCCCGTCAATCGCGCCCAATTGCTTTCCGCGGAAGACCGCCTCTCGCCCGAAGCCATCGCCGATTCCCTGCGCGCGCGCGGCCGCGAAGCGCAAGCCTTCGCCTCCGCCGCCGAAATCGCCGGCCGCATCGCCTTAGCCTCCGCCCCAGGCGATCTCGTCCTCGTCATGTCCAACGGCAGCTTCGACGGCCTCTGCGCGAAATTGCTTGGCCTCCTCAACTCCCGCGCGGCCGCGCCGAAATGATCCGCTGTGCTCACCGCCGCGTTCGGCTTCGCGCCGCGTTGATGTTGTCTCTGCTGTTTGCGATTGTCCGTCCCGCCGCGGCGACCATCCGCTACACAATTTCCCTCGCGCATCCCGGCCAGCATATCTTCGCCGTCGCCATCGCAATCCCGCGCGCCCCGCAATCCGTCGCACTGCCCGCATGGAACGGGCTCTACCAGGTCCGCGACTTCGCCTATCGCGTCCGCGACCCGCGCTGCGAATTCACGGCGCCCGCCGGCGCGCCCGCGCCGCCCGCGAATTCCGCGCCATGCTCGCTCCGCAAGCTCGATAAGCAAACCTGGCAAATCCTCCCGCTCGCGCCCGCATCGGCCGGCGCGCCCGCCGTCACCATCCGTTACACCATCGAATGGAACGATCCTGGCCCATTCGATTCCCAGCTCAACCCGCGTCACGCCTTCCTCAATTTCGCCGAGCTTCTCATGTACGCCCCCGCCCGCCGCGCCGAGCCCGTTGACGTTGCCTTCACCGGCGTACCCGCCAATTGGAAAATGATCGCCGCGCTCCCCGCCGGCGACGAGCCCCGCTCCTTCTCCGCCGCCACCTACGACAAGCTCGTGGACGCGCCCGCCGAGTTCGGCCAGTTCGATCAATTCGATTTCGATCAAGCCGGCGCGCACTTTCGCGTCGTCGTGGACGCCTCCAACTGGAGCAAGCGCAATCTCGAGGACGATCTGCGCCGCATCACCGCCTACGAACTCGCCCTCATGGGCGGCCCGCCGTTCCGCGAGTACACTTTCTTCTTCCACATCGGCCCGCCCGCCGAAGCCGGGGGCGGCGGCATGGAGCACTCCAACTGCTCCGCCATCGCCGCCGATTCGGTCGAAGCCGCCGCCACCATCGCCGCGCACGAATTTTTCCATGCCTGGAATGTGAAGCGCATCCGCCCGCAATCCCTCGAGCCGGTGGACTTCACCAGGGAGCAGTACACGCGCGCCCTCTGGTTCGCCGAAGGTGTCACCAGCACCTACGCCGCGTACACGCTCGTCCGCGCCGGCCTGTGGTCCCGCCAGGAGTTCTATGACGATCTCGCCCGCCAGATCGGCCAGCTTCAATCGCGCCCCGCGCGCCTCTGGCAGAGCGTCGAGGAGTCGAGCCTCGGCACGTGGTTTGATAAATATGATTTCTACGGCCGGCCCAGCCGCAGCATTTCGTATTACAACAAGGGACAGATTCTCGGCGTCCTGCTCGATCTCGAAATTCGCCACTCCACCGCCGATCGCAAATCCCTCGACGACGTTCTCCGCCTCATGAACGACCAATACGCCAAGGCCGGCAAGTTCTACGACGATAGCGCCGGCATCGAAGCCGCCGTCGAGCAGGTCGCAGGCCGCGGCTTCGCCGGTTTCTTCCGCCGCTACGTTTCCGGCACAGACGAGCTGCCCTATGCCGAAGTCCTCTCGCTCGCCGGCCTCGAGCTCCACATGCGGACGATTCGCACCGCCGATCTCGCCTTCACCCCCAGCTTCGCCCCCGGCTCGTCCCGCGCCCAAGGCATTCTCGTCGGCAGCGTCGCCCCCGGCGGCCCCGCCGAAGCCGCGGGCCTGCAACCCGGCGACGTCATCACGCAATTCAACGCCCGCCCAGTCCCGCGCAATCGCGCCGCTCTACTCCGCGATCTATCCCCCGGCCGGCAGATCACGCTAACAATCACCCGCGCCCGCAAATCCCTCCACATTTCGTATGCCCTGGCCTCCACCGAAGCCACCCGCTACTCCATCGCGGAATCCCCCCACCCCACCCCCGCCCAACGCCAAATCCGTAACTCG
>Ga0134126_10003486_pt1 | contig 19712 bp, 10 predicted proteins | sample KB31752_FD_96881 | JGI IMG/M metagenome (GOLD analysis project Ga0134126, IMG submission 96881) | Terrestrial soil microbial communities with excess Nitrogen fertilizer from Kellogg Biological Station, Michigan, USA - KB3-175-2 | ecosystem: Environmental > Terrestrial > Soil > Unclassified ...
CATCGCCGATCCGCTGGAAGCCTGGCGCGAAAGCGTGGTGCCGCACGCTCGCAATGTGCCCGGCTTTGGCGCGCCACGGGCTGACGACCTCGGCAGAGGTCTCGTTCATCAGAGACCGATAGCGGTATTTACGGGACCGGCTCGGGCCGAGCGCGCGGAAATAGAGCGTCCGGCTCTCGCGATCGTAAATCAGATCGCGGTCGAGCTGCGCGCTGAGCGTTCGCGCGAGCAGGTCGATGACCATGTTTTCTTCATCGACGTCGTCGGTGAGGGCGACCGACTCCGTGTCGACGGCCTCGACCGATGCCTCGTCGACGATTTCCGCAAGCGCGGTTCCCCGAGGATCCTGGAATGACAGAAAGCGCCGCTCCCTCACTACCCAATCGAAGGGCGCGCTGGGATCGGCGTTCGCGAGCTCGCGCGCCGCCTCGCGGCCCGACGCGAAGAGGGAGGCTCCGACATAGATCTCATCGGGCAAGAGAACGCGCACCATCGTCAGGTGGGCGAGCTCTCCGGATTGCATGGGCGGCACATAGCTGCCGAGACGGTCGCGCTCGACGCAGAGCGCCGCGATGCGGTCCGCGGCGTCCTTGTCGAACCGATCCTGCGCCTTGTCGAAGGACAGCCGGCGGGGCTCTGCAGCTTCGGCCGCCGCGACCGATTTCCAGTAGATCGACCCGTCGGACAGCCGCACGAGCACGACGATGATCGGGATGTTCGCTGGGCGCCAATAGTCCAGGTCGTCCGGCGAGAGGAGATAGGTGAAGCCATTCTCGTCCTCGCGCACGTAGGCGCCGCTCTCGGTCGCCTTCACCTGCGCGCCGATCCACTTCGCCAGCGTCTGCCCGGTCAGCGGGTCCCGAAGCTCGAGGAAGCCGTCAACGCCGGTCTCGAGCCGGTTGCACGCATGGAAAGCAAAGCCCATGGCCAGCGTGCGGTCCGCGACCAAGAGCTCGCCGCGCTGCCCGATGATCTGGGCCTGCGACAGCTTCTTCATCCGCCCTCCCACGAATCGGCGCCGCCGAGATCTCGAATCGACCCTATAGGTGGGGTAATACAGCGCATAGAGCCACTATATATTGGGATGGCCGGTTGTCAATCGGCCGTTGGCGAGCTACCACGCCAGATCTAGGCGCCGAACCGGGATAATCGCGCCTCCGCAGCTTCATCACAGGCTAGCCTTACGAGGGGCCTTGGCGCCATGATCGCAGAGGCGGGAAGCTGCGCAGGAGCCGAGGCCGGACGCCGTCGGGGACCTGTGCGCTACGAGAAAGCCGATACGATCCTTCGGATCGCCCTGGATATGCAAAGGGACGGCCGAGGGGCTGTCACTAGAGGATACCCGTGACCAGCGGCACGCCGATCCAGACAGCACATTGGGGGCATCGTGAACGGCGATGAGCTACTGAAATCCGGCCAGCTCGTGCGATACCTCGAGACGAAGTCGCGCTGGTACTTCGCGCGAGTACGGCGCGTCCGCGAGGAAGAGATCGAGCTCACCACCTTCTTCGACGGGTCCGTTCCTATCAAGGTGCCGCGCACGCAGATCGAGGCTATGGACGCGTTCCTCGGTCAGCGTGAGCGCACATTCTCGCGGACGAGATCCCAGCTGACCGCCTTCTTCTACGGGCGCGAGTTTGAGCGGTTGCGAGAGCACCGTTTTCGCGAGATGAAGCGGGCCCTTCTAAAGGGCGGCATCTCGTTCTCGCCGGCGGAATGGCCGACCGGGGACACTCGGATACAGCTCTGGCGCGACGGCAGCTTTATCGACCGCTGCGAGGTCGATCCCGTGCTAACCGGTCTTCTGCCGCAGTGGCTCGAGCCTTTCGTCCTGCCATCCGGTTCGCGCGATCCGCTTGGCTTGCAGGCGCCCGCCGAGAGGCTCGTCGACGAGGTGCTGCCGGGACTGACAGTATTCACGTTCCGCGCCGGCTACTACGGCTTCCTGACCTGGGCGATCCGGTCGGTAAACGGGCTCTCGCGCGACGTCGTCCCTCGGCAAACACCTCGGCGCGAGGTGCTCAACGCCTTCGAGCGCGCCCTGGCGCTTTGCGAATTCGTGTACCACGGCCTCGAGGACGACTCCTGCAGCCTGATCGGGCAACGCAGCAAGCTGCGCGTGCTTTCCGGCAACGAGGGCGATCGGTACCGCGTGCCGGAGAGCATCCTCAAGAATCAGAACAGCGCCGGCAGCTTTCGCCTCTTCGCAACGTCGCTGGTGAGTCTGGGCCTCGTGGAGGAGGCCGACGAGTTGGCCGCTGACGGTCTCTTGCCGTTCAGACTCACCTCTCTTGGAGAAGCGATCGCGAACGAGTTCCATCGTCGCGTCGACTCGTCGTTCATCCCTTTCGCCATGGGCGAACGCATGCAGACCCGTGACACGCTTCGTAGCTGGGGACGGGAACTCTGCTTCTCGTGCATCGCTCGGCAGTCGCGCTACCGGAATCTTCTCCTCCGCGGGCTCTTGCTCGGAAACAGCCGCGATGCCGAGAAGAGGTATCGCACGGTCGCTCACCTCTTCGCGCAGGGCTTGTTCGATGCGGAGGTCGCCAACGCGGTCGCGCACGACTGCCCCAACGAGGAGGACGCCGCGGTTATAGAGGAAGATCTCCAGGGCTCCGGCGTCTCTAATCTGGACGTCGTGTTCCGCTTCTACGGTTGTTTACCGCGCGACGACCTGCGATCGCTCCAGGCTCTCTCCGTGTTCGAGCTCCTCTCGCTCGGTCTCTCCGCGATCTTCCGCGCGGCGGTCGCCAGCATCACCGATGCTGGGAAGGCAGACCTCGCCGGCTTGACACGCTCGATCGGTTCGGCCGGCGAACTGACGACGCTGTGGAAGACGCCGATGAAGGACGCGAAGCCGAAGACGGCGAGGAAGCTCGCGACGAAGCTGCTGGAGATCGACGACGCAGTTAAGGCTGCGTCTGTTGGTGGCGTCCTCCTCCTCCGGCTCATTCGCGACCCGCTCCTCCCCGCGGTCTGGGACTCGCTTCTCCAGATGGCCCGAGAGCCGGTTGAGCTGGTCGACCGCTGCCTGCGCCAGAGAATGGACCGGTCGCTTGCTGAGGCGCTGCCGGACTTGCTGCTCGCCATGGTGGAGCGCCACGAGCTCGTATCGCAGCGGAAGAACCGCCAGCGCTGGCTCTTCGTCGACGGCAACACTCTCGTCCGGGACGATCCTCAGGCTATGGGGCTCGGGTTACACGCGCTGCGCTTCCCGCAATTCGGGTCGCTCGCGCGCGATGTCGCGCTCCGCGAAGAGGATCTGAAAGATGGCTGAGCAACTCCCGGTCAGAGACGCGCTTGTCTCTTTCGCTGCACGGGAGCCGTTGCGAGCGGCCGTCTTCCTCACCTACGCCTTCGACGGACGATGGTTCGAGGAAGCGCTCGTACCGGACCTCTGCGAACGTTCGATCGCGACGATGCTGGTCGTGCGCGATCGGAACGCGATCACGTCCGAAGCCCCCAGCGTCCGCTATCGGAAGGCGAATGCCTGCGCGAGCGCCGTGTTTCATCCAAAGCTCGCGCTCCTCGTGACCGAAGACCGAGCTCGCGCGGTGATTAGCAGCGCGAACCTGACGCGGGGCGGCTTCGAGCGGCAGCGTGAGTTGGGTCGTGTTTTCGATCTCGGTCCGTCCGAGGTTGGGGATCACGGCCTCTTCACGAGCCTCGTCGAGTACCTCGAGAGCGGCGTCTCGAGGGAGGTCCGGGGTGATTCCGGCCGGGACTTGGCGGAGGCAACCAGCGCCCTCCGCGAGGTCGTGAAGAAGCACAAGGCTCCGACGGTCGCGGCGTCTCACCTCTTGCTCCACAACTACGCCGACTCGGTCTGGGCGCAGCTGCTGAAGCGCATGCCTCACCGCGTGCTGCGACGCGCGGTGATCGTGAGTCCGTTCTTCGAGCCCGACCGCAAGCACCCCGAGGACCCTGCGCTGGGGCCGCAGGACGCGTCGATGTTCGCCCGCATGCTGTTCGAGGACTTCGAGTTCGACGCACCCAAGGACGAGGTCCCCGTCAGGGTCTTCTTCCGGCAGAGCGAAGGTCGTACCGAGCTTCCTGTACGGAAGCTCACGAAGCTCGGAAGCAAGGTCGCATTCTTCGCACAGGACGAGCGCGAACAGCGCCTGCACGCGAAGCTCCTGCTGCTGGAGGGCGCGGAGGGGCCAGGCCGAGAGCCGTTCCTGCTCGCCCTACATGGATCGCCGAACTTCACGACGGCGGGACTCCTCCACCGACCGCCGACCGACAACTCGGAGCTCGCCGTGCTCACGATGTTGCCAGCCAAGCGGAAGGGTCTCAACCGCAGCGTCGGCGTGCTCGGACTCGAGCGAGGGTTCACCCAGAACGAAGACCTCAGTTCTCTACTGGCTGAAAAGGCGGGCGAGCCGCCCGTCCCGCCCTCCCAGGGCGTTGCGGACGCGACCTATCGAGTTGCAGAGCGGGTCTTCAAGGTGTCGCTCCTGCAGGCGACGCCGGCCGGAGCGCGCGTGCGCGTCCTTTTGCAGCGCGATGGCGCCTGGGTGGTTATCGGCGAGGCTGATGCATCGGCGGTCACCGAGGTCGTGATCCCGGTGACCGGCATGGCCGAAATTGATGGCAAGACGAACCTTCTCGAGCTTCGTGGGACCACGGTACGCATCGAAGTCATGGGCGGGGACGGAGGGATCCTCATCTCCGATTCGGCCCCGATCAACGTCGACGCGCCAGAGGAGTTCTGCGGGCTGAGCTTGGTCGGAGCTGCACTCCTAACCCTCGACGAGCGCATCGCACGCGCAGGCGTTGGAGTCCCACCCACCTACCGCGAGCAGCAGAAGTGGCTCGAGGCGTGCAAGGCACAGGACCCGACCTCAGCGGGACCCGCGGTCGTCGCCCATCAGGCGGATCTCGATCGCTTCTACCGGAACGTTCACCAAGGCCTCCGTGGGATCCTGGCCCGCACGAAGGCAACCCCTGGATCCGAGTTCGCGGCCCGCCGGAGCATGGATGAACTCTGTCGCTGGGCTCTCGAGGCGACGAGCGACGAGGTAGCCCTGACGCGCGAGTGCCGCCTATTCCTGCTCGAGCGGCTCCTTCGCGGCGCGCGCGCGGTCGTCGATGACTGCTCCCCACAGCTGAAGGCACGCATACCGGCCATCGCGGCCGACCTTCATCTGTCGGATCGTCTCGGCGAGGTCATCGCGTGGCTCGAGAGGATCAACGAGCCCGCCCTTGCAACCTACGCGGCCGGCTCGCGAGCGCGCGCACGAGAGATGCTCGGCGCCTTCAAGAACGGAGCAGCGCGTTGAGCACCGAGCAGGACATCGAGGCACTCGTCGAGGATCTTCGGCTCGGCCCCGGTCACGAGGACCAAGAGCGCGTCGTCACCGCCGCCCTGCGACGCCTCCTTATCAATGGGCAGCGCGGGATCGTACTGGCGGACGAGGTCGGCTTCGGCAAGACGTACGAGGCCCTTGCCGTGCTCTCACACCTCTGTGCCCACGCACGGCGTCGGCGCCGGACTTTCGAACGCGCGCTCGTGCTCTGCAAGCCCGCGCTCGTGCGCAAATGGGAAGAGGAGACGAGCTCGACGCGCGCGGGCCGTGGCTTCCCGAGATACCTTCCAGCGAAGCACCCAGCCCGCGAACTCTTCGGGGACGAGGTCCGTTGCATCGACAAGCGCGCAACCGCCAGGGATCTCCGGCACGCTGGCGTCCGCGGGCAGCGAGTCGACGGACGTCATCAGGTTCCACCAGGCCTCTACATCGTCAACGAGAAGCTGCTCCAAGAAGAGAAGCGGCAGGCATCCACGCTCTTGCGGCAAATCTGGCGCACGCGCTGGGACGTCGTCGTCGTGGACGAGGCACACCACTACGCGCACGGGAACAGGCCAATGCGTCTCTTCGCGCCCGACGGGGATCTCCGAAACTACGACCAGCCGGCCCTGGACTTCGACAGAATCATCGCGCTGACCGCAACACCGTTCGAGCTCACGCCGCACGAGCTCGTGAACCTGCTAGCCCTGGTGAAGACCGACCATGCGGTGCTCGATACCATCGAGGCGGGTCTCCAGAACTTCGTCCAGGCACTCGATCGGTTCTTCGAGCTCCGGGAGCGCTCCCCGTTGGATCCGCTTCGGCAACAGCAGGTGACCATGCTGCAGCGCCTGCGCGATGAAGACGCGCTCAAGGCGGAAGGCTTGGACCGCGGGCTTCAGGCGCTTCTCCGCCGGTTCCTGATCCGCAACACGAAGCAGCAGAACGAGCGCCGTTACTTCCTGGTCGAGCGCGGAGCCAACGGATTCGAGAGCGGCGAGTTTCGGAAGCTCGACGAGGACCTTCAGCATCGCGTGAAGCGCTCAGCGCTCATCCCTTTCCAGGGAGAGCACACGCTCTTCTACCTGGAGCTGCGCGAGCTCATCCAGGAGGTTACCGAGCGCGCTCGCGACGGCGGAGCCACCCGTACGTTCATCCCGACCGACCTGCGGCAGGGGCTATCCTCGTATCGCCAGATCGCGGCCTCGGAGCTGCTGAAACGCGACCTCGATAGCGCAAGCCGCCTCAGAGGCCTCGTCGAACGTTGGAACAGGGATGGCAAGCTGCACCCGAAGGTCGCTGCCGTCGTGGACGTCGTGCGCGGGATTGTCGAGGCAGAGATCCGCAAGGTGAACCAGATGCCGAAGGCGTGGTTCTCGAAGGTCCTCATCTTCAACAAGCTCATTCGCGGAACCGCACCGCAGTTGACGGAGGTTCTCGGCAAACTTCTTCACGACGCCTTCGATCGGTGCCTTGAAGACCTCCTCGGCGCGAAGGGCATGGACCGCGATGAGCTCGGCAAGAAGGTGCGCCAGGCCGTCGATCAGCAGCTCGATCGCGCGGAGCGATCGCTGAAGTTGGACCCCGCTGTGGCCCCATGGCGACACGTGCCCGACGAGTTCGCGCATGAGGACTTCGTACGGCATCGCGGGCGCTCGATCCTTCACGTATTTCGAGAGCCGCTTCGCCGGCGCGCGGCCCAACCGCTAGCACTCATCGATCTCGTTCGAAGCTGTCCCGAGCTCGACGACGCGCGCATCCAAGCGTGGGCCGATCGGGAGGTGACCGAGCGCGCGGTTCGCACCGTTCGTGCGGTGATCGGCCGGTACCTCGATGACTCTGCCCACGACGATGAATCGCGCGAGACGCTGCTTGGCCACGCGGAGCGAGACCTGATCGTCGAGCTAGAGGAGTCGAAGTCCATCGCCCTCGTTGGTCGCTTCGACGGGGACAACGCGCGCGATAGAGAATCGCACCGCCGGAACTTCAACAGAAGACACAACCCCTTCGTCATGCTCGTTGGCCAGGTCGGCGAGGAGGGAATCGATCTCCAGGAGCAGTGCCGGTACGTGATCCATTACGATCTCGAGTGGAATCCCGCCCGGATGGAGCAACGTGAAGGGCGAGTTGACAGGATGGGTTGGGGCCGCGCGTCGGAAGGCTACATCGACGTACGCTTTCTCCTGCTCAAAGGGACTTATGAAGAGCGCATCTTCCACACTGTCATGCAGCGGGATCAGTGGTTCCAAATCCTCATCGGCTCAAAGAAGAAGGATCTCGGCGTACTCCCGTCTGACCCCTGCCGACGACGGGGGGTTCATGCGACGGCTGAAGCAAATGCTGGTCGAAGCGCTGAAGGCGCGGCACTCGGACTATGCAAAGTACCTTGCGGATGCTGAAGGCAGTCCGTACGAGGACATGTCCGACGTGTTGGACTCTTTGGCGGGAGAAGGCAACGTGCTCGCCGTGCTGGACGGTTGCGACCGGGCGCTGAGTAACGGACGTCTTACTCGAAATCTTTGGGACCAGATGCGCGAGCTAGGTGTCAAGCCTAACCTGCAATTCATCACGGCCAGCCGACGCACTTTGCGTGAACTCATCCGCCACCCCGACGTAGAGTCGAGTCCATTCTTCAATATCTTCGATCCATCGCCGGTCAGGGTCGGGTGCTTTGACGAGCAGGATCTCGATGCGGTTCTTCGGCGGGCGCCGGAGATCGGTCTCAGCACAGGTGCTCGGACTGAGCTCTGGGGATCGACGAACGGCTATCCCATTTTGGTCCTGGAGGTGCTGAATGCGCTCGTATCCAGAGACCAGCAAGGCGAAATCAGCCTGGAGGCTATGCGCACTGGATGCGACCAGGCATACACAGTCGTTAGAGATCGGCTCGACGCGCTTTGGGAGGACTGCACCTCAAGCAGCCGCGATCTCTTCCGGTTGGTGAACGAACAATCGAGCGTGCCGCGAGCCGAGGTCCCAGCCGCCGATGCCGATGTCTTGCTCGAGCGAGGTTTCATCCAGCTATCGGGCAACAAGTTTCAGCACCCCAACCGGCTTCTCGCTCGATTGCTCAGCGAACGGCCGAACGACGCGACCGCCATGGCCAGGCTCTTTGGATCGGCGGACGCATACGAGGCCAACATGCGTGGGGTGTTGGAGCGTCGCATCGCGCAGCTTGGCGGTCTCGACTTGACGCTTTCGAGGTACTTGGCTCGCGCTGTCGAAGACCTTCCGGAGCACCCCGACGTTTTTCTTACAAACGTCCGGGGATTTGTGGACCGCGTCTTCGACTTGATCTGGCAGGCAGAGATACCTGATCGACGTATTCCCTCAGATTGGATGGCCATCTGGAAGCGCAACAACGAGCGCGGCATGGGTGCTTGGGAAACGACCTTCCCACAGGGCGTCGACCGTGTCCGGCTGCTAAATCTGATGACGGGGACCGACAAGAGCGTCAGGCTAGCGAAGCACGTCTCAAAGGGGACGTACGTGCTCATGAACTCCGCCCACTCGTTCGGCAACTTCGGCCAGCATCCGGAAGGGGCGAGAGTCGATGTCGGGACGGCCTATGCGGCGCTCCATCTCTGTATCGAGCTCGCGGCTTCACTCGGCCGCGACCTCCAAGCTGAGGTCTGAAGTCGAAGAGGCGCTGCCGATAGCTAGTTGGCAAGGTGGTCTTTGTCCACGAGGGGATATCGTTGATTTCATGTATGGTAGCGAAAAGCCGCACGAAGCCTTCTACTAAGCTACAAATAACATCCCTGGAAGCGAGGAAGAGCTACCTTCCCGATAGCAGGGGACATCCTGATGGGCTTGTCGGTGTAAAAAGAAGCTTCGGGTGGGGCCAACGATGCAGAACAGTTGGGAGAGCGAATGCAGGGATCTGTCCCTTCTGACTGAAGAGCGGCTCGCCGAGATATTCCAGCGCAGACGCGATGACCGCACGTTTCTCCAAGTGCTCGATAAGGAGCTCAGGCAGAGAACCAGCAAAGCGGCCCACGATCTGCGCATAAAGGTGATGGCGGCCCGCCTCGCGCTCATGCGGGCACAACCAGCAACGGAGACACCACGCGCGGAACCGCACCCGCCACCGATTAACGATTGGCTGCATGCGTTTCTTGGGGCGCGGCAGCTCACACGCCCGGATCAACGGCCGCTCTATCGCTACAGAATGGCGGATAGCGAATATGAACAGGCGAAAAAGACACTGCAACGCATGGCAAGCGCGGGCCGCCTCATTCATCCGGACAGCCTTGCTGGTGCGTTGTTCGTTGCTTATTGCGCGGAGTGGTTCCGCCGCGAGTCGGCCTCAACGTTCCTTCGCTGGGACGACCCGGCGCCCGATCTCTTTCCGTCCGTACCTTATGCCAGCAAACAGGCACTGACGACTTCAGGTCTGGAGTATTGGCGGCGTCCGCTGCGACGGAGCGCCCATGCACGCGAGTTTCTGCTCACCGTCGCACTCGAAGGCGGCTTTCCCGTCCGAATCTTGGCGGAGGGCGCGCGCGGTTGGCTGAAGGAGTACCTGCGCTCGATAATGCGCCGGGCCATCGCCTGGGCGTGTGAAGGGCCCGAGGAAATTCTTGCGATCGCCGAACAAGAGCGTGGCCGAATGCGCAAGAGCTATCAGCACGACGATTTCGTCGCGTTGTGCTCCGAATTGGTCACCAGCCTCCTCGAACTGCGGCGCAAGGCTGAAGCCGAGAGTGCCAGCGCCATCCGCAACTCAGCGCTTCTCGACGCCAAGTACCCGGGATGGCGAGACGAATTGCCGATCTATGTTCCGGCCGAGGATGAAGCGCTTGTAGCCGAGCTGCTGACCGGATTGCTGGATGAGAAGATGACCGGCCTCACCACGCAGGGGGTGGAAGCCCGGCGCTATCTGGTCAAACGCGACGGTGAATGGCGGCCGGCCCTTCAGTTGCTTGCCGACGGCGAAATCCCGCCGACAAAGCTCCCTAGTGTGCCGCCAACGAGTCGCGCTCGCGCGATTGCGACAGGCGAACTTGGCAACCACCTTGCCGGCGAGGTCGCTCTCTTCGAACCGCCTCTCGACGAGCAGCGGCGTTGGCGGGTGCGTCCCTACACTCGCACCGCCAGGCTCCTGACGGGCTTTCCGTTCACGGCGTCCGTCACGACGACACTAAGCTCGCCCGATTCTCCACCCTATTCTTGGACATGGCCGAAGGGTGACGCGCTGCGGTCGGATGTACTTGTGTTTGAGCCCGATGAAGGTTCATCGCCGAGTGAACTGCTGCTTCGGTTCTTCCGCGCGGGGTCGGTGAGTTCTCCCGCCAAGACGCTCTACGTTCTCGTCCCACCCGACTGGACGATCGAGCCTGCAACCGACGGGGCGGTGATGGAAATCGAAGACGTTCCATCACTGGGCAAGAAGCTCGCGCACCTTACGGCGGCCACCTATTTCCACAACGGTGAGGACGACTCGGTGCGGTACAGAGTCGAGCCGGATTCCGACGAGCGCGAGCATGAACTTCAACTTAACCCACTCGTCTCGACCGGCTTCCTTATAGCGGACGATAGATGGGAACTCATGGCATCGCCGGTACGCCCCTTAATCTGTGAGGCCAGAAAACAGCGGCCGCCGGTAGGCGGTGAGTTGTTTGTGCGGCGGCCGAGAGGCAGATGGATCCCGCTGTCGGGACCGCTTAGCGGCGCAGGGCTTATGGAGCTGTCTTGGCGCGACCCCGTGTCAAACATCCAGATAGAGAAGCGCCAGTTGGCACTTGTGCCGGGCGAAGCAGCCATCATTGGCACCATGAAGAATGCGCTCAGCGGGCACATCAGCCTACGCGGGCTAACTGGATGGACCGCCAGCGTCCGTGAAACCGACTGCGCGGTCGAGGCAACGGACGTCGCGGATCTCGCCATCCGGTTCACCGGACGCCCCGTCTATCGACTACCGATGACCTTGCGGCCACCGGCGGGAGAATCGTTCGACGTGATAGTTCCGTTAGTCGGCCGTGATGCCGCGATCGCGCTGGCGGATGGTGCAATTCTCGCGCCCGGCCGACAAATCGATATCGGTGCGCTGCGCGGCGCGGTCGCCGTGTCGCCGAGGAAGGCGGTACTAGATCTCGGCGCGCGGGGTTCGAAATCGGCCAGCATCAGGACCATTATCGATGGCGAACTTCCGCTCGGAATCTTGCGCGGAGCGATCGAGGAGACGCTCGCCACGTCGCCAGACCAGGATGACTTGGTGGAAATAGACTTCATAGGCGATACCCGGCCGCCTATCCGCATCAGCCGCTACCGCCGTGAGCAGCTTGTCCGCGAGGGCGATGTCGTTCACTGGCTTCCTCCGTCAAATGGCACCGCCGCCGCGCCCGTGGCACGAATGATTTTGGACCCGCGTCACGAACATGCACTGGAACCGCAAGAAGCTGGGATCTGGCGGCTCCCCGAGCGGTGCAAGGGACCCTGCCTCGTCTATCTGAGAGACGGCATTGATGTTGTTTCGCGGCCGCTTCCCGTTCAGCGGCCAAGCGTTCCTGACGGTTATGCCGCGGGCGCTTGGTTTCGGCCTTGACGATCCCTGAATACGACGAGCGTCAGCGGGGCATCATCGACGCGCTAGCCCGGGTCGGACTCGAGGCTGGAACCGATGACCTCAAGTGGCTGCGTGATGCCGCGACCAATCTGAATGGCCTTCCGGCAAGCGCCTTCGACGGCTTGAAGTTGCTGCCTTCGAGCCCGGAGACCCTCATACATCTACTGCTCAGCGCCCATGATGCGGGGGAGCGCAGCGTCATATGGGCCTTACAGAATGAACTGCCATTCTTGTGGCTAGCTTTGCCGCTCCGCGCTTGGTGGTCGGCGTTGGATCGCCAATGCACCGCACTGACCAGCGCGCTGGAGGCCGCTCTTGGTAAGGAGAAGGCCATGAGCGAGGCAGTTGCGTGGCTGCGCGGCGTGTGTGACGACCTTGCCGCATTGGAGCCCGCCCTCAAAGCGATTTTTACCATGGCTGGACTCTTCGCGATTTGACGAGCAGTTACATCCGGGACCAGTACCAGCGGGGCGGCGATGCGCCAAACGAATTCGGCACGCACCTCGCTTTATTGGGCCTGAAGGTTCCGCCCGAAATCGAGATGAAATCGCATACGGATTTTGCGGGCCTCTTTGCCCCCGTCCTGCTCGCCGCAAGCGCGTGCGGGAAACTCGTGCTCGACCGCGAACAGGCATTGATTGCGCGCCGGACGCTGCGCGAGGAGCCGACCTATGTATCCGGCGCTTGGCCTCATCTTCTGAAATTCTACGGTTGAGCGTGTGACATGACACCGTTCGAAGTTCTGAATGAAGTAAAACGTCGTAGCGTCGAGGCCGTGATTGCCCAATCGGGACTTGCGCATGAGGGGCTCCGGCGGCATTTGCGCACCCTTCTTGGCGGCGAGGACCCAGCGATCGGCGCCCTGCTGCAGCAGCCGTTGCTCGAAGGCGCGCACCCGTTCGTCACTACCGACGCGACCATGGCGGCGCTAGCGGACTCTCTCCTGCATCCTGATCTCGTGGCGGCGTTGGACGGCCTGCCTGCCGGCCACGACTATCGCTTCCCGCGCACGCGCAAGCCGTTCCTCCACCAAGTCGACGCCTGGCGCTTCCTCGTGGAAGGCGAACCTCAGTCGGTGCTGGTCACCTCCGGCACGGGATCCGGAAAAACAGAATGTTTTCTCTTTCCGATCCTGAGTGACCTGGTCATGCAGGCGCAGGGGCGACACGAGCCGCTCGAAGGCGTGCAGGCGATTATGCTCTATCCCCTCAATGCGCTCATCGAGAGCCAGCGCGAACGACTGTCCGCCTGGACGCAGCCTTTCAGCGGTAGGGTTCGCTATTGCCTTTACAATGGCGACCTGCCGCGCGCCGCCAAGGAATCTGAACGCCGCCGCACGCCAGAAGAAGTCATCGACCGGGAACGGCTGCGCGTCAGCCCGCCACCGATGCTTGTTACCAACATCACCATGCTCGAATACATGCTAGCCCGTGCTGAGGACAGGCCGATTATCGAGGCCTCGCAGGGTAAGTTGAAATGGATCGTGCTCGACGAGGCCCATTCGTTAGTCGGCGCTGCCGCGGCCGAGATCGCGCTGCTGCTGCGGCGCGTCATGCTCGCCTTTTCCGTGAAGCCCGAAGAGGTTCGCTTCGTCGTCACCTCGGCCACCATCGGTTCAGGCGAGAATGTGCGCCAGCAGCTTCAGCGCTTTCTGGCAGACGTCGCCGGGATCCCAGACGATCGCGTGCATGTTATCGAGGGGCGGCGCCAGATGCCTCGGCGTCCCGCGGGTGCTCCCGTTCATCCGCCCGTCGACATCCGAGTCGCAGACCCAGCCTTTCTCTACGATATTCTCGGCCGCGATCCGATCACGTGGCGGCTCGTCGAGCGATTGTTCGAGGGCAGCGTGGCACTCGCAGACTTCGACGCGCCCGCGCAGACGTACGGTGTTGATCCGGCTGATCTCATCTTTGCGATGTCGCGCGCGGCGCGGAATCCGGCCGCCATGGAGGAAGAACGCCTCGCGCCTATCCGGCTTCATGCCTTCGAGCGCGCCGTTCCCGGTATCTGGAGCTGCATCAATCCCGCGTGCTCGCAAAGACCGTCGGACTGGCCCTTTGGTCGCATCCTCCCGGAGCGCGCCGACGAATGCCCATCCTGCGGCGCACCGGTCCTGGAGGTGGTAAGCTGTTTTGAATGCGGTGAAGCCTTCCTGGAGGGGGTCGAGGCAGGTCCACGCCTGACGGCGCCGTTGCGCAATCCACCGCGGGATGAGTTCGCCTTCGACAGCGCCCGTGATAGCGATGGCGGGTCGGAAGATGCGGAAGACGCCGGAGACGACGCGGCGCAACAGGAAGACGTCCCTGCTTGGGACCGGCTTTTTGCAGCCAATCCGACCCCGGCCGCACGCGGTTTCTGGCTCGACAAAAATGCCGGCTGGCGCGTTGTCGATGGGCCAGCCGATGGCAGACTGTCGCTCCGGTGCGAGGAGCACCACGGGCCGCGCGTCTGCCCGCACTGCAGCCCGACAGGACGCCAAGGGCCCGAGCTGATCCGGCCGCTCCGCTTCGGCGCGCCCTTCATCCTTGGCAACGCGGCCCCGATTCTGCTCGAGGGCGTCGAGCCAGCCAAGGCCGAAGTAGGCCAGAAGCTTCCTTCCGCAGGGCGCCGCCTGCTCTCTTTCACAGATAGCCGCCAGGGTACGGCGCGGATGGCCGCTAAGCTCCAAATGGAGTCGGAGCGCAATTTCGTGCGGTCCTTCGTCTATCATCAGGTGCAGGCGTCGATGCGCCCGCCGGCCGGGGCGTGCGATGAAACCGCGAAATTAAAAGCCGAGATCGAGCAATTTGAGGCTGTCTTCGCTGCCAATCCACTGCCGGCGCTCGAAACCGTTCTCGCTGAGAGGCGGCAGAAACTGGCGAGCCTCGCGTCGGGAAGCACCGACGGCATCGCGTGGCCTGAACTGGTAAACCGGCTTGCCGGACGCATCGAGGTTGCCGAGTGGATAAAGGGCGTGTGGCAGGCGCGCGACGAAGAGCTGTTCACCGACGAGACCAGAATGGCTGAATTCCTGCTGCTTCGGGAATTCGCTCGCCGGCCGAAGCGCGCGAACTCGGCCGAAACACTGGGCATCGCGCGCCTGCGCAACCCCGGTGTCGACCGGCTTGCCGAGTCCCAGCTTCCCGCTGCCTTCCGACGCAAGGGCAAGTCCCCTGACGATTGGCGAGCTTATCTTGATGCAGTACTGACTTGGTTCGTGCGCGCAAACGGTGCTGTCGCCATCTCCTGGCAGATGCAGCATTGGGTGCTTTCAAAGGCGAAATTGACAGCGTTGGTCGGCCCGGATAGCCAGACTGATAACGATCCCAAACTTCGCGCCTGGCCTAACGGGTATTTTCGCGCCAACCCGCGCTCGCGCCCTGTCGCCTTCCTTCTTCAAGGCCTCGGGCTCAATCTCGATGATAAAAGCGATCGGGACGATCTCGATGAGTGCCTGCGCACGGCATGGAGCCAGGTACAATCCGCTTTCTCTGCCGATCCCGAACGGCGCACTTTCGACTTCGCGAAGACCTTCGTCGCGCCTGTCATCGATGCGTTCTATTGCCCGGTCACACGGCGCCTTTTGGACCGGGCCCCGTTTGGCTTTACCCCCTATGGGATCGAGGAGCAGGCCGAGGCGCGCCGGCGTGCAATTCCGATCGCCATGCCACGACATCCCGCCCCGATGTTGGGGCTAGCCGATGCGAGCAATGCGTGGGCGGCGACTCACGTATGGATGGAAACAGACGCAGCGATCGCTGGTCTGAGAGACAAAGGAGCCTGGACGGATATTTCCGACCGAATCGCGCTTTTCGCCGACTATGCGCGGTCGGCCGAGCATTCAGCGCAGCAGGACAGCGGACGACTGCGTCGTTACGAGCGTGAATTCAAGGCTGGCAACATCAATATCCTCAACTGCTCAACGACCATGGAGATGGGCGTCGATATTGGCTCGGTCTCTTCCGTGATGATGACGAATGTTCCGCCGTCGATCGCCAACTACCGGCAGCGCGTTGGTCGCACCGGCCGACGCGGCCAGGCAGTAGCGCTGGCTTTCACCTTCTGCAAGGACCGGCCGCTCGACAGCGAGGCATTTCGTGATCCTCGGGCCTACCTGCAGCGGACCCTCTCCGCGCCAAAGGTAACGCTCAGCAGCCGGCCGATCGTGCAGCGTCACGTAAACGCTTTCCTCCTTGGGAACTTCATGCGCGAACGCGCCGGCGACGCGCTCAAGATGCAGATCGGCGCCTTCCTCGGCTGCCCAGCTGATCCGAAAGAAGCGCGCCCCCCCAAAGCCGAACGGCCAGTAGAAAATTTTGCTGAATGGCTTGAGCGCCCCGCAACGGTGAGCGCGTTCAGGGAAAGCCTCGCGATGCTGACGCAGCGCTCGATCCTGGAAGGCGACCAGAGCCTGGTCGAGGATGCAAAAGAGGCCATCGCCGGGGTCGCACGTGACTTTGTTGCGGAATGGGAAGGGCTCGTCATTCTCGCAAAGGATGAAGGCCTCCAGGACGCGGGCAAGTCACGAATGGCAATTGAGCTTCGGCGCATGTGTGGGGAATTCCTACTCGGCAGCCTTGCCGACCGAGGCTTCCTTCCGGGCCACGGCTTTCCGACCGATGTGGTTACGTTCGTGCCCGGAAAGGAATTCAGATCTCTACAAGACGCGCCACAGGAAGGCGCGCGCCAGTTCCGCACCGTCGGGCCGCAACGATCGCTCGATCTCGCGATCCGCGATTACGCACCCGGATCGGAAGTCGTGCTCGACGGTCTCGTCTATAAGTCGGCCGGCGTGACCCTGAACTGGAAACGGCCAGCAAACGAGGAAAATGTCTCCGAGGTCCAGAGCCTGCGCTATCTCTGGCACTGCGCGGCGTGTGGTGCGAGCGACATCAATCGTGGCGGGCCGCCGGACTGCTGCCCGGCATGCGGCGCCGAGCGGCCTACCAGCGAAGAGTTCCTCCGTCCCGCCGGCTTCTCGGTCGACCCTCGGGTCCGCGCGCACGCCGACACGGACACCCTCTCCTATGTTCCACCGCAAGATCCGATTGTCTCCGCGCGTGATGTGGCGTGGCAGAGTTTGCCGATCCCCGAACTCGGGCGTTACCGGTGTAGTAGGGAGGGGCTTGTCTATTATTCCAATCGCGGCGGCCGGAGTGGCTTTGGCTACGCGATCTGCCTGCAGTGTGGTCGGGCAGAAGCCGATAGTGACAATCGCGGATTGTCGTCGCCTACTCCGGCGCTCGTCGGCCACAAACCGCTGCGATACCGAAAGGGCCAGGACCTTTGCCCGGGCAACGACAAACCTTTCAGCATCAAACGCAACCTTGCGCTTGGCCTCGAAATCACGACCGACGTTTTTGAATTACAGCTGCAACATGCGCTTCGCCGGGCCGGCGCCAATGCGCTAGTGATCGCGCTGCGAGAGGCGCTCGCACAGGAACTCGGCGTGGAGGCCGACGAAATGGGCTTCGCCGTCAGTCAGAGCCATAATGCGCTCGGCGCGTCGGCCGTATCCCTGTTCCTGTTCGATCGCGCCGCCGGTGGCGCCGGCTTCGCCGTATCATTCGAGCATCTGATGCGCCCAATCATCCGCCGCGCCGAACAGATTCTCGACTGCGAAACGCCCGGATGCGACAAAGCTTGTGCGGCCTGTGTGCTGACCTCCGATGCCCCCGGCGGCAAGGACGAACTCGACCGGACTGCGGCGCTGGCATTTCTGCGGGCACATCTCAAATTTCCCGATGAACTTGCTCCCGACAAGCGCTTCGTCGATGGCGCAAGTCTGTCGCTCTCGCCGCTTGACGAGATTGATCGCGATCTCCGCCTCTCGCCACGCGCGACTCTAACGGTCTTTCTGCCCGACCGGAGCAACCTGGTGGCGCTGCAGGATTGGCCGCTCGCCGCACAATTTCTTGATTGGAGGAAGCGTGGTCATGCGACACGGCTCGCCCTCCCATCGGCGCTTGTGGCCTCACTTAGCCCGGCGGAAAAACTCGGCCTTCGCGACTTCGTGTTGCAACACAATATTGAACTTGTCACGGCCGAGGCACCGGCTTTTGCGAACGGCGCACACGCGCTGGCGATTATCCTCACGGACGGAGGATCTGGCTGTATATGGGCGACGCGTGAGGCGGAGCCAAGCTTCCCTGGTCCCGCGTGGGGACGACCCATCCGGCAACCGGTAGCCCGAGGCAGCGCGTCGATCACCGTTCAGTGCTCGGCGGTCAACCTCGACGCGCTGCTTCCGTCGCCGGGGGCCCAGCTTATTCAAATCGGTTCGGAACTCGATTGCGACCTTGCGACGTTTGGCGCCCGCGCTTCCAAGCTCATTGTCGAGCTGCTGAGGAAATGCGGGAGGTGGCCGAAGGCAGGCATCGCACGGGTGGTCTACCGAGATTCCTATGTATCCTTACCTCTCGTGGCGCGTCTGCTGATCGACACGATTCAGCAAATTGTTTTGCAGTCGGGTGCCACGGAGGCGACCTTCATCATCGAGACCCGTCCGCCGCGTCCTAATGACCTTCGCGGTGATCCTTGGCAGGTTTGGCATGATTGGCGCGACGCCGCCCATCAGAAAGCGGTTATCGAGTTGCTGGGTAAGCAGCGTGGCCTTCACGTTTCACTGCTTCAAAAGGATGTGCCGCATGGCCGCTATGTCAATTTCGATTTCGCTGATAGAGCGGCCGCTACGCTCGTGTTGGATCAGGGGTTCGGCGCTTGGTTGCCGCCTCGTCAGATCACCGTTCGCTATGACTTCGCGACCGATGCCATCTCCCAGGTACGGCGCCTCGCAACTCTGAACGCCATTGTTCAGCGACGCGGGATCGGGAAGACTTACCTTGTAGCTACACCGGACAACGTGTGAATTTCCCGTCTTGATTAGGGAAGATGCTCACGCGCGGGAAAATGCAGCCTGCGCATCACCACACTTCGAGCGCACCTAAGATCCGTCCAAGACCCCATTCATGCAGCGTTGCACAGAGCTGCAGCAGATGTTGAACCGGAGGCTCGCCTTCACCGGCGCGTGCGAGCGCGTAGATCGAGTTTCGCGTGCGAACTCGTGCTCCGTCGCGGCTGGCGACCTGTACTTCCGACGTGCAGAGGATCAGCGATTGCCGCTCGGCGTCGCCGAGGAGGACGAGCGCGGTTTGGTGCTGTCGAATACGGAAGGCGATGAAGCGCCAGTCCGTAAGCACATCCTTCTCGGCGCCGGCAGGCGCATCGATGTCGCCGCGCAATCCATCGATTTCGCTTGGGGTTGCGAGGCCGATTTCGCATAACGCGCGGTTCCGATTGACGATCGCGTCGAGCGTCCTCGGAATGGGTAGCTCTAAGGGGCGGGTCATTGCAGCACGGGCGGCGATCCTGGTTCCAGGCGTTCCCACGTGGCGCCTTCACGGAGATGCCATTCCGCTTCGGCCCTAAGCATCATCCCGCTGAGGTCTTCTGGAAGCCGCCCGGAGGCGATTATGGCGCGCGATGTAACCGATGACGTGGACCGTCTCCCGATCGCCATCGCGCAGGACGAGGAGCGCCCAGTTCGTGATCCGCGCGTAGATCTCTGTCATAACCTTTCCCTTTCCTGGACGAGGCCTCCGGGTTTCGGTGATCGTCCCCTCCGAAGCCTGAGATGCGGTCAAGCGCCTCGCTGGCGCCGAATTGCGATGCTGGCGACGGAGGCCGAAGGCGGGTCGGCGCTAGGCGGCCGCCCGCGGTGCTGCCGGTAGCCCTGCGCGATCGGCGAGACGATCGGCGCTGACATACGCGTGGAATGGAAATTCCGGCATGTATTCCTTCGGGACGGGCGCGTACTCCACTTTGAACGTTCGGACCGTCAGGACGAGTCCATGCTCGGCGAGCTTTGGAAGGTC
>Ga0134126_10003487_pt1 | contig 19709 bp, 20 predicted proteins | sample KB31752_FD_96881 | JGI IMG/M metagenome (GOLD analysis project Ga0134126, IMG submission 96881) | Terrestrial soil microbial communities with excess Nitrogen fertilizer from Kellogg Biological Station, Michigan, USA - KB3-175-2 | ecosystem: Environmental > Terrestrial > Soil > Unclassified ...
CACCGACATCTGGCAGCATCGCGCCGGCCGCCACCACGAAACGCCGTCGCGAGGCTTCCGCACCGCCTCGCTCAAGCATGTGCACCAGGCCGGGCTCACCGACCTCGGCCTCTACTCGATCACCTTCAACAACGTCACCGACGCCGACCTCGCCTCGCTGCAAGCCTTCGCGGAGTTTCGCGCCGACGCGGAAGCCAACACGTTCAAATACTTCCTCGAAGTGTTCAACCCCAACGCGCTGCACGGCCTGTCCGATGAGGACATGCCGGCATTCGTCAACGATTCGATCGTGCGCTGCCTGGCCGGCCTCACCAAGACGGAGCGCCCGCAGTTCCTCAAGATCGCCTATAACGGCCCGCGGGCGCTCGCCGAACTCGCCGAATACGACCCAACGCTGGTCGTCGGCGTGCTCGGCGGCGGCGCGGGGACGACGCGCGATTGCTTCGAACTCATCCACCAGGCGGAGAAATACGGCGCCCGCATCGCGCTGTTCGGCCGCAAGATCAATCTCGCCGAAAGTCCGCTCGACGTCGTGCGCTTCATGCGCTTGGTGGCCGATGGCGAGATTTCGCCGAAAGAGGCGGTGGCGGCCTATCACGATACGTTGACCAAGGCTCGCATCAAGCCGGCCCGCGCCCTTGCCGCCGATACGGAGATCACCGAAAGCGCTTTGAAGGCGGCGTGACCAGATGCGCCGCGGCGTGCTGACGGCCGGAACCTGGTGCGTCGACCTCAACAAGTCGATTCCCGCCTGGCCGGCCGAAGACACCATGACCACCATCGCCCATGTCGACCGGCAGGGCGGCGGCTCCGGCTGCAACATGGCGATCGACCTCAAGCGGCTCGATCCCGGCTTGCCGGTGGAGACGATGGGGCTGGTCGGCGACGACGGCGAGGGGCGCTTTCTCATCGCCGAATGCGACCGCTACGGCATCGAGCGCTCTGGCCTCAAGGTCGCGCCGGAAGGCGCGACTGCCTGCACGGATTGCTTCAATGCGCTGGCGAGCGGCCGGCGCACGCACTTTTACGCGCCTGGCGTGGCGGCCAAAATGGCGCCGGACGATTTCGATTTCTCGCGCTCGCAGGCGCGGCTGCTGCATCTCGGCCTGCCCGGTGCGCATGCGGCGATGGACGCGCCGGGGCCTGAGGGGTCTACCGGCTGGGCGACGGTGCTGCGCCGGGCGCGGGGCGCGGGCTTGAAGACCAATCTGGAGATGGTGTCGACGCGGCGCGACGAGGTCGCGCGCTTCGGCCACTCGTGCCTGCCGCATCTCGATCTGCTGGTCGTCAACGATTACGAAATCGGCTGCGTCGCCGATATCGAGACGCGCGAAGGCGGCCGGGCTTGCGCGCCGCAGGTGGCGCGGGCGCTGAAGCGGGCGCTGGAGATGGGGCCGCTGGAACTTGTCGTGGCGCATTTCCCGGAAGGCGCGATCGCGGCGACGCGCGCCGGCGAACTGGTGGCGGTCGGCTCGGTGGCGACGCCAGCGGAGGACATCGCCGGCGTCAACGGCGCCGGCGACGCCTTCGCGGCCGGCGCCCTCTACGGTTGGCACGAGGGCTGGCCGTTGGAGGAGGCGCTGCGGCTCGGCCACGCCAGCGCCGCCGCCTCGATGCGCGAGGTCTCGACGACGCAGGGCGTGGCGCCCGTCGCCGAGGCGCTGGCGCTCGCCGGGCGCCACGGTTTCCGGCCGAAGCCGCTGTGACGATTGCGCTCCCGCATCGTCTGTGGTTCATCCGCCACGGCGAGACCGACTATAACCGCGAGGGCCGGTTGCAAGGCCAGCGCGACGTGCCGCTCAACCCCAAGGGGCGCGAGCAGGCGCGCGCCGTCGGGCGGGCGCTGCGCAAGCTTGCCGCTCCCGAGATCAAGAAACTGGACGCCGCGCACGCCTTCCTCGCCTCGCCGCTGTTGCGAACGCGCCAGACGATGGAACTGGCGCGCGCCGCGATGGGCCTTGGGCCTAGCGATTACACGCTTTGCGACGATCTGAAGGAACTCACTTTCGGCGATTGGGAGGGCCTGACCTGGGCCGAAGTCGAGGCGCGCGATGGCGACAACGCCGCCGCCCGCGCCGCTGACAAATGGGATTTCACGCCGCCGAGCGGCGAAAGCTACGCGGCGTTGGCGAGCCGGCTCGCCGTCTGGGTGCGTTCGGTTGATCGCGACCTGTTCGTCGCCTCGCATGGCGGGGTGGCGCGGGCGCTGATGTTCCTGCTCGCCGGCGTCGCGCCGTCGCTGGCGGCGGAGGCCAACATCCACCAGGGGCGGGCGCTGCTGTTCGCCGACGGCGGGTTTCGCTGGATCGGGTGAGTTCACCGCCAAAACGGAACTCAATACGCATTGAAGTATTTATGGATGCGCGCTCGTTGCAGGCGACGGATGCTTGAAGCGTTTATTCTCAAATAGGCGACACGTCCCCCGCAATTCGCGACAAAATCGCCAGCGCGCCGACGGGTTACCGTAGAGAATCGTATTTCTTCTGGTGAATGCAGTAGTTATAGCAGTCGCCTTCATAGGGTTTCATGTTGCGCAATCTAAGAACGCAAGTAAAACTCGTGGGGTGGTACACGGTATGTTTTTTGCCATCGGCGTGAAACAGGTCGCATCTACAGACGGATTCTTCGCAGGTCGGGTGGCTTTGCGCGATCTGCGGCGACAGGACGGCCCCGAAAAGGACGGCCGGCCGTCGCTTAGGCGAGGCGGCTCGCCAGCGCGGCAACTAACGCCGCTCCGTCACCCTCGACAAAGATCTGCTTGAGCCGCGACTTCGTTCCCGCCGCCACTCGCGCCCGCGTCGCCGGCGCGCCCGCCGCCTCGGCGATCAGCCGGCATAGAGCGGCGTTGGCGCGGCCGTCTTCTGGCGGCTCGCGCACGCGGCAGGCGAGAACCACGGTCCCGTCGGAGAGCGTCGCAACCCCGTCGATGGCGTCGCGCCCGCCCTTCGGCGTCAGCCGGCAGGCGACGACGACGCCCTCCGCCGTCGCCCGCCAAGGCGCGCTCACGTCGTCATCGCCGCTTTGGCGAGCGCGACAGCAACCGGGATGAGCAAGTCGGGCGAGGCGAGGAAAGGCAGCTTATTTTTCCTTGTCGGCGAGCGGGTGCAGATCGCGCACCATGGCCTTCGCCCGCTCGTCCAGAACATGGGTGTAAATCTGGGTGGTGGAAATGTCGGCGTGGCCGAGCAGATCCTGCACCACGCGCAGATCGGCGCCGTTTTGCAGCAGATGACTGGCGAAGGCGTGGCGCAGCACATGCGGGCTGATGCGGGCGGCCGAAACGCCCGCCGCCGCCGCGACGGTTTTGAGATCGCGCGCGAACGCCTGCCGGGTGAGGTGGCCGCTTTCGCTGTCCGACGGAAACAGCCACGGGCTCGCCGCCAGCCCTGGCGCGACCTCCTCCAGCAGCGCACGATAGCGTTTGATGGCGGCGCGCGCTGGCCCGGAGAGCGGCGCCAGCCGGTCCTTGTCGCCCTTGCCGCGCACGGGGATCAGCGGCTCCTTCGAGCGCGCCAGCGAGCGCGGCAGGGCGATGAGTTCGGAGACCCGCAGGCCCGAGGCGTAGACGAGTTCGATCAGGCAGGCCATGCGCGCCGCCGCCAGCCGCTCGCGCGCAGGCCGCGTGGCGTCCTCTATGCCCTCGCCGGCGACGTCAACAAGCTTGGCGACCTCGGCGACGCCGAGCACCTTGGGCAACGGGCGGCGGCGGCGCGGGCCTTCGAGCGCCAGCGTCGGGTCGTCGGCGCGCGCGCCCTCGACGAACAGGTGCTTGTGAAGCTGCTTGATCGCCGACAGGCGGCGGGCGACGGTGGCCGGGCTCAGGCCGCGCGCGGCGCCGTCGGCCTGAAGCGCGCGAATGTCGCTGTCGGCGGCCTCGATCGGGGTCTTGCCCGCGCGGGCGAGGAAGGCTGAGTAGACGTCGAGATCGCGGCGGTAGGATTCGATGGTGTTGCGCGCCGCGCCGCGCTCGGCGGCGATGGCGTCGAGGAAGCCTTCGACGACGGCGTCGCTCATTTCGGCGCCTTGGGCAGATCGACCGTCTGGGTGATTTCGTGCGGGGCGATCTTCACTTCGTTGGCCAGGAAATAGAGGCCGCCGTAGACCAGCGCCGCCAAGCCGCTGAGAATGATGACGAAGCGAATCAGCGAGGGCAAGCGTCGGCTCCGAGGGGTCGGCGCCAGTCTAGTCGCGCACGCCGGGCGAGGATACAGGCCGCTGCGGCTCAAAATGTGCGCGGCGTCGACAAGGCGCTGGCAATGGCCGGCGATTTCGTCAACCTTGTGCGCCAAGCGGAGAACACCATGCCGACCAAGACGCAGACCCTCATCCTGTGGGCGATCCTCGCCGCGCCGCAGGGCGGGCTGATGCAGAAGGATGCGCGCCCGGCGCTGACCAAGCCGGATCGCGAGGCGCTCATCAAAGCCGGCCTCGTCGTCGCCGAGAAGCGCGGCCGCGGCCTGTGGCTGGAGGCGACGGAGAAGGGCTGGAACTGGGCCGGCGAAAACCTCGACGCGGCGCTGCCCGAGCGCACGACCGCCGGCGCCGTGGTGCTTCAGGCCTGGCTCGCCCGGCTGAAGGCGTTTCTGGCCGCCGAAAACCTTGCGCTCGCCGACGTGCTGGCGCCGCGCGCGCGCCCGCTCGACCTGCGCGCCGCTTATCTCCACCTCACCGGCGGCCAGCTTAATGTGCGCGCGCGGCTCGCCGACCTGCGCGCGGCGCTGGCCAACGTCGAGCGCTCGGCGCTCGACGCCGCGCTGACGGCAGCCCATGGGCGTGACGGGCTCAACCTGTCGGCCTCCGACAATCCGCCGGAACTCACCGCGGCCGACCGAGAGGCGGCGCTCGATTACAAGGGCGAGGCGATGACGTTCCTGCGGATCGCGCGATGACGCCGGCTTTGGCCGCTTTCGCCGACGCCGATTTCCACTGGACGCAGGGCCTGCGCGACATCTGGGCGGACCAGCCCTATCACGTCGACGGCCTGAACGGTGATCTCGTCGACCGCATCGTCGCCGAGTTCTTCGCGCGCACGCGCTTGCCCCACGCCAATCCGATCGGACAGGTGCTGTCGGGGCGGGCGGGATCGGGCAAGACGCATCTCATCGGCGCGCTGCGCCGCCGCGTCTGGGAGGGCGGCGGCTGGTTCGTGCTCATCGACATCTTCGGCGTCGCCGATTTCTGGCGCACGGCGGCGCTCGCCTTCGTCGAATCGCTGACCCGGCGCATGCCGGACGGACGCACGCAGGCGGGCGCGATCCTGCTCGCGGCGCTGAAGAAGGCAAGCGCCGACCCCGAGGCCATGCGCGTGGCGGCGGCCAAGGCGACCTCGACGCTGACCAAGGCGAGCGCCGTCGACGTCCTGCTCGCCATGCTGGCGGCCAGCGAGCCGGCCGAGACGCGCCGCCATCAAGACGTGCTGCGCGCGCTGGCGCTGGTGGAATCGCGCGATTTCGCGGTCAGCAGCTTCGCCGGCATGTGGCTGCAAGGCCAGGAGGGCGACGAGGCGCGCCAGCGCGCGCTGGGGTTTCTGAGCGGACCGCCGCCGGCGGGCGAGATCGTGCGCGGGCTGTTGTGGATCATGGGGCTGGCCGGCCCGACGCTGATCGCCGTCGATCAGATCGACGCCATCGTCAGCGAGGCCAATGCGGCGGGCGAGACCGCCGGGCGCGCCCGCGCCCTGTTGCAAGCGGTCGCCAGCGGCCTGACTGACTTGCACGACATCAAGCGCCGCGCGCTGACGCTGGTTTCCTGCCTTGAGCCGACCTGGGCGATCTTCAAGCAGAGCACCGTCGCCTCGGCCGCCGACCGCTTTCGCGAATTGCGGGCGCTGCCGCCGATCGCCAGCCCCGCCATCGTCGAGCGGTTGATCGCCGGGCGGCTTGCGGCGGCCTATGCGGCGGCGGGTTTCCGGCCGTCGTATCCGACGTTTCCGTTCACCCGCGCGGCGCTCGCCAGCGCCGTCGGCCTGCGGCCGCGCGCCATCCTCATGCGTTGCCAGGAGCATCAGGACGCCTGCCTCGCCGAGGGCGAGATCAGCGAGTGCGCGACGCTCGCGGCGTCTAGCGCCATCGTGCCCGCCGCGCCGCTGGCCGCCGGGGCCGAGGCGCTCGACGAGGCGTTGGCGCGCGCCCGCCAGCGCCCGCCGCCGGACCTGAGCGACGAGGCGGCGATGGCGGCCTTGCTGGTCGCCGCTTGCGAGCTTTATCTGCGTCAGCTCAAGCTGCCGGAATCGATCGACGGCGAGGCGAGCGCCGAGTCCTATGCGCAAAACCCGTCGCTGCACGCGCGCCTCGTCTTCGTCTTTCACGACGAGAACGACCGCCAACGCCGCTTCGGCTTCCGCGTCCTCGGCCAGGACAATCCGATCGCGTTCCAGGCGCGGTTGAAGGCGGCGATTACCGCTTCGGGGCTCGACGCCGGGCTCCAGGGGCGCCGGCTCATCGTGCTGCGCGAGGGGCCGCCGCCGTCGGGGGCGAAGACGGCCGCACTGGTGCAGAGCTTTGTCGACGCGGGCGGCCGCTTCCTCGCCCCGGCGGCGCAAGATTTCGCGCTGTTTGCGGCGCTGCACGAGCTAAGTCGGGGCGCCGGCGCCGGCTTCGAGGCCTGGCTCAGGCGGCGCAAGCCGCTGTTCGAGGCGACGCTGTTCCAGTCCGCCGGCCTCGCGCCGCCGGATTTTCTGGACGCGGCCGAGCCGGCCCCGCCCGCCGAGCCGGCCCCGCCGCCTTCGAAGGCGGAGCCGTCGAAGCCGGAGCCGCCGTTAGCTCTGCCGCCGCCGCCCGAGCCGCCGAAGCTTGCCCCGCCGCCCTCGGGGCCGCGCGAGATCTTCATCGGCCGCGCCGTGCAGCTTGGCGAACTCGCTGGCCCCGTGATGCTGCCGGCCGCGTGGTTGCCGCGCCACATCGCCATCCTCGCCGGCTCCGGGGCGGGCAAGAGCGTGCTGCTGAGCCGCATCGTCGAGGAGGCCGCGCTGATCGGCGTGCCGGCGCTGGTGCTCGACGTCAACAACGATCTCGCCCGACTCGGCGAGCCCTGGCCGGCGCGGCCGCCGGAATTCTCCGACGGCGACGCGCTGAAGGCGCGGGCCTATTTCGAGCGCGTCGAGACCGTGGTGTGGACGCCGGGGGTCAGCGCTGGGCGGCCGATGTCGCTGCCGCTGCTGCCGGATTTCGCAGCGTTGGGGCGCGGCGGCGACGCCGACAGCCTCGACGAGCGCGAGCACGCGGTCGAGATGGCGCTGGCGACGCTCGAACCGCATCTGCACGGCGGCGGCGCCAGGGCGATCAAGTTGCGCGGCGCGCTCGCCGACGGCCTGCGCACCTTCGCGCGCGCCGGCGGCGGCTCGCTCGACGATCTCCTGCGCCTGTTAAGCGACCTTCCGGAGAGTGCGAGCCGCATCGCCGAAGCGCCGAAGCTGGCGCGCGAGATCGCCGATCAACTCGTCGCCGCCATCGCCGCCAACCCGCTGCTGCGCCCGCAGGCGGAGCCGCTCGATCCCGAGCGGCTGTTCTCCGGCCCTTCGAGGCGCACGCGCATATCGGTCGTCAATCTCACCGGGCTCGGCAGCGATGCGGCGCGCGCCGCTTTCGTCAACCAGTTGCAGATGATGCTGTTTTCCTGGATCAAGCGGCAACCGAGCGCCAGCGGGCGCCTCTATGCGCTCGACGAGGCGCAGACCTATGCGCCGGCCAAGGAGACCACGCCGGCCAAGCGCAGCGCGCTGGCGCTCGTCAAGCAGGCGCGCAAATACGGGCTCGGCATGATCTTCGCGACCCAGGAGCCGCGCGGCGTCGACCACGCCATCGTCTCCAACTGCCTGACCCATGTCTACGGTCGTCTCGGCTCGCCGGCGAGCTTGGAGGCGGTGCGAGAGATGATGGCGGCCAAGGGCGGCGCCGCCGACGATGTCGGGCGTCTGAAGACCGGCGAGTTCTATTTCTCGACCGAGGGGTTGACGCGGCCGATCAAGATCCGCGCGCCGCTTTGCCTCTCGCGCCGCACGCAGAACCCGCCAACGGCCGAGGAGGTGGCCAAGATCGCCCGCGCGGGCCGCGACGCCGTCGAATCGCGCTAGACAGCCTCTTGGATGTCGAAGCGCGTCACCTTGCCGTCGCGCAGGCGGAAGACATGGCCGACCGTCTTGTCGGTGAGCCCGTGCGTCTGCCCGTGCAGCGGCTTGCCTTCGAGGTCGCGCACGGACTGGCGAACCTCAGCCACGATCGCGCCGTCCGCCGTCTGACGGAAGGCCACGGGTTCGACGTGCGGGCTGACCATCGCCCATTGGCGCGTCCAATAGGCGCGCACCTCCTCGTGGCCGTGAACATGCCCGCCGTCCATGCCGTTGGCCCAAACCACATCGTCGGCGAGCCCGCGCAGCACGCCGTCGATGTCGCGCGCGTTGAAGCACTCGTAAAGGTGTTGGAGCACTGCCGAATCATCGTCCATGGGGCTCTTCTCGCTATACGCATTCGCCGCGTCGGGGGGGTGGACGCGAGATACATATGCACGTATATATCTGCGCGACGCATAGCGCAACAGGAAAGCCGCGATGGATTTGGATGTGCTGTCGACGCCCGGGCACCTGATAAGCCTTGCGGCGCGCGGTTTTGCCCGCCTGAGCGAAGCGCGCCTCAGACCGCTGGGCTTTGGCCTCGGTCACCTGCCGGTGCTGGTAGCGCTGCGGGACGGTCGGGCGAGCACGCAACGCGACCTCGCCCGCTTCGCCAAGATCGAGCAGCCGCCAATGGCGCAAATGCTGGTCCGCATGGAGCGCGACGGACTGATCGCGCGCACGCCCGATCCCGGCGACGGACGCAGCCGCCGCGTCGTGTTGACGCAGAGCGCACAGGCGCGCATGCCGGGCGCCGTCATCGCCTTGCTGCACGGCAACCGCGAGGCCCTGGACGGCTTCACCGACGCCGAAGCCGAGCAGCTTGTCGCCCTGTTGACGCGGCTGATCGCCAACCTCGATCGCATCGCGAGTGCCGAGGCGTCGCCGCGCACGCGATGATCTAGAGGTTCAAATCTGACGCTCGACGCCCGGTCGCGGATGGGTGGAAGGGGCTTTTGTGCGAGGCGGGGCTTCGCAAGTGACCGGCGGCTGGGCATCATGCGTTATGTTTGAACCCCTAGCCCTCGCTGTTAGCCACGAAACAGCGCGAAATAGATTACGTAAAGCCAGCCGAGGAGGCCGTCGATGATCGCCCACAGAATCGAATGGTTGTTGTTGTAGGAGATCGCCATCGCCAACGCCGAGCCGAAGCCGACCCCGTATTTGGCGCCGTCGACCCGAATGCTGTAGGCCCGCCCATTCATGTCTGCGCCTCCGCGTGAGACGCTGAACTCATAGCGGGGCCGGCGGCCGGGCTCAAGCCGGCGCGGCGGGCGAGGGTCGCTGCGATTTTTACCCGGATGAAATTGACGGCGTAATATCGCCCGGGTAATATATCGCCATGACCTCATTCATAGCTTTCGACGGTTGCCGTCGCCTCGCCTCGGGCAACAGACTCGACATCGCGCGGGCGCTGAAAGCGGCGGTGGGCGCGGCCGGACCGCTGCTCGCCTTCGATCTCGAAACCGGCGTCGGCGTCGATTTCGACCTCAGCGGTTCGGATGCGGACCTTGCGGCGCGCTATGGCGAGAGCGAGAGCGAGCGCGGGCCGGGCCGGCCACGGCTCGGCGTCATCGGGCGCGAAGTGACGCTGCTGCCGCGCCATTGGGACTGGCTGGAGCGCCAGCGCGGCGGCGCTTCGGCGGCGTTGCGGCGGCTGGTCGAGGCGGCGCGCGCGGCCGACCAGGGCGCGACCGAGGCGGCGCAAGCGAAAGCCGCCGCCTATCGCTTGCTCTCGGCGATGGCCGGCAATTTGCCGGGCTTCGAGGCGGCGGCGCGGGCGTTGTTCGCCGACGACGTGGCGACCCTGCGCCGGCTGACCGCGGGCTGGCCCGCCGATATTGTCGCGGCCGCGCTGGCGCGGCTATCGGCCCCCAAGGCCGTCTGCTAGAAGCGCCAGGCGAACGACGGCGGGAAGGCGACGGCATGGAATGGCAGAATACCCCGGAGTCCTCCAACATCGAGGATCGGCGCGGCCAGGGGACGAGCGCCGGCATGGGCGGCGGCGGCCCCTCGTTCGGCACCGGCGGCATGGGCATCGGCGTCATCGTCGTGGTGCTGATCGTCAGCTATTTCACCGGCATCAACCCGGCCGTGCTGCTCGGCGGCGCGCAGGTGCTGACCGGTAACGGCGCCCAGCAGCAACAGACGCAGCAGGCGGCGAACGCGCCGTCGCCAACGCGCCGCATCGCCGACGACCGCACCACCAGCCTCGTGCGCCACGTGCTCGGCGAGACCGAAGCGGTGTGGTCGGAGATTCTGCCGGCGCAGAAGGGCGTGCGCTACACGCCGACGACGCTGGTGCTCTACACCGGCGGCACGCGCTCGGGCTGCGGCGGCGCGCAGGCGGCGATGGGGCCGTTCTACTGTCCCGCCGACAAGAAGATTTACCTCGACACCGCGTTCTTCAACGAGATGCAGCGCAACTACGGCGGCGGCGGCGATTTCGCCTATGCCTATGTGATCGCCCACGAAGTCGGCCATCACGTCCAGGATCTGCTCGGCATCCTCGATCGCGCCGACGCCCAGAAGGCGCAGGTTTCGCGCACCCAGGCCAACGCGATCTCGGTGCGCATCGAGTTGCAGGCCGACTGCCTCGCGGGCGTCTGGGCCGCCAACGCCAATAAGAAATGGAACCTGATCGACCAAAACGACGTCGCCCGCGCCGTCGCCACCGCGCAGGCGATCGGCGACGACACCTTGCAGAAGGCGGCGCGCGGCTACGCCGTGCCCGACAGCTTCACCCACGGCTCCTCGGCGTTGCGGGAGAAATGGCTGGAGACCGGATTGCAGAGCGGCGAGGTCGATTCCTGCAACACGGGCGCGCAGTAAGCTCAGGGCTTGCAGCTAGTTCAGGGCTTGGAGGCGAAACCCGCCGCCTCCATCGCCAGATGCGCCTTGTTCTGAAACGAGGCGTCATCGCCGCGCGCCAGCAACGGCGCGGCGCGGGCGACGGCGTCGCAGAGCGCGCTCACCCAGCTCATCTCGGCCTTGGAGAAATCGCCGAGCACGAACGGATAGACCAGCTCCTTCGCTCCGGGATGGCCGATACCGAGGCGCACGCGCTTGTAATCGTTGCCGATATGGGCGGTGATCGAGCGCAGGCCGTTGTGCCCGGCGTTGCCGCCGCCGACTTTGACCCTGAGCTTGCCCGGCGCGAGATCGAGTTCGTCGTGCAGCACGACGACGGCCTTGAGGTCGAGCTTGAAGAAGCGCATCGCCTCGCCGACGCTCTGGCCGGAGTCATTCATGAACGTGTGCGGCATCAGCAGCGCCGTCCGCGTCTCGCCGATCGCGCCGTCGGCGATGAGCCCCTGGAAGCGGCTGCGGAACGGCGGATAGCGGTGCTCGCGGGCGATCGCCTCGACGGCCATGAAGCCGATGTTGTGGCGATTCCTGGCATATCGGGAGCCCGGATTGCCAAGGCCGGCGATCAGCAGCATGGCTCGTCCTCACGCCGTTTCTGGGCAGGGGTTCCGAAAGCCGACACCGGTCCCCGGACAAGACCCTGCGAGACCAAAAGACCCTGAGCGAGCGCGGTTTGTCGCGCTCCCGGCGCGCCGCGGCGACGGCCGGTTCCAGCGCCTCGAAGCGCGGCGTTAAGCGAAAGCCCGCCCGCGCGCGGCGAGCGCGGGCGTTGCGCGCCAGGCCGGCGCGTTACTTCTTGGCGGCGGGTTTGGCGGCGGCCTTGGCCGGGGCCGCGGCAGCCTTGGCCGGAGTCGCGGCAGCCTTGGCCGGAGTCGCGGCAGCCTTTGGCGCGGCTGCGCCGGCGGCGGCGGCGGCCGGCGCCGCAGCGGCGCCTTCGGCCGGCGTCTCTTCCGGCAGCACGGTCGGCGGCACGATGGTGACGACGGTCGAGTTGCCCTTGGTCTCGGCCGAGCGGCAGCCTTCCGGCAGCTTCAGTTCGGAGATGTGAACGGCGTCATGGAAGTCCATGCCAGAGAGGTCGATCTCGATCGATACCGGGATGTTGTCGGCCGGCGCCAGCAGTTCCAGCGTGTGGCGCACGATGTTGACCGTGCCGCCCTTCTTGACGCCGGGGGCGGCGTCGCGGTTGATGACGTGGATCGGCACGCCGGTGCGCACCCGCGTGCCGGCGCGCAGGCGCAGGAAATCGACATGCAGCGGCCGGTCGGTGACGACGTCGAGTTGGTAGTCGCGCGGCAGCACGCGCTCCTTGCGGCCCTCGATGTCTAGCTCGAAAATGCTGGTGAGGAAGTGTCCGGCGTAGATGTGCTTGTTGAGATCCTTGAAATCGACCGAGATCGGTTCCGGCTTCTCGCCGCCGCCATAGATTACGCCGGGTACGCGGGCCTCGCGACGAACGGAGCGGGCGGCCCCCTTGCCTGTCCCGCTACGCGTCACGGCCGCGAGTTCTTTGATCGCCGCCATGTCGTGTTTTCCTAAAAGAAGTTGGTCCCGCCTCGCCTCCAGGGGTGTCGGAAACGGCGGGCGCGTGCTTATAGGGGAGGGCGCGACGCCGGGCAAGGGGTCGCCAGCAGCGTCTGCACGGCGGCGACGATGGCCGCGACGTCGTAGCGCGCAACGCCGTTTTCGGGCCCCGCCATGACGACATGGGCGTAGGGGACGCCCATGCCGGTCTCGATGAACAGCCGCAGCGAGCGCCAGTCGGGATAGCCGGGTACGGTGATTTCCGCCACCCGCGCGGCCTTCGACAGCACGGCGTTGGCAAGGCCCGCCCCGTGCAGGCCGACGATGAGTTCGGCGTTGGCGAAGGCGCTGAGATAATCCTCGACGCCGAGGCGGCTGGCGACAATCGGCTCGACGCCGAGCCGGCTCAGCGCCTGCTGCAATTCCTCGGCGTTGGCGAAACGCGGCTCGCGGTCGTCGCCGCGGCTGGAGTCCTCGCGCGAGATGAACAGCCGCCGCTTCGCCGGCGCGTGATAATCCGCCAGCCCGCGCGACAGCGCGTCCATCAGCCGGGCGACCGCGCCGCGCGCAATGGCGTCGCTGGCGGGCGAGAAATGGGTGCTCGGCACGAACAGGCGGCGGACGCGCAAGAAGCGGTTTTTCAGGAACTTCGGCGCGCCGCCTGTCGCGCGATGGAACACATCGCCCATGACGGGATAGGGAAATCCGGGCCCGACGATCAGCGGCGTCACCGCCTCGCCGGCATGGGCGCAGGCGTCGAGGTAGGTCGGCGCCTGAATCAGCGTGTCGTGGACGAGATGGGCGAAGTTGAAGCAGGAAAGCCGCGAACTGAACAGGAAGGCGGGCGCCGCGATCTCCTCGATCTCGGCCGGCAGGCTGAGGAGGCAGGTCGCGCGCCAGATGTCGAGTTTGTGGATTGAGTTATGTTCGAAAATCCGCCGCACCAGCTCCGGCGCGCCGCCCTCGCCGCCGCGCATCCAGCCGTTGGGCAGGATCTGCGTATTAAAGACGAGGCGGTCGCCGCTGATGAGGAAGCCGAAGGGCGTGACCACGGCGTCGGCGAGTTCGACAAAGCCGTAGCGGATGCTGTCAGGCCAATTTATGTCGGCGAGGCTGAGCACGGCGTTCTTGGCGAAGGCGAAATCGTCGATGCCGGCGATCTGCAAGGGCCTGGCGAGGCGTCCGGCCGGCACGGGCGTCTCGGCCAGGAGATCGTTGAGACGCTGACGCCCGGCCTCGGAGGCGGGGCGCAGCAAAGCGGCGAGCGGATCGGCCGTCTGCGCAGGCGCGGCGCGGCTGAGCCAGCGTTTCGCCCAGGCCGGGCTCGCCGCCATCTATTTCGCCGCCAGCCGCGCCCAGGCAGTGCGAAACCCCGCCGCCTGAGCGCGCGTCTGCGTCGTATCGTCGCCGGGCTTGTAGAGCGCCGAGCCGAGGCCGAAGCCGGCGGCCCCCGCCTTCGCATAGGCGGCCATGGCGTCGGGGGTGATCCCGCCGACCGGCAGGATCGCCGTCCCCGGCGGCAGCACGGCGCGCCACGCCTTCACCACCGCCGGCGCGATCATCTCGGCCGGGAACGCCTTGACCGCGTTCGCGCCGGCGGCGAGCGCTGCGAAGGCTTCGGTCGGCGTCGCCGCGCCCGGCAGGCAGACGAGCCCCAGCGCCTTCGCCCGCGCGATGACCTCGATATTGGTGTTCGGGGTGACGATGAGGTCGCCGCCGGCCTCGGCCACCGCCTCAACTTCGGCCGGCGTCAGCACGGTGCCAGCCCCGACGAACACCTGCGCCGGGGCCATGCGGCGGATCGCCGCGATGGTTTTCAGCGGCTGCGGCGAGTTGAGCGGCGCCTCGATGAACTGGAAGCCCTCGTCCAGCAGCGCTTCGGCGATGCCGGCAGCCTCTCCGGGCGCGACCCCGCGCAGGATCGCCACCAGCGGCAGCTTGGTCATAGCCGCGTGAAAGCGGGCGTTCATGGGCGGGGCCTCCGCGAGTTCGTGAGCCACTTTTGCGGGCAATGGAAGCGAGAATCAACTGTCAGCCGCATACTTGCGGGGCAGGGGGGCGCGCTCTAACTTGAGCAGGCTTTATTGCACGCTCGCAAAAGCCGAGATCGTGCTTGACGCTCTGGAGCGCGAATGGGCGCGCGTCGAACACGAGACCTCGCTGGAGGATCGCCTGCGACCGCTTCAGGATTTCGTCGCCGCCCATCCCAAGACGGGGCTCGCCGCGGACAAGGCGTTCTTCGACGACCTGAGCAGCGATTCGTGATCGCGGTCGACGCCTCGCCGATCGTCGCCATTCTACGGAGAGAGGCTGGATTTGACGCCCTGGTGGAAGCGCTGAAAGCAGCGGATGAGGCGGTGACTTCCCCTCTGGCGGTATTCGAGCGCCGCCCTGTTGTTCGTCGGCGACGATTTCGGCCGCACGGATATCCCGCCGGCCGCCCCAGCCTGATTCACACCCCGATTATGCGCAATACCCCCCGACTTGTGCTTCCCGTCGGCTTGGCCCATATCCGCCGGTCGCAACAGGACGGGCGGGCATGAAGGTTGTCATCGTCGAATCGCCGGCCAAGGCGAAAACCATCAATAAATATCTTGGAAAGGATTACGAGGTTTACGCGTCTTTCGGCCATGTGCGCGATCTCGAAGCCAAGGACGGCTCCGTGGATCCCGACCACGATTTCAGGATGAAATGGGAAGTCGACGGCAAGGCCGCCAAGCGACTTGCCGAAATCGGCGCCGCGGTGAAGGTGGCCGACCGCGTCATCCTCGCCACCGACCCCGACCGCGAGGGCGAGGCGATCTCCTGGCATATCCACGAAATCCTCGCGCATAAGAAACTGCTCAAGGACAAGCCGGTCGATCGCGTCGTCTTCAACGCCGTGACCAAAGAGGCGGTGCATGCGGCGATGCGAACCCGCGCGAGATCGACCAGGCGCTGGTCGACGCCTATCTCGCCCGCCGGGCGCTCGATTATCTCGTCGGCTTCAATCTGTCGCCGGTGCTGTGGCGCAAGCTGCCCGGCGCGCGCTCGGCGGGAAGGGTGCAGTCGGTGTCGCTGCGCATCGTTTGCGACCGCGAACTGGAAATCGAGAAATTCGTCGCCCGCGAATATTGGTCGATCGTCGCCCATCTCAGGACGCCGACCGAAGCCGCCTTCACCGCGCGGCTCGTCGGCGCCGACGGCAAGAAGCTCGGCCGGCTCGACGTCGGCTCCGGCGAGGAGGCGCGGGCGTTTGAATCCGCCCTTGCGCAGGCCCGCTTCTCGGTCGTCTCGGTCGAGGCCAAGCCCGTCAAACGCCACCCGCAGCCGCCGTTCACCACTTCGACGGTTCAGCAGGAAGCCTCGCGCAAACACGGCTTCGCGCCGGCGCGCACCATGCAGCTTGCGCAGCGGCTCTATGAGGGCATCGACATCGGCGACGGGCCGGTCGGTCTCATTACTTATATGCGCACCGACGGCGTCGACCTCGCGCCCGAGGCGATCGCCTCGGCGCGCCAGGTGATCGGCAAGGAGTTCGGCGCCGCCTACGTTCCCCCCAGCCCGCGCAAATACACCGTCAAGGCGAAGAACGCGCAAGAAGCGCACGAGGCGATCCGCCCCACCGACATGACGCGGCGGCCCAAAGAGATCTCGCGCCACCTCGACGCCGATCAGGCCAAGCTCTACGAACTGATCTGGAACCGCACCATCGCCTCCCAGATGGAGAGCGCCGAGCTTGAGCGCACGACGGTCGATATTGTCGCTGAGGCGGGCGCGCGAAAACTCGATTTCCGCGCCACGGGCCAGGTCGTGCGCTTCGCCGGCTTCCTGGCGCTCTACCAGGAGGGGCGCGACGACGAGGAGGACGAGGATTCGGCGCGCCTGCCCGCCATGCGGGTGGCCGACCCGCTGAAGAAAGACCGCATCGACATCGCGCAGCATTTCACCGAGCCGCCGCCACGCTACTCGGAGAGCTCGCTCATCAAGCGCATGGAGGAACTTGGCATCGGCCGGCCCTCGACCTACGCCTCGACGCTGGCGGTGCTGCGCGACCGCGAATATGTGCGGCTGGAGAAGAAGCGGCTGCACGCGGAGGACAAGGGCCGGCTCGTCACCGCCTTTCTGGAGGCGTTCTTCGGCCGCTATGTGGAATATGACTTCACCGCCGACCTTGAGGAGCGGCTCGACAAGGTCTCCAACAGCGAAATCGACTGGAAGGCGCTGCTGCGCGACTTCTGGCGCGATTTCTCCGCCTCGCTCGGCGAGATCAAGGATCTGCGCACCGGCCAGGTGCTCGACAGCCTCAATGAGTTGCTCGGGCCGCACATCTTCCCGGCGCGCGCCGACGGCGGCGACCCGCGCCAATGTCCGACCTGCGGCAGCGGCCGACTCTCGCTGAAGCTCGGTAAGTTCGGCGCTTTTATCGGTTGCTCGAACTATCCCGAGTGCAAATTTACCCGCGTGCTGTCGCCGAACGGCCAGGAGGGCGGCGCAGGCGAGCGGCCGGGCGTCAAAGTGCTCGGCGTCGATCCCGACAGCGGCGAGGAAGTGACGCTGCGCGGCGGCCGCTTCGGCGACTATGTGCAACTCGGCGAGGGCGAGAAGCCGAAGCGCTGCTCGCTGCCGAAGGGCCTCGCGCCGGGCGACGTGACGCTGGAGAAGGCGCTGGCGCTGCTGTCGCTGCCGCGCGAGGTCGCCCGCCATCCGACCTCGGGCGAGCCGATCCTGGCCGGCGTCGGGCGTTATGGCTCCTATGTGCAGCACGCCAAGACTTACGCCAATCTCGGAAAGGACGAGGACGTGCTGGAGATCGGCGGCAATCGCGCCGTCGACCTTATCGTCGCCAAGGAGAGCGGCGCCGGGTCGCGCTTCGGCGGTGGCGGCGTCGGCCGCGTCGTCGGCGAACATCCCGAGGGTGGGCCGGTGAGCGTCAAGGCCGGGCGCTTCGGGCCTTACGTCAACCACGGCAAGGTCAACGCGACGCTGGCGAAGGGCGTCAATGCCGACGAGTTGACGCTGGAGCAGGCGCTAGAGGCGCTGAAGGCCAAAGCGGCCGGCGTCGTGCCGGGCGGCCGGCTCATCGGCGAGCACCCCGAGGGCGGCGCGATCAATGTGCTGGCGGGCAGGTTCGGGCCTTACGTCAAATGGGGCAAGGTCAACGCCACGATCCCGAAATCGCAATCGCCGGAGACGCTGACGTTGCAGGATGCGGTCGAACTGATCGCCGAGCGCGAAGGCCGGCCGGCCAAGCCGGCGCGCAAGGCGGCGGCGCCGAAGAAGACGGCGCCGAAGAAGCCGGCCGCCGCGAAGAAGCCGGCGGCCGCGAAAAAGCCGGCCCCGAAGAAGGCGCCCGCCGCGACCAAGCCGCGTGCCGCGAAGGCTCGCGGCGCGGCCTGACGGTCTGTTGCGCGTCGGCGGCAAACGCGCTTTGCCGCCCTTCGGCTTGGGTGTCAAAGCGGATTCCGCGTGAAAAGGTCGATCCGGTTGGGCGTCGCGCCGATGAGCGCGGCGAGCGCGAAGACCCCGGTCTAACGCTCGGGGGCAGTGGCGAGAACGTCCAACCGGCGATCACCGAGGCCGGCCTCGACGCGGCGCGACGAAGGTCAGCCGACGACGTGCTGTTCTCGTTCAACCGTCAGGGGAGGCCGGACAATCCCTACGGCGCTAGAGCAGTCGCCGATCGAGTTGAACCACTGCGCTGTTTCTATCAGTTCGGCAATTGCTCCGGACCGCTATCGCGGAGGGCATCGTCAACGGCATAGCTTGCGGCGACGGCTTCAGTATGACGGCCGCTGCTTCTTCAACTTCTTGACCCGGTGCTTCTGATATTCGAGCACGGCGGCGGCGAAGGGGAGCGTGCGCCGGATCTGTAAATGGGTCAGCGAGACAACGACCCGCTTACCCAATTCATCCGGTTCGATAGGGCAGAGAATGCCTCCCTCATCGCCGGCGTAGGAGATTTCGCGCACGAGTTGGCGCGGCGCTATATCGAAGGCGATATTTTCGGCGCGCAGGTGCGTCCGCGACGGCGGCGTCAACTCGACTTCGAACGGAACGGCGGCTTTCATCCTCGATACGTCGCACAATAATGAGGTCTTTACGACGGCTTTCGATCCCGCGCTCGGGATCGCGCCCGTCGGCGGTCGCATCGCCGTCTCGGCCGTGCCGACCTCGCCGACCAGGGGAGCATCTAGCTGAGCGCGGGCGTTGAGATCGGCGATAAGACGACGCTGTTCGAGGCGCCGCGGCGCCCCTATAGGTTAGCGCTGAGGGCGGCGACGCCGGTCGATCCGCCGGGGCTGGGCAACAAACAAAGCGGCAGGTCGCCTGCCGGGTGGTCGAGGCATGACGGAAACTTACGATTACATCGTCGTCGGCGCCGGGTCCGCCGGCTGCCTGATGGCCAACCGCTTGAGCGCCGATCCCCGCAACAAGGTGCTGCTGTTGGAGGCCGGCGGGCGCGACAATTGGATATGGCTGCACATTCCCGTCGGCTATCTCTACGCCATTGGCGACAAGCGCTCGGACTGGCGCTTCCGCACCGCGCCGGTGCCCGGACTCAATAGCCGCGACCTCGCCTATCCGCGCGGCCGCGTCATCGGCGGCTCCTCCGCCATCAACGGCATGATCTACATGCGCGGCCAGGCGCGCGACTACGACGGCTGGCGTCAACTCGGCCTCGACGGCTGGGGCTGGGACAGCGTGCTGCCGTTCTTTCTTCGCCATGAGGACCACTGGGCCGGCCGGCGCTCGCTGCATGGCGCGGGCGGCGAATGGCGGGTCGAGCGGCCGCGCATCGCCTGGGACATCCTCGACGCCGTGCGCGACGCGGCGCAGCAGATCGGCATCCCGAAAATCGCCGATTTCAACCAGGGCGACAACGAGGGTTGCGACTATTTCGAGGTCAACCAGCGCCGCGGCCTGCGCGTCAGCGCCGCCAAGGCGTTCCTGAAGCCGGTGCTCGGCCGCGCCAATCTGCGCCTCGTCACCGGCGCCACGGCGCGCCGCCTGCTGCTCGACGGCGCCCGCGTCACCGGCGTCGAATATGAGGCGCAGGGCCGCGTGGTCGTCGCTGCGGCGCGCCAGACGGTGCTCAGCGCCGGGACCATCGGCACGCCGCATCTGCTGGAGATCTCCGGCGTCGGGCGGCCGGAGGTGCTCGGCCGGCTCGGCGTCGAGGTGCGTCATGCCTTGCCCGGCGTCGGCGAGAACCTGCAAGACCATCTGC
>Ga0134126_10003488_pt1 | contig 19708 bp, 20 predicted proteins | sample KB31752_FD_96881 | JGI IMG/M metagenome (GOLD analysis project Ga0134126, IMG submission 96881) | Terrestrial soil microbial communities with excess Nitrogen fertilizer from Kellogg Biological Station, Michigan, USA - KB3-175-2 | ecosystem: Environmental > Terrestrial > Soil > Unclassified ...
CCGACAATCGCCACAATCGCTGTCATCGGTTCGCGCGTTACGTTTGGGTTCCACACGCTAGGAGCCCCCTTCAACATACACCAACCGCAGCGCCTGCTGGCATCTCAGGCATCCCGCGGTAACGTCTGATCCGGACCGTGACGAGTCTAAACGGTCAAGCCGCTGCTTCGCCATTCGCTCAAGCTCAGGACGCCGAGATTCCCGTGTCAAGTGACCCTGCATGTGAGGTGCCGGCGACATCCGAGCGATACGGCGGACCCCGCACGAAAGACTGTTCCCGTCAGAGTGCTCCTACCAGGTTAAGCATCGTTGGGTAGCGGCCCCACTCCGGCAGTCCGATACACACTCATTCCAACGCCTGCCATCATACAGGCGTGGCAGGCAATTAGCACAAAGCGCGACCGCAGGCGCAGGGGACATTATGAGCACTATCGATGCCGGTGAACCAGCGCGGCTTGCGTCGGCGAGCGGGGCTTTGGCCGGAAAACTCGCCGGCTCCGCAGATCCGAGTAAGTCTATGTTTGGCCGCATCGTCGATACAGCTGCGGCGGTCAAACTCGCGGCCCGAGTATTACCCGCAAGCTGGCGCTTTGTGAAGCGTTATCCGTTGAGTGCCTCTTTGGTCATTGCGGGGTTGGCTTTGGTCGCGTACTCGTGGCGCGTCCCGGAGCGATTCACCTCACAGTCTCCCAAATCCCGCACACATTGATTGCCACCAACAGCAGCGCGATGCTCCATAAGATCAACGCGCTTCGGAACTTGAAGGCGTGCACCCCAAGGTGTCTCGCTCGCGTCGTGAACCAAAGTAATGGCACGACTGCGAAGGGAAGTTGCACGCCCAAAATGACTTGGCTCAATACCAGGAGCTGTCCCACCCCGGCGTCGCCGAACGCAATCGTAACCACTACGGCCGGTACAATAGCCAGCCCGCGAGTCAGCATCGCACGGCGAGCGCGCGATACCCGCAAGTCCAGAAATCCCTCCATCACGATTTGCCCGGCCAAAGTCCCAGTGATTGACGAGCTCAGCCCCGAAGCGATGAGCCCGACGCCGAAGATCGTGCTGGCTGACGGTCCAAGCAGTGGCGACAGTAGCCGGTATGCATCCTGAAGCTCCAATACGGCCGGCTGGCCCAGGCGATGAAACGCCCCCGCCGCCAGGACCAAGATCGCTATGTTCACGAACAACGCCAAGCCTAGCGCGAGATTCGAGTCAACTGTCGCGTAGCGGACGGCCCGGCGTATGCCGGCGTCACTCCCATCATGTCGCCGCGTCTGCACAATCGAGGAGTGCAGATAGAGATTGTGAGGCATCACCGTCGCACCCACGATTCCTACCGTCAGATACAACATCTCCGGGTGGCCAAGGACCTGGGAACTCGGCATGAACCCGTGCGTCAGCGCGCCCAAAGGAGCGTTCAGCATCCATAGCTGAGCCGCGAGACACGCGCCTATGAGGACCACCAGCCCGATAATGAACAGCTCCAGGTAACGTGCGCCGCGTTGTTGCAGCCTCAATACCAGCATGACATCCAGGGCGGTGATGACGACTCCCACCGGGAGCGGGATGTGAAACAACATTGCCAGCCCGCAGGCCATCCCGAGCACTTCCGCCACATTACAAGCGACAATCGCGATTTCACAAAGAAGCCATAGCAGGAGATTGACGGCAGGCGGAAAATGCCGCCGGCACGCCTGCGCGAGGTCCGATCCCGAGGCTACGCCCAACCGCACGGCTGCCGCCTGCAGCAACATGGCCATCACGTTCGACAGCAGGATGACCCACAGCAGCGAGTAACCGAACTGCGACCCGGCACTCAATGAGGTCGCCCAATTGCCGGGATCCATGTACCCCACGGCGACCAGATATCCAGGGCCTGCGAAGCCCAACAACCGTCGTAATAGCGCGGCTTTGCCCGAGCCTGTGCGCGCACCCGCCGCGGACTCGGTGCCCTCGCCCGGCCGCAGCGGCGCAACCCGACCCTCTAAAACCACACTGTTCATGACAAAGGCAATTTCAAGCCAGCGCGACGCAGGAGGCTACGAACGTCATCGCGCCCGCGACGACGTTCGTGCCATGATCGTCGACAGCAGACGCCGCCGAACTGACTTTCATCAGGAGTGCTTGCCCGACCGGGCGTCCGCCCCCTTCTTTGTCTTCGCGTTCGCGGCCGCTGCTTTTGGATCCGGGTCCACTTCCATACCGCTGCCCTCATCGGCAACGCCAGCGGCGACACCCATCCCCAACATCGCGCCCGTGACCGGATCGCTCTTGGGATCTGACTGCAGACGCGTAGAAGCCTCATTCAGCAGATCCACCTCCTGCGGAGCCACCTTCACCGTGGCGAGGCCGTCACCGCCATCCACCGCCGGCTGAGCTTCGCGGAACTCGAACGTTGGCTCGCTGTTCCACGGCCCGCGCAAATCCCCGTTGCCCGTGGACATCTTGAAATAGACGTTTGTGAATTCAGCTTCGCCCGGCAGCTTACCTGGAGGAAAATTCGGCTGAATCGAATAGAGCGCTTTCTCGAACGATTGCTGATGTGCAATCTCCCGAGTCATGAGAAAGCCAAGCGCCTCCTTGACCCCCGGATCGGCGGTGCAGTTGATCAAGCGTTCGTAAATGATCTTCGCGCGCGCCTCGGCAGCGATGTTCGAACGCAAATCGCAGGTGGGATCGCCGATGGTGTCGATGTAGGCCGCCGTCCAGGGCACACCCCCGGAATTTGTGAATGCCGGACCTCCGCCGTATAACACCTGGGTTACATGCGAATCATTGCCGGCCCCCGTGATTTGACGGTAAAGCTCCGCTTCCGAGTTGACGCCCTCGGCGATACGGCCCTTCGCGCCTTTGTTGAGCATGGCGACCATGGTCCCGATCACTTCGAGGTGACTGAGCTCTTCGGTTGCGATATCGATCAGCATGTCCTTGCGGCCTGGGTCATCTTCGGCGAGATACTGCGAGAAATAACGACATGCGGCCGCCAGCTCGCCCTGGGGTCCACCGAACTGCTCCAGCATGAGGTTGGCCAGGCCTGGGTTGGTTTCATCGACGCGCACTGTGTATTGCAGGCGTTTGTTGTGACTAAACATGACATCTCCTGGTATGAAGGGTAATTTGGCGTGCTGCGCCGGGCAGGCCCGGGGGGCTATCTCGCGCCCTGCCCGCTGCGACCGGCAACGCAAGCCAAAGAGTTGCCCCGGCTTTCGCGATTACGCAGCAGTGAACATTACTAAGTAAATGGGGTGGCGAAGGGTCCCGCCGCGCGCGAAAAAGTTTTCCGCGCCCGCCTGTGGGATTAACACATGTTAGTGTTAGCCAAAAAATCCCGGAGGCGAATGCGTTTTCTGACCCGCGTGTTCCGGTTGTCCCGGTTGCGCACGACTCTTGCTGATAATCTGCCTCGAAGAGACTCAATTCAAACCTCACCGGAGAGCTCACATGTCGATTGTCGATAAAGTGATGGCCGCGGTAACTCCTCCCGAAAGCGACGAGGAGCGCCGCGCCGCCCGTGCGATGGCACAGTCTGCGGCCGCCCCCGGAGGGTGGCTTTCCATGGTGCTCGAGCATCACCGCCACATAGAAGCGGCGTTTGGGGCCGTTCGGATGGCTGAAAGTGCTTCAGCCCGCCAGGCCGCTCAGAAGAAGCTCGCAGTCATCCTTACCGGTCACTCCAACGCGGAGGAGGCCGTCCTCTATCCCGCCTTGGCGAATGCTGACGAGAAGACCCACGCTACGAAGGCTTATACCGAGCAGGCGGCTGCAAAGATGCAGATGGGGCTATTGGAGACGCTCCCTCCTATGACTCAGGAATATCTGGACAAGCTCGAGCACATCCGCGGAGCTGTCGCTCATCACGTGTATGAAGAGGAAAGTGAGTGGTTCATCGAGCTGACACAGAAAGTCCCGGCCGCTGAGCAGATGCGACTCGCTGCCCGCTATCGCGAGGAGTTCACGCGTTACGTCGGCAACGAAGTTTACAACGAGCAAGTTCGCATACAGGATGCGGACGGCCGCGAGACTCCCGGGTCGCGACCCGCCGCCGCGCCTTAGCGGCGCTCATGCAAGTAGTTCGGGCGTATGCTGTCGGATCACGCGCGGGAGACTTGCGGCAGGCGGGATTGTGTTGGAACAACGGAGCGCAGGTTGGAACATCCAATGCCTAGAGTCAGCCAGGGGCTGAGCCAGGATCCAGACTACCCTCTTGCGAGACCCATCACACTCACCTATGTATAGCGAGAGGCGACTGATACATGGGTGACTGTGCACGACGCGATGGTCGTAGGACCTGACCTACGGGCGCTCATACCAAAATCGAACAGACGTAAGAATCAAACAGGAGTAGCCTCAGCGGGGTTGAGGACGAGCTCTATGACGACTACCACTAGTTGGATAAGAAGAGTGCCGGATGGCAGTGCCGTCTTTCTCGAGAACCGCACGCGGACGCTCACTGTTACCGAAGGGCACGGCACAGGCCACGACTGCGCCTACTGCCATAGAACAATCGAACCGGCGGCGGTCGAGCGCTGTGTCCAAGCGAGTGTGCTGGGCGGCGTGCGAACGCTGCACTTCCACAGGGTATGTCATCACCTGTGGGAGTCCCACGAACACTAGCTCCTCGGGCGGGCGCCGCCGGTGACGACACTCTTCCCCGGTCCTCCATTCACGGCTGACCCTGCCCTCCGCCGGACCCATAAATATTGCCGGTAGCGAAGCTCGCATCGCTGGCTGCCAGTTGCACGTAGATCGAAGCCAGCTCAGCCGGCTGGCCGGGCCGACCGAATACTGTCGTGCTTCCGAAGCTCTTCTGCTTCTGAGGCGAGGCGCCGCCACTGACTTGCAAAGGCGTCCAGATCGGTCCGGGTGCCACCCCGTTGACTCTAATACCGCGGCCGCCCAACTGTTTGGCCAGCGACTTGACGTAGTTCATTGTCGCGGCTTTGGTTTGAGCGTAATCATACAAATCGGGAGACGGATCGTAGGCCTGCTCCGAAGTCGTGCCAATGATGCACGAACCTGCTTTCATGTGCGGCAAGGCGGCCTTGATGATCCAGAAAGGCGCATAGACATTGGTCTTCATGGTTGAATCAAAGTCTTCAGTAGACAGCTCCAGAATCGATGGCTTCGCCTGCTGCCGTCCCGCGTTACAAACGACCACATCGAGCCCACCCAGCTGTTTGAGCGCCTCGCCTACCAACTTCGTGCAGAATGCCTCTTCGCGCAGATCGCCGGGAATCGCGACTCCCTTCTGACCCGCGTCTCGAATCAGCTTGATGACCTCCTGCGCGTCCGGTTCCTCGGATGGAAAATAGTTGATGGCGACATCCGCCCCTTCCCTGGCATACGCGATGGCTGCCGCGCGTCCCATGCCAGAGTCGCCTCCGGTGATCAAAGCTTTGCGCCCCTTGAGCCGCCCGGAGCCACGGTAACTGGCTTCACCATGATCCGGCTTGGGGTTCATATCCCGCGCCAGGCCAGGCCAAGGTTGCTTCTGCTCGGCAAACGGCGGTTTCGGGTACTTTGTCCGTGGATCTTCCATCATCGCCCCCTCAGTATGACCGTCAGTGCTGCCGAGCTCGTTCTGGGGCGCGCCCACAGCTTCTACGGCAGTCGCTGCCATCCCTATTCCAACCAGTCCCACGGCCCGACGGCGGGATAGGGACCTGGTGTCGTTCGACTTCATATGCTTGCTCCGCCACTCGTAGTGAGGAGCTCGGCGACCACTGATGTAGCAACAATCGAACCGCTTTGGGACCCGTCGATATTGCGGCGATGGCGTCAGACCCTTTCAACGGGACATGACACTAGCGGACGCGCCGTCAAGACGACGTGAAGCCCGACCGTCACTTCTTCATCCGATACATTGACGAGGCACCGATAGTGCGGTTGAGTTGACGACCTGTTTGTCCCTCGGCCTGAGGCTGTCTCTCGACCGCATGCGGCCGCCTATTCGGTGAAGATGACGTTTGAGCTGTTTGCGGCGCATCACGACAATTATCGCAGTGACCGCACGCTGAGCCGCGAGGCTCGCCGAAGTACTCGCGCATGTATTGGAAACGACACGTTACCATCTCGCCGTAATGCATCATCGCCCGTAAGCGCTCTTGGTCAGCCTCGTAACGGCCATCGAGCTTTGATACAAACAGCTTGGCGTCAGCCTCGTTCATACGCCTCTGCAAACGGCGCCTGGTCCCCTGGCGAATGACGACGTTCATCGCTTCGAGCACGGATAGGAGCACCCGAACCCGGCGCTCGCTGAAACCACATTCCCGTACAAGTGCACTTACGCTCGTGCCTGTAGATGCTGCCGGTTCCACGCTGAGCGCACGCAGGAGCCGAAGCGCATCTTCGGAGCGAGGATGTTTTCCACCCAGAAAGAAACTGCGTAGACGTTTATCTTCGAGGCGGTAAAACAGGACACACCGCGCAGGTTGGCCGTCGCGCCCCGCCCGGCCTGCTTCCTGGTAATAACTCTCGATCGAGTCCGGATAGTTCCAATGCGCGACGAAACGCACGTCCGCTTTGTCGATTCCAAGGCCAAAAGCATTGGTGGCCACCATGATCCGGCAGCGGCCACTCATGAATGTGTCCTGAGCGGCATTGCGTTCATTCGCCGTAAGGCGTCCGTGATACCGGACCGCCTCTACGCCTCGCTCCACCAACCAGGCATGGATTTCATCAACTCTGCGAATAGTAGATACATAGAGGATGCCGACGCCGTCGGTCTCACGCAAAACCTGCTCCAGTCGCTGCTCTTTTTCCGCCCGGTTGACCGTCCGGTAGACCTCAAGGAAGAGATTGCCTCTTTCGACTCCGTCTCGCACGACGCGCGCGTCCCGCATACCCAGATTGTGCAATATCTCCTGGATGCGATTGGGAGGCGCAGTGGCTGTGAGCGCAAGAACCGGGGGCCGGCCGAGTTGCTTTATGACAGCTCGCAATTCGAGGTAGGCGGGCCGGAAGTCGTGACCCCAATGACTCACGCAATGCGCTTCGTCCACCACGAAAAGCGCTACGCCCCGCCGTTTCAACGGCTCCAGATGCTCAACCGCCTGCAGTCGCTCTGGTGTGAGAAGGACCACTTCCTTCTCGCCGTTGATCATCGCGCGCTCGTGTTGAGCCTGTTTTCCCTTGTTGACAGTCGAGTCCAGACGTGCCGCATCGATCTTTATCTCATCAAGTCTCTCGTGCTGGTCCTTCATGAGAGCAATCAGCGGTGAGACCACGACCACCACGCCCTCTAAAAACAACGCAGGCAGTTGATAGCACAGAGACTTGCCGGCGCCTGTTGGGAGGATCCCGAGTGCGTCCTGTCCGCGCATTACGCACTCGATCAGCTCACGTTGCCCCGGCCGGAATTCGGTGACTGCGAATCGTTGCTCAGCCTCGCGCCGAATGCGCTCCCACCTGACAGGCCCACGCTTCAAAACAGTTCGGGGCATCAATCAACCTTTTCAACACTGCCCTGTAAGCAGCCGCGCCACTGGAGGGCGATCAGCTCTTATGGCATCTTCCTGGTATCCGCGGATTGATGCTTTCCCTCGGCCCTATCCGCGAGGCGGGCGGCAGCCCACTTGGCGTCGGCATTAACAGGCGGAACGTCCGGAATGTGGGAGGCAGGTGGATCACTGGCGGGGAATGACTGATCGACCGATTCATCGACTGCATTCGAGCGGGCGGTGTGTGCGGGCGAGCCCGGCAATCCAGGTCTTTCGTCGCTCGACCGATGTGACATGCGATCCCATTGATCCCTGACACCTTCTGCCAAGGACGTATGACCCGCCATAGCAGCCTTCACCGCGCAGTGTCCGGCGTAGGCCCGCGCCAATAGCGCGGCGCTCGCCGCGCCGGTGATTATGCGAATTGCCAGATTCCCCCTACGCATAGAGAGCACAGACAACGCTAATGCGGTAAATGCAGAAACCGCACGCTCGGTCGTCGACAAGTTTCCAGTTTGATGACTCATGATGGCCTCTTCAGTGGAGATTGATCTATCGAGTGTCTTCGTTGCCGCGTCCCGTGCGGCCCGCTTGCGGGTGACACCGTCAACGTACACTGGCCTGTGCGCTTAAATCAGCGTAGCGACAGTAGTGCAAGCAAGAGGGATTCCCGTTCCGACCCCATGGGGAACCGACGACCCCGACCTGCGTTAGTCCGGTGCTGTGCCGCGAACGCGGCTGGGAGAAACCATGGTGAAACGCCCGTCGAAGAAAAAAGCGCCGGCAAAACGAATGGCACTGGATGCCATCGGCCTGCTGAAGGCCGATCATCGGCAAGTGGAACAGTGGTTCGAGGCGTTTGAAAAATCCACAAGCGCCGCAAAGAAACAGGACCTTGCCTCCCGCATCTGCAAGGCCTTGGAGATTCACACGACCATCGAAGAGGAAATCTTCTATCCGGCCTTTCTGGAGGCGACAGGGGACAAGGACACGCACCACGAAGCCGAGATCGAGCACGCCGGCGCCAAGAATCTGATCGCGCAAATTGAAGAGTCGGCGCCTGCGGATGAGTATTATGACTCCAAGGTCAAAGTGCTATCCGAGATGATCAAACATCACGTCAACGAGGAGGAGCAGCGCGGCGGGATGTTTGCAAAGGCCAGGCAATCCGAGATGGATCTGGCCGACCTGGGCGCACAAATGGCGGCCCGGAAGAAGGAGTTGATGGCAGCGAAAAGTTAGACCTACTCGCGGGCAAGGCTGCGGCGCGGCGGGTGCCGGCAACTGCATGATCGCCTTTCACCTGTGGGAGGGGACTCGGATCTATGGAGTTCGAAGTCTATTGTGAATGTGCGTAGCCGCGACGGCACCCTCTGCCGCCGCGACAATGACTTGATTCAAGCCGCGAACGACATCACCCACCGCATAGACGCCGGAAATGGAGGTCTCGTGGTGTGCGCTGACGATGAGCTGCCCATTTTCGTCGCAAGCAGCGCCTAATGAGGTCGCTAATCCGTTGCCTGGCGAGCAACCCAGCGCGCTGTAAAAGACGTCGAACCGCCGGTCGTCTCCTGAAGGTTGCCGTAATCGCAGATCGTCATCTTCAATGATGAGATCTTCGAGCGTCGTCTCGATGAGTTCGATTCCGCGGGCCGCCAAGCGAAGGCGCCTCCCGGGGTCGCGAGTCAACCCGACGTCCAGGAGTGTGACGCGGCTCGAGTAAGTCTTCAGAAATTCCGCTTCGCGCTCCGCTTGCGACCCGTCCCCAATCACTGCGATCTGCTGACCCGTCGCCTCGTATCCATCACAAATGGGGCAAATCCGAAGCAAGCTGCGCAGCACCGCTTCTGCGGCCCCTGCCAATTTGGGCAAGTGATCCCGAACGCCCGTGGCCAGCACTACATAACGGCCGTGAATTGTCTCTCCTGCCAGATGAACCGCGCAACCGCTGTCGCTGGGCGTGATATGGTCAACCCAACCAGGGCGAATCTGAGCTCCATACCGCTCAGCATGCGCGCGAAGTTGCGACAGCAGTTCCTGTCCCCCGATCCCCTCGGGGAAACCCAGTATATTGTGGCTTTTCGGTATCCAGCGAGCTCGGGAATCGTTTCCATCGATCACCAGAGGAGGCCGATGAAATCGACCCTGATAGATCGCTGCCATCAAACCTGCAGGTCCGGCACCGACGATGATTGCATCGTGCATCAGCCAATTCCCCTACGCCGCGGACATGAATGCAATCAGGTCGGCGGGAAGTTCGAAAGTATTGCGACCGCAGCTGCCACGACCGCCGCCGCAAGCCGCAGCGGCCAACCTTTCAAAGAAGACGTCGACGGGTGAGTGGTCATGACTGCTTTCATTCCGTAGCAGGGGTTGGACCCGGGTCAGCAACGTGAAAGGATCTGCGTGGCCAGGACATGAGCCGCGCCCCGCTCATGCCTGGCCTCGGCATTTTCTGATCTTCCGTGCGCTGGGGAAACTTAACATCGAGCGGGCTCTGTCAGGGGCTAGTGCTTGGGCGAGCGGCGCGTCTCGTTCGCGCTAGGACCCACGGTGTCCGCGGCGTAGGCGCCTCTTTGACCTATGGGCGCTTGGGGACCCTCCGTGGTGTCCTTCTGCGTCTGCCGCTCCATCTCGGCGTTGATTTCAGCACCCAACACGACCAGCAGGCTGGACAGGTAAAACCACATGAGCAAGGCGATCACTCCCCCGAGTGTCCCGTAGGTCTTGCCGTAGTTGGCGAAGGTGCGAACGTAGATTGCGAAAAGGGCACTAGCCCCCAGCCACAGCGAGGCGGCGATCGCCGAGCCCCACGTCACCCAAGCCCAGCGCGCCGGCTCCCGCGCGGGCGCGTAGCGATAGACAAACGCTAGGCCGGTGACCGCGAACAGCCATAAAAGCGCCCACTGCAACGCATCGGCAACCCATTGCACCCACTGCGCGGTACCGATGACTTTCAGTGTGAGGGGAAGCGCAACGCCCAGCAAGAGCATGATCAGAAATCCGATGACGCCCGCCGCCGTCAACATGAGTGAGACGAGCACCTGGACGAAGAAGTTGCGCTTTTCCCGCTCGCCATAGGCAATATTGGTAGCTGTCATGAACGCGCTCATCGCGGAGCGGGCGCTCCACAATGCAATGATGAGCCCGATTGCGGCGCTGACACTCAAGGTGCTCTGTTCATGAGCCGCCAGGGCTTGCAGCTGGTTGCTGAAAATCTCCCAAACCCCCGGTGGCAGCACTCCGGTGAACACGCCCATATGTTTGATCACGTCCGCTGGAGTTGCGAACAGACCGTAGATGGAGAGGGCGGCCGCCAGGGCCGGAAACACCGAAAGGAGTGCATACATTGCCACCCCGCCGGAGACGAGGGTGATGTTGTCGCTACCCAAGCGCTTAACGACCCGCCAAGTGATGTCCCACCAACCGGCTGCGGGAATATCCTGCGGCTGCTCTACGTTGCGACCACGGTCGGAAGTCGAGGCAGCCGATTCACAAGGCCGCTCGGGCTGCGCTGCGCCGCCGAACTCCGGGTGCCGGGAGCCCGGAGGAGTTGCCTTCGGGCCGTTATGCTCGACATCCTGCGATTGCGGGGGACTGGTCGTGATATTCGCTCCGCTAGTGCAAGTGGCCAGCCGTGCGGTGTTGAATCGACAATAAAAGCCACAGCCCTGAAGTGCCATGGGCGGATGTCGACATACCCCGTCGGCGCTCTCTGATAGAACGGCAATCCGGCCTGTGTCGGCCGCTGGGGTAGTGGGTCAGTTTCGAGCCCTGCCCCCCTTACCCGCGGCCTGCAACAAAACTCCTCGGACAACGCTTCAGCTTGGAATTGACAACCTGCGCCAAGCGGAATGCGAGTTGCTACTCCTGCGCTTACTTACGAATAAAGCGCGGGAATCACCGACACATGGAGCCAAAGATCGACGCGCTCGGGGAGCTCGCCGGCGGATGGGGTTCACTGAAAGGGGTCGCTTCGATCCTCGTCCGCGAGCCTGTGGCGCTGGCAGGCACCCCTCCCCTCGCTCATCAGAACAAGCCCGATGGCTTTGCATGTGTCAGCTGCGCGTGGGCGAAGCCTTCTCATCCGCATCCGGCGGAATTCTGCGAAAACGGCGCCCGGATGTTCACCCCAGGTGGGTTCCATCGGCCACTGCCGGTACGGCATCGCCGGTGGAAAACCGAGACCGGCAGGGCCAACTTCATCAAGCCCTCCGCGCTGGATGCTCCCCTATGGCACCACGCAGTAGGAAGCAAGGTGCCGGCATCCAAGTCCATCCCAGTACGCGTTCGCCGCATGGGGGCTTAGCGATATGTTGCAGCAGGACCGGTGGCTCGCTGTTGCGTTGCTACTGAGCCTGGCGTGCGAGAGCTTCGCTGGTCCGGCGCAACCGGTGTCGCAGGGTGCGAGTGTCAATCCGGCGACCCGCTTCAGCTCACTAGCACAAATTGACCGTCACAACGTTGGGCAGTTGAAGCTGGCGTTTACCTTCCGTACCGGACGACTGGGCGCCCAGGGGTCCGCCCCGCTGCTATGGGGGACAAAGCTACTGATACTGAGCGCTTTTCCTCATACACTTTTCGCACTCGATTTAACCCGGCCCAATGGGACGATCAGCTGGCAACTGACTCCCGCTGCCAATCGCGTGGTCGATGGACTTCATTGTTGCGATCGTATCCATCTTGGACCGATTTCCAACGGGAATCGGGTTTATATCGGCACACTCGACGGCCATGTGATCGCGGTCGATCCCCAGCACGGCCAACCGGTGTGGGATGTGGCGGTGGCCGATCCCGCGCTCGGGGAGACTTTGGCCTCCGCCCCCACCTTGGCCCAGGATCGGCTGATTGTAGGCAACGCGGGCGACGATTTTGGCGCGCGCGGCTGGATCGCTGCCCTGGATAGCAACACCGGTCGAACACTGTGGAAGCGGTACAGCACGGGTCCCGATCAAGATGTGGGGACCCGAAGGGAGTTTCAACCCTCGCGCCCCGAGGACAGCGGTATCGACTTGGGCACCCATAGCTGGCCGGGCACGAGCTGGCAACACGGTGGCGGCAGTGTATCCGGTTGGACGCTGTATGACCCTACCCTGCAACTGCTGTTTCACAACACTGGCCCTGCGGCTCCATGGAATCCCGAGCCTCGACCAGGCAACAACCTTTGGACCGCAGGTGTCTTTGCGCGGGACCCGCGGACCGGGGAGGCGCGTTGGTTCACAGGCCTGCATCGGCACGGCCTGTACGGCTGGCGCAACGGTAGTGCCAACCTGATTCTGGAGCACGCATGGGGTGGCTCGGCACGATCGCTCCTCATCCATCCGGACGCGGACGGCCGGCTCTACGTCATGGATCGTAAGACCGGAGAGCTCCTGGCGGCCGATTCATTTTTGTCCGAGCCGCGCGCGCAAAAAACCTCGTCCACCGCGCCGATACCGCGAACCAACCTCCAGGTGCGCAACATCTGCCCGGCCTGGGTAGGCGCTGTCGGCGCGGATGCGGCCCTGGATGAAGCGACAAGCTGGCTCTACATTCCGGTGAGCCGGTTGTGCATGGACCTGGAAGATCGGAGTGCGAATTACATCCAGGGCACGCCTTTTATCGGGGCCAATGTGCGCGTCAATTCAAATAGCGCAGCTCGCGGCGAGCTGGTCGCTTGGAACATCGTGGCCCGTAAAGCGGTCTGGCGCATTCCAGAACGCTTGCCAATAGCGGCTGATACCCTTGTTACCCGCGGCGGCGTTGTGTTTTACGGAACCCTGGACGGCATGTTAAAAGCCGTGGATGCGCACACTGGTGCGCTGCTGTGGCAATTCAAAACCGCCGCGGCCCTCACCGGCCAACCCACAACTTATGAGGGACCCGATGGACGGCAATACATCGCAGTGGTCGCGGGGGCCTCGGGACCTTACGGACTTGCGCAGCAGGCATGGATCGACCGACGCGACGCAACGGCCGCCCGCGGGCTGGCACGTGTGATGGCCAACGTGGACCCGCCACGCGATCCGAGTGGAACGCTGTACGTATTTGGCTTGCCATGACCGGCCGCATCTTCAGCCTGGTGTTTGGCGCGGTGCTTCTGACAGCCTGCCAGCGCGAATCGCGTAGCTTCCGGCTCGATCCGCCGATCGCCGCCTCGCTCGAGGCGGTGGCACCGATGCCGAACGGCATCGGCGGCGCGCCTCCCGACAGTGATGCTGTGTTAGGCCACCCCTATCTAACCAACGCCTATAACCTGAATCAAGGCAAGCAGCTCTACACGTGGTTTAATTGCAAGGGCTGTCACGCGGATGGCGGCGGGGTCACGGGGCCGTCCTTCCTCAATGGCTGGTGGCGCTACGGTCCCCAAGCGGTCTCCATTTTCATCTCGATCCGAGATGGGCGGCCACGTGGCATGCCTGCCTTCGGGAATCATTTGACCACAGAGCAGCTTTGGCAACTGGCCGGTTACGTGCGCACCATCGGTGCCTACTCCGCAATGACCGCCGCCCCCAGCCGTAACGATGAGATGCAATCGCGTCCGGCCGAGAACCGTGCGCCAGCGGCGATTGCAACTCCAAGCGATCAATGGCCCGCCACGCGCTATCGCTGATTGCACTGTTGTGCTGCGGCTGCGCGGGTTGGCAGTCGGCGCTCGACACCCATGCCGTTCAAGGCACACGGTTAGCGCACCTGATCTGGCTATTTGTCGGCGTGTGCGCCGTAGTCTGGGTGACGGTGACGGTCGTTCTGCTGCTCGCTCTGCGAAAGAAGAACGATTGCCCGGATGATGGCCCGCATACCCCGGCCGAGGCGAGCGAGAGGCGAATGGCGCGGATCGTACGCGCGGCCGCCATCGCAACGGCTGGCATCATTACGAGCCTGACAATCGTCAGCTTCTATGCGACACGAGAGCTGACTTCAGCGGCTGTGGCTGCTTTGGACCTGCGCGTACGAGGGTATCAGTGGTGGTGGGAAGTCACCTACCTGGATGCCCGTCCCGACCAGGTATTCATCACAGCAAACGAAATACACGTGCCGGTGGGCCGCAGCATTCATCTGCGGCTCGCTGCGGCCGATGTCATCCATTCATTTTGGGTTCCGAGCCTCACCGGCAAACAGGACCTGATCCCGGGCAGGGAGAATACCTTGACCTTCACGCCTCAAGAGGTAGGTATCTACCGCGGACAGTGCGCGGAATTCTGTGGCCTGCAACACGCGCACATGTCGCTATTGGTCGTAGTGGATTCGGCCGCGGATTTTGAGCACTGGAGGCGTGGACAACTGGCGCCGGCCGCGACCCCGCGCGGACCCGAGCAGGAAACGGGAAAGAGGTTGTTCGAAAACAAAGCCTGCGCATCCTGCCATAACATTCAAGGCAGCACCGCCTCCGGCACGATCGGACCCGACCTCACTCACCTGGCCAGCCGCCACTACATTGCGGCCGGGTCGCTCGCGACCAACCGAGGCTCGATCGCCGCCTGGCTGGCAGACCCGCAAACGATCAAGCCCGGCAACAACATGCCACGTGTAAGGCTGAATGCCGGCGAGCTGAATGCCTTGTCGGCCTATCTGGCGGCACTGCGATGACCGCAAGCGAGCCGCGGGCTGTCAGTGATAGCGACCTCGATCCGCCGGCGCTCGAGAAACAGCTGGCTGCAACCTGGCGCACCCCTGGCGGGCTGTGGGGAGTGCTGAGCACGGTCGATCACAAAATAATTGGACGACGCTACATCATCACGGCGTTTGTCTTTCTGGCCTTGGGTGGGGTGCTCGCATTGTTGATGAGGCTGCAGCTTGCGGGAGCAGAGCGACGCGTATTGAGCGCCGACCGGTACAACCAGGTCTTTACTATGCACGGCTCGAACATGATGTTTCTGTTCGCGGTGCCCGTGATGGAAGCGATGGCGGTGTACCTGGTGCCTTTGATGGTGGGGAGCCGCAATATTGCGTTTCCGCGGCTCAATGCCTTCTCCTACTGGCTTTACCTGGCCGGTGGAATTCTATTGTGGGCCGCTTTCGCCTTGAATATGGCCCCTGATGTTGGCTGGTTTGCTTATGTGCCGCTCTCGGGACCGCAGTTCGGTGCCGGTAAGCGTGCAGATATCTGGGCACAGATGATCACTTTCACGGAAGTATCGGCGCTGGCGGTCGCTATCGAGCTGGTCGTGACAATTTTCAAGCAACGCGCACCGGGCATGACACTCGCGCGGGTGCCCCTGTTCGTCTGGTCGATGCTGGTCACGGCGTTTCTGGTCATTCTGGCGATGCCCACCATTATGATCGCCAGCACCTCCTTGATTCTCGACCGGCTGGTCGGCACTCACTTCTTCAATCCGGCAGAAGGCGGGGATGCACTGTTATGGCAGCACCTGTTCTGGTTTTTCGGACACCCGGAGGTCTACATCATCTTTCTGCCGGCGGTCGGCATGGTGTCCACCATCGTGGCCACCTTCGCGCGCCGGCCGGTGTTCGGTTACCTCGCGATGGTCCTGGCCCTCATTGCCACGGGCGTACTGGCCTTCGGCCTGTGGGTCCATCACATGTTCGTCGTGGGCCTGCCGCGCCTCGGTGAGAGCTTTTTCACCATTTCGAGCATGTCGATTGCGCTCCCGGCCGGCATCCAGATCTTTTGCTGGCTGGCGACCCTCTGGGACGGCCGGCTGATGTTCCGAACACCCCTTCTGTTCGTCATCGCCTTCATGGTCACCTTCGTCATGGGCGGGCTGACCGGAGTCATGGTCGCCTCAGTACCCCTTGACACACAGGTACACGACACTTACTTCGTGGTCGCGCACTTTCACTACGTGCTGATTGGCGGGGCCGTATTCCCCCTCATCGGCGCGATCTACTACTGGTTTCCCAAGATGACCGGCCGCTTGATGAGCGAGCGGATCGGCCGCTGGGTGGTGGGCCTGTTGTTCGTGGGCTTCAACCTCACCTTCTTCCCGATGCACATCCTCGGACTGCAAGGGATGCCGCGCCGGATTTACACCTACCCGGCCGAGATGCATTGGGGCACGATCAACTTGTTCGTCAGTGTAAGTGCGACAATTCTGACATCGGGATTCTTGCTGTTCTTCATCGATGTCGTGCGCAGTCTGCGACACGGGCCGCCAGCGGGAGCTAATCCTTGGGGCGCATCCACATTGGAGTGGGCGACGAGCTCGCCTCCGCCCTCTTACAACTTCGCACGTCTGCCGGTGGTCGGCAGCGCCCAGCCCCTGTGGGATCGGCCTGACGTGCTGCCGGTCGTCTGTGGTCTTCGTGCCGACCGGCGCGAGTTACTCATCACCTCTTTGCGCTCTGCCGAACCCCAGGCACGCGAGTCCTCGCCGCGGAACTCCATCTGGCCATTGCTCGCGGCGATTGCCTCGACCGTGATGCTGATCAGCTCCATCTTCACGCCCTGGGCGATGGTCTGGGGCGCAGTGCCCGTGTTAATCACCTTGATCGGGTGGTTTTGGCCGAAGGGCACTCCGGAGGACGAGGGGTGAAGGAGCAAGTGCAACTCGACGTCTCCGGCCTGCCCCTGCATGGACGCAACGAGGCCAGCCCCACGTGTTGGGGGACGGCGGCTTTCATGCTGATCGAAGGCTCAGCCTTCGCGGTCAGCATCGCCATCTATCTTTATCTGTTGAGTATCGCACCGAGCTGGCCGCTGGCGGCCGCGCCGCCGGACCTGGGTCCGGGCACGGTCGTGACAGTGATCCTGGTTTTGAGCCTGGTGCCCAACTGGCTGGTCGGCCGGTGGGCCAAACAGGACGCACTTCGCAAGGTGCAGCTCGGAACGATCGTGATGTGTCTTTTCGGAGTCGCTCCTCTTGTCGTACGAGTTTATGAGTTCGCGGCGCTCAATGTCTGGTGGGACAGCAACGCATACGGATCGATAGTTTGGCTGCTGCTCGGGCTGCACTCCACCCACCTCATCACCGATCTGGCCGATACCGTGGTTCTCGCCGCCCTACTGTTCACACGCCACGCGGGCCGTCGTCGGCTGGGCGACGTGGAAGACAACGTGCTGTACTGGAACTTCGTGGTGCTCACCTGGCTTCCGATCTATGTCTGTATCTATTGGATACCCCGGCTGTGAGTCCGTGCGACGCTCATGTGAGTGAGATTGCGGGTTACCTCTTCGATCCGTGGATTGTTGCACCTCTCATCCTCTCCTTGACTCTCTATGGGATTGGCTGGATACGCCTGGGGTTTAGCTCGAGGCGCAGGGCGGCCTGCTACCTCTCGGGCTGGCTGATGACAGCTTTCGCGCTCGTCACGCCATTTCACGAGCTTGCGGAGCGCTCGTTCGCGTTCCACATGATCGAGCACGAAATCATCATGGCGATCAGTGCACCTCTGTTTGTCGCCGCACGCCCCTACGGTGTACTGCTGTGGGCATTGCCTGGAAGCGTCCGCATCGGGTTTGCGCGGATGCTCCATCAGCAGATGCCGCGGGCCGTTTGGAAATTCCTATGCAGGCCGCTCAATGCCACCCTGCTTCAGGGAGCCGTGATCTGGCTATGGCACCTGCCCCCTCTATTTGATGCGACGGTGACTTCCATGCCGATTCATCGCTGGCAGCACGTCAGCTTTCTGGTGAGTGCGCTGCTGTTCTGGTACGCACTCTCCCCCGTGTATCGCGCCGGGCAAGCCCTGGCGTGTGTGTTCTTCACAATGCTCCACACTGGTATTCTGGGCGCTCTGCTTGCATTGGCCCCGCAAGTTCTCTACCCGATGCAAACTCTGCACGCCAGCGACTGGGGTCTGACTCCTCTGGAAGACCAACAGCTGGCCGGCATGCTCATGTGGGTTCCCGCTGGAACTGTTTACGCAGGCGCAGCCCTCCTCTACGCCGCTCGTTGGATCCGCGGTCCGCGCCGCCCGCTGTCTCGACCCATCAGTCCAGCCGGAGGCGACGATGCTGCGCTATAGACCTTCGATTCCACGGAGTTCCGCGTGGCTCTGGTTTACAGCAGCGCTGGTGTTATTAGCGGCTGCAGCGGCTATCGTCGTACCTGAAGTGACGGATGCGCGGGATCGGGAAAGGATGGCGCGGGTGCTGACCGGTGGCGATCCTCAGAACGCACCTGCATTGCTGCAGCGCTATGGATGCAGTGGCTGTCATACGATTTCCAGCCTGCCGGGAGCTGACGGCAAGGTTGGCCCCCCATTGGATCATTTGCGCGAACGAGTGTTTATCGCGGGCGTACTCAACAACACGTCTGACAATTTGATTCGGTTCATTGTGTCGCCGCAATCCACCGTACCGGGCGCCATGCCGAATAGCGACATTACCGAGAGCGAGGCGCGGGACGTTGCCGCCTACTTGTACGCCCGCTAAGGGCGCGCGGATCAGGGACTGGAAGTCTCTCGGGGTGCGAGACTCATGAGATAAGCGGCCATGGCCTGCTGATCACCTTGGGACAGCATCGAGGTGTCCGTGAGCACATCAGCCATGGTCGAGCCGACGATGCGCAGGTCGGGAGTCGTTCCGGTGGCGAAGAAATGGATCCACTGAGCCGCGCTCCAGCGGCCGATACCAGCGGCCGTGATGTTGGGAACGAACCCCACTCCTTCCGGGTCACGGCCGCCCCCGTAGCGGCTGCTGGACCGTATCGCTCCAAACACATTACGGGCGGAATGACATTCCGCGCAATGCGATTGCGCCTCCACCAGGTAGCGGCCGCGGCGCCACAGCTCACTGTGCCCGGTATCGGGAGTCAGAGGCCCGGGCTTGAAGTACAACCACTTCCACAATCCCACCAGACGGCGGATGTTGAACGGAAAGGCCAGCTCGTGTGGCGGTGGACGAGAGGCCACCGCGGGAAGGGTCCGGAGATAGGCCATCAGATCTGACACGTCACCCGGGGTCATGTGGGTGTAGCTGGTATAAGGAAGGACCGGATAGTAGTGCGTGCCGGCGGGGGAAACGCCTCTCAACAACGCATTAGCCAGGTCTCGAGCGCGCCACCGGCCGATGCCCGCCTCGGGATCGGGCGAAATGTTGGGTACGCGGAAAGTGCCGAAATTGGAGGCGAGTGCCAGGCCACCACCCAGCCGCAAGCGGTCGGACTGCCCCGCAGAGGCGTGACAGGAAGCACAATGGCTGAATACGAACACCTGCCGGCCGCGCTGCACCGAACCGGTCTCTGCGATCAATTGGGAATCGGGCAGCGGATGGGCAGCGTAAAGGATCCAAACGCCGCCCAGCCCCGGCAGGCAAATGAGCGCGGCCGCAAACACTAAAAGCTGCAAATGACGCTTACCCCTCATGGGTTACTCTCGTTTAGAAC
>Ga0134126_10003490_pt1 | contig 19705 bp, 18 predicted proteins | sample KB31752_FD_96881 | JGI IMG/M metagenome (GOLD analysis project Ga0134126, IMG submission 96881) | Terrestrial soil microbial communities with excess Nitrogen fertilizer from Kellogg Biological Station, Michigan, USA - KB3-175-2 | ecosystem: Environmental > Terrestrial > Soil > Unclassified ...
ATTTTCCGACCGGCGGCATCATTCTGGGCAAGGCCGGCATCCGCAGCGCCTATCACACCGGCCGCGGCTCGATCGTGATGCGCGGCAAGGTCGCGTTCGAGACTATCCGCAAGGAACGCGAAGCCATCGTCGTCACCGAGATTCCCTATCAGGTGAACAAGGCGTCGATGGTCGAGCGCATCGCCGAACTGGTCCGCGACAAGAAGATCGACGGCATCGCGGATCTGCGCGACGAGTCGGATCGCGACGGTTATCGCGTGGTGATCGAACTCAAGCGCGACGCCGAGCGCGACGTGGTGCTCAATCAGCTTTATCGGTTCACGCCGCTGCAATCGTCCTTCGGCGCCAACATGGTGGCGCTCGACGGCGGCCGCCCGCTGTTGATGACGCTGAAGGACATGCTGGTGGCCTTCATCGCGTTCCGCGAAGAGGTGGTGTCGCGGCGCACCAAGCATTTGCTCGGCAAGGCGCGCGACCGCGCCCATGTGCTGGTCGGTCTTGCCATCGCGGTCGCCAATATCGACGAAGTCATCAAATTGATCCGCGCCTCGAAAGACGCCAACGAGGCGCGCGAGGCCTTGATGGCGCGTGAATGGCCGGCGACCACGGCGGCGACGCTGATCGAACTGATCGACGACCCGCGCCACAAAGTGAGCGCCAAAGGCACCGCGCGGCTGTCGATCGAACAGGCCAAAGCCATTCTCGACCTGCGCCTGCAACGGCTGACCGCGCTGGGCCGCGACGAGATCAAGGCCGAGCTCGACAAGCTCGCCACCGAGATCGCGGATTATCTGGAAATCCTGCGCTCGCGCGCGCGCATCCAGACCATCATCAAGGACGAGCTGGCCAAGCTGAAAGACGAATTTGCCACGCCGCGCCGCACCGTGATCGCCGAGGAAGAAGGCGAGATGGAGGACGAGGACCTGATCCAGCGCGAGGATATGGTCGTGACCGTCTCGCATCTCGGCTACATCAAGCGCGTGCCGCTATCGACCTATCGCGCCCAGAAACGCGGCGGCAAGGGTCGCGGCGGCATGCAGGTGCGCGAAGAGGACTTCGTCTCGACTCTGTTCGTGGCTTCGACGCATACGCCGGTGTTGTTCTTCTCCTCGGCCGGGCAGGTCTACAAAGAAAAGGTCTGGCGGCTGCCGCTGGCGGCGCCGCAGGCGCGCGGCAAGGCGCTGATCAATATCCTGCCGCTCGATCCCGGCGAGACTATCACCTCGATCATGCCGCTGCCCGAGGATGAGAAGACCTGGGGCCAGCTCGACGTGATGTTCGCCACCACCAAGGGCACGGTCCGGCGCAACAAGCTGTCCGATTTCGTCGAGGTGCGCCGCTCCGGCATCATCGCCATGAAACTCGCCGACGGCGAGGCGATCGTCGACGTCGCGATCTGCACCGAGAAGGACGACGTGCTGCTCACCAGCGCCGGCGGCCACTGTATCCGTTTCCCGGTGCCGGATGTGCGGGTGTTCACCGGCCGCACGTCGATGGGCGTGCGCGGCATCGCGCTGGCCAAAGACGACAAGCTGATCTCGCTCTCCATTTTGCATCATGCCGGCGCCACCGCGGACGAACGCGCGGCCTATCTCAAGCGCGCCAGCGCGGTACGTCGCGGCACCGACGAGGACATCGCGGCGGTGGAGGACGACGAGGCCGATACCGAGGAAACGGCCGGCGCGATCGAGCTTGGCGAAAAGCGCTATGTCGAGATGTCGGCGACCGAACAATTCGTGCTGACCATCTCCGAGCGCGGCTACGGCAAGCGTTCGTCGTCGTACGAATACCGGATCACCAGCCGCGGCGGCAAAGGCATCGTTGCGATGGCGGTGATGGAAGGCAAGAAGGGCGCAAAGAAAATCCGCGAGAAGACCGGCCGGCTGGTCGCCTCGTTCCCGGTCGAGGAAAGCGATCAGATCATGATGGTGACCGACCAGGGCAAGCTGATCCGCACGCCGGTCGCCGGCATCCGCCTCGCGGGGCGCTCGACGCAAGGCGTGATCGTGCTCAACACGGCCGATGATGAACACGTGGTCTCGGTCGAGCGGCTGAGCGAGGAAGAGGGCGAGTAGGTCAGCGCGCGCCGGCAACGCCCCGGGGAGGAAAGCCGATGAACTGGCACCTTTTCTCCGCCTTTCTCGTCATCGCGCTCATCCTGTTCCTGACGCCGGGTCCGATTGTCACGCTGGTGGTCACGACCGGCGCACGCAGCGGCAGCCGCGCGGCCTTGTTGACCGTCGCCGGCGCGACCATGGGCAATGCAGTGCTGTTGGCATGCATCGCCTTCGGCCTGAGCTGGATTTTGCAAACCTCGTCCGAGATTTTCGGTTACGTGCGCTGGGTCGGCGCGGCCTATCTCATTTGGCTCGGTATTCAGGCCTGGCGGCACGCCGGCGCGACAATCGAGCCGGCGCCACCGCGCGGCCATGTGCATGCTTGGCGTGGCTTTATCGTCGCCATCACCAACCCGAAGAGCATTGCCTTCTTCACGGCATTTCTGCCGCAGTTTATCGATCCGGCGCTGCCGGTCGGACGTCAACTGCTCGTGATGTGCGCCGTTTCAGTTGCCATGGGCGGCATCCTGGACTCCGGCTGGGGCGTGGCGGCCGCGTGGGGCCGCGCCTGGTTCATGAAACCGCGGCACAACAAATTGCTGGGCCGCATTTCCGGCGCCGTGCTGATCGGCGGCGGGGTCTGGCTGTCGCTGGCGCGGCGGCCGGTTTAGCGCAGCTGCGCTCCGCTCATTCCCGCTTTCGCGGGGACGAACGGAGTTCAACCTAACGCGCGCCGTTGGCCTCGAGAATTTTCACCATTTCGGTATAATTGCGCCCGCGCGCCAGCGCCAACGGGGTGGTGCCGTTGCGGTCGGCGAGATTGACGTTGGCGCCGGCTTTCACCAGGGCCTCGAGACAGGCGACGTGGCGTTTGCCGCCATCGCCGAGCACAATCGATTCGATCACTGCGGTCCAACCCAGATTGTTGACATGGTCGAGCGGCGCCTTGGCGGCGATCAGCATGCGCACCGCCTGGTCATGGCCGAGATGGGCCGCGGCGATCAGCGCGGTGCCGTGATAAGGGCTGGTGATGTTCGCGGCCGAGCCGCCGCCGTCGAGCGCGAGCTTGAGCATCGCCACGTCGTCGGCGACTGCGGCGATGGTGACGATGTCGTATTTCTGCGCTTCGAGCGCGTTCGGATCGGCGCCAAACCCGAGCAGGGCGCGCGCGGCGTCCGGCCGGTGCAGGTAGACCGCGACATGCAATGGCGTGCGCTGATAGCCGTCGCGCGCATCGATCGCCGCGCCGGTTTTGACCAGCCGCTCGATGTCGGCCGTGTCGCCCTTGGCGGCGGCGGCGTGCAGGCCGCGGTAGGCGGCGATCTCCGTGGCTCCCGGCGCGACTTGCGCCGATGCCGGAACCGTCAGCGCCAGGAAGACGACGGCCAGCCATGCGCGCATGATAGGTCACTCCACTTTCAAGGTGAGGACTTGCACGATCGGCGCCCGTTTTTGTTCGCCGGCCATGGGATCGGCGAACGCCTCGCGGCTCCGCAAAATCGGCACTCCATTTGACCCCGATCAGATCAGCAATGCCAGCGCGATCCCGACACCTAACACATAAATGCTGCCAACGAGCCCGCACTGAGGAAATTCAGAGTAGCCCATCAACCAGGGAGGGGCCTGGTGAACGCTGTACAGTTTCATCACCTCGATGACCAAGATCATCGTGGCGTGCACCACGATCGGCAGCCACAGGCTTCGCCCACCGATGACGTATGCAAGTCCGAAGATGCAACCGACTATGAAAAATCCGTAAGCCGGTTGCCAGACCGGCTTGCCTGGATAGGGCCGCTTGATGAAATGGACCGATGCGAATATCGCCGAACTCAAAGCAACCGCCAACACTGTCGATGGGCCCGACCGCGGAAACGACCGAAGCAGCTGTTCGAGCAGAACCCCGCGAAAAACGGCCTCCTCCAGTGTTGCCAGCGGCAGACACCCCAGAAAACGTCGCAGGAGCTTGCCGCGACGAGTTGACTGATCGTGCTGCAGCTCGATGCGCACCCATCCGGCTTTGATCAGCAGTACATAGACGAGCAGGGCCGGAAAAAATGTGATCGAGAAAGCGATCGCTACGTCACGCCATGGCACCGGTACAGGAAACATCTGATGCAGCGCGTCAAGCGGACGAATGCCCAGCGCTAGCGGTGTGCCGACCAGAATAACGAGCCACGACGTGTGAATCATCACACGCCCCGTCCACCGCACCACTGGCTTGCGCGTTGTGAAACGCAGCGGCCAAGCCAAAGGCTCTCCTACGAGGGTGAGCGCCACGCTCTGAACCGACCAGAGCAGGCACAGAGCGATCGCGGCAACGCCGAGCATGATCAAGATGTTCATTCAGCACCGCGCATTGAGCTTCGCGCGCAAGAAGCGTGACCAGCGTTTATCGAGCCAGAACAGCCAGTTTTCCGGATTGGCTTGCAGCTTTTCTTCAAACCAGCGACACCAATCCTGGACACCGGCTCGAACGGCGGCATTGCGATCGAGGGCACCGAAAGTGAGCGGGGCGCGGTCAAACATGACCACCACGCTCGAATCGGCTTGCCAGCGGAGAAAGAGCCGTATCATCGGCGCCCTTGCCGCTATCGCAATGACGAATGCACCACCGTGAAGTGTCGCGGGACGCCCGAAGATGCATGTCTTGATGCCTTGTCCGGAATCGGTCAAAAGATCAGGCGTGATGGCGAGCAGTTTGCCTTGTTTGAGGACGTCCAAGTACACCACGGCGTCTTTGAACGAAGCTCGGTTCGGCCGCATCACAATTTCCGCGCCGAGCGCGTTATACCATTTCAGCTTTCGAGCCGTCCGTTCCGCTGTCGGTGCCGCCCGCACCAGCATCGTCATCGGATGCCTGCGATGGATAATTGCCGCTACGAGCTCGTGGCCCGACCAGTGAGGCGCAGTAAGGACAACACCGCGTCCTTCGGCGACGGCCTCGTCGAGAAGCCGAACCGATTCATCGAACTTGACCTGTTGCGAGACCGGCGTCGCAGCGATCCCATGATGGAAGGTCGTCAGCGCGCTGGATAGAAACCAGCCGAGATGGCGAAAATACAGCGTTTCAGTTTGAGCCGTCACGTCGTGACCTAAAGCCAATCGCATGTTCTCGCGAAGCTTCCGGCGAAGCATCGGAATGCAGCCAGCGAGCGCAACCAATGAACGTACGATTGACCGTTGAGCACCGATTGGAAGTACTTGGGTCGTCGCGATCGCCTGCCGAATGGCCAGTTGCGTCGCTGCGCGACGCAGTCTTTTCAGAGACGCGGCCATAGGTGATCTCGGATTATTGGCGGGTAACGTGTTCCATAGTCTAACGTGGAGCAATCGCCAATCCAACGCTGAGTCAAGTTCGGTCGGGACCGGGTCTTCGAGCTAATTCTTGACACTTCCACTCAATTGTATCGGGCACTCCGTAACGTATCGAGCCGCACGATCCGTGGCCAAGGTGCCCGCTCTCGGTTCGGAAATCAAAGGTCTTTAAATATGTTCATGCTGCTTTCTGGCACGAAATGGACATACGCGAACCCGCGGCGCGCGTCCGCTTTAGGAAAAGCGGAAATTGCCTGGCCAGTCTCAATTTAGTAGCCGGTGTCTTAATTGAGCCGGTTGGTGGCGACCAAACGGATGCGTGGATTGCCGAATTCCGTGCCGACGCAATGGAGGTAGGGCCAGGGCTGATCGACGCAGGCGTTCAAGGCGGCCTCGGCGGGCTTGGCTAGCGGGCCGGCATCGACCGGGGCGCTTGCTGCCGTAAGCAAGGTTATGGTGCCCGCAATCGCGGCAGCCGACATAATGGCGCTAATGAGTTTCAGCATCGTTGCACCCTGTTTTTGGCGTCTTGTTGGTTTGTCGCGGACGCCTGGCGACAGGTTCAAAGAGCCAACGGGCGAGGGGGCCGAAAGGTCCGCGAGCCGCCGGTAATAGTCTTGCGACCGGCAAACGGCCGGGCTAGACCCCAGTTTATGGCGCGAACCGCCCTTTACGCCGGATCCTTCGACCCCGTCACCAACGGCCATCTCGACGTGGTCCGTCATGCTGTGCGGCTGGCCGACAAACTAGTGCTGGCGGTAGGCGTCAATCCCGGCAAAGCGCCGTTGTTTTCGGCCGACGACCGGCTGGCCATGTTGCAAGAAATCTGCGGCCCGCTGGCGAAAGAGGCCAAATGTGAACTGGAATGCGTGACCTTCTCCGGCCTGGTGGTGGAGGCCGCGCGCAAGGCGGGCGCGACGCTGCTGGTGCGAGGTCTGCGCGACACCACCGACTTCAACTACGAAATGCAGATGGCTGGCATGAACGAGGCGATGGCGCCGGGCATCCAGAGCGTGTTTCTGCCGGCCTCGCCGGCGGCGCGCCCGATCACCGCCACATTGGTGCGCCAGATCGCCGGCATGGGCGGCGACGTCTCCGCCTTCGTGCCGGCCGCCGTGGCGGCGCGGCTGCAGAAGAAATTCTCGCGATAGCGCATGATCCCGAAAAGTGGGAACCGGTTTTCAGACAAAATCATGCGCTATCAAATAAATCAGGAGAACGCATGATCCGTATTGTCGCCATCGTCATCGCTTTGGTGTGCGCGGCGCCCGCCATCGCGCAGGTCAAGCTGCCCGCCGGACTCGATCCGCAGAACACGCTGCTGATCGACACCAAATACGGCCGCATCATCATCAAGCTGCGCAACGATATTGCGCCAATGCACGCGGCGCGCATCAAGCAGCTGGCGCGCGACGGCTTCTATAACAACGTGCCGTTCCACCGCGTGATCGCCGGCTTCATGGCGCAGACCGGCGACGGCCAATATGGCAACGGCACCGGCGGCTCGAAATATCCGCCGCTCAAGGCCGAGTTTTCCAACGTGCCTTATGTGCGCGGCGTGGTCGGCATGGCGCGCACTTCCGATCCGAATTCGGCCAATTCGCAATTTTTCATCATGTTCGCGCCGAACCCCGGCCTGAACGGTCAGTATACCGTGATCGGGCAGGTGGCCTCCGGCATGGACGTGGTCGACAAGATCCATAAAGGCGAGCCGCCGGCCGATCCCGACAAGATGCTTAAGGTGCAAGTCGCCGCCGACGCGAAGCAATAGCAACCAGAGGAATGCAAACGATGGCAAAGCCGGAAGACACACTCACGTTGGAGACCACCAAGGGCACAGTGGTGATCGCCATGCGGCCCGACCTCGCACCCAGCCATGTCGCGCGCATCAAGGAACTGGTGAAGGAAGGCTTTTACGACGGCATCGTGTTCCACCGGGTGATTGACGGTTTCATGGCGCAGACCGGCTGCCCGCAGGGCACCGGCACCGGCGGTTCCGGTAAGAAACTCAAGGCCGAATTCAACAAGGAGCCGCATGTGCGCGGCACGGTGTCGATGGCGCGCGCGGCTAATCCCGATTCCGGCGACAGCCAGTTCTTCATCTGCTTCGACGACGCCCGCTTTCTCGATAATCAGTATACCGCCTGGGGCAACGTGATCGAAGGCATGGACAACGTCGACAAGATCAAGCGCGGCGAGCCGGTGAGCAACCCGGACAAGATCGTCAAGGCGACCATGGGGGCTTGATCTCTCCCCTGAGCGGGGGGCGACCGCGAAAACGCAGTCGGGGCGGGGTTTAGGTGATGTGCACCCCCGCCCGGCGCTTTACGCCGACCTCCCCCTTGCAGGGGAGGTATAAGAAAAACATGCGCACCAATCTCTTCGACTTCGATCTTCCGACCGACCGCATTGCGCTGCGGCCGGCGAACCCGCGCGACAGCGCGCGGTTGCTGGTGGTGCGGCCGGGGCAATCTCCGGAGCTTGAAGATCGGCAAATTTCTGATTTGGCGGACCTGCTGCGGCCGGGCGATTGCCTGGTGGTTAACGACAGCAAGGTGATTGCTGCCAGGCTCAAGGGCCGGCGGATCGGCCGCGGCGCAACCGAGCCTGCCGTTGAGGCCACCCTGCACAAGCGCATCGACGGTTCGCATTGGAAGGCTCTTGTGAAACCGGCCAAGAAGCTCAATGTCGGCGACAACTTGCGTTTTGGCACCGAAGGCCGGGTCTGTTTTCTCGGAGAACTCGATGCTCAAGTTTCGCAAAAAGATGAAGGAGGGGAGATAACCCTTTCATTTTCCTTTCACGGCCCGGTTTTGGATCAAGCCATAGCCGAGCGCGGCGAAATGCCGCTACCGCCCTATATCGCCTCGCGCAGGCCCCCGGACGACCAGGACCGGGCCGACTACCAGACTTTGTTCGCCGATCCGGAGGGCTCGGTGGCTGCCCCCACCGCCGGCCTGCATTTCACGGAAACCATGCTGACGCGGCTCAAAGAGCGCGGCGTCGGCTTGCATAAGGTCACGCTGCACGTCGGCGCCGGCACCTTCCTGCCGGTGAAGGCCGACGACATCGAAAACCACAAAATGCATGCCGAATTCGGTTCCGTTTCTCGTGAAACATCCGACGCGCTTAATGCCGTCCGCGCCCAGGGCGGGCGCATTGTGGCGGTCGGCTCGACCGCGCTGCGGCTGTTGGAAACCGCGGCCGGCGAAGACGGGAAACTGCGCGCTTTTGCCGGTGAAACCGCGATTTTCATTACGCCGGGCTATCGGTTTCGCGCCGCCGATTTGATGTTGACCAATTTCCACCTGCCGCGCTCCACGCTGTTCATGCTGGTGGCGGCCTTCAGCGGTCTGGACGTGATGAAACGGGCCTACGCGCACGCGATTGCGGCCGGTTATCGCTTCTATTCCTATGGCGATGCGTGCCTGCTGTATCCTGCCGGCCGATGACCGGTCGTTATTCCTTCACGCTGCTAGGGACCGCCGGCGCCGCGCGCCGCGGCGAGATCGTCACGCCGCATGGCCGCGTGCAGACGCCGGCCTTCATGCCGGTCGGCACGCAGGCGACGGTCAAGGGTCTGATGCCCGAAGCGGTAGCTGCGACCGGCGCCGAGATCGTGCTCGGCAATACCTATCATCTGATGCTGCGGCCCGGCGCCGAGCGCATCGCCGCGCTCGGCGGCTTGCACGCATTCATGAACTGGTCGCTGCCGATTTTGACCGATTCCGGCGGTTTCCAGGTGATGTCGCTGTCGGGCTTACGTAAACTGTCCGAACAGGGCGTGACGTTCCGCTCGCATCTCGACGGTGCGGTGGTGGAACTCAGCCCCGAGCGCGCCATCGAGATCCAGTCACTGCTTGGCGCCGATATTTCCATGCAACTCGACGAGTGTCTGAAACTGCCGGCGACGCGCGAGGAGATCGCGCGCGCGATGCAATTGTCGCTGCGCTGGGCCGAACGCTCGAAACGTGCGTTTGAAAGCGTGCCCGCAGGGCGGGCTTTGTTCGGTATCGTGCAGGGCGGCGACGATGCGGCGTTGCGCAGTGCGAGTGCGCGGGCGTTGGTCGATGTTGGTTTCGACGGCTACGCCATCGGCGGTCTCGCGGTCGGCGAGCCGCAGGATGTCATGCTCAAGATCGTGGCGGAGACCACGCCGGCACTGCCGGCCGAAAGCCCGCGTTACCTCATGGGCGTCGGCACACCGGACGATCTCATGGAAGCAGTCGCGCGCGGTATCGACATGTTCGATTGTGTGCTGCCGACCCGCAACGGCCGCCACGGCATGGCCTTCACGCGGTTCGGCGCGATCAATCTGGCGAATGCCCGCCATGCCAATGACGGTCGCCCGCTCGATGCGGAGAGCCCGCATCTGGCGGCGCGGACCTATTCGCGTGCCTATCTGCATCACCTGACCAAGGCCAATGAGATGCTCGGCGCGGTGCTGCTGTCGACCATCAATCTCGCTTATTATCAGGAACTCATGAGGGGCATGCGCGCGGCGATCGAGGCTCGACGGTTCGCGGATTTCCATGCCACGATCAAGCAAACCTGGGCGCGCGGCGATCTGCCGGCGCTATCGTGACGCGAGACAATGACGCCATCTATCGAAACGATCCTCGCCTGCCAGCTTGCCGATCCGGCCAGCCATTGGGGGCTCGGGAGTTTCGGCGCCATCGCGGAATTCACACGCGATCACGACGAGCCGGTGGCGGTCGATCTGACCGGCCCCGCGCTGTCGGCCGTGACGCCGCGCGGCGGCATCCACATTGTTCCTTGCGATGGCCTGCGCGTCATTGCGTTCGAAACCGCCGCCGGATCGAGCTGGAACCAGAATGTCGCGCTTTGTCTGCGTATCGGCGCGGCGGCCATGCACCGACGCGCGGTGTTGACCGAACTCGGACCCGACCGGGAGGCGCTGCGCGACGAGGATAAATCGTCGGTTTTGTTCGATCTCGGTCTCGCCATTCCTCACGTCGATGCTCTGATAAGGGTGCGCGACCCGGCGGCGGCCGAGCAATTACGCGCGCAAACCGGCAAGAACGCATTCGCGCCCGACAGCCGTGCGATGACGATCGTGCTTGACGTTCAACCGCACCGCGTTTTCGTCAGCCGCTGCGGCCGCATCGAAGTCTACCAGCCGATCCCGCCGCCGGACGGCCGCAGTCCGGAAGGTCCGCACACCCATGTGCTGCCGAAATTGTTGGGCGCGGGCCGCACCCACGCGGCGACCGAACCGATCCCCGAAGGCTGGGTGCCGTGCCTTTCGGTTTATCCGGCGCATCCTGCGAAAGATGGGCTCGGCCGCGCCACGCCGTTCCAGCCGGCACGGCACGACGCGTTCCAGCAATTGCTGCGCGCCTATGGCGATCCCGCGATCATCCGGCTCAAGGCGCAGGTCGCGGCGGCGCTCGCCGGCGGCGAAGCGCCGCGCGCGGCCGACAACGGCGACCGGTTCGCGCGCGCCTGCATCCGGATCACTTTGCGGCAGGCGCACGCGTCGGGCTTGAATTCGCCCGCGCTTGGGTTATGGCGCGATCAATATGAGCGGCCAGGCGGCGATGACCGCAGCGACATCTCCGGCTGCCATTGACGGGAAAATCATGTCCGCACTCGACCTGATATCGCACCGCAAGCCACGTTTCAATTTACTGCCAGGCGCGACTGACGCGCATTGCCACGTGTTCGGGCCGGGCGAAAAGTTTCCTTACGCGCCCAATCGCCGCTACACGCCGGCGGACGCACCGAAGGAAATGCTGGCGGCGCTGCACGCGCATCTGGGCATCGATCGCGCGGTGATCGTGCAGGCGAGCTGCCACGGCACCGACAACAGCGCGATGCTCGATTGCATCGCGTCCGATCCGAAGCGTTATCGCGGCGTCGCCATCGTCGACGACAGTTTCACCGACGCCGATTACGACCGGCTGCAAGCCGGCGGGGTGCGCGGCGTGCGCTTCAATTTCGTCAAGCATCTGGGCGGCGCGCCCGACATCGGCGTGTTCAATCGCGTCCTCGACCGCATCAAGGGCCGCGGCTGGCACGTGGTGCTCCATCTCGACGCACCCGATATCGTGCCGCTGTCGGGAATGATCCGGAAGCTGCCGCTGCCGTTCGTGATCGACCATATGGGTCGCGTGCCATCGGCGGCGGGTGTCGATCAACCCGCCTTACGGGCGCTGATCGAGCTTTCCGGCCATGAAAACTGCTGGATCAAAGTCTGCGGCGCCGAGCGCATTTCGATGCCGCCTTATATGGCCGCCGTGCCGATCGCACGCGCTTTAGTGCAGGCGGCGCCGGCGCGCGTGCTGTGGGGCACGGATTTTCCCCACCCCAACCCCACCCACGAGGCCGACGAGGCCGATCTGGTCGACCTGGTGCCGCAATACGCGCCGGAAGCGCTGGCGCAAAAACGCCTACTGGTGGACAATCCGGCCCGGCTTTATGGTTTTGATCGATAAGAAGAGAAGAAAAGTACGCAACTTGGGAGGATCACGATGAGGAAAACATTTATCGCGCTGGCGGCGGTTTTGATCGCGGCGCTGGTGCCACTTCATCAAGCGCAGGCGAAGTGGCCGGAAAAGCCGATCCGGCTGGTGCTGCCGTTTGGCCCCGGCGGTGTAGCCGACGTGACCGCGCGCATCCTGGCCGCCAAGCTCAGCGACAAATTGGGCCAGCAGGTGGTGGTCGAGAACATGCCCGGCCCCGGCGGCATCAACGCCGCGCGCGCGGTGATCCAGGCGCCGCCGGACGGCTACACCATGGCTTATGTCACCAACGGCACGTCCATCAGCGTTGCGGCATTCAATAAATTGCCGTTCGATCCGGTGAAGGATCTCGAAATGGTGTCGATGGTCGGCACTTTCGATCTGGTGTTCGCGGTCGATGCCGCGTCGCCGTACAAGACATTGAGCGATTTCATCAAGGCGGCGAAGGCTTCGCCCGGCAAGCTCAATATCGGCACCACGCTGCTGGGCGGTACGCAGAATCTCGGCGCCGAATTGTTCAAGTCGATGACCGGGCTCAATGTGCAGATCGTGGTCTACAAGAATTCTCCCGACATCGTGGTGGCGCTGCTGCGCAAAGATATCCAAATGATGATCGATTTTCCGCCGGCGGTTCAGGGCCAGGTCAATGACGGCAAGCTTCGCCTGCTGGCGAGTTCTTCCCCCAAGCGCTCGGCCTTGTTGCCGAAAATTCCGACCGCCGACGAGTCGGGCGTCAAAGGCTACGAGGTGATCTCGTGGAACGGCATCGGGGTGCCCAAGGGCACGCCGAAGGACGTCATCGTCACCATGAACAAGGCGATGCACGAGGTGCTGGCGGCGCCCGAGCTCAAGGCGCAGTTCGAAAAGGTCGGCGTCCAAGCGCATGCCTCAACGCCGGCCGAACTGGAGAGTCGGCTCACCGGCGACATCAAGAAGTGGAACGCGGTGATCGACAAGGCGGGGATTGCGCGGAAGTAGGACAATGACTTCTGTCCGTACCTCTTGCGGAGCCCAGAATGACGGACTAGGTCACGGCCCGCCGTAGAGCCAGGCGATGCTGTCGTAGGATTCCTCGGCGCTGCGGCCGCCGACCGCCATATCGCGCAACTCGGCGGTGACGCCGCGCGCATGATAAAATTCCCCGTAGACCCGCGCCATCACCTGGGTGCGGGCGGTGCGCAGATAGCGCACCTGTTCGTAAGCCTTGAACGCGGTCGGCAGATCGCCGGGCGTGGCCGCGATTTTCTCCGCCAAAATCACCGCATCCTCGGTCGCCATGCAGGCGCCCTGCGCGAGATATTGCAGCATAGGGTGGGCGGCGTCGCCGAGCAAAGTGACGCGGCCTTTCGACCAGTGTTTCACCGGCTCACGGTCGCATAGCACCCACATACGCCAGGTCTCGATGCGCTCGAGCATGCGCAGCACTTGCGGCACCTGCATCTTGAAGTGTTGCCACATCACATCCTTGCTGCCCTCGGCGTTCCAGCCTTCCTCGTAATGGTCGGAATGGAAAACCGCGACCAGGTTGTAGAGCTCACCGCGGCGGAGCGGATAATGGACGAAGTGCGTACGCGGGCCGGCCCACAGCACCACGTCGGGCCGCCAGAGATCCTTTGGGACGTCTTCGCGCTTGAGCACCGCGCGATAGGCGATGTGACCGGACACCCGCGGCTTGCCGTCGCCGACGATGCGGTCGCGAATAGCGGACCACATGCCGTCGCAGCCGATCAGCGCGCTGCCTTCGGCGCGTTCGCCGTTTTCGAGCGTGACGGCGACGTGATCGCCATGATCTTCGTAGCCGTCGACGCGCCGGCTGGTTTCCAGCGAGATCAGATTACTGCTTTGGCAGGCTTTGAGGAACGTGGCGTGGATGTCGGCGCGGTGGGTGACCGCGTAAGGCTGGCCGAAGCGTTCGAAGAAGGCGGGGCCCAGCGGGATGTTGGCGATCAGTTCACCCGTGAGCGCGTTGCGCATTTCCTGCGCCGGCGGGCGGTGAGCGTCGGCCAACACGGCGTCCTTGAGGCCGATCTTCTCCAGTACGCGGAAGATATTCGGTCCGAGCTGGATGCCGGCGCCGACCTCGCGAAATTCGGGCGACTGCTCGAACAACCGCACCGCCAGACCCTGGCGCGCCAGCGCATAGGCGGTGGCGAGGCCGCCGATGCCGCCGCCGGAGATCAGAACGGGTGCCGAGCCACCAGCGTTACCGACCATGATTGCTCCCTAAACATCTGTGATAAGTGGAATGTCCGCTCGTCAAAGGTTTAAACTCTGACATGCCGGCCGCCAAGAGCAACGAAAAACCCGCCGGTGACGACCGGCGGGCTGTTCGTTATTTACGGCCGCCGCGGGCGGCGGCGGGTAACTGATTATTTCGTCAATTGGCCGCGGATTTCTCCGCCTTTGTTGGCTGCGGTGTGGATGTTGAAGTACCACTTGCCGGCTGTCAGTTCGGCCGCTTGCGCATCGGTCAGCGTCGCCGAGCCCGAGAACGGGCTAGATGTAGCCGTTGCCGGTATTTCGACCTTGGCGTTCCCGGCAGGCGGTGAGGGTGGATTGGCGCCATGGAAATGCGCGGCGGTGGCCGGGCCCGTTAGACCGCTATAGCTGCCCTTCCAGGTTAATTTCTTGCTATCGGTATCATAGGTCGCCGTGACTTCGCCGGTGCCGGCTGTGGTATTGGCTGGGATTTCGTTTTTGCCGCTTAAGCTGGCCTTGAAATTGACCATGGCCGCCATCGACGGGGCGGCGAAAGCCAGAGTGCCCGCGAACGCGATCGCGGCCACGGTGGACCGCAGAATACACGGTGTCATGTTTGTTCCTCCTCCTTGTTCAGGCTGTTTAGCCTGTTTAGCAAACACCGCACGTTAGCGGTTATTGCCCGGACCTGGAGGTCAATGGGTGGTGAGCGGGATTGCCGTGGTAGAGGCTTCGCCGCAGGCGTCGCATTCCCAGTGGTGCCTGATTTCGCCGCCTTCGACGAATTCGGACACCATGGGCGCCACCATCCAGTCGCCGCAATGGGGGCAGCGCACTGGCGAGGCGAAGGAGCGGATAGCGGCGATTTTTGCTCTGTCGGACTGGAGCAGCATGGCTCTATCTCCTTTGCGTCGTTCCCCTCACGCCGATTTCTAGAAGAACATCATGGCGATGCCGCGACCCTTTGGTGAAACTGTAGTGACGGGGCCGATAAGGTTTTGCGACGCGCGATGTCTAGCCGTGGTGTAAATTTGCGCCCTATCGTGCGCAGAGGCGAGCCTTTCAGGCCATTACGGCCAATGCGGAGTGCACTGCGGCGAACAAATTTTCGACGATTTTGCTAAAGCGGACGCGGATCAGTGGGGGTCGGTCGGCCTGAGCAGCGGGAGCTTGGCGATCACAATTCGCAGATGGGCATAAAGCTCGGCTATGGCCGGCCGGCGCGGCATGGAGATGATGACCGCCGACAGGACCATTGCCAGAGCCATCGCCGCGCTGCGCGAACTGGGCGTGAGGTGGTATTGGGTGTGGCTGGATAGCGCCTCGAACCAGAGCACTGAGACCAGTACCGGGGACCAGAGCCAAAACGTGCGCCGCCAATCGACGCGCGACACGGTGGCGGCGTAATGCGCGACCGCGAGTACAATTATCAGCGGAACGATAACGCCCGCGCGGTTCAGCGCTCGTAAAAATACGCGCACGGTCGCGGCCAGCGGCAGCAGGTAAACGCCGTTGAGGGCGCCGACGGCGCGCACTTCGACCGACGAGAGGATATTAGACACAACCCCGGCCGAGCCCGGCATCACAAGATAAGCGATCATCCATTTTGCTAGCCAGGTTTCGGCATAGCCGCCAAACCAGGCGATCACGATGGAGATCGCGAGCATGCCGGACTCGCGGCGGCCGCTTAGTAAAACAAAGAACGCGATGAGCATCGGCATCATCGGCGGGTTGATCAGGAAATCGATGAAGTTGAAAAAGCTACCCAGGACGGCGCCTATTATGATCAAGCTTGCCGGTGACCAGTCCTTTTGCAGGACGGCCGCAAACAGCGACGTGCCGGCCAGGATGTAAGCGAGACTGATGCTGTGCGTGGAGGTTCGCCAAACGAACAGGACGTCGCTCAGGCAAACGAAGGTGAGCAGAAAAATTGTCGCGAGAGTCGCGTCGCAATAATTGCGCAGTGTTTTCCATAATAAGCCGCAGGCCGCGGCGAGCATCAGCGCGTTGACGATTTTGACGAACCAGATGGGAAATGCCGACGTCAGCGGCGCCAGGATCAATCGATAACCGTGCCAATATCGGAAGTAGGGCTGCCAAGTCGTCGGCCCGCCGGATACGGCATGGTGCAAACCTTCGCAGGCATGCGTGCTGCCGGCTGTCGGGTATGCTCCCGTGACGGCCGATTGCCAAAACGTCTCGGCCTGGTCGAGGCCGATGCCGAGCGAAATGCACTCGGTGAGCTGCTCGCCGCCCTTGAAGATGAGCGCACGCGGATTGCCATCATCCGACAAAACGCCGCCGTCAAATGCGGCGTTGATATGCTCGATGGTCCGTTCGCGCGACGTGATGTGACCGAGAGATGCGAGCGACAGAAAATAGATCGGTTGCAGCAGTAAAACGATCAAAACCGCCGCTGCCAGCGGGCAGAACGCCAGGCGAAAGAAATTTGCGACAATCTCGGTGGTTCGGCCCATGGCGTTTATGAGGATCGTATGGTGAGCGCGATGGGACTCGAACCCATGACCTACTGATTAAAAGTCAGTTGCTCTACCGCCTGAGCTACGCGCTCTCACCAGGCGCACGGACCATGCGCTGGGCGCTGTGTAGGGGCGGTCGATTGCCCGGTCAATAGGCGGTTTTTGCCGATTTGTTGAACTCGCGTACCGTGTCGGCAGTTTGCTACAATGAAGACAACAAGGAGTTCAAACATGCCGATCGTCAACCGTATCGCCGACCTGCATGGCGAGATCACCGCTTGGCGGCACGATCTGCATGCCCATCCCGAACTGCTCTACGACGTGCAGCGCACCGCGGGAACCGTGGCCGAGAAGCTCAAGGCCTTCGGCTGCGACGAAGTGGTGCCCGGTCTCGGGCGCACCGGGGTGGTCGGCGTCATCCACGGCCGCAAAGGCAAGTCCGACAAGGTGATCGGCCTGCGCGCCGACATGGACGCGTTGCCGATCGAGGAGGCGACTAATCTTCCATACAAATCGACTGTGCCCGGCAAGATGCACGCCTGCGGCCATGATGGCCATACTGCGATGCTGCTCGGCGCCGCGCGCTATCTCGCCGAGACGCGCAATTTCGCCGGCACCGCGGTGGTAATTTTCCAGCCGGCCGAGGAGGGCGGCGCTGGCGGCAAGGCCATGGTGCAGGACGGCCTGATGGAGCGCTTCGGCATCAACGAAGTCTATGGCATGCACAATTATCCCGGCATGCCGCTCGGCTCATTCGGCCTGCGCGCCGGGCCGATCATGGCGGCGGCCGATCATTTCACCATCGACATCGAAGGCGTCGGCGGCCACGCCGCACGTCCGCATATTTCGATCGACACCATTCTGGTGGGCTCGCAGATCATCAACAATCTGCAAACGGTCGTCGCGCGCAACGTCGATCCGCTGGAGTCGGCGGTGATCTCGGTGTGCATGTTCCACGCCGGCAATACCGACAACGTGATTCCGCAGACCGCGCAATTGCGTGGCACTGCGCGCAGCCTGGTGCCCTACGTGCAGGATCTGGTCGAGAAGCGCATGCACGAGATCGTCGAAGGCACCGGCAAACTCCTCGGCGCCAAGGCGACGCTGAAATACCGGCGCGGCTATCCGGTTCTCAAGAACCACGCCGCGCAAACCGACTTCGCGGCCTCGGTTGCTGCCGAAATCGCCGGCCCGGATAAGGTGAATACGTCGCTGGCGCCGGTGATGGGGGCGGAGGACTTCTCGTTCATGCTCAACGCGCGGCCCGGCGCCTTCATTTTCGTGGGCAACGGCGACAGCGCGGGGCTGCATCACCCGGCCTATAATTTCAATGATGACGTGATCCCGCTCGGGACCTCGTATTGGGTGAAACTGGTGGAAACCGCGCTGCCGGGCTAACGCATGATCCCAAAAAGTGGGAACGGATTTCGGAACAGATCATGCGCGGGAAAGCGCGCTACGGCACGAGTTCGGTCTGCTTGACTACTGGCGCAGGCGCGGGCGTGCGTCCCAGCCGCCGGGTAACAAATTCGCCGACGCGGGCATCGAGCGTGCGCCAATAGACGAAGTCATTGAGTCGCGTGCGCTCGAACACCGCGAGCGCCACCGCCGCGACGAATGGCAGGCTCTGCACCAGCAACACGGCGGCGAAAATATTGATCTCGCGCACCTGCTTGGAATTGGTCATCACCAGCACGGCCGCGCCGAGGATCAGCAATGCCGCCAGCACCGCTTCCCAGAACGCGTGGAAATCCGTGCTGCGGCGCAGGCCGCCTTTGTTGGTGCGCACGAACGGCAAGTGGTCCTTGACCATGCCGAAGCTGACGGCGCGCGCGACCGTCCATTGCACCGACATGGCGGCGAGCACCGAGCCGGTCAGTTGCGCCTTGCCGGTGCGCACGCGCAACCGGTAGAGCGTCACGAAATGGGCCAGCGAGACGGTGAAGGCAGCGATGATCGGCACCGTGAGAATGCGGTCGGGCACCGCGATGTCGAGGAAGGCGACGATCGGCACCCAAACGATATTCAATATGGCGACCGCGACGCCAAGGCTTTCTGCGCCCAGCCAATTGAGCCAGCCGAGCGCGAATTCACGCTTCTGGTCGCTAGTCAATCGGCTCGCGCCGGGCAGGAAGCGGCGCCAGTGTTTCCTCACGATCTGGAATCCGCCATAGGCCCAGCGGTGCCGCTGTTTTTTGTAGGCCTCGAAGCTGTCAGGCAGCAAACCGTAGCCGTAACGCTTGTTGGTGTAGTGCGCGCGCCAGCCGAGTTCGAGCAACGTGAGGCCCAAATCGGTGTCCTCACAGATAGTGTCGCTCGACCAGCCGCCGGCCGCTTCCAGCGCGGCGCGGCGGATCAGGCACATGGTGCCGTGCACGATGATGGCGTTGTATTCGTTCCGTTGCACCATGCCGATATCGAAGAAGCCGGCATATTCGCCGTTCATGGCGTGATGCATGATGCTGCGCCTGCCGTCGCGATGATCCTGCGGCGCCTGCACCAGGCCGACTGCGGGGTCGCCAAACAGCGGTACCAGCTCCCTGAGCCAATTCGGCTGCACGACGTAATCGGAATCGATGATGCCGATCACCTGGGCGTCGGCCGCGGTGTGCACCATCGCGAGCCGCAGCGCACCGGCCTTGAAGCCCTGCAAAGATTCTGCGTTGACGAACTTGAAGCGCTCGCCGAGCGCGCGGCAATGCTCTTCGATGGGCCGCCAGAGCGCCGGATCGGGCGTGTTGTTGATCACCACCACGCATTCGAAATTCGGGTAATCGAGGCGCGCGACCGCGTCGAGCGTCTGTTTAAGCATGTCCGGCGGCTCGTTATAGGCCGGAACATGGATCGAGACTTTCGGCGTCGGCTCGTCGGGAATGAGCGGCGGCGAGCCGATCAGGCGCAGCGGCTTGCGGCCGAAAGCGATCGCCGCGAGTTCGTCGATGCGCGCCATCGCGATGATAATCAAGGGGATCAGCAGCACGACGCCAAGACCGAGCGCGAAGGCGGCGCCCGGCACGAAATAATGCCCGTTCCAAAATGCGAACACGGCGGCAAACCAGGCGCCCACAACATTGGCCGCGGCCGAGAGCATCACGGTCTGCCACAGTGTCACCCCGCTTATGGCGAGAATCGGCAGTGACAGCAGCACGCTTACCAGCAACGCGATGCC
>Ga0134126_10003492_pt1 | contig 19701 bp, 15 predicted proteins | sample KB31752_FD_96881 | JGI IMG/M metagenome (GOLD analysis project Ga0134126, IMG submission 96881) | Terrestrial soil microbial communities with excess Nitrogen fertilizer from Kellogg Biological Station, Michigan, USA - KB3-175-2 | ecosystem: Environmental > Terrestrial > Soil > Unclassified ...
CAATGATAGCCACGAGTGCAGCACTCGTTCCAGCGGGCATGCCCCAGAATGTCGTGCCTCGAATGATCGCGGCAGTTGCTAATCCCGCCACAAAAGCCGCCGCGGTATATCTCCAGACGGCCGCTATCAAAGATGAAACGCCAAACCCGATGGGCCGGCCAGCATACCAGAAGGCGGGGATTAAAAGGATCCAATAGGCGATACTCCACGCCGCGGCAACTCCCGCAGGTCCCCAAGGCAGAGCGGCCAGAAACAGACAGACGGTTAGCACCAGGCTTACGAGGCTCCATCGAAGCCAGCGACCCGGCTTTCCGATTGAAAGGTGGATCCAGCCTACCGTACTGCAAAGCAGCATGACGCCGATTCCCGGTCCAAATAACTCAAAGATCCTTCCGGATTCCGACCACTGGGGCCCGAGCACTAGCCTCACCACATCTCTGCCGACCAGGGTTAGGTCCGCGCCCATCGCCATGCCGGCGAACGCGACCATTCCAAGCGAACTGGCGAGGTATCGCCTGAAGCGCGGCAAATCCTGATTCAACCTACTTAATGTTGCCAAGGCAACGTTACTGAGCGGAGCAGTGAGTTGGCTGCCTGAAATCGTGAAGAGGTCATACGCCTTTTTATAAAAACCAAGTGCTCTGGCATTGAATCGCCAGCCAACCAGCAGGTTATCGATATTCTGGGTAGCATAGCCGAGGCTGAACTGTGCATAGACTTTCGCAGCGAACCGGATCATGGCGCCGGTCTTCCCGGTTCGCCGCGGTAAGCTCGGAAGCCATGGGCATAGTGACAACGCTCCGACGGTAACACTAAGCTGTTGCGCAATGATTCCTGCCACGAGAGCCCAATATCCCCAGCCCCTAAAGGCAAGCACTATCGAAACAACCGTATTAATCACTCGACCGAGAATGTCGTTTATGGAACTCGCCGTGAAGTACATGGCCCGCTTCAGGAGAGCCAAATGTATGATGGAGGAAGCCGAAATTACAATTCCTACTGCGAGCATTGCGGCTATGTTCACTACCAGCGGATTCCGGTAGAATCTGGCCAGCAGCGACCCCCCAGCAGCAAACGCAATTGCCAGTACCAGTCCAGCGAATAAATTGAGCCAAAACAGATTGCTAGCAGTGTAATGGTCTATCTCCTCAAACTGGATGACTGCTTCAGTAAAACCATTAAGACCGAAGCTGACCGCGAGCAAGCTGAAGGTTGTCACCATCGATACGACGCCAAAGTCGGCAGGCACCAGCAATCGGGCAAGGATCACAGTACTGACCACTTGCGCCGCGAGAGCTAGCCCAGAAGCCGATATGGATGCTACCGCACCACGTATTGCAAGGCGGCGCAAGTCATGTCTCCCTGCTCTGGGTCGGAAGGCTCCGCTAGCATCAAAAGGTATCATTGGCTAATTGACTTCGAGTGATTCAGATCGAGTAGAGTGTCTATTGTGTTCAGATTCGAATAATGAATCTGTTACCCACAACACATCTTGCACCGGAGCGATTTCTTAGCAGGATTAAGTTAGTCTTGGACTTTTGGATCTGTGTCTTCCGAGACGAGATAAATGACGTGGTATAGTTCGGCCTTAATGCTCAAAGAACTTCTGAAGTGTATGACTCCCGACTGACCAACTGTTTAATGAGGAATTCGACGATTCGCTCGGACGCAAAACCATCGCCATAGGGATTGGAACGGCTAGTCATCTGCCTGTATCGAGAGGGGTCATCAAGAAGCGAACTTACTGCACTAACAATAACCTCCGGATTCGTACCCGTGAGGAGAGCGGTTCCAGCAGCAATAGCTTCAGGACGTTCAGAAACTTCACGCATCACAAGAACTGGTTTGCCCAGTGAGGGCCCCTCCTCCTGAATCCCTCCTGAATCAGTGAGCAGAATGTGGGCACGCTGCATGCATGCAACAAAAGAAACGTAATCCAGCGGAGCGAGAAGTCGGACATTCGGTACGCCGTCAAGAATTTCGTGCACGGGGGCCCGCACATTCGGATTTAAATGGACAGGGTAAACGACTAGGACATCGCGCCGACTCTCAGCAATAGCTCGAACCGCCTCACAGATTCGACGAAAGGGCGGACCAAAACTTTCTCTCCTGTGAGCGGTCACCAATATTATGCGCGAACCGTCGGTGGGTCCCAAACCTTCGACCGTCGTCTTTGGTTCCTCTGCCAAGCGTGCTTTTATGAGTAACAAAGCATCGATAACCGTGTTTCCAGTCACGGATATGGCTTCAGGACTTACACCTTCCTGAATTAGGTTGCTTCGCGCGGCTTGCGTGGGAGCAAAGTGGAAATCTGAAATGTGGGTCGTGAGACGGCGATTGATTTCCTCTGGAAACGGATCATGCTTTTTGCCGGTGCGCAATCCAGCTTCGATATGTCCCACAGGAATCTGCCGGTAGTACGCTGCGAGCGACGCGGCAAGTGTCGTGGTCGTATCGCCCTGCACGAGCACTACGTCCGGGTGTTCGTCTTGCAGAACCTGGTCGAGCCCTGTCAAGCAGGCTGATGTCACTTCGGCAAGGCTTTGGCCGGCCTTCATCACGCCCAGATCGTAATCCGGTCGGAGGTCAAAGACCTGCAGCATCTGGTTGAGCATCTCCCGGTGCTGCCCCGTAATGCAGATCTTGGTTTCAAAGTAGGCCCGGTGCTTCTCCAATTCCAGCACCACCGGCGCCATTTTAATCGCCTCCGGCCGAGTTCCGATTACAACCATTATCCGCTTTTTCGGTTCGTGAGAATCCAATTCTCGCCTCCTGAGGGTCTCAAATCTGCGCAGCGCCTCTTTGGGAAATTATGGAACGCCGCTCTCACCGCATAACCTCAGATAGGGCACGCCCGCTGTTATCTTGAGGGGCAACTGGACACTTGACCCGCGCCATCTCTGACCATGGGAGGTTTGGTTTTTGACCCTCCTGTACAGCCCAATTTAGGACTTGGGTCGTGCTCAGCGCCTTGGCGTCCCAGGTCAGACACTCGCGTGCGTAAATCATGCCTCGCTCTCGGAGCCCATCGAGAAGCTCACGATCGCTCGCAAGTTGGGTCAAAATCTGCCCCATTTTTGCGACTACCTCTTCCTCGTTGCTGGGAGGAACCTTATAACCGACGTCCGCGTGAACTATATCCCCGGGGCCTCCCCAATCGAGAATAACTGGCACAGTGCCGCAGGAAAGAGCTTCAAAGACTACGCCTCCACCGCCCTCCCGAATGGCTGGAAGTACCACCACATCCGAAGATCGCAAGCTGCCGAGGACATCTGAATGACTCAGCCAGCCACGGAAGGCGACACTCTCCTCAATGCCGAGGGATCTCACGAGTTCTTTAAGGTTGTTGTATTCCGGGCCATCGCCAATAATCGTAAAATGCGCGAGATTGGCCCGCAAAAGCGGAGCAGCCGCTCGCAGACCTATATAGCACGCCTTTCGGCGTACCAAACCGCCGACAAAAATCAACTCCAGCTTGGCGCCACGTTCTGGCTTGTGAATTTCAGCCTCACAAAAGGAGCGAGCAATACCGTTTTCAGGGATAAAAAACAGCTTATCGTGATGGGCAGCAAATTCGGAGCGCATGTGAGACGTAGCGGCTATGATTGCGGTTGCATGACGATATGTAGACCGGGCAAAAGGAACATAGCGGTACAGCTTTCGTATCCCAAAGTCGAAGCCCTTTTGGTTGTCCGGCTGGCTGAACCCCGGAGCAGATCGCAACCCGCCGTTTAGCGGTCCAATAACAAACGGAATTGGTCCATTGCGCAGGAAAAATGCGAAGGGGCTCGGCAACGTTGGCGCCATTGGCAAGAGCCGCAAAACAACATCAAACTCGCCTGAATGAATCCGTCGCCGCAGTTGTCGCCAGGCCTGCCATTCAAAGGCAACACAAAAGGGATACCCAAACGCCGTAACTAACTGACTGTCGAAGTTCGACCTGAAAATTTTGCGGAATCCCCAGGAAAAGATTCGGTCGAGCCGTGGCGTCCGAACCACTTCGATTGCGCTGAACGGTGTCTTTGCGCGGCGCAACGCTCCCTCTACGGTCTCTCGAGCTACCAATGTGACGTCATGCAACTGAGCAAGTGCGGCCGCATGAGAAAAAGCCACAAAGGGAATGCTGACTTTCTCGGGATTACAATCGGGTCCTAATAGCAGAATTCGTAAGCGACTCATTGAACTTTCCGTGTTGATTCTCGTATTTTCTCCCGACGTCGACGGGTTACGTAGCGTGAAAGCTGTTTTTCAATTCAATTTCTCTTTTTAGCGAACGGCCAAACCGCTCATTTCTTTGGCACGCGCCGGCTTTTCAATCGTGCTCTCGATGTTCCGCACCGTTCTACTCGGCCGTTCATTGAAAATCGTGGATATCGAGCCAGCGACGATGACAAGGAGAAGGAAAAACCAGGAAGGATTCATATACCGGAAGCCGGCCTCCGTAAACGAATAAAAAAGCGTACAGAGAAGAAAGCCAAGAAACAGCGATCCCTTTTCTGGATTTCGACGAATGCCGGAAATGGTTCTCTTATATGCTGTCATCAGCAATAGAGCAATAAGGCAAATCCCGGCCCATCCGAGATTGAGATAAACTTCTAGGTAGCCGTCGTGTGCCTCATTGATAGGGAAATTAGGTAGAGCAGTGCGCATGTAATCCAGCCGCGGCCCAAGCCAAAAGCTCTCGAAGCCAGTTCCAACCCATGGATTGGTGTGCAAGCCCAACACCATAGACCAAATCTGTGTTCGCCCGGTAAGGGTCGGGTTTCTTCCCAATGCTTCGATCATACCGCCACCGCTATCGAAAAACATGGCGGTTATCGCTAAGCCGAGCACGGCAGCAACCGCCAAGTGCACAACTGCGGTCTTACGCGAAGGACGGCTGGCCAGCCAAGTCACCGTTCCCGCCGAAACGAGCCCCGTTATGGACGTCATGGAGTTGCACTGATAAAGCAGCCATACGACCATCGCGATCATCGTCCCATAGGCAAGCAGGTGGCGTCGACGGGTTGGATTCCCATGCTCGCGATACTCAGAGATAAACATCCACAAGAAGAAGACTCCATATATCATGCATAGGAGACCAAGCTCGTTCTTCTGGAGCGCTACTCCGGTAGTCTCTTCCGTCCAGCTCATCGTCAGTCTTCGCCCAAGAGCCGGATAGTATTTGGTGAAAAGGACAGACAGGGGAAACAATAGAAAGCCAAGCCGAGTTAAGAGGTGCTTCATGGCTGATAACGTGTCCGGTTCAGTCAAAATGATCAAGACCATACCGACATCGCCCAGCGCTTTGGTCCACCGCTTAAAGGCGACGAACGAATAACCCGACCATAAGATGCTAATCGCGCAAAACGAGAAATATAAGAGGATTGGCATGTTCCTTTGCAGGAGCCGCTTCACCTTTTCACTTCTCAAGATGAGCACTGCTAAAGCCGCCAACAACAAAACCAGAAACACAGCACGGTCAAAGGGGCTTCCTTCCTCGTAAGCCTGGGTTGCATCCACCCCACTCAGATTGCCCTGCATTCCAAGCCAGATCGAAGGAGGCCGCGAACAGATAAGAAAAAGCCATATCGCCGGAACCCAAAGCCCCTTCGACATCCGCGAACCTAGGTCACGGACAAGGTAGAATAGGCCCAGGATGCCTATCGAGTAGATAATAGCTGCGATGACTGGAGGCATTCAGTCGTTTCCGAAGGTGGTTGGGAATCTATAAACATTCGGTGGGCGAGTTCCAGCGACAGTAACTTATGAATCTCGTAAGTGTAGTTCCGGTCTCCTTTGATATGGCGCCGTACCATTTCTTCGACCGCCTTACCTTGCCAGTAAGGCCGGGAAAGGGTGCGCGGGTCAAGTAGCATTTCCTGAACGTAACCGGATAGCGCATCGCGATACCAAACTCGAAAGTGGTAGTACTTGTGTCTGCCGAGAAACAGGCGCTCCAGGTGGAGTGGAGCAAGCGCGTGATCAATTTGCGCTACCCTCTGCGGCATGCCGTGGTCGTACGCATATTCCGCCTTGAAGGTGAAGTTATGATACTGGCGATGAATGCGGCTGGAGCTCCGGCCGGCGGCCCCCATGTCTGTCCGAATCTTCCGCAAAACCGTCGACCCGTCGCCGATTAGTCGAAGGCGGAGGTCATTATTCTTGGCCACGGCTTCTGGCGCGCGGAAGAGCGTCCGCACTACATCATTATCGAGATAGGGGGACCGCATCGTAAGCTGCGTTTCCTCCAAGGCCAGAAGTCCATAATGATGCCAAGGCGCCTGCCGGAATGCTGCGAATACAAGTGGATGGCAGTCAATGGCTTGGAAGTACGTCGCCCGTGCCGCCTTGAGGTGAGAAGAAAGATCCGATGCAAAAAGTCCATCGGTTGGCTGCGTCGGTTTGAAGGCGCGTAGTCCCCGCAGGACCTGGTCGCCATAATTACCGGTCATTCTAGCTGGCGCAATTTTCCTTGCTCTTTCGCAGCCATAAAGCACAGGTGAACCTCCGACGTCCATACAAGCGTCTGAGAGATACACCGCTCGTTCCGCATATTGCGGGAATTTCGAAATGAAATCTGGGCCGCAGTTGATTACTTGGTGCGACTGCCCACAGGCTTGGGCAACCTGTCGCGCAACGATGACGTCACGACATTCGCGATAGGTTCCGCCAAACGTGTAACAAGGCAGAGAGCCCGACGGGGCATTATGCCACGCCATAATCATTCGAGTATCCAAGCCGCCGGTCAGCGACATTCCCACCCGTTCACGCCCATTAAAGTGACGGGGCAAATTACGCGAAAAGACCTCACGGATCTGCTTGTGAAACTCTTCAGGCCCTAAAATTTCCTGTTCTTCCCATTCGCGCGGGTGAAAATAGCTGCCTTTCCGCTCCACGGAACCATTCCGAAATACCCAAGCGGAGGCTGGGGGCAAAACGTGCAGATTTTTGAAGAGCGTGCGATTTTCCAGCACACAACCGCACTCTATCCATTCTCCCAAACTCTGAGGATTTATACTTCGAAGCTCCGGACGGACAGCAAGGATAGACTTTGCCTCTCCAGCAAAATAGAAGCTGTCTCTGGTTTCATAATAATAAAGCCGGTGCATACCGAACCGGTCATTAAAGAGCGTAGCCTCGCCACGTGTCAGATCTGCAAGGCATCCATGAAACCATCCATTAAGACTAGCCGGAAATGTTGAATCTTCTTCATAAAGGTGAATGAGATACTCCGCACCTTCAGGCGCGACGGCATGGCCTCGCAGCTTAAGCCCGTCTCGCACGCCCAATTCGGGATGGTCTTCACCCGAAAACAAAAGGACCGCCTTTCCTGTCTCGTTCGTGAGCGGCATCCCGTCGGAAAACGACCCTTTGCGTGCCACCCAGCCTACATAAACTCCCAAAGCTTCATTAATCCATGTTCCCGTAACATAAAAGCACCCGTGGCGGAGTGGGGCTAACATCTTCAGCAGCTCAGCTTCAGCTGCCCTCCTAGGCCTCTTTGTGACCAGACCAACAATTCCCGGCATAATCAGCACGCTTGCCCTTCACAGAAACGATAACTCGCCCGCTTATGCAGCGGTTTTCCTTGGATCAATATGTTCTAACTAGCCACATACACGCCACTTGGAGGCCGTTGTCAATCAATTCACTGAATGATCAGGCCCATCCAGATCTTCAGTCAAACAAAGCTCAAGGTGCAAACGCGAATTGTGGCTTTGCCTAAATTTGCCTGAGCGTCAAGCTTCCGGAATTGAGATTAGGAAGCGCTATGATCTGGAGCCGGCGGGAGGAATCGAACGCTCCGTCTGCCGATTACAATTCGGTCGCTCTACCGTTGAGCTACACCGGCTCGAAAAAGTCTATACCACGCTATTCGTGCATTAAGGCCAGCGGAAATTAGACCGCTCGGTAAAATGCCAAGGAGCCCCCGGTAAAGTCGCATTCGAGTATATAGATTCCCTAAACCGGAAAATGGCACATAGTATCTCGGTATCATAACCTCTTTAAATCCTTGGCGTATCTTGAATTCGGTTAGTGAAGAATCATCTTTGTTTCCATAGGTAAATCTTCCATAGGTAAGATATAATAACCCCTTCCCTGCGCATAGCTCTACGGCCTTACATAGCAGTGCGTTGGCCGGTCGCTTGTCTTGATGCGACAACTTCACCAGCAACTGCAGCACGGACCCAATGTCTCCCCGATACACTAATTTTATAAAACCGATCAATTCTTCGCCATGGTATGCGCAGATAAACTCCGATCGATCCAGAAAGGATGAATAATCTTTCTTCACCTGCTCAAAGCTCTTACCAAAGTGAGGAAATCGCAGCCCTTGGCGTGCCTCTCTCTCATTATTGACAGACATGATTGCATGCACAAGATCGTCGGAAAACTTTTCGATCCGGATGTCCACTCCACGCTTTTGGGACCGTCTGACGTTCTTACGAGTTTCCTGCGGTAAGCTGTCCCACCAGCCACCGAAGCTTGAGAGGCGAATGGCCGCAACGCTATCATTCACTACGTGATAGGGATAGCGCTTTGTGACGTCGGGCAATTTTTGCGTAAAAGTGAACACATCAATCCGGGTACCTCTCTTCTTTTCCTCTCGCAAAGCGCTTATGCACCCTTCAACATCTGCAAGTGGCTTTTCGCTCCAGTCCTCCTGATGAACTGAAGCTACCGTGATATAGTTCCCCGTAACGAGCAATGTGTTCCCTTCGAAGTCGAGTGCCGGCATCTCAATCCACTTGCCTCTAACACTGACCTCTATGCTCTTGTTCACAAATACTTCTCCTCAGCTTAGTTTTGTTCAGGTTCTCTATCGCGTCTCAACCGGTTGAAGGGATGCGTGAGCGCGTTTAGGCGTGGGTGATACCTGATTGAATATCATATCCATAATCCGCGTGGTAAGAAGAATCTCTCTATGCGGAATCGGATCCGGCGTTCCATCTTCAATGGATCGATAAAATGACTCAATCAGATATTTCATACCCGACTTCATGTGGAAATCCGAGCGTAGGAATGTCCGCAGGTTGATGGCGACATTGCCTAAATGCTGTCGAGCAATCATCACCGGTGGGATGAATTTCTCGGCATAACTCGGAAGTCGCTTACCTGGAAGACGAATGAGTGTTTCTTGGTCGTGATCGAGCAAAAGACCATTCTTCGAGCCGTAGACGCGAAACTCATGCAGCCCGGGCCGCATCTGAGAAGAGAACGTAAAGTATGCTGAGACACGCTCTCGCTCGCATAGGATAACCCGCAACTCATCGACCATTTCCGATTCGCCGAGATTCTTTAATGCTGCACTGGTAAATCCGTGCGCACGCACCTCGAGCGACTCGCCCGTCATAAACTCGGCGATCCTGGCGATACCATGGCTTATGATATTCTGCAGCAATCCCCCTGGCAAACTCCGTGTCCAGTGCTCTTTGTCAGATAAAGCCGCACGCGCATATGCGGTGGCTGCCAGGTCGTAGCAATAATAGCTCTCCATGTGTATGGGGCCAGTTCCCAGATACCCGCTAGCTACCACGCTGCGCATCCGCCGCGCCACGTGCGTGAACTGGTCGTCATGTCCAGCTGTGATCTTCAACCCTCTTTCATTGGCATAATAGATGAGCCGCTGCGCTTCGTCCTCGTCAAGTGTAAATGGCTTCTCAACGTATACGTGGCAGCCGGCTTCAAGACATCGCTTTGCAATTGGAAAATGGCTCTGTGGTGGCGTCGTTACATGAACTACATCCGGACGAACCTCATGGAGAAGGTCGTTTAAATCTGCAAATCCATGCCGCACCGGAAAGCGATCCATGAATTGCCTTGTCATAAGCAGCTCCCGGTCGCAAGCCGCCACGATTTGGGTTCCGGGAATACGCAGAATCTGGGAAGCGTGCGCATCGGCGATCTTGCCGCACCCTATGATTGCCGTCTTAAGCATGCTGCTCCTTGTTGCGGCACGCGCAAAAGTAGCGGTCCAAAGCTACTGCGGTTGGCACCTTTGGAGCCCAGCCAAGCCGCACTTTCGCTTTACGATTGCTGTACTCAGTCCTCTTCCAGTTTGCATGCCATCGGGCGCGATTAAACACGGACGGCAGCTGTCCGCGAGACGAAGCTGAATAACACTCCCACAAATAGCACAGCATGTAGCTAACAACATGCGGAAGATATATCGATCTGAATCGCTTCACGCGCCCCTTGTAAAGTCTCAAGAAGCCACGACTCGATGGCAGATCATCGTCCACGATATTGAAGACCTCGCCATCGATTCCCGGTATAACTCCTGCAAGCGCTATCGCATCTGCACAGTTATCCACATAAGTTAACGGAATTGTGTTTCCACCTCCGAGATGCACAAACATGCCGAACGTGCCAGTCCCGACTCGACCTGTGATCGGTTCGTTCCCAGGTCCATAGACCACGCCTGGTCTTACGATTACATAGGGCACGTCCAACCTGCGAGCATGTTCTATAAGAATCTCGTCCTGCTTGACCTTCGCAAAGCAATAGGCTTCGCCGCGCAATTCAGGATGTTCCTCCACTGGGGACGCTTCATCTAACATTCTTCCGTTCTTTTTTGCTCTGTTAGAGTACACCGCAAAGGAGCTCACATTTACAATCCTCTTTACGGTTGTTGATTGAGCGCACGCCTCAATTAGATTTCGTGTCGTCACGACGGAGTTAAGATAGGCATCCGGATATGATTTCTCACCTCGCCCGGCAGCCAGATGAAAAATGACGGATACGTTCTTGCATGCAGCTATGCAATCGTTCCGGTTTAACAAATTGCCATACACGAATTCCACCTGACCATCGCCTCCGCAATCGAGAAGTGGCCTGATCCGTTCTTGATTACGCGAAGGCCTCACGAAACAGCAGAGATTCCGAAAGCCGTATTCACACAGCTGGCGAACAAGCCTCTGCCCTATATAGCCCGCTGCACCCGTCACCAGGATCCGCTCATCCAGATCGATTATGAAGTCTTTTCGAGACATAATAGCAATAACCTTATTCAGTTATGTAGGCTTGACGGAACGGTCTGATTCCGAAAAGTGCGAGCAGCAAGCCTATATGATCACAGAGGCTGACCATAACTGCCATAAACCGATGCTGTCCAAGAAGCAGCGCAAAGGGAAGCAGTAAAGTATATGCACAAACGGCGGTGATTGACTTTGCGATCTGACGCCATCCAAAGTCTGGATGTAAGGGTACAAGTGCTCCTCGAAAAAGCGCTCTCTTTAGCATGAAGCTGCGCTTCCAGCGCACCGGCGGCACAACTTCAAATGCTACTGCTTCCGCGCTCCAGATGAATCGGTACCCTTTGTTGATCACTCGTCGAAAAAATTCCTTATCACCTCCGCCTCGAAACTCAGGGTTGAATGGCTGGCTTTGCCCGTCGAAGACACCCCTTTTCAGAAGGACATTTCCGGTCCGGCCCTTGTCTTTGTCGAGCACTGTACCAGTCGGGTAAATCGGACGCGCGTAAAAGTCGCTCTTCAAAAGCCATTTGGGCGGCGGTGTATCAAAGTGACGGATGACAGGTCCGAGGACGCCATCCACGTCGTACTTTTTAAGTGTTTCGAACAAATTCAGCAGCCAGCGCTTGTCTGGGAACTCGTCATCGTCAATAAAGGCAATGAACTCCCCAAAAGAGTTTTCAATAGTCTTGTTCCGTGCCAAAGAGATGTTTTGTTGCATTTCAAAGCAGTATTTGATTTCGACTTTCGACTTAGAATGGAATTCCGAAACGATTGCGTCCGCTGATCTCATATGGTCGTTATCGCAGACGACTATCGAATAAGTGAAGCGCCCTTCCGTGTCTTGATCGCTTAGCTCTTTAAGCAGGCGCCTCAAGTAGGCGTCTCTCTTGTATGTGCAGATACAGACACAAATATGGTTTTCGTCGGCGTTCATATCGTTCTCCCTCCGCGTCGAACCTATTTGAGACCATGGCTGAGATGAATCTGCGCTAGGCCACTGTACTGAAAAGCGTGTCGAAATGACATGCAATTTCACCGTTGCCTGCCAAGCGGCGGAACTTTTCGCTCGTTAAGAATTCAAATTCGGCAGCTCTAATCGGGTGAGTCTCGACTTCGACAAGGTGCTGCCGTGACATTTCACAAATTCTCTGAAGGCGACCGGGAACATCCATTGGCTCGATGGAAAAGAAAAAATCGGTTAATAGGTGATTTCTGCTCAATAACCGGTCTATCAACTTGCGATAAAGACGGTTGGAAAAGCCCTTCTCTCCCGGCTGAAAAGAAAAGTTCCGGCGAATCACGGTTTTGGGAGGTAGGAGTCCACAGAGAAGGACGTTGGCGCATAAATGCATGTGGTGGTGTCCGTCAATACGTTTGGGCTCACGCCCGTAGAGACGCGCGAATTCTTCACATTGAGCTGCCACGACGTATTCAAAGGGGCAGATCAGGCGCGGATTGAAAACGGATTGAGCAAAACGGTTCCGAAGCAGGTACTTTGACAGTCGTTCCTGATGCTTAAGGAGGTGAGTTGAAAGTCGCGGTGCCGAAAAGGGTGAAGTAAAGTTGAGGTGGAGACCGGTGTCGATATTCTGATCGCGAGCGAGTGCAGCGGCGCGTTCCGAATCGGCCATGAACGCCATCGCGCTGACTGACGAAAGGACTCCACACTGAAAACAATCGAGAGTACGATCGGTAGTTTCGCGATCGCGCCCCCAGTCGTCTGCATTCACGATAAGGGCGCCCGTGTGTGTTCCTGCCGTTCTGAGCATTGAAATGTCGCCTGAACTCGTTGTTGTTGAAAGACCGGGCATGTTGGCGCGTATACCCTAGATGAACCTTGGCTTAAGACCCATCGGCTCTGGGGAAAAGAAATGCAGCGCGTAAAATGCCATTCCGTCTATGTGCCTTCCCTGTTTACGTAGAGCGCTGCAACTTGCCTGCGCGCAACGTGGAAGTAAGGCCCAGCAGTCGCTTAAGCCGCCGCATTTGCTCCTCCCGGTGAAACGCCTGGACATCCGCGGGAACGGGCCTCTTGACTCGACTTGCCATTGCCGAAAAATAGCCTGCGCCCAGCGCAAGTCCTCGAACGATAAGCGGTCTGTGAAATATCTGAAGACCGACTCGAACAAGTTCCCAAAGCGGGTGCCCTCCGATGGTGTAGTCCTTTATGCCGGTTCGAAACCATCCTGCGCAAGTACCGTGTTCCGCAGTTCCCATTTTTCGATGGTGCCGGCACGCCAGTTGCGTAAAGGTTCTCGTCTTCCATCCCTTCATTCTGGCGCTAATGACGGCTACATGATCTACTCCACCAACTGGAAGTGGAATATATCCGTTGATATCTTCAAAGCACTTACGGCGAAATACCTGGCATGCCCCTGACACGTGCTCAATGCTAACAAAGCGGTAATCGTATGTTTCACCGGAAGCCTCTTGAAATGGCGCTCCGACAATCCCAAGAGTCGGGTCCTCCATAAGCCTGCCTAAAAGATAAGCAAAATGGTTCTCGCTAATTGAGATATCCGCGTCCAATATAACGACTACCTGAAAACTGAGACTTTGTTTGCTCGCATACGCAGCATTGACCGCATGAGCCTTTCCTTCAAAGCTCCGTTCGCGCCGCGCGGGCATCTGCATGAGCTCAATCCATGGATAATCGGCAGCGTACTTCGCCACTATCTCATCTGTCCGATCTGTCGAGCCATCACTTACTATGACCCACTTCAGCGGTTGAGCTGTCTGTACAAGAATAGACTTAATCGTCGCTTCAATAAATGCAGCTTCATTGCGAGCTGCTGTAATCAAAAGATACGGTGGAAGATTTGACATAAAGTGTTCCAACGATTGACTGATGCAGGCCTGACGTGAGGTCGCTCAGTCATCAAACCAACAATGCCTATACTCGTAGGGCTCAGAACAGCCCTCTTCCGCTTGACGTTAGATAGTCTCCGATTGGATAAGTTCCTGCTCGTCAATGCGCGCAGTTGAACCTACCAAATCGTCGACTGTTCTGGAAAAGATCACGACAGCATTGACGACTTTCTCCTGCTGTTGCACTTCTAACTGAGGAAACATGGGCAATGAAATAATCTCTCGTGCGGCCCTTTCGGCGACTGGAAAATCCCCGGCGCTGTACGTCATCCAGGAATATGCTTCCTGGAGGTGCAATGGAACCGGATAATGGATCCCAGCACCAATTCCAGAGTCGGCAAGATACTTCATCAACTCGTCTCGGTCATGCGACCGAATAACATAAAGATGATGCACCGGCTTGGTCCATTTCGGCTCAATCGGAACTACTTCACCTGCTCCCGCCTGTTTAAAGAGGCCTCTATACGTGGCAGCGGCTTCCCGACGTCGTGCGTTCCATTTAGGAAGGTGCCGTAGTTTTGCCGTGAGGATCCCCGCCTGGATCGCGTCCATGCGCCCGTTATAGCCTTCCATTGTGTGATAATACTTCCTCGCCTGGCCATGATCTCGAAGCCTGCGGCACATTTCGGCGACTCCAATCTCATTCGTTATTATGGCCCCGCCCTCGCCGCATGCGCCCAAGTTCTTGCCGGGATAGAAGCTAAATGCGCCGGCACGCCCCATAGTGCCCGCCTTCATCCACCGATTATGTTTCATGGAGAAGTATTCGGCTCCGTGCGCTTGGCACGCATCTTCGACTACTACTAATCCGAATTCTTCCGCCAGATCCAGAATCGGATCCATGTCCGCCATCTGTCCATAGAGATGCACAGGCACAATCGAACTGACCCGTCTGCCGCTTCGCAGGCTGGTTACTCTTCCAAAGTTATCCCGAGAACATCGCTTTTCGAAGTAAGCCCGTAACCCCGCAACTGAGATATTGAACGTGCGCTCGTCAACATCGACAAATTCTGGTAGCGCGCCGCATTGAGTAATCGCTTCTGTGGTCGCAATGAAAGTATTAGGCACGGTCACCACGACTTCGCCCTGTTCCACGCCACTCGCTTTCAATGCGAAGCGTAGCGCATCCGTGCCACTGCCGACTGCGATCGCATGATCTGCTTCGCAATAGTCGGCGAAGGAGCGCTCAAATCCTTCTACCATCGGTCCGCCGACAAAACCTCCCGTATGGAGAGATTCCTGGAATATCTCCGTAAGTTCACTTTCCAGTTCTATATGCGGCGTAACCAGATCAAGGAATGGGACACAACTAAGAACAGGCATCGGCGTTCTCCCGAGTCGCTTCGATATATCGCAGCACTTTAGCCGGATTTCCTGCTACGATTGCTAGTGGCGGAACGTCTTTGGTGACTACGCTCCCGGCTCCCACAATTGCATTTTTCCCAACGCTTACATTACACAACAGAGTGGCCCCGGACCCGATCGACGCCCCTTTGTGAATGATAGTCGGTACTACTTTCCAATCTGTCTCGGTTTGCAGATCCCCGCTTGCATTTGTCGCTCGAGGGTATATGTCGTTGGTGAATATTACTCCGTGACCTATAAAGACATTGTCCTCGATGGTCACGCCCTCGCAGATGAATGTGTGGCTAGATATTTTGCACCGTCTCCCCACCCGCGCGTTTTTCTGCACCTCGACAAATGCGCCGATTCTTGTTTCATCTCCGATCTCGCAGCCATAGAGGTTGATGAACTTGGATAGACGCACATCCTTCCCCAGTTTCACATCGTCCGCGATGCAGTTCGAAATGTTCATAGCTCGACGATCGCTCCCCTCTTGCTCAGCGACTCGGTTGCTGCTTCCAGCATCTTCACCACGCGAAGGCCTGCGCAACCGTCGTTGTGCGGTTTCTTCCCGCCCGTCGCGCACTCCACAAAATAGTTCAATTCCTGGCGTAAAGCTTCGCCTTGTTCGAGTTGGGGCGCCCACATATCGCCGGACCTGTAACTCACCAGAAGCTCATAAACGCCTTCGTGGCTCGTAATGTTCACTCCCTTGTCGTAAATCTTCACCTTTTCGTCCGCATCCAAATCGTTCCAAACCACCATCCGCTTTTCTCCGCCAATCAATGTCGTGCGTACCTTCACCGGCGATAGCCAATTCACGTTTATATGGGCGATCACGTTGTTGGGGAAATAGAGAGTCATATAAGCAATGTCTTCATGCCCGTTGAGATGCTTCTCGCCGGTAGCCGCAACCGCCTCCGGCTTCGAGCGGATGAGGTGGTCCATGATCGACAGATCGTGTGGCGCGAGGTCCCAGAGAACATTGATGTCATGCTGGAAAAGACCGAGATTGACGCGCGTGGAATCGTAGTAATAAAGCTTCCCCAGCGTGCCTTCGTCGAGGAGTTGGGCGATCTTCTTGACAGCTCCGGTAAACAGGAATGTATGATCCACCATGATCGTTAAATTCTTACGGGCGGCGAGTTCTATTAATTCTTCGCCCTGCGCAGTGGTGCTGGTGAACGGCTTCTCAACAAAGACATGCTTGCCGTTCTCGAGAGCCGCTTTGGCCAGTTCATAGTGCGTCCACACAGGTGTGATCACAGCGATGGCATCGATTTCTGTCGAAGTAAGCAGTTCCCGTGCATCTGCAGTTACGTAGACTCCGGGGCAGGCCTTATGTGCGCGGTGCCGCGCCGCCGCGCTCATCTCCGCAATGGAAACAACTTGAGATTTACCACCCAGATTTGCCAGGTTTCTGACCACATTTGGGCCCCAGTAACCGTAGCCGATTACGCCAAAGTTCATAGGTGCTCACCACTCCTTCGAATTGGCTGTTAATTGGAACAGAGCCCGCATAGTGCCGATTCGAAATGGTCGATCGCTGGCGGCGGGAGGAGATTGCTTCTTTGTTTGCCGGTTTTAGTAGGCGCCCTTGATCACTGCTCCCGGGGTACGCATCAGGATTTTCAGATCCAAAAGGGGGGTCCAATAGGTGGCGTAGTGCAAATCGAGCCGGACCATGTCATCGAAGGGAATGCGGTTTCTGCCCCCCACTTGCCATGACCCTGTGATCCCCGGCTTCACCTGCATCAACCGGCGCCGGTGCCAGGTCTCGTAATTCGCCAACTCGTATGGAATTGGGGGCCGCGGACCTACCAGCGACATATCCCCCCGGAGCACATTGAGAAATTGTGGAAGCTCGTCAAGACTGCTCCTCCTCAGGAGTCGTCCGATGGGAGTGATTCTCCGGTCGTTGGCCAGCTTGTATACGCCATCGCCAGTGCCGTTCAGGGATATGCGCTCGGCGTTTCCGGCAATCAGCTTCGTCACATAGTCCTTGTGCTCGCTCTGATCGTTGTTCACATACATTGACCGGAACTTGAGGAACGTAAAAAGCGTGCCGTTTCGTCCCACGCGCGGTTGCTTGAAAAGCACCGGCCCCTTGGACGAAGCTTTGATGGCGGCAGCGATTACCAGGAACAAAGGCGCGCAGGCTCCAAGCAGCAATACGCTGCCAACGACATCGATGATCCGTTTCACCCCAAAACCCAGGCGCTTGTTCTTTTCCAATCTCTCTAAATCCGGATACAGCGTAAGATTGCCCGGCCGGCCGGACTCGTTGTGGTCCCAGTCATCGGGAAAAAAATGAAAGGAAATGCTGATTTGGCTGAATTGCTCAAAGGTCAACTCTTTGCGCAGTGCGGTGCTTACTCTCTTCAGGATGATGCTAAGAACCGTGCTCTTATCGCAAACGGCAAGGCCCGTAAACATCACTCCGATCACGGTCTGGTCTTTGTACCATCCGATAACATCTGTTTCCCTGGTGGCCGGCAGGAGTGCAGCCAGGACATTTTCGAGGCTTTTGCCGCCTCTCTTCGAATCCGAGTGAGCGTCGGCTTGAAGCAGCATCAGTAGAAAGGGATCCTTGCAGCGCTCGGTTCTCTTGCGTTCAATGGCAATTTTCCGCTTGAACATTTCCTCGTTGAGGACTTCGCCTGATCCTTGAGACGATGCGAAGGACTGCAGGTCCTCCATGTGAAGAGCGCGATTCCCACGTAACTGAGTCACAACTCTCTCCTTCCCAGACAATCCATTTCCGGTAATCCAGCGTCGGCGATTATAAGTACGTTAAGATTTGGGCGATTGCGCCCTGATGAAGGGTCATTTCCTTCCGGGGGCAGGCGGGCGTCAATATCAGGCCAATTCCAGGTCTTCTTCAGCGCGTGAGGTATCGCTCTTGCACAAACGCCGCTCGATCCAGCTGCAAAGCTTGGATCCGCAAAGAATATGGGCTCCCTGAATGCGCGGAGTTTCTGCGGAAGGAGCCCGGACAATCAGTTGGCGGTGACCTTCACTCGAAGGGGGTCGGCGACCACGTGGCGATAATAGTAATAGTCCTTGTCATTCGAACTGTTCGACGAATTCAGAAGTGCGCCGATCAGCTTGCTGGATTCAAAGGCTTCCAGTCCTTTTTGTAATTTCTTCTTTTCGGTAATGCCCCGGCGCGCCACTAAAATGATCCCGTCCGCCAGCCGGGCCAGAATCGTCGTATCGGCAAGAGGAAGTACCGGTGGAGAATCGATGATGATCCAGTCGAACCATTCGGCCAGTTGCTCGAGCAACGGCGGAAATCTCGCCGACTGGATAGCTTCGAGAGGATCCCCGTGAGCGTTCCCCGACGGAAGAAGCCACAATCCGGTGTTTTCGAGGTATTGGATACTCGAGGTTAATGTGCAGTCACCGCGCAAATACTCGCAAATCCCGGAATTCATTGTCACGCCGAATACTTTCGACAGAGCGGGCCGTCTGAGATCCCCTCCGATCAATAAAGTCCTTTCATGAGAGCTCGAGGCCAGCGTGCAAGCTAGATTTGCGGATGAGAAGCTTTTGCCCTCCTCGGGCGTGGTGCTGGTAATCAGCACCTTCTTCAGAGCCTTGCCCTTGCGGAGATCTCGCAGCCGCACTGCCAAAAGGCGGAAGGCTTCCGCAGCGGGGCTGTCCTTATCCGTCAGAGAAACCAATCGGCTCTTGGAGGACGGCGAAGCCGCTATCGTTTGAAACTGGGCGAAAGTCTTGGCGTATCCGACGCTTCGCGCGCCATCCGCTTCGTCGACCCGGTGAATTCCGTTCGCTAAGCCCTTGAACTCTGCTTCTGTGGGCTCCGCAACTGGCAAATCGACGGAAATTGCCTCCGATTCCCACTGCGATAAAGCTCGGTGCTCCGCACGTTCCAGTAGTTCGGTCGCGGTCCCGAACGTCGGTGATTGAGCCCCAGAACGTTCCTTTTCAGAACGCTGCAATGCATCAAATATGTGGCTCATGTTCGCTCAGTCCTCCGACCAATGCTTCAGTGCCTGTGAGCTTTCCAGTGACGGGTTTCCGAATGCCGGCGAACACATCCAGCGGCGCACCGGCCGGTCGCTTGCCCCCCGCTTCGTTGCCCGTCCCGTGCTTTTCGATCTCTTCCAAATAGACCGGTTCCAGACGGAATTGCTTCGCTACTTCGTCGATCATGTCCGGGCTAACCGTCGCCGCGTGCCTCGCATAGGCCGCGATAAGTCCGTTCTCGCAAATGGTATTGATCAGTCGCGGCAGACCTTGTGAATACCGGTAGATTCTCGCAATTGTTTCTGAAGAGAAGATTGGCCGCCGTTGCTTGTCCGCCCCCGCGATCTGCAAACGCTGCATGATGTAATCTCTTGTTTCTTCCTGATCGAGCGGCCTGAGTTGCGCGCGAAGCGCGATCCGCTGCTTTAGCTGCCTTAGCTCGAACGAATCCAATTTCTCGTCGAGTTCGGGCTGCCCGACCAGCACGATCTGAAGGAGCTTGTCGTCGGTCGTCTCCAGGTTCGAAAGCAGGCGC
>Ga0134126_10003493_pt1 | contig 19701 bp, 20 predicted proteins | sample KB31752_FD_96881 | JGI IMG/M metagenome (GOLD analysis project Ga0134126, IMG submission 96881) | Terrestrial soil microbial communities with excess Nitrogen fertilizer from Kellogg Biological Station, Michigan, USA - KB3-175-2 | ecosystem: Environmental > Terrestrial > Soil > Unclassified ...
CGAAAAAAAATTACTCGATGCCTTTGCAAAAAAAAATTTAATTGTTATAGATGAGTTACTACATCCCGATGCAATTTTTATTTACCCCAATGCACAAACTGTAACCAAAGCAATGGTGTTAGATAATTACAAGGCGGGCAATTCGGCTTTTGCTATTATAACATCAAGCGACCAAATCATACACCTTATTAACGATACTGCCGTAGTTTCTATTAATCTCGAATTACAAGGTAAATATTTTGACCAAACGGTAAATTCTCAATTTCGTTACCTGCGTGTTTGGAAACTATGTAACAACAAATGGCAGGTAATTGCAACCAGTGGCGTACCAAAAAATGCAAGTTAACATCACTAAAAAAAATAATCGTAACCTACTTACCTGTGTCCGCCCAAATGGCAGCGTTGTGCAATCTAATTTAGGCCCTAAATTGCCTTTTCATGATATAGCCCACTTGGTAGTTGAAAATACACTTCAATTAAACCAAGGTTTTTACGGCAACATTTTAAAAGGTTACTCGGTTGAGCAATTATCTGATAAACAAGTGATAAAAACACTGCCTCCACAAGCTTGGTTTGCTGAAATTGTTACGCGTGCCCTGCAATCGCTTTCATCGGGTGCATGTAGCATTGAGCAATTTCCATCTTTAATAGAAACCGAATTAAAACAATTTGCTATAAACTACAGCGCAAATTTAAACCAAGAAATTATTGAAAAAATGTATACCAAGTATCAGCATTTAATGAAACAATGGAGTAACCTTACCGAAGGCGAAACTTTACACCTTCTTTTCACAACCACCTTTTTCTAAATTATAAATCTGTTATTGTTTTTTACAAAACAGTTATGTAGTATATTTGCAATTGCTATGTATTTATTTAAACACGAGCATCAAAGACGCAAAGCACGTATTGTAGCCATTATTGTAGCTACACTATTTGCTGTTTTATTTGCTTACGTAACCCTGCACTAAATAAATACAAAAGGATTACAAAGGTTTTAGTTTCCATTATTAACCCAGCAAAACGAAATTTATTTATATTTAATCAAAATTTTAAAAGCATCCGTATGAAAAACAAATTACTAATTGCATTACTTGCACTTTCTTTTTGTGGCTTTGCACAAACTGCAGATAAAAAAAATAACATATCAATAGGTGGTGGCAAAGGCAGCTACATAGGTGATTTAGGCAGTGGTGCCTTTAAACCAAAAGACGAGTGGTACGGTTTTTTAGGGCTAAACTATAGCCGTTACTTATGCAAATCGTTTGATGTTAGCCTTGCCATAACCTCGGGCGATTATGGGCATTGCCGCGATGAAGACGAACCTGCTGTTCGCCCTGACGGCTCGGCTGTTTTAAATATGTTGGGGCGTTTAACTACAGGAGTAGTTTCATTAAAATATAAATTTGCCAATGGTTATATGCTAAAAGAAACCGCAAAACTAGCGCCTTATATATATGCCGGAGCAGCTATAAATAATATATCTGAAAATTATTGGCCCGATCATTCGCGTGCTATACAAGGCAATTACGCATCGGTAAATGGCGGTGTGGGTGTGCGTTACAACTTTTACAAAAATTTTAATTTTACTTACAACGCAGGTATAGGTTATTTTTTAACCGATAAAATAGATAACCGTAGCGTAGGTGGTAACGATATTTATTTGCAAAGTACCTTTGCTGTTGGCGTAAATTTTTAAACAGGTTTAAAAAAATTTCTAAACTTTGCAAAAACAATTAATTGTATGAAACACATAAGTCTTTTATTTTTAGTACTAAGTACATCTATATGCTTTGCACAAAAAGTAGTATATATACAAGAAAGTCAGGTAGAACAGTTAGCCAATAACTGCCAAACTTGTTTAGATAAAGGAAAAAACAAGTATGGCTGTACTGTAGCTTATTATCAAGTGTTAGATAGTTGCCTTAAAGTAGCATACAAACAAGTGCGCGATAACATGTATGGCGCTCAACAGCAAGAATTTAAATTAGAATCGTTAAAATGGTTACGATTACGCGATCAAAAATTTAAAGCCATCGATGAAGATAATACTTACAAGGGCAAAGACGTGCAAATAGTGAAGCAAAATCAAAAAAATGCCATTGTGAAAGAGCGCATTTTGTTTCTCATAAAAAAAGCAGAAAACTAGGCTTTCTGTTGCAATTCTAACGCAAGCACTATTTGTTAAACAATGTAAAAAATTAGTTAGTGGCAAGATACTTGTGTTACGCAGGTAATATGAAGTCACTTTTATGGATCCTCCTTTTTATTTTTGTCCTGCAACTACAAGCACAAACCAAACTCAAAACTGATACACTACGTAGCGAGGGTGTTATTTATGCCTTAAAAGCAAACAGCTTTATATGGCAATTGCCCCGTTATGCCACCAACACCATTACTGCCTACGGAGTTGATTATTCGTTTTATGTACAGTGCGACCGCACAGGGTTATTTATTGGTTATACTCCACTTTACCTTACTACAAAAAACATAGGCGAACCTATTAAATTAAACGCCATTAATTTTGGGGTGCAATACAGAATTACACCTCTTAATAAAATGCATGCCTTGTACCTGTGTTTGTATGATTTACGCAGCAACCAATACAGTAAAAATATTTTGCCCTATAAAAGCAATTTAATTTGTTTTAACCCTCGCTACAGGCTTACGTTTTGCAAACGTCTGTTATCGTTAGAGGTTGGTGTAACAGCCGGTTTTTCTATCGATAGAAATTTGGCAACATCTTCGGCAAGAACCACTTTTAACTTAAACTCACATTACGGTTGCAATGTTGGTTTGGCATTTAATTTTTCGACACTAATTAATAAAGCTCAAAAAAAATAAACAACAACGTACATTAACACTTGTGCTGACCAATAATGGTTACATTTACCGCCAAACCACTTAAAATGAAAAATAAATTTATCACCCTATTATATATTGTGCTTAGTTTACAAGCCTACACACTGGTAGCCAGAAACGATAGCACATCTGTTATTAAAAATGGTATAGGCTTAAGCATTGCACCTATGTTTTCAATGCCGGTTTATGTAAACCAAAACAATTATGGTAACTATACTACCAAAGGCAGTATTGGTGCAATGGGCGCACTTTGCCAAAACATAGTGCTTAGCAAAAAACAAAATTTTTATTTGTACACCGAGTTAGGTTACCTAGGCAGCGCCTATATTAACACAATACCAGGTGCGTTTTACGGAAACTCTAATTCGGTATCTCTTAAATTTACTGAAAGAACCAACAATGGTTATTTTTCATTATCACTACAAAAAGTACTTTTTCATATCAACAAAAAATTTGGTTTGTTTGCCGGTATAGGTGGGCAAATAAGTTACTGCTACTCAATTACCCAAACTGTTGAACAAATAACCAGCACCAATGGGCAAACAGCTACCAACACACAATCAACCACAAGTTACGATGTACCGAAACAAAATCAGTGGGCAGCTGCAGCCGTGGCACGTGTAGGTTTTTTAATTAACCCCACCAAACACCTTAGTTTAAACATAGCACCTGTTTTTTATTACGGACTTAGCCCAAAACTTGTTTTTAAAGATAACCAACCCGGTTACAATAGCCTGGGGCTTACCCTGCAGGTAATGTATAATTTTTAATTAGTAAAGGCTACCCCCTATTTAAAGTAAACAACAGCTGTTAAACAAAGTTTATGTACAACTCATAAACTTTGTGCTTGCTTTTTGTAATAATATTTTGTAGATTTAGTTTAAGCAAAAAACAATGTATGTCGTACGCTTTAATTTTACAAAACTGGACCGAGTACGACAGTAAAAAAAATCTCCTTCGGCAAAACCCAAAAAAATTTCGTTGCACGCAGGTTTGGGAACGCATTTATCTTACCCAAAAAATAAAACACCATTATCCTCAAATAAGTAATAAAGACATTTCTACGGCTATTCGTGAGTGTTGCCTACAATTAAAATCGCCACACCCGCGCGAATCATTTGTGCGTTTTGTTTGCCTAAAACTTGACATCGGTATTTTTGCCGAATAATTTATTAGGGCAAAATGCCTAACAAAAGCAATAAAAATAATAAGCTTTTTTAACCATCGGTTTTTACCGACAAAAATAATTTTGGCTGCTTTACAAAATTTAAGTTTAAACCTATCTAACACATATATAAGTAACAGGCAACAATGTAATTTGTGTGGTATATTTGGTAAGCAAACCAATGGCTTTATCTTGCGTAAGCAAAGCCAATGTTTCCTCATCCTCAGCATTACTCATCATGCCTAATTTAGCTTCGTTCTCTTTTTCGGCGGTAGCTTCTGCCAATATTTTTTTTGCTGTTTTCCAAAGTTGGTCAGCATCAAGTTTATAATTTTCGGCACGATCTAAAACATCTATATTTTTTCTGTTCACATTCATTAATGTGGCAAGTGTTTTGTCGTTATGCATATAATTTTCTTCTTTCACTTTTATTAATAACTCAAGCACCTTAATTTTTTCTACCACGGTTTCTTTTCGTATTTCAGCTACCTCTTCAAGCATAATCATTTTTTCTACCTCTGTTCTGTTTGCTGCTGCCGCTTTTATTTTTTTGGCAATTGAATCTAAATGGGCCACTTTTTTCTCTATATCACTTGTAGGGTTATTGCTTTGTTGTTGTTGCTCGGTTTGGTTTTTACAGCTCATTAAATCTTTTCTAACTGTGTACGCTTGTTTATTAAGTGTTTGACCGTTCATTACTACATAAGCAACAATAGCCAACAATGTGATGGTGTAGTTTTTTGTTTTCATAGCGTTGTTTTTTTAAAGTTCGTTATAGTTTTTTTGTTTTTGTTTCAATAAAATGGGCAAGCAAAATCCCCTCCTTTGTAATAAAGGTTATTGCAAGGATGTTTTATGTACTTGTTTAAAAGCTAGACTAATTAGTTGTCTGCCCAACAGAGTAGCGGTAATGTATACGTAAAATTGCCTTTTAAAGGACTTATATATTATTAAACGTATAAAATAAAAAAAGGTTTCATTAAATTGCTAATTTCTGCCAACCTAAACTTATTATTGATATCCCTATTTATTGCCTAAAAAATATTTTCCCCTCCTTGTCCGTTTCATAATTCTCTATCCGTCTTTAGGGTATATAATCAAATTAATAACCCTTAAAACAAAATAAGATGACACCAACAATGACTTTTAACCTGCTTACCGTAATGGGTAAAGTAAACACTAACTCCGTTGAAGAAACACGTAAAATGCACAACCAAACGGCAGGTAACCCTGATGGAGTAGCCGCTGCAAAAAAACTGGGCGATGTAAGTCACATGACCTACATGCCACTTGATGCCGCAACAAATTTTAAAAACGATTTATTGTTTTTGGATATTTGGAACAGCGTTGAGGGCATGCAGCAATTTTTTGCCGATCCGCAAGTACAGGCAGGTGCAGGCATGATGTGGAAAGCTAAAGATGCGATACTTTGGGCAAAACTCGATGGTTTTTTAAACTTTCAGTTACCGGCCCCTTATGGCAAAAACGAACGCATTGTGGGCATTGTACAAGGCAAAGTAAATTCGATTGCTGAGGCGCAGGCCATTCATAACAAAGCCATTGCAAGTGTGGTAAACTTATCGCGTGCAAATGGCATGGTATCGCATGCCTTTTATGTGCGAATGGCCGCCCCAGGCTCACCCGAAGCCCTGGAAGTAATTGGTGTTGATGTGTGGATGAATGCCGAAGGCATGATGAAACACTACACCAGTCCTGAGTTTCAGCAATGTGGCCTGTATCCCATGTTTGCAGGTAAACCAACCTCATCAACCTGGGTGCACCCCCAAGGCGAGTGGATAGAGTGGTAGAAAAAACTGTTCGCTAAAAAAAACCTTTGTAATTTATTACAAAGGTTTTTTTTCTTTTCGTGAGTAAAAAGCAAACATTTTTATATCTTTAGTAAGTAAAGTTGAAAACCCTTTTTAACCAGCAACCGTGAAAAAATTAGCCGTTTTATTTTTTGCTACTCTAAGTATAGTTGCCTATGGGCAAACGGCAACTATTGATACCACTTTTACGCTCGCGGGTAAAATGAAAACTATAACCTACAAAACAAACGGCAAAAAAGATAAAGTTGTTACCTATTACGAAGGAAAAATTACATCCGAGCAATTATATAAAAATGGTGTACGTGAGGGTATAACTACATTTTACAATTATCAAAAAAAGGGTAAAATAGGTTCAAGAACATCTTACAAAAATGGCAAACTGGAAGGGCTTTCTGAATCCTATAATGATACAGAAAAAGTTATATTAACCGGCAACTATCAAAATGGTTTAAAAACAGGTACATGGACAACTTATGAGAATGACGGAATAACGCTTCGCTACATTTATAATTATAAGGATGGAAAGTACGATGGTAAAGTAATTGATTATTACAAAAGCGGAAAACCCGATATTGAATATTTTTATTCGAACAACGCAAAAGACTGGAACTTTACTTACTATTACGAAAACGGTAACAAACAATACACAGGTGCTTACAAAAATGAAAAAATGTTTGGTGAGCGTTTGTGTTATACCGAAGATGGAAAATTAGCCAATGGATATTTTACCCAGTATGGCGAAGATGGTTTACTTATACGCGAGTGTACTTGCGTTAACGGTAAACCCGAAGGTGAGTCAAAAACTTATGCCTCAGGCCAGTTTTCATACTCCGTTAATTTTAAAGATGGTAAACCTGATGGTATTGCTGTATATGATAAAGGTAAACGCAAAGAGTTATATAAAAACGGTGTGTTTGTTAAAGAAATTAAAGAAGAAACAAACAGTAACACTAAACCATAATCTTTTAGCTCTTGTAACCGTTGTAACCAACAGGTAAAAACCGCCCATTCTACATCATAATTCAATATTCACGATTTCTTAACGTTTTCAACAAACACGGCCATTTTTCAACAATCTTTTATTTGCTTCCAAAGCCACTTCTATTTAGTTAATTTTGCTCCTTAGCTAACATTTATGAGCGGAAACCGACAAATTAAAAGTGCACTTATTTCTGTTTTTTATAAAGACAATTTAGAACCTGTCATTAAAAAATTACATGCCCTTGGCGTTGTTTTATACAGCACTGGCGGCACGCAAACGTTTATTGAGAAACTCAAAATACCTGTTGTACCTGTTGAAGACCTTACTTCTTTTCCTGAGATTTTAGGCGGACGAGTAAAAACCCTGCATCCAAAAATTTTTGGTGGTATTTTGGGTCGTCGCGATTTAGACAGCGATGTTGCTCAAATGACCCAGCACGAAATCCCTAACATCGATTTAGTAATCGTTGATTTATATCCTTTCGAAGAAACTGTTGCTAACGAAACAGCAACGCCCGAAGAAATTATCGAAAAAATTGACATAGGCGGTATTTCGCTTATACGTGCAGCAGCAAAAAACTTTAACGATGTTTTAATCGTTTCTTCTCGTAACGATTATGCCGAATTACTTACGCTACTGCAAGAAAAAAATGGCGCTACCGATATAACCGACCGCCGCAAATTTGCTACCAAGGCTTTTGCCACCAGTTCGCATTACGATACAGCCATCCTTAATTATTTTAGCGAAGAAGAAAAGCCCAGCAAGAAAAACGTGTTGCGTTACGGCGAAAACCCACACCAGCAAGGCATCTTTTATGGCGATTTAGATGAGATGTTTGAAAAGCTAAACGGTAAAGAGCTTTCATATAATAATTTACTAGATGTTGATGCCGGAGTTGATTTAATCGAAGAATTTAGCGATACAACTTTTGCTATACTAAAACATAACAATGCTTGCGGTATTGCTACACGCCCTAAATTAATTGATGCCTGGCACGATGCTTTAGCTGCCGACCCAACATCGGCCTTTGGTGGTATTTTAATTACCAACGCAAAATTAGATGAAGCAACTGCTTTAGAAATAAATAAACTTTTCTTCGAAGTAATTATTGCTCCTGATTATGATGCAAAGGCTTTAGAAACTTTAAAAGTAAAACCTAACCGCATCATCTTAGTTAAGAAACAAAATAAAACAAATAAAAAATCGGCACGCACTTTACTAAACGGTGTTATTGAACAAGACCGCGATTTAAAAACCGAAACCGAAAAAGATTTAACGCCCGCAACTATTGCAAAACCTACTAAACAACAAATCAACGATTTACTTTTTGCAAACAAATTAGTTAAGCACACAAAATCAAACACCATCATACTGGCAAAAAACAATCAGTTACTGGCAAGCGGCACAGGGCAAACATCACGTGTTGATGCATTGGAACAAGCCATTGCAAAAGCAAAAAAATTCGGATTCGATTTAAACGGAGCTGTTATGTCAAGCGATGCGTTTTTCCCTTTTGCCGATTGTGTTGAAATTGCTGATAAAGCAGGCATCAAAGCCGTTATTCAACCGGGTGGTAGCATTAAAGATAAAGACAGTATTTTGTATTGTAACGATCATAACATGGTTATGGTGTTTACAGGCACAAGGCATTTTAAACATTAATTAAAACAAAAAATATTATATGGCATTTTTAAATTTTTTAACCCAAGAAATAGCAATCGATTTAGGAACCGCAAACACCATCATTATTTGTAATGATAAAGTGGTGGTTGATGAGCCAAGTATCGTTGCTGTTGACCGTAGCACGGGGCGCATTATTGCAGTGGGCAAACAAGCTCAGCAAATGCATGGTAAAACCCACGAAAATATCAAAACAATCCGTCCCTTAAAAGATGGTGTAATTGCAGATTTCCAGGCGGCAGAAGAAATGATTAAGGGGATGATTAAAATGATCAATCCTGGTCGTAAATTTTTTCAGCCATCATTACGCATGGTAATTTGTATTCCAAGTGGCATTACTGAGGTTGAGAAACGTGCCGTACGTGATAGTGCCGAACACGCAGGCGCAAAAGAAGTTTACATGATACACGAGCCAATGGCAGCAGCCTTAGGGATGGGTATAGATGTGGAAGAGCCGGTTGGTAACATGATTATTGATATAGGTGGTGGTACTAGTGAGATTGCCGTTATCGCGTTAGGTGGTATAGTGTGTGATAAATCAGTTCGTATTGCAGGCGATGATTTCACGGCAAATATTGAGGAGTATATGCGTCGTCAGCACAACATTTTAATTGGTGAGCGTACGGCCGAGCGTGTAAAAATTGAAGTGGGTGCAGCTATGACAGAGATTGAAAATCCTCCTGCTGATTTTCCGGTACATGGTCGCGATTTAATGACCGGTATCCCAAAAGAAATTTATGTATCGTATGTTGAGGTAGCTCATGCTCTTGATAAATCAATTTCAAAAATTGAAGAAGCGATTTTAAATGCACTTGAGATGACTCCACCCGAATTATCGGCCGATATTTATCGCACCGGTATTTATTTAGCAGGTGGTGGTTCGTTATTGCGTGGTTTAGATCGTCGTATATCAATGAAAACAAAATTACCGGTACACATTGCCGAAGATCCATTGCGTGCTGTTGCCCGTGGTACAGGCATTGCTTTGAAAAACACACATCGCTTCCCTTTCTTAATAAAATAAAATGAGAACGGAAAAGGTAATTGCTTGCCTGTTTGTTATAGGTCTTCTTTTTAAATTTGTGTTGCATTTTCCTGGAGGGGGGATAATTCTTGTTGTTTCCTTAATGCTCCTTTCCCTAATATACTGCCCCTTAGCATTTTATTTTTTTTCTGATAAAGAAATTAAAAAGCAAAATTTGGCATTATCTATTGTATCGGGTTTTTTTTTGGCCATAGTGCCAATGGGCATTTTATTTAAAATAATGTATTGGCCCGGCAGTGAAACGCAACTTTTTATATGCATTATTACGGTACCTATTATTTTAGGCATCATTTATTATCTAAAAAATAAAGCTTTACCTGAACTAACTACTTATTATAAAAATATGTTATTGCGCACATTTGTTCTTAGCATTTTGGCCGCGATACTTTACGCAACACCAACTGAAACGCTTATAAATATTCAAGAAAGAAAAGACCCTGAGTTAGCAAGGTTAAAAACACTTAGTTATACTAATCCTCAAAATGAAGAATACGCTAAACAACTTGAATATTATGAAATGAAAAAAGATTCTAGTTATAGAAGTGAAGTAATGAAAGAGGATTCTATCTACACAAATCAACCTAAATAGTGTTTTTATAATTAAATACAAATGCGCACGCTGCTCAATTTTCTCATACTGAATAATTATTATTTGCTGTTTATTTTTTTGATAATAATGTGCGTGTTACTTATTTCTAAAAACCGAAATTTGCAAAGCACGCGTATTTTAAATTCATCAAACGCCGTAGCAGCAAACACATTTCAAACTATTTCAAACACACGCGAGTATCTTTCGTTACGCGAAGAAAACACCAAATTAGCAAGAGAGAATGCAGGACTGCTAAACATTATCCGTTCTCGTTCGTATGAGTTAATTCAAATTGCATCACTGGTAAAAAATGATACGCTCTATAAACAAAAATATATTTACAACGCCGCCAAGGTCATAAACAACAGCGTAAACCTGCGTAGCAATTACCTAACCCTTAATGTAGGCTCGGCTCAAGGCATCACACATGATATGGCCATTATTAATTCTGAGGGCATTGTAGGTGTTATAAAAGATGTATCAAAAAATTTCTCTTCGGCACTCTCAATTTTGCATAAAGATGTAAAAGTAACCTGCATGCTTAAAAAAAATGGTTTCTATGGCCCCCTTAGTTGGGAAAAAGATGATGATTACAGCACAGCCACCATTAGCGATATGCCCATGCACTCATACATTAAAGCAGGTGATACTATTGTAACAAGTGCGTTATCATCTATTTTTCCTGAAGGCATTATGGTGGGTTATGTAACAAGTTTCGAACGCAAAAGCGGCGATTCTTTTTACACCGTTAAAGTAAAACTCAGCACCAACTTTAAAAAAATTAATCACGTGTATGTAATTAAAAATGTATTTAAGGCCGAACAAGATTCTTTAGAGTTTAAATCACAAACGCACGATAAAGATGATAAATAACATTTTAAAAAACATCGGTCGTTTTGCCATACTTGTTTTACTGCAAGTGTTTATTGTAAAAAATATAAACCTGGGCAGGTACTTTATTTTCTTTCCTTATGTGTTATTTATTTTGTTGTTGCCCTTTAACACATCAAAACCACTAACACTTATATTGGCTTTTGTATTGGGTTTATGTGTAGATATGTTTTACGATACACAGGGCATGCATGCTATGGCTTGTATAACTATGGCATTTGTACGTAGTTCGGTATTAGAGTTGTTTGCCCCGCGCGAGGGTTACGATGAGCAATTAAAACCAACTATTACTTACATGGGGGTAGGCTGGTTTTCATCCTATGCCTTAGTGCTAATTTTAGTGCATCACCTGGTGTTATTTTATATAGAGGCTTTTACTTTTCACGAATTTTTTCGCACTTTTTTACGTGTGTTAGGTAGTACAATAGCAACGTTTCTATTTATTTATTTAATGCAGTTTTTATTTTATCGTCAAAATAGCAATCGCATTTCATGAGTAAAAATCCCTATTTAGAAAATCGTAAATTTATCATAGGCGGCATTTTTTCTCTTGTAGCACTCATTTACATTTCGCGTTTATTTTATCTGCAGGTTATCGATGATAAATCTAAACTCGATGCCCGACACAATGCTTTTCATTTCTTAACGGAGTTTCCGGTGCGTGGTTACATTTACGACCGCAACGGAAAACTACTTGTTTTTAACGACCCCGCTTACGATTTAATGGTGGTGCCAAAAAACGTTTTGTATTGCGATACAATTGCCCTTTGTAAAATTTTAGGAATTGATACTGCTGGTTTCAATCACCGAATGAAACGCGCTAAACAAACACCGCGTAAGGAGTCGTATTTTGAAAAACAAATTTCATCCGAGACCTATGCCAAGTTGCAGGAAAAAATGTATCGCTTCGCGGGTTTCTTTTGTCAAAAAAGAACCATCAGGCGTTATCCTAAAAAAATTGCGGCTCACTTGTTAGGTTACATTGGCGAAGTAAATAAAGCCCAGGCCGAAAAAGATGCTTACTACGACGAAGGCGATTATATAGGAATTTCTGGTATCGAAAAATCCTACGAAAAAGATTTGCGCGGTATAAAAGGCACACGCATTATTATGGTTGATGTGCATGGTAAAGAGAAAGGTCACTTTGCCGATGGCATTTACGATACGCTGGCCATTCCCGGTAAAGCACTTTACTGCACTATTGATGAAGAGTTGCAAGCCTATGGCGAATATTTAATGCAAGGCAAACGTGGCAGTGTTGTTGCCATCGACCCATCAACCGGAGAAATCTTAGCATTAATAACCAGTCCCACTTACGACCCCAATTTAATGGTTGGTCGCGAGCGTTCAAAAAATTACGGCATCCTTCAAAAAGATACTGCAGGCATTCCGCTTTTCAATCGCGCACTTATGGCGGCTTATCCACCGGGCTCAATTTTTAAATTAATCGATGCACTTATTGGGTTAAAAGATGGTGTTTTAAAAACATCAACCGTGTACCCTTGCAACCGTGGCTATCCGCCCATGGGCAACAAACCAAAATGTCACCCGCACGGTGCCGGCGATTTGTATACAGCAATTTCAGCATCTTGCAACTCGTATTTCTCTTATGTGTTTAAAAGCATTGTTGATTATCACCCAAACGGAAAATATGTAGATGGTTACAACAACTGGCGCGATAACGTAATGAGTTTTGGGGTAGGGCACAAACTAGGGTCTGATTTACCTTACGAGCTTGGCGGCAACGTGCCCACCGTAAAATATTACAACAAAGTTTTTGGCGAAAACCGCTGGTTTGCAAACACTGTTGTATCGCTTGGCATTGGGCAAGCCGAGCTTACTATTTTACCTGTGCAAATGGCAAACGTAGTTGCCTGTATTGCTAACCGCGGTTATTATTACACACCGCATATTATAAAAGCAGTGGGCACACCAAAAAATGTAAATACCAAATACAATACAAAAAACTTTTGTTCAGTACCCGGTCAATATTTTATACCTGTAGTTGATGGCATGGAGCGTGTTTTGAAACCGGGCGGAACAGCATCTACCTCAGCCATAAAAGGCATCGATGTTTGCGGCAAAACAGGTACGGCACAAAACCCGCACGGTGATAGTCACGCTGTGTTCCTTGCTTTTGCGCCAAAAAATAACCCTAAAATTGCCATTGCCTGCGTGGTAGAGAATTGTGGCTTTGGCGGAACCTTTGCAGCGCCCATTGTAAGTTTAATGATTGAAAAATATTTAAAAGGCGACATAGACCGCAAAGACCCCCGCCGTGTAGAAATGGAAACACGCACAGCCGCTATTGATTTAATAAATAGAAAAAATTTACCTACCATGGCGCACCATTAGTGCGTTCCGCTTGGTTTAGCTACTTGCTTTAGTTTTTTATTTGGTATTGCAATGCTTCGTATTTCAACCATTGTGATGTATGCTGCAAAATATGTAAGCTTTATAGAACAAAATGTAAAGCATTAGCTCACTATTGCGGGCCACTTGCCTAAGCGAAAACATAGTCATCATTATTAAAAACAACGAGCTTGAAGTAATTGGCACAAGCTTTATAACTATTGTTGATGGCACACAAATAGATTGCACCAATGTAACCGAAATTACCCATGGCGAACACATAACTGTTGAAGGTATAAAAGTTCACTTTTTGGGGCAGGCAAACATTTTTTAATTGCTGAAAAAAAACTAAAAATGTTGAAAATAGCCCGTCATTTTACAAGCGCGTAGTTTATATTTTTCCTTATGACTTTGCAGTATCTTAAACCTTTCACCTGTTAAAATTGGCAACTCACCAACTTAGTGTGTTAAATTTTAAAGCACACACAAGCAAGCATTTAATTTTATAAACATGAAAACCAAGCGTAAACCACTTAACCCAAAAACAGCAAGTTGCTTAGTGTGCGATCATATAATTAGTTTAAAACGTCCTGTACTTTATGTAGCGCATGATGATGATGATGTTTGGAAACTTAGCTGCCGCAACATTGGTCATAAAATGAGTCATCAAAAATTAATGTCATTACACCAAGCCATTCAATTTGATGCAAGCCTTAACGATCTGCTTGAAATGCCTCCCGGTGTGGCATCACAACGCAGTAACCCGATTAACAACTGGGAACCTTTTTTAATTTACCCGGATACCCAACAAGAATAAACTAGTATTTTGAGTAGGGTGTTATTGAAATTACGCCATTAGCTTGTGCGCTGTAAAAAGTTCTGAATAAACGTTAAATTGTGAGTTACTGCCAATAAATCTATAATTTCGGCGTTTCTTAACAAATTTAGCAAAATAGTTTATGCGCAAAATTATACTTGGTACTCTGTTCTTTTTAATAAATATGGGTTTTAATTTACATGCCCAAAACAAATATACCATTAGTGGTTATATTAAAGATGTAAAAACAGGCGAGCAATTAATTGGCGCATCAATTGTTATTAAAGAAATTCCGGCTACGGGTGTTAACACCAATGCTTATGGTTTTTATTCTATTACAATTCCTGAAGGAAAATATACTGTATTAGCTCAGTACACAGGTTATCAAACAAAAGCTGATACAATTATTTTAAATAAAAGTACCAGACTTGATTTTGCTATTAGCGATGCCGCAACCGAACTTAATGCCGTTGTTGTTACCGATGAAAAAAAAGACCAAAACATAACCGCCACGCAAATGGGGGTTGATAAATTAGATATAAAACAAATTCAGGCCATTCCGGTTTTTTTTGGCGAAAAAGATGTACTTAAAACATTGCAGTTGTTGCCCGGCGTAAAATCAGTGGGTGATGGTAGTAGTGGTTTTTATGTGCGGGGTGGTAACTCATCTCAAAATTTGATTTTGTTAGATGAGGCAACTGTATATAACGCCTCTCACCTACTCGGTTTTTTTTCTGTTTTTAATTCGGATGCCATTAAGGATGTTACGCTTTATAAAGGCACGCAGCCTGCTGAGTTTGGCGGACGCCTATCATCGGTGCTTGATATTAAAATGAAAGATGGTAACGATCAAAAACTAAGTGTTAGCGGCGGGATTGGTTTAATTGCATCGCGCTTAAATATTGAAGCACCGCTTAAAAAAAACAAAGGCTCCTTTATTATATCGGCACGCCGTACCTATGCCGATGAGGTTTTAAAACTGGTTAGCAAAAACCCGATGCTGAAAAACGCAAAACTTTATTTTTATGATGTAAACTTAAAAGCTAACTACCGTTTAAATGATAGAAACAGAATTTACTTATCGGGTTATTTGGGTAAAGATGTTTTAGGAGCCGGCAATTTTGGGCTTAATTATGGTAACATTACCGGTACACTTAGGTTAAACCATTTATTTAATGATAAGTTTTTTTCGAACACGAGTTTAATTTTTACCAATTACGATTATAAAATAACCGCCAGCTTTGGTGCTAATAGTTTAGATATTATTTCGCGCATACAGGATTACTCATTAAAACAAGATTTTCAGTATTTTTTAAATTCGAAAAATAAAATAAAGTTTGGCCTTCAATCTATTTATCACAAATTAATTCCGGGTTCAATTACAACTACCAGCAATTCGCCACTTAGCAAACGTGGTGTACCAAACAAATTTGCCTGGGAAAATGCCATCTATCTGTCGCACGAACTACGATTTAATGATAAATTTAGTGTAGAGTATGGGGCACGCCTTACTTCGTTTACCTTGCTTGGGCCGGGTACTTTTTATAGCTACAATGCAAACGATGTTGTAACCGATTCGGGAAAATATACGCAAACACAATCAGTAAAAACTTATTTTAATATTCAGCCACGTGCTACTTTTAATTATGTACTAAATCCTAAAAGTTCTATAAAAGGTAATTATGCACGCAATGCACAATACTTGCATTTGTTGCAAAATACTACATCGGGTAATCCAACAGATTTATGGATACCGAGTAGCAACAACGTTAAACCCGAATTATGCGACCAGTTTTCATTGGGTTATTTCCGCAATTTTTTAGACAATATGTTTGAAACATCTATTGAGACTTATTACAAAAATTACCAAAATCAAATTGATTATATAAATGGTGCACAGCTAAACTTAAATGCCAATGTAGAATCGCAATTGCTTTATGGTAAAGGAAGGTCGTATGGTGCTGAATTATTTATTAAGAAAAAATCGGGTCGCCTTACCGGATGGTTGGGTTACACACTATCGCGCACCGAGCGAAAGATTAACGGCATTAATAACGATAGCTGGTACCCTGCTACACAAGACATTACACATTACATTACTGCCGTGGGAATAATTCAACTAAATAAAAAATGGACAGCATCAGCATCCTTTGTTTATTATACGGGTAATGCAGTTACTTTCCCCAGTGGTAAATATGAAGTAAACGGGCAAGTAGTGTTTTATTACACACAGCGCAATGGTTATCGCATGCCTGCTTATAACAGGTTAGATGTTGGCTTTACATATCAGGCAAAAAAAACAGAGAAGTTTGAATCGAGTTGGAATTTTTCGTGTTACAATGCTTATGGTAGAGAGAACCCGTACAGCATAACATTTCAGGTAAACCCAAACAACCCGCAGCAAACACAAGCTGTTATGACTTATTTATTCCGCTGGGTACCATCTATTACTTATAACTTTAAATTTTAATTGCCATGAAAAAAATTATTTTCTTTTTTGTATTTATAGTTAGCATGATGTTCATCTCTTGCACCAAAGTAGTTAACATTGATTTAAATTCGGCAAGCCCTAATATTGTGGTTGATGCCGAACTTAATGACCAACCAGGGCCTTATACCGTTAACCTAACGCAAACGGTAAACTTTAGCGATAACAATATATTTCCGGCAGTAACGGGTGCAAGTGTTATAATTAGCGATAATGCAGGTAACAGCGAAACACTTACTGAAACAGGCAATGGTAATTATGTAGCTTCGCATTTGTTGGGTGTGAGTGGCAGAACGTACAACCTTTTTATAAACTCGAAAGGCAAAGTTTACACAGCGGTATCAATTATGCCGGCGCCTGTAGTTTTAGATTCGGTTATTGCAGATACATCAAGCAAAACCAGAGGTGGTGGTTTTGGTGGCGGTGGTACAACTACTCCGGTAGTGGGCGTGTCGGTACACGCTGTTTTTACCGACCCGGCAGGTGTAACTAATTACTATCGTTTAATTGAATATATAAACCGAGTGCCTAATTATAATAACATATCCATCATATCTGACCAGGGGCAAGACGGTAGTATAATTTCGAAAAGTTTAGGAAGACGTGATACCAGCATACACAAAGGCGATACCATAAGCGTTGTGTTAGAAAGCATAGATGCTAATGTGTATGAGTATTACAGAACACTTGCCCAAATAACTAAACAGCAAACCGGCATACAAACTACTGTGCCCGGTAACCCTACCACTAATTTAAGTAATAATGCCTTGGGCTTTTTTAGTGCTTATGCCGCACGTACAAAATATACGGTTGCGCCTTAGAGATTAAGGTAAATAGTTTTACTTTTATTGCCATGAATTATTTTTTTAAAACACTTATACTTAGTTTTTTTATTTTTTCTTTCAACGTACAGGCTCAAAGTGTAGACTCTACTATCAATAAAAAAGCCATGGCTAAAAACTCGGTATTTGTAGAGATACTTGGCAATGCGTTTAGTTTGGGTTCTTTAAACTATGACAGAATTATTTTTCAATCGAAAATTATAAAACTATCTTTAAGTACCGGCATAGGTTTGTATCCGCTTACTGATAGTTATCTTCAGCCAAAGAAAACATATTTTGAATATGGCATTCCTTTATCGGTTAATGCTTTAATAGGCAAGCGCAATCATTTTTTAGAAATAGGTGTGGGCTTAACGTATAGCAAAGGTGCAGAGGCCAGTTTTTCTCATGACCACTCAACCAACCAAGCAGGCGTTACAAATGATACTTACAACGAATATTTTTCGGAATTGTTAGTTTTTGTACCACGCGTTGGGTATAGATTTCAAAAAAACAAACATGGTTTTTTCTTTAGAGTTGGGTTTACACCTTTAATTATACTTAAAGACTATACTCGTTTAGATTTAATTATGCCTGGGATAGGTCGTTTTCTAACATTTAATCCTAATGGTGGCATTTCTTTGGGTTATTCTTTTAAATAGAGTAAATCAGTAAAAGCTTTATTATATTTGCTTATATCATTTAGTAATTAGATTAAGAGCGCATGAGCGATAAAAAATTTATGCAAGAAGCCATTGAGCTTTCTGTAAACAATGTTAAGTTGGGTAAAGGTGGTCCTTTTGGTGCAGTAGTAGTAAAGGATGGAAAAATAATTGCACGTGCTGCCAACAGTGTTACCAGTAGTAACGACCCAACAGCCCATGCCGAGGTAAACGCTATACGCGAAGCCTGCAAGGTTTTAAACACCTACCAATTAAACGGTTGCGAAATTTATACCAGTTGCGAACCTTGCCCTATGTGCTTGGGCGCTATTTATTGGGCACGCCCAGATAAAGTATATTATGCCAACACAAAGTTAGATGCCGCAGCTATAAATTTTGACGACGATTTTATTTACCAGGAAATTGCAAAACCATTGGATAAACGCGAAATGAAATTTATTCAGCTATTGCGTGAGGAAGCCTTAAGTGCTTTTGATGAATGGAAAAAGAAAACTGATAAAATAGAATATTAGTTTTTATATTTTAGTATAGTCACAAACGATTTTTTATACAGCCCCAATATAGATTACAAAAAAAGCCGCTCTTTTCGAGAGCGGCTTTTTTATTAGTGATATAAAAATTACTGTACAATAATCTTTTTTACTGTTTTAGCTTGGGCATTGCTTATTTCAAAGAAGTAAGTTCCTTTTGCAATGTTGCTTGTGTTTATTTGGTAGGCATTTAAACCTGTATGAGTATCAAGTTGTTCTTTATAAATTATACGGCCGGCTAAATCGGTTAAAATAAAGTTGGTGTTTTTTTCATCGGCCAACACATTAACCGATACTGTAAATGCACCGTTGTTTGGGTTTGGGTAAACTGCAACATCAGCATAATTGTTTTCAATATTTTTAATGCCTTGTATAACGTTTATCGAGTCGATGTCGTTAATGTTACGTGGCTCAATCCAATTAGCATATTCAAAATGCACTACACCTGTAATGTTGTAGCGTTTACCTTGCGTGTAACCATAGGTGTAAATTATGTTATCAACGGTATCTTCGCTAGCTACACCGCTAGTTAAAGTAGAGTCAGAAAAAACGTACCATGCTGATGTTGAATTGTAACGCACATCTTTAACACCGTTTGCTTTAATTAGCATGCCTTCGTATTTTTCGTTTTGAATGGTGTTTAAACCAACTAAAGTACTAGGTGTTTTAGCTTGGTTACCCGAAGATACTTTAGTGAAGTTAACTACATTGGCAATTTCGGTTTCGTTATAATATTCTTGTACCTGACCCGAAAATTTAACGCTATCGCCTACGGCAACAATATGGCTAAAATCGTATACGTTTACTGCCGACCATGCATTTGCATAACTGGTTTGTAAATAGTAACCCGATTGTGTGCCGCCTGAACCATTGTAAACCGCAGTAACTATACCGCCTGTTGTTACATACTGATTCATAAATGGAGAATTTGCAGGGCTTGCAGTAGTATATTGCACTTGGTATAACG
>Ga0134126_10003494_pt1 | contig 19686 bp, 17 predicted proteins | sample KB31752_FD_96881 | JGI IMG/M metagenome (GOLD analysis project Ga0134126, IMG submission 96881) | Terrestrial soil microbial communities with excess Nitrogen fertilizer from Kellogg Biological Station, Michigan, USA - KB3-175-2 | ecosystem: Environmental > Terrestrial > Soil > Unclassified ...
GGCGTGCCTTCCTGCGTGCCTTCTATGGAACCTGTGTCCACGCCGATCGCCACCGAGTGAATGGCGCCGTATTCGACCGGCCGCAGGCGCCCGAAGGGCCACGGCAGCAGCAGGTGCAGCCCGGGGCCGTATACCGCCACAGGTGCTCCGAAGCGCTCATAGACACCCCGGTGCGACAGATCGATCAGCTTCAGTCCGCTGAGGCCCCAACACAGCAGCGCCGTGCCGAGCAGCGCCGGCAGGATCGCGGCGCTGACGAAGGAGAGGGCCCAACTGCGGGCGAAGTCCAGGCCAAAGTGCGTGCGCAGCAGGTTGCCGGGGGCGCGCGGCCCGCCCGTGAGCAGTCCGACGACGACGCTATCGGCGACCGAGCGTGCATCCTGCGGCTGAGGTGGGGGCAGGAACAGCCGCGCGAGCGCGCGCAGCGCCAGCTCGAGCCCGACCAGCGCCGGTACCCACAGCAGCAGCAGCTCGGGCCAGCGAATCCAGCTCACGGCGGCACTGCGGCCGATCTCAGTACAGGCCGCCGCCGCCAGCAGTACGGTGATGAGCAGCAGCAGTCGACGCAGCATCGGCGCCTCGGGCAACTGCGGCTCCGGGAATTCGTGCATGACGCGCTCGGCCATCAGCGAGACGAACGCGATGGCGAACACGAAGGCGGCTGCGATGTTGGCCGCGGTGGCGTCCGTCGCCACGGCGGTCCGCGGCCACAACAGTCGAATCGCCAGCCAGACCAGCAGCGTGCCGAGCGACACGATGAGAGCCTGGCCCTGTCGCGCGACAAAGCCCGGATCGCTCAGCGACCAGCGAGTGCGACTGACAGGGACCAGGCGGCTCGGCACGTGATCCGCCGCCGCAGATTGGGATGCGACGCGCGCCGCAGCATGAGCGGCGGCGTGCCGCGCGCGCGCCACCGTCATCGCAAGGCTGGCAGCGAGCGCAGTCAACGCCAGCAGGAGGCACGCGAGCACGATGGCGCCGAGCCCGCCGGCGAATACTTCGCGCGCCAGCAGGCGCGTCTGCGGTAGGACCCTGGAAGGCAGCGCTGCGATCAGCAACAGCACGATGACGGCAACGGTTACACTGCCGTACAACCAGCACAGCCGGCGAACCAAGCGCTGCGGTCTGGGTATCAGATCTGCGGCGCGCTCCTCGTTAGATCTATCCACGTTGCTCTCTCAAGCCCCCTGTAGGGTCATGTCCGCCCGGTGGCGTGGTACCCCCCGGTAGTATACGCGCTGTACTCCCGTACAGTATCGGTGGAGCGGGGAGGGCACGCATCGGTAAATGACGCAGTGCCGCTGTGCATACAATTTCTATACGCGCGCGGATGCGTACGCCCTCGCCGCAAGGCGCCGCAAGGCCATCGATCATCGCTGTCCCGCCGCTCAGGTGCGATCCGGAAACGCCAGCGCAGCCAATAGATAGCTGAGCGCACCCAAAGAGACGATCCAGAAGCTGCTTGGCCAGTCCGTATAGTATGCCAATCCCAGGCCCGCCCAGGCATCCAGCAATGCCAGTGCCACCGAAGCGAGCAGCCCCCAGCCCAGCCGCCGTGTGAGTCGCTGCGCGGCTGCCGCCGGCGCCACCATCAGGCCAAAGACCAGCAGCACGCCGACGATCTGCGCGCACTCGGCCGTCACCACCGCCACGACCAGCAGGAACAGCACCGAGATCAGGCGCAGCGACACACCCTTCGCCTGGGCGAGCTCGGGCTGCAGCGTGCTGAAGAGCAGCGGGCGCGACAGCGCAGCCAGTGCCGTCAGGCTCAGCGCCGTGAGCGCAGCCAGTATGACGATGGTCATCCTGTCTACGGCCAGGAGGTTGCCGAACAGCAGCGCCGTGGCCTGTCCGGCGTAGGCCGTATAAAAGTGTAGAAACAGCAGTCCCAGGCCGAGCGACAGCGCCAGTACGACACCGATGGCGACGTCACGTCCTTCGAGACGCTCACCGAGCAGCCCCATGCCGGCGCCGGCGCCGACGCTGACGATCAGCATGCCCCAGAGCGGGGAGATGCCGACCAGCACAGCGCCCGTGGCCCCGGCAAAGCCCACGTGAGCCAGCGCATGGCCGGCAAAGGTTTGGGCTCGCAGCACCAGAAAATAACCCGTACAGCCTGCAACCACTGCGACGAGCGCAGCGGCCGCAAATGCATTGCGCATGAATTCGTACTCGAACATTCTGCTGTGCCGGTATCAGTGACCGTGACCGTGACCGTGACCGTGGTCATGGTCGTGCGGATGACGGTGCTCGTCGCGCTCGATCTCAAGGCTGCCGGACATTACGAAGATGCGGCCGTTGACGTGCACGACATCGATGGGAGAGCCGTAGAGACGCGACAGCGCCGGCCCGTTGATCACCTGATCGACGCTGCCGAGGGCCACATGGCCATTGCCCAGATAGAGCACGCGGTCCAGGGCATCGAGCAGCGGATTGAGCTCGTGCGCAGTGAACAGCACCGTGATGGACAGCTCCTGTTGGATGCGCTTGGCCAGCTCGACGACGCTGCGCTGATGGTGCGGATCGAGGCTGATCAGCGGCTCATCCAGCAGCAGCAGCCGCGGCTCGCCGAGCAGCGCCTGGGCAAGCAGCAGCCGTTGGCGCTCGCCGCCGGACAACTCAGCCAGCGATCGCTCGGCCAACTGCCGCGCACCAACCAGCTCCAGCGCCCAATCGATCTGTCGGCGCGAGGCGGCCGAGGGCAGCGGCAGCCCCCAGCGATGGCCCTGCGCGGCGCCCGCCACGAAATCCCAGCCGCACAATCGGCCGATCGGCGCCTGACTGCGTGTTTGCGGCATATAGCCGATGGCCGGATTGCCGCGCGCGGCCGGCGCTCCCAGCACGCGAATCGTGCCCGAGTCGGGCTTGACCAGCCCGAGTATGGCGCGCATCAGCGTGGTCTTGCCGGCGCCGTTGGGACCGAACACGCCGATGAATTCGGCGTCCTGCAGCGTCAGGCTGACATGCTCGAGCAACTGTCGTGCGCCCATGGTGAGCGACACATCCTGCAGCTCCACCGCGCTCATGGGTGCTTCTCGGCCAATGCCCGCCCCAGAGCCGTCAGGGTCTGCAGCATCCAGGCCTGATAATCCAATCCGGCCGGCTCGGTCTCGCTGACGGATACCAGCGGAATGGAAGACTGGGCGGCGATCTGCAGCATGCGCTGTACGAGCTCACCGCTCGTCTGTCGATTGTAGATGAGCAGCCGAACCGCATGGCTGCGCAGCGACTGCTCGAACTGCGCGGTCTCGTGCGCGCCGGGCTCGGTGTCGTTCATGACGGAGAGCTGGAAGGCGCCGTTGCGCATATCCAGGCCGATGGCTGCCGTCAGATCATCGACGACTGGTTCAGTGGCCGTAATCGGTGCCCCCGCATAGCGCGCGCGCAGCTGCGCCACCTGGGCCGCGATCGGCTGTAAGGACTTGAGGAAGGCCTGCAGACGGGCGGAGTGTTGTGCATGGGCGGACGGGTCGAGCGCATCGAGCTGCATCGTGAGCGCCAGCGCAAGCCTCGGCATCGTTTGCGGGTCGTACCATAGATGTGGATTGACGTGGGTGCCCGTCCGGGCCATCACAACGGCCACCGACAGCGCGCGACGCTCGTGCCGGCCGGCATTGGCGAGCAGACGCTCGAGCCAGGTGTCGTAGTGCGCGCCATTGTAGATGAGGATGTTCGCATCGGCGACGAGCCGGGCGGTCGCTGCATCGGGCTCAAACAGGTGCGGGTCGGCATCCGGGTTATTCAGGATGCTCACGACGCGCGCGTCGGGGCCCGCGAGCTGGCGCGCGACGTCCCCATAGAAGTTCTCCGCTGTTACGATGAGCAGCGGCTGACCTTGCGCCAGCGCCCAGCGCGGCGCGAGACAACACAGCAGGCACGCCGCCAGACGAGGCATGAGGCGGGCAGGCAGGCGCATCATCGGCCGCCACGACGCCGGCTGCCGTGACGCCCGCGCGGCGCGAGCCGCAGTGCCATTCGTGCCACTCGCTCCCTCCTGCAGCGGCCCGTCAATACAACATCTTACCCTGGACTGCTACGGAGCCGGCGGGCGGCGCTAAAGATAGGGCGAGAACAGCCAGAAGACGCTGTCGCGCAGGTGTCCGAGCAGCCCTCGCGCAGCGCTGGTCGTGACCGGCGCCCGGGCATGCTCGCGGGCCGACAGAACATAACTTGCGAGCTGGCCACAGGCCTTGGCGTCGTAAATCTCAACGGCGATCTCAAAGTTCAATCGCAGGCTGCGCGGGTCGAGGTTCGCCGAGCCGATCTGTGCATAGCGGCCATCGATCACCAGCAGCTTCGTATGAGAGAAGGGCGGGGGTTGCAGGTAGATCTGCACGCCCTGGGCGAGCAGCGGGGGCAGCCAGCGCCGCGTCGCCCAGTCGACGAAGCGCAGGTTGCTGCGCTCGGGCAGTACCAGGCACACCTCCACGCCGCGCAGTGCCGCTCCCTGCAACGCGGCCGTCAGCTCCGGCGGCGGAATGAAGTAGGGAGTCATCAGCAGGATCTGCCGCTGGGCCACGGAGATCGCGCCGAGCATCACGAACAGCAGCTTTTCCAGATCCTCGTCGGGGCCCTCGGTGATGACGCGACAGACGCTGTCACCGCGCGCGAGCGCATACGGGGGGATGGCCAGAGATTCACGTGAGGCGAACAGCCAGTCGGCGCTGAAGCACTCCGCGAGCTGCGTCACGGCCGGGCCGCACAGTCGAAAGTGCAGATCGGCCATGCGCCGATGAGTGCCCTTGCCCACCTCGCGCGCGCCGATGTTCATGCCGCCGACGAAGCCGGTATGGCCATCGATCAGCAGGAGCTTGCGGTGGTTGCGCAGGTTCAGCGACAACGCCGGCCACGACAGGCGCGGTGGCAGAAAGCGATAGGCAACCACGCCGACACGACGCAGCAGGCGCACTGCGTGAGGCCAGCTGTACCACTCGCCCAGTCCATCGACCAGCACGCGCACTTGCACGCCACGGGCCGCCGCGGCACCGAGTGCCTCGATGAATCCCCGGCCGACCGGGTCGGTATCGAAGATATAGGTGGCGAGCCAAACCGACTTGCGTGCCTCGCCGATCGCCGCCAGCATGGCTGGAAAGGCGTTCTCGCCGTTTTCCAGCAGCTCCACCGCATTGCCGGGCAGGCGCGGGCGGCGTGTGACGGCATCGCCAATATGCGCCAGTTGACCCCCGAACCCATCGGGCGCCACGTCGACGGGCGCGTGAGCGCCGCCGGTCGTGAGGCCGGCGCGCAACTGGCGGGCGCGCGTTCTGACACGATTGACGCCAAACAGGCCGTAGAGCACCGCGCCGGCGAGCGGAAAGAACCAGCAGACACCGATCCAGCCGAGCGCGCTGCGCGGATCGGGCTTGGTCAGCAGGGCATGCATCCCGGCGATCGCGGCGCCGGCCACGTAGAGCACGGCCAGCAACACCCCCAGCACCGCCGGATGCGGGATGGTCAGGTGCACAGGCGGTGCGCAGCAGACGTGGCGAATCCGATGCTCATGAGCGGGCTCATCATAGGGGAATTGCAGTGATGAGCGCACAGATGCCGTATAGCGCCCTAGACTGCGCCCCGGCGGCACAAGCTGCGCGCTTTCGTGGCGCCGCCGACGGCGAAGAGGATTGCCGATGACTGCGACCAGTGAGACGAACCAAAGACTTCGGGCCATTGCCAGACAGGCAATGCTCGAGCGGCATCTGCAGCCGGACTTTGCGCCCGCAGTGCTGAACGAGCTGCAGAGCTTGCAAGGGGCGGCGCCCGCGGAGCTGGCGGATCTGCGCGACCTGCGCGAGCTGCCCTGGCTGTCGATCGACAACGACGATTCGCGCGACCTGGATCAGCTGTCGGTCGCCGAGCCGCTGGGCAACGGCGCGGTGCGTGTGAGGGTCGCCATCGCGGACGTGGACGCGCTGGTGGCGCTCGGCGGGGCGATCGATGGGCACGCCCGAATCAATACCACCTCGGTCTACACGATCGCGCAGACGTTTTCGATGCTGCCCTTGCGGCTATCGACTGATCTGAGCTCGCTGGGCCAGGGAGAGACGCGTGCTGCCATCGTCATCGACATGAGCGTGGACACAGCCGGCGTCATCGTCAGCTCGGAGCTGTATCGCGCGGTGGTCCTCAACCACGCCAAGCTCGCCTATGGATCGGTGGCAGCCTGGCTGGGCGGTACGGCCGCAGCGCCATTTATCATCGCCACCAGCGCAACACTGCAGGCGCAGCTGCGGCTGCAGCAGCAGGTCGCGAGCCGGCTGCGGGAGGTGCGGCATCGGCACGGGGCGTTGAGCCTCGCGGCTACCGAGCCGCGGGCCCACTACGAGGCAGACCGGCTCATTGATTTTCTCCCCGACACGCAGAATGCCGCGCAGGAGTTGATCGAGGACCTCATGATCGCCGCCAATGGCGTCACGGCGAGCTATTTGAGCAGTCGCGGCCTGCCGTCGCTGCGCCGGGTGCTGCCCACCCCGCTGCACTGGGATCGACTCATGGCCGAGGCTGCGCGGGTAGGGGACTCTCTGAGTACCCAGCCGAGCGCCACCGCGCTCAATGCTCTACTGGTGCGCCGGCGGCTCGCCGACCCGGCTGGCTTCGCCGACTTCTCGCTGGCCGTGGTCAAGCTGTTGGGGCGCGGCGAGTATGTGCTGGAAATGCCACAGGCGCCGGTGCCGGGCCACTTCGCCCTGGCCGTGCAGGACTACACGCATGCCACCGCGCCCAACCGGCGCTTTCCAGACCTGATTACACAGCGCTTGCTCAAGGCGGCGCTGGCGCGGCGGCCTTCGCCTTATGCCCCCGAGGAGCTCGCTGCACTTGCGGTGCACTGTACGGCTCAGGAAGATAACGCCGCAAAAGTGGAACGCCGGGTGCGCAAATCCGCGGCGGCGCTGGTGCTGAGCGACCGGCTCGGACAGCGCTTCGATGCCATCGTGACGGGCGCTGCGGACAAGGGAACCTGGGTGCGGACTGCCGCCCCGATGATCGAAGGCCGTTTGGTTCGTGGCCATGAGGGACTCAGCGTCGGTGACCGTCTGCGGGTGAGGCTCGTGCATACCGATGTGGAGCGTGGCTTCATCGACTTCGAACGTACTGCTTGAGCTAAGGAGTCCTCATGCCCCCTGCCGCGAACGCCGAAGCGCCATTGGCCTACGAGGACCGTGCCTTTCTTGATGGTGAGGAAGGCCGCCCGCTGCGGCTGCTGTCGGAATATCTGGAGCCTTTGGAGCGTTTTCGCCGTGCCGGCATTCACGACACCATCGTGTTTTTCGGCTCGGCGCGTCTCTCGCCCGACGGCCCACTCGGGCGCTACTACCACGAGGCACGCGAGCTGGCCCGGCTGGTGACGGAATGGTCCAAGGGATTGCCCACACACGTGCGACGCTACGTGGTTTGCTCCGGGGGTGGCGGGGGCATCATGGAAGCGGCCAATCGAGGCGCCTCCGACGCCGGCGGGCGCACGGTCGGCTTGAACATCAGCCTGCCGCATGAGCAGCGGCCCAACGCCTTCATCACGCACGAATTGTGTTTCGAATTTCATTACTTCTTCATGCGCAAGCTCTGGTTCGCACACCTGGCGCGCGCCCTGGTGGTGTTTCCCGGCGGCTTCGGCACCCTGGATGAACTGACGGAAATTCTCACTCTATCCCAGACCCGCAAACTCGAGCCGCGCATCCCGGTGCTTCTCTACGGCAGCCCCTATTGGCGCGAGATCATCAATTTCGAGGCGCTGGCGCGCCACGGCATGATCGACGCTGCAGATCTGCAGCTGTTTCAGTTCGTCGATGAACCCGGCAAGGCCTTGGCGGTGCTGCAGGCACAGCTGCCCTCCGCCAGCGTCGAGAGCACTCCCGGATTTGCGCATTCGCGTACGCGTTCGACGCCCTGAAGCCCTTGGACAATTGGCACGCCCGGGTGCCAATGCGCTCCCAGCGCGGGCAGACTGGCGCCGCTCAGCCGGCAGGGCGCTGCACCTCGAGCAGCATGCGCACGAGCTGCGCCAATGATCGTGCCTGCATCTTTTCCATGACGCGCGCCCGATGGATCTCGATGGTGCGCTGACTGACACCGAGATCCGCGGCTATGACCTTGTTGGGCTTGCCGGCCGTGACCAGATCGAGTACCTCCCGCTCACGTGGCGTGAGGGACTGCAGATTCTGGCGAATCTGGTCCGTGGCTTGGAGTTGCGAGCGGATCGAAACGTCCCGCTCCAGGGCGCGTTGCACGCGATCGATGAGATCCTGGTCACGGAAGGGCTTCTGCAGGAAGTCGAACGCGCCGTGCTGCATGGCCTCGACCGCCATGGGAATGTCGCCGTGGCCGGTGATGAAGACCACTGGAATGGTCGCGCCGCGTACATTGAGCTGCTGCTGCAGCTCCAGCCCACTCATTCCCGGCATGCGGACGTCGAGAATCAGGCAACCCGGCTGGCACCCATCGTAGGTCGGCAGAAATTCCTGGGCCGAGGCAAAAGTGCGCACGCTGAAGCCGACGGACTTGAGCAGCAGTCGCAACGAGTTCCTGACGGCTTCGTCGTCGTCGATGACAAATACCGTGCTGGATAGGTCTTTCATGCATATCTATCCTTCTATGCCTACTCCTGAGCGCGGCTGACGCGCCAGCGCCAGACGCCACGTTGCAGCTCGGAAAGCACCCATGCGCGCCTCAGCCTGACGCGAGCACCGGCAGGGTCATCCGCAAGGTGGCCCCATGCGGCTGCGTCGGCAGGATGTCCAGGCGACCGCGATGTGACTCCACGATGCTACGGCTGATGGCCAGTCCCAATCCCGTACCATTCTCCTTGGTGGTCACAAAGGGCACGAACAACCGCTTGCGCAGCTCCTCGGAGACGCCCGGGCCCGTATCGATGACATCGAGCAGCACCTCATGCTCCGCCGGCGCTGCCGTGCGGATCAGGAGCCGCCGTTCGCCTACCGGGATGCTGCCCAGCGCATCGATGGCATTTCGCACCAAATTCAGCACCACCTGCTGCATCTGCATGCGATCCAGATTGACCTGCGGTAACCGCGGCGCCAGCTCGAGGCTCAGGCGCACCTCGCTCACTCTGATGTCAGCCTGGATCAGCGGCGTCAGCTCGCTGATGACATCATTGATATCGCACGGCTCGCGCGCGCTCGCCTGGTTGCGCACCACGCTGCGCAACCGTCGAATGATTTCTCCCGCTCGCAGCGCCTGGGAAGCGATCTCCTGCAGCGCCTCACGCACATCCGCCAGATCCGGTTGTGCGGCGCCGAGCAGCCGTCCGCCAGCCTGCGCGTAGGTTGCGATGGCAGCCAATGGCTGGTTGAGCTCATGCGAGATGCCGCTGGCCATCTCCCCGAGTGTCGCCAGACGTGACACCTGCATCATACGTTCGCGCGCTTCGCGCATTTCCTGATCGGCCCGACGGCTGTCGGTTATATCGTCGCCGGAGCACAGCACCTGCGTCAGGCCGTCGCGGGTATCTTCCACGACCATGCATCGCCAGGCGATGAGCCGTCGTTCGCCACCGGCGGTCACGATCGGGTATTCGCAATAGAGCGGTTGCCGGGAATGCTGCTGAACCAGCCGGTCGAAGTCGTGCGCATTAAGGTCGCGGAACTCTGCATCGACGACACTCCGGAACCAGTCGCTGCCGACCAGCACCGACTCCTCCCGGCCGAGCACTTCGCATCCCTTGCGGTTGAGCAGCGTGACGCGGTGTGCGGCATCGATGCCGACGAGGACGCTCTGAACAGCCTCCAGAAAGCCATTGGCACGGTCGCGCTCGTGCTCCAGCGCAATCAGAGCTTGCTTGCGTACGGTTAGATCATGCAGAAAGCCGACGTAGCGGGGCGGATCGCTGTTGGCGATGCAGCCCACGGATAGGAACGCCGGAAACTCCTCGCCATCCTTGCGGCGTGCCTGAACCTCCCGGCCGATGCCGATGATGTGTCCAACACCGGTGCGCGCATAGCGCCCCAGATAGGCATCGTGCTGCGCCGCGTCGCGCTTGCTCATGAGCAGCGTGACATTGCGCCCCAGCGCTTCGGAGGCCTGAAAGCCGAACAACCGCTCGGCCGCCCGATTGAACTGCTGCATGATGCCGCGGTGATCGATCACGATCACCGCATCCACGGTGGCGTCCAACAGGTCCTGTACATTCATTGCAGCGGACCCCAAGGCTACGCGTGTGCTCATGTCCATGCGCCAGGATTACGGATCGTTAGCCCAGCCGACTATGCGTAGTTATCACACTACCGTCATGCAGGGTCCGCATGGCTGGATGATGCCATGGGCGACCGTACACGGGCATGCCGCCCCGAAATACGCAGTCTCATGGCAGTGACTTCGCTGTGTTGCAGCCTTCAGGGCGCACCACCACCTTGTCGATCACCTGTGATACCCCTGGGGCCTGCCAGGCGGCCGACTCGGCGGCCTGGCGCTCGCCCCAGGTCTGCACGGTGCCTTCAAGAGTGACCGTGCCGCCGTTGGCCGTGACGCTGATGTTATTGGCATCGAGTCGCGCCTGACGTCGAAATGCATCTTCGATCTTATCCTTGACCTCACCGACCGATGCCTGCGCGTTGATGCCGATGTTGTTGCTGACGCCCTTTATCCCGGCGAGGGAGCTGAGCGTCGCCTCCGCGGCGCTCTTCTGAAACCACATGGAAACCTCGCCCTCGAGGGTAACCCAGCCATCGCGCACGAAGGCCTGGATACGATCGGCAGGAACACTGACATTTGACTGCAGCGCTGCGACCACGCTTTCCGCCAGCTCAGCATCGGTGCGCCGCGCCGTGGTGGGCAGCTCGATGAGAATGTCGTTGGCGACGGCGCGCACCCCCGTCACCGACTGGGCTGCTTCTTCAGCCGCGCGCTTCTCCGCGTAGGAACCGACATGGCCGCTGAGGGCGACGACGCCATTTTTGATGGCGACGCCGATCTGACGTGAATCGAAGCGCATATCCCACTCGAGTTCGGCCTCGATATCGTGCCGAAGCTGCTGGTCATTCATCGCCATGGAAGTCTCCGGATCGCTTGCCCCGCGTGGTCGGGGCTACATGGCATCAGTAGAGCTTGCTGCGATGACTCAGACCATACGCGATATCCGAAGCTGCGCCCGTATCTCGGCTACCAGCTTGGCCGGTGCGCTCGGCAGGCTGGTATCGATGTCGATCACCTCGGCTCCCTCCGCGGCGAGGCCCCGAGCCTGCAGCGGCTCGGCCGCCGCGAGCTGTCGGCGCAGCACCGCAATATCGGCCTCGGACGGGTCTCGGGCGTCGCGGCCGCGCTGCGCGATCCGTGCCTCCAGCACCTTCGCGGGGGCATGACAGTCGATCACGAGCAGAGGGCAGTTCCGTGAGCTGGCCAGCTGCAGATAGGGACGTCGCCGGGCGGCTTGCAAGAAAGTCGCGTCGACGATGATACGCAGCCCGGCGGCGATTGCCTGTTGGGCGCAATCGTACAGGCGGCCGTAGGTGGCATCGTCCACAGCGGCCGAATACGCGCCGCTGCCGTACAGGCGTTGGCGCTCCACGTCGGAACGCACGCGTATCGCGCCGAGCGCCGGGATCAGGCGCGCGCTCAGCCAGGATTTTCCCGATGCGCTCACGCCGTGCATCAGAATCAGCGCCGCCGATACGCCCTGCGTCAGCCTCTCGGCGGTGGCGAGTCGCTCGCCCCGACGCCGCTGCTCAGCACGCAGCGCATCGACCTTGGCACGCACCAGCGCGCGATATACCGCGTAGAAACGCAGCAGCGGCAGCGCGCCATAGTCACCCGTACGCTCCAGCCAGCCATTCAGAAAGGCGAAGGCCAGGTCCGCGCGCTGGTGCGCGAGCAGATCCATGAATAGAAACGCCACATCGCTCGCCACATCGATCCAACGCAGGCGCGGCTCGAACTCCAGACAATCAAAGGGCAGCCAGTCGCCGCGCCAACACATCACGTTGCCGGCGTGAAGATCCCCATGGCATTCGCGCACGCGTCCCTGCCGCCGACGCGTTTCAATGAGGGTCCTGAGGCCCGTGAGCTGCTCGCGGCTCCAGGCCTCGAGGGCGGCCAGTCGAGGCTCATTCCCCAAGCTGTCCCTGCCTGCCGGGCTCTCCGCGTCGGACAGCGCGAAATTGGTTAGTACCTGGGAGCTTACGAGCTCAAAGCTGCCATACGGTTGATCGGTCGCTGCCGGTGCCGTCTCGTGCCACTCGCCCAGCCGCGTGCCCAGCCTGGCCATCTCCTCGGGCGTCACCGGCGCGCCGGCGAGACGCTGCGCCAGCTCGTCGGATTGCGCAAACTGGCGCATCCGCACGGCATACTCGAGGGCAGTACCCCCCGCACCGATGACCGGACGGCCCTGCACCTCGACAATCGGCACAACCTCCAGATAGAGCTCGGGCGCAAAGCGGCGATTCAGTCGCAGCTCCTCCTCGCAAAGAAAGCGACGACGCTCGAGGCTGGAGGCATCCAGATAATCCAGATGAAGCGGTTTTTTGATTTTGTAAACATACGCTCCCGTCAGTACCAGCCATGAGATGGCCGTCTCGCGCAGCTCCAGCCGCTCGACGGGATGGGGAAAACTCGCTGCTCCAAGACGCTCGGCGATGGAGGGGGCGGCACTCATGTCAGGCAGGATAAACGTTTGCGATCGCGCCTGCGGCGCCCATCGCCCAAGCCTGCTGATTGGGGGCACTCTACCTATGCCGCTGCGGCTTACCGCTACGCATACATGCGACTGTTTCGGCATACGCCAGCGCTGCAGCATGAGTCCCATCGATGCGATGGAGACTCGACATGAACACGCTCAAGACTGCAGGCACCGCCCTGACGCTGGCCGCACTGCTAGGCGCTGCCGCTCCCGCGGCTCTCGCGCATCATTCCTTTCCTGCGACCTACGAGGTCGACAAAGTCGTGACCATTCAGGGGACGGTGGTGCAGTTCCTGTTCCGCAATCCGCACTCCTTCGTGCACGTGCTGGCGCCCGATGAGCACGGCAATATGATCGAGTGGGCGGTTGAATGGGGCGCCGGCGCGTCGCTGCAGGCCGAGTCCATCAAACACGACACGCTCAGGCCCGGCGACACGGTCGTGGTCACCGGCAACCCGGCTCGCGATGCCTCCTCCCACCGTCTGCGCATGCGCGCGATCACGCGTCCGTCGGACGGGTGGAGCTGGAGCGGTACGTTTGGTTAGTCGCGGAAATTCTCGAACTGCAGTGGTACATCGGCATCGCTCTGGCGCAGCAATGCCATGGCCGACTGCAGATCATCGCGTTTCTTGCCGCTGACACGCAGCTTGTCGCCGTTGATCTGCGCCTCGACCTTGAGCTTCGAGGCCTTCAATTGTGCAATGAGCTTCTTGGCAGCCATCTGCTCGATGCCCTGCTTGACGGTGATCTTGCGACGCGCTTCGGCCAGATTGACCTCGACATCCCCCAGCTCCAGGCAGCGCAGATCGATGCCGCGTGCCGCCAGGCGCAGCCGCAGGATGTCCAGCAGCTGCTTGAGCTGGAATTCGTTCTGCGCGAACTGGCTGATGACCGAGCCTTCCAGCTCGAAACGCGCTCCGCTGCCACGCAGGTCGTAGCGCTTGTCCAGCTCGCGGCGCGCCTGATCCACGGCATTGGTGAGCTCGTGCACATCGACCTTGGACACTGCATCGAACGAGGGCATGGCACAGAGACTGCCATGCGCGCAACGGCGCGGCTAGCGGTCAGTGTCATTGGGTGTAAAATTGCGCGGCTTGGAAGGGGGAATACCATGCGATCGACAGTATTTGCGGCCACATTCGGGACTCTGGCTGCCACGGCAGTGCTGGCTCTTGCGCAGGCCCAGGCGGCCACGGCGCGTACCGCAGGTCCGGGCCTCAAGTCACAGGAGGACTCGCGCGGGCCTGCCCTGATTGCAACGTGTCGGAAGAATCATCCCGCGACGACCAATTTTGCCGCGCCCCCCGGGGGTCGACGACGCGCTCAGCGTCCCCCGGCACCGAGTTACAAGCCACCCTCCAAGGTCGAGGCGATTGCCGGCGTCATTGCTGGCAATGCTCACTGGCGCCATGTCTGGAGCGAGACGGGCAACAATGCGGACGGTATCGTGGGGCTGCCCGACGGCAGCGTGCTGGTCGCGCAGCAGGACAGTAGCGACGTCATGAGCATCGATCCCAAGGGACATGCGCATATCGCCTATCAGGACACCAACACCGGCGGTGCCGTTTCGGTCAACAAGAAGGGCGAAGTGTTCATCGCCGAGCGCGGCCTGCACGAGGGAATTTGGGAGCTTGCGCCGCAGCACAAAATTCTGGCGATCTCCTACGAGGGTGATCCCATCGACTGCCTGGGGAACTTTGGCTTGAACGACCTGACGGCCGCCGCCAACGGCGGGGTCTATTTTACCGTGGGCGGACTGTATTACGCGGCTCCCGATGGCACCGTGACCAAGCAGGGTGATGTCGGGGGCACCAACGGCGTCATCCTCAGCCCCGATGAGAAAACCCTGTATGTGACCAGCGCGAAGGGCTTCGGCATGCCTGGTACGCTGGTGGCCTTCGACGTGCAGCCCAATGGCCAGCTGAGCAACGAGCGTGTGGTGGCCCAGCTCACCGGTGGCGGCGATGGCAGCACCGTGGACTCGGAGGGTCGCATCTACACGACCAGCGGTACGGTGATCGATGTGATTTCCCCCGACGGCAAGCTGCTCGGCGTCATCCCGGGCCCGAAGGGTGATGACCTCATCAGTGTCGCCTTCGGCGGCAAGGACAAGCACACCCTATTCGCCGTCGGGCTCGCGAAGAAGTTCCACCATGGCAGCCTGGGTCTGCCCAGCGACCGATTGCAGCAGGGCGGGGAGCTCATCGCCATCCACATGCAGGCGCAGGGCTACGACGGCCGGGATAAGTAGGCCGCCCCTCCGCAGCAGCTTGAGCCCTAAAGCAGCTTCTGCCAGTAACCGACGTCGACCCAGCGGCCGAGCTTGAAGCCGACCTCGGGGAATTGTGCGACCTTGGTGAAGCCGAGCTTCTCGTGCAGGGCGACGCTGGCGGCATTCGGCAGCGCGATCCCACCGATGGCAGCGTGAATATCGGTGCCACCTAGCGCCTCGAGCAGCGCTGCGTAGAGCCGAAACCCATAGCCATTACCGCCCTGTCCGGGCTCGAGATAGACCGTCGTTTCGCTCGAATACCGATACGAGACCCGCGTCCTCCAGCGTGCCGCATAGGCGTAGCCCAGCACCTGCCCGTCGCGCTCCCCGATCAGCCAGGGAAGCGACAGTGCACGCACCTCGCTCACTCGCTCGGCCATCTCAGCCGCGCTCACCGGCGCCTCCTCGAACGTGACGATCGTGTCGAGAACGTATGGGTTGTAGATGCGGGCGAGCGCCTCGCCGTCGGCCGCAGTGGCGGGGCGAATGCTCAGTCTTGGATGTTCGGTCACAGGCTCGCCTCCTCGGCGCCGACAAATTCTAGCGGCTCGGGAGCAGGGGGGTCATCGCTTATCATCCAGCGACCATGTTCTTCATCGTCGTCACCACCCTGTTGATGCTGGTAAGCTTATACGTAGGGCTGCGCCTGCTGCCGTCGCTGGCGCTCGGCCCCGGCGCCCTCGCGCTGGCCGCCTTCATCCTCGCGCTGCCACCATTGCTCGCGGCGGCCGGCATGCTGGCGCGCCTGCTGGCAAAGACCGGGTGGGCGCGGCGCCTGACCTGGGGCGCCTCCCTGAGCCTCGGCTGGGTATCAGCGCTGTTCGTGCTGACGCTCCTGCGAGAGCCGTTGCTGGCGATCAGCGCGTCGCTATTGTCCCGCCCTGACGCCGTATCGCTGCAGCGACTCTCGGCTGCGGCTGTGCCCATCCTCGCTGCGGCCACGACCCTATGGGGATTGTTTCGCGCACTCGGGCGGCCGCGGGTGGTGCATGTGAATGTGCCGCTGCCGGATCTGGCCCCCGAGCTGCAGGGGCTCAGCATCGCGCAGCTTTCCGATGTGCATGTCGGCGCAACGATCCGTCGTGCTTACGTACAGCGCGTGGTCGAGCGGGTCAACGCGCTACAACCCGACCTCGTGGCCATCACCGGCGATCTGGTCGACGGCACGGTGGCCCAACTGGCCGATCAGGTGGCACCGTTTGCGCAGCTGCAATCACGGTTCGGCACCTTCTTCGTCACGGGCAATCACGAGTATTACTCCGGCGCCCCAGCCTGGATCGCACACCTGCGCGGCCTCGGCATGCGCGTACTGATGAACGAGCACGTAATCCTGCGTCGCGGTAATGCGGGGCTGCTGCTCGCGGGCGTGCCCGATCCGACCGCGCCGGCCTTCGATGCCAGCCAGCACAGTGACCCGGGCGCCGCCCTGCGTGGCGCGCCGCTGCAGGTACGGCCGCGCATCTTGCTTGCGCACCGTCCGCGTAGCGCGCCGGCTGCCGCCCGTGCGGGGTTTGATCTACAGCTCTCCGGCCATACGCACGGCGGGCAGTTCTGGCCTTGGAATCTCGTGGTCCGCTTCCAGGAACCGTTGTCGATCGGTCTGGATCGTTTGAACGCCCTGTGGGTCTACACCAGCCGCGGCACCGGCTTCTGGGGTCCTCCCCAGCGTCTGGGTGTACCCTCTGAGATCGCCTGCTTGCACTTGATTCGCGCCGAAAGCGCAGCGCAGATGGGACATGCTCGCCACACCGGGCCGCCCGTCCCCAGCTCCGCTGCGGCTGGACATTGAGAGGCTGGCATTGAGAGGAGATGTCGATGCAGTTTTTGGTCGTGGCCTACGATGGAACCGATCCTGAGAGTGGACAACGTCGCCTACGCGCACGCGAGGCACATCTGGCAGCCGCGGCACGCCTCAAGGCGCAGGGTCAGCTGGCGATTGGCGGGGCAATTCTCGATGACGCCGGAGCCATGATCGGCTCGGCGCTCATCTTCGACTTTCCGGATCGCGAGACACTGGATAGCTATCTTGCCACCGACCCTTATGTCGTGCAGAAGGTGTGGCAGCGGATCGAGGTGCGACCGTTTCGCACCGCTTCACTGGGCGTGCCGGCCTCGAGAGGCGCGGGCGGGTAGCTTTATTGGATAAAGTCATCCGAAAGAGGCTACTCTGGCGCTTCGAATAAGAGGGGGGGAATCCTGAAGTGTCCGAAGAGACTGCCGCCACACTCGCCAGGCGAGTGGCCAATTCCGCCAATGCATTCGATCTGCGACGCGTCGGCGCCAACCCCGATAACTGGTATCCGCTCGCCTGGTCCGATGAGCTGAAAGCCGGCAAGACACTCGGGCGGCGATTTGCGCACCTACCGATCGTGCTCTATCGCGGCAAGAGCGGACAGGCCTTTGCACTCGAGGATCGTTGCGCCCACCGCCAGGTGCCCTTGCACCTGGGCGTCGTGAATGGCGAGCAGCTCAAGTGTCATTACCACGGTTGGGCGTACAACGGCAGCGGCACTTGCGTCGATGTGCCCTACCTCGGCAAGGAACGCCTGCCCAATGGCGTCAAGAGCTACCCCCTGCGCGAGATCGATGGGCTGATTTTCGTCTTTCCCGGCGACGTGGCACTTGCCGAGGAACGCCTGCCCACCTCGCTCGGCTCCTCGCAGCGGCGCGACTACAAGACGCGACGCTTGAATCGCGAAGTGGCCTGCCACTACACCTTCATGCACGAGAATCTGTTCGACATGAACCACCAGTTCATGCACCGCAAGCAGATGGGGTCCATTCGCGCGCAGTGTCTGGGAAGGCAGCACGGGGATCGCTGGGCACAGGTCGAATATAGCTTCAGCCGGACGGAAGGCCGGCCATCGGTCGGTGAATACGTGGTCGTGGATCTGGTTCGGGGCAACGGGAAGAACCAGAAGGATTTCGGCGATCACATGCGCATTCGCACTGATTATCCCTCGCAGAATCTCAAGGTCTGGTTGGGCCGTGACATCCAGCTTACGCAGGATCCGGTGCTCGATGTGTGGTTGTGCTACACCCCGGTCGACGCCGAGCAGCGCACCAACCGCACCTTCGGATATTTGTCGGTGAAAAAGCCGCCCATACCGGGTCTGATCCACATGGTGTGGCCCTTCGTCACCTGGTTCACCGAGAACATCTTCAAGGAAGACAAGCAAATCGTGGAGTTTGAGCAGCGCGCCCACGACGCTCAGGATGGGGATTGGAATAACGAAGTCTTCCCTGCACTGCGCGATCTGCGCAGCGTATTGGCCCGTTGCGGCAGCGAGATGGACTGAGCAAAGGGCCGCCGGCTCGGATAGAATGCGCCTCCCGGACCGGGCAGGCGCCTGCCGTGAGGCCGCCCCCGGGGCCTCGTTGCCCTCCGGGCATGCTGCGCCGTATCCCGGCGCCCTGCGTCAATTCACGACGGATCGCCCGCTTTGTGCACCACGAGGCGGTCGGCCGCACCTTTGATTTCAGTGAGTAGAGATGCTGACCACCTCGAACGTCGCAATTCAGTTTGGCGCCAAACCCCTGTTCGAACGCGTGACCGCCAAATTCTCCGATGGCAACCGCTATGGGCTGATCGGCGCCAACGGCTGCGGCAAATCGACGCTCATGGCAATCCTGGGTGGAGAGCTTGAGCAGAGCGCGGGCGACGTCATGCTGCAGGCAGGCCTGCGTCTGGGGAAGCTGAACCAGAACCAGTTCGCCTACGAGGACCAACGCGTGCTCGATGTGGTGCTGCAGGGACATGCCGAGATGTGGCATGCCATGCGCGATCGCGATCGGATCTATGCCGATGAGAACGCCACCGACGAGGATTTCCTGCACGCCGCAGAGCTGGAGGCCAAATTTGCCGGCTATGGAGGCTACACCGCCGAGGCGCGGGCCGCGGCGCTGCTGGCGGATGCCGGCCTGGACGAGTCTCTGCATGAGCTGGCGATGCGGGAGATCCCACCAGGCCTGAAATTGCGCGTGCTGCTCGTACAGGCGCTGTTCTCGCAGCCGGACGTGCTGCTGCTGGATGAGCCCACCAATAATCTCGATATCCACTCGATCCGCTGGCTGGAAGGCATTCTCAATGGCTACGATGCCACCATGATCATCGTCAGCCACGATCGACACTTCTTGAATCAGGTGTGCACGCACATCGCCGATCTGGATTTCCAGCAGCTCAAGATCTATCCCGGCAACTACGATGACTTCATGCTGGCATCGCTGCAGGCACGCCAGCGCGTCGAAGCAGCCAATGCCAAGGCGCAGGATCGGATTGCCGATCTGCAGGAGTTCGTGCGGCGCTTCTCGGCCAATGCCTCCAAGGCGCGCCAGGCCACCTCACGCCGCCGCCAGTTGGAAAAAATCAAGCTCGAGGAGATCCGCCCCTCGTCGCGCCAGAATCCATTCATTCGCTTCGAGCAGGCCAAAAAGCTCTACCGCTCGGTCGTCTCGGTCGAGAAATTGAGCTTTTGCTACGCCGAAAGCGACCGCTGGGTGCTGCGCAATGTCAGCTTCAACGTCGAAGCCGGCGAGCGCATCGCCGTCATTGGTCCAAACGGCGTCGGCAAAACGACTCTATTGCGCTGTCTGGCCGGAGAGCTCACTCCTGGCGGCGGCCAGATCCAATGGGTCGAGAACGCGCAGCCCGGCTATATGCCACAGGATCCGCAGGCAGAGTTTGCGCGCGACGTGGACCTGTTCAATTGGATGTCGGAATGGAGCAATCGAGCCGGCGATGCGCCGCTCATTCGAGCAACGCTAGGCCGACTGCTCTTCTCGGGCGACGAGA
>Ga0134126_10003495_pt1 | contig 19683 bp, 29 predicted proteins | sample KB31752_FD_96881 | JGI IMG/M metagenome (GOLD analysis project Ga0134126, IMG submission 96881) | Terrestrial soil microbial communities with excess Nitrogen fertilizer from Kellogg Biological Station, Michigan, USA - KB3-175-2 | ecosystem: Environmental > Terrestrial > Soil > Unclassified ...
TCCTCAACACACCCACCCGAGCAAAATATCCGGCGTTGCAGGCGTGCGTCGACGGAACCACGCCGGCAAACGCAACCGGGCGGGTTTCCCGGGAAGCGAGCCACCAATGGCCGCGATCGAATTTCGGAATCCGGGCGCTATCGAAGAACGTAAGCCGATGGAGTTCCGTCAGGGTCTCCACCACCTCCTCGTCCTGCCCGTCAACCTCACGAATCCTGTACGAGCTCACCTGAGGCATCGTTTCGCCTGCTCGATCTCTTTGTCGGAAATGCCCTTGGCCCGTGCCCAGGATTCGACAGCCGCCACGCCATATTGGGCCACCGCTTTCCTTACCGCCCAGCAAGGAACGGCACGCGGCGGAGGTAAGACCCGCAACCCCGCGAGCACGATAATGACAGCTATCATTTTCCGAGCACGACCTTGATCCCGAGCCACACGGCTCCGACAAAGCCCGTAACGATGATGGTTATTGCAGCCTTGAACGTATAGCTCTGTGCTTGCTCGACGCTCTTGCGCCAACGTCTCAAATGCTGAAAATCAGCGCGCAGTTCACGGCGATCATCCTCTTCAATTCCAAACGAAGTCAGGATCGTCGCCATAGCCTTGAGCACGACCGCGTCGATATCGCCGTGATGAAGCCGTTGTTGTTCGGCGAGAGTTTCGGCAACCACCGCCCTGATATCTTCGCGGCGCATCTCGTTCATTGCATGGCCGTTCCCGGGATCGCTGTCTGACGCATCTGCGATCATCTCTTGATGATCCGCGCGACGTTCTCGAACCCGCGCTTGGCGAAATAGAACGACACCACGAGGTTGGACGTCACCGAGGCAAACCCCGCCAGCGGATCGGTGGTCCCAAGTCCGAGTACCTTGTCCCACACCAGCAATTTCCCAAAATACACCGCGACGAAATATCCCATCAGCTTGTCCGGCTCGTGCCAGTGCCCGATTTCCGCGGTGCGATATTGCGTGATTGCATTGGTTTCGGAGACTTGTGCCGCGATCTCTGTCGCCGCCAAGTCGGCCGCGATCTTGGCGTCGACATTGCCGGCTTTCAGCTTGGCCTGATACGCGTCGATCAATCCCTTGATGACCGGCCCGCCGAGAAAGGAAAGGATGGCCATCCACATGTCAGCTTGCCTTTCGAACCGTTCGCAAGCGGGCGATCAGGGTGACGATCGAGACACCGAGCAGGATGCGGCCAACCGTTTTGGCGTCGCCGACCGCCGCCGATATCTGATCTTTCAAGTTTGGATCGCCGAGCGCATCGGCGCACGCGTCGAGACCCTGCATCACAGCGCCGGCGATGGCGAGGCAATAGCTCCATGCGATCGTCAGCGAGTGCCGACAGAGCGCCTTCAATCGTGCCCACATGTTACAACGCCGCCTTGAGTGCGGCCGCCCTCGCCTCGAGGCTTGCGATTTCGGTCTGGGCGCCGTTCACCCAAAGCTTGATCCCAGGCCAGGTATAGATCGAGACGACATAGCCCGCGGCAAGCACGACGGCATCGAAGATGGTCCACATGGTCATTTCCTTTTTTTTACGTTGAAGATGGAGGTGATGAGCGAAGCAACGAAGGCGCCGATCGAGCCCTTCGACGGACTGGTGATTGAGGGAGGGCGCGAAGCACGAGGCGCCGGCGCGGCTTGGGTTATCGCGGGAGGTTCAGCGATCGGCGACATATCCCCGTCAAAACTGACGGTTCGATCGAGTCTCATGACGGCGAGCAGAAGGCCCGCGCATCCGGGTTGGCTATCGATGGCTGAAGCATCGTAGACGCCGTCGCGGACATATTTGCCCGATGTGTATCGATCGGTGCCGGCCCAGAGATAGGGGGATGGGATCCCGCGCGCGGCATAGCCAAGCCCGTTATATTCCTCGAGCCTCGTCAGCGTGCCGCCGATACTCCAATCCCGGTTGCGCGCAAGGTAGGGCGCACAATCCGTCAATGCATCTGTTGCAGCCTCCTCCCATGACCGAAAAGGACCGCGCCCCGCCGGAACGTGAACCGAAACCCTGCTCCAGGGATCGCCCTGGGCAAGGTTGGCGAACCAGTTCTGGCCGGATTCCCGCTCGTGGATGACAGCGATCACGAACCAGGGGACGCCGGTTTTCGCTTCAACGGCCTGATAGCGCGGCTTGGCCGATACAAGGCCCTTTGCCGCAGCCGAGCAATCGCGCGTGATTTTGACTTTCTGCCAACGCTCAACGTTCGCGGCCCTGAGGGCTACGATGTTGGTCATCTGAACTCTCCAAGAAAAAGCCGCCCTAGGGGCGGCTGAAGCGTCTGTTCGCGACCCGATTGAGCGTGGTAAGATCGCCGCAAATGGACAGATCAAGGAACGACGGCATTCAAGTTTCGCGCGCTTTGGCGGCGCTCAGCGTGGCCTATTATCATTCCTACGTTGCAGTGCGCGGCTCCCCCTAAACAGCAGCGATTCCGGTTTGCGTAACATCCCCGCCCCGCCGGAATTTCAAGTCGTTCGTGTGATTTAACTGCAGATGATGGTCGGCTGCACGACCGCGAACGCCGAGGGACTTGAATTGCCGGTGGTACACCATGTGATGCGCATTGCCAAGGTCGCGCTGCCTCTATGATCGCGCGGAACTTACGAAGGACATTGAAAATCATCTGCAGGCGGAACGGGTCGCGCCGAAAGCCGGTTGGGGCGAAGGACCGCCCGCCCTCATCCAGCGTTGGCCACTAGATCATGCGGCTCGGCGTGGGGCGGCTCTTTTACTTTCGGCGATGGCGTGACCGACGACGAAGCCTGGCCCTATCTTGCGTCTTTGAAGCTGGGATGCTCCGTCGAGAATCTCGGGGTCCCAGGTTTTGGGTTTGATCAAACCCTTTTAGCTTTCCGGGAAAAGCCGCCGCAGCGATCCGTCGTAATTCTCGGAATGGCGCCGCCGATGATTTCGGTGGGCGGCGCTGCGTATGGGCGTTCCTGGAACTAAAAAACGCGCTGCCGCACTGGATGCAGACAAAGCCCATTTTCCGGATCGAAAGCCAGAAGCTGCGGCTGTATCCCCGACCGGCGCCAACCGTCGACGCTATCCTGGAGCACTATCGAAACGACGACTATGCCCGCGGCTGGACCGCGCTGCAATTTCCATTCACGTTTTCGATCGCCGAAGCACTCTATCGCAACCGAGCCACGCCTGACCTCTTGCGTTTCGGCCCCATGGAGCGTCGCCCCGAACTCGAGGCCGAACGCGATGTGGCGGTCGCGACCATTGCCGCGATGGCAGAGACGGCATCTGAAAATAACGACCATTTCGTCGTGGTGTTGAATCCTCGCCCAGAGGATTCGAAAATGCCTAACGCTACCTTCGCGGCTATGCTGAGGAAGCTTGCGACGGTGGCGCCGACCGCCTGCCTGATAGATCCGACGCCAGAGATAAAAAACGCGGCTTCTCGCCTGACCTCCCTCAAGGACATAATGAATGAAAGCAAGCACTTCAATTCCACCGGAAATGCCGCGATTGCGGGCGGCCGCGCTAGGGGTTGACCGATTAGTACCGCGATTTTCAAATCACGCGCATGATGTAATTGCAGATGATCGTAGGCTGGATAATCGGGATTGGCGTGGGAGACGCATTGCCGGCAGTACCAGTGAGTGTATTGCTGCCCGAAAAGCTGCTCGCATTGCCTACTGCCAAAGTCCCCTGCGGGAATTCACCGCCGCTGGTTCCAGCGGTACTTCCTATATTGTTGTTCCAAACTCCCGCTGTCGTGGGCACGTTACTCCCCCCAACGCTAACAGTGACCGTCCCGCTGACGCTTAGCGAAATGCTAGGCACGTTGCCGGCCACCAAGGTACCCGATGGACTCCCTCCTACCGCTCCAAGCACCGTTGAATTTCCGATGAAATATGCGGAGGGTAGCCGCGTTGCCGTCGTTTCCTGCATCGCAGAAATGCGACCGGTCTTGTCCGGCAGATTGAACGTTGTCGATCCGTCTCCGGCTCCGTAGGTCGTCCCGACAAGGGAAAACAGCGCCGCATACGTGACTCGGGAAATCGCCTGGCCCGCCGGAAATGCGAACGAACTGTTGGGACCTATGGAGCCCCAATAGTCCATTCCCGCACCCAGCGGCACGTTGTAAGGGTTTCCGAAAAATCCTCTCAGATAGAACGCGCTGTCGCTGCTGTTGTAGATTGCGACATAGGGCGTGCCCTGAACGATTGTGCCGGCGAGTAATTCGGCTCCGGGCGCGGATCGCAAAGGTTTGGCGCCAAGGGCGTCCACATTAAGCGTCACGGTGGCGGCGTTCGTGACATGTGGGGTAAATGCGATCGTTTGCCCGGCAAGATGGGTAAGCGTATCGAAAGCCTGATAAGATGAAACAGCGTAGGCGGTCGCCGTCCCCGTGGTCACGATGGCGCCCGCAATGTCGTCGCGGTATTTCGCGGTTGCCGCCATCATGGCGCGGGCGGAATCGTTGACGCTGGAAGGCGCTTGGCCCTCGGCCCAGTTGATGGTGGAGTCCGCCGTGGCGTCGGCCGAAGCGGTTTGCGACCATTTGTAAAGCGTCATTCTGTTTCCCTTGAAGTGGCGACGGCAAACCTTTTCCGATCGCCGTTCAGCTGCTCGTTCACCTGAATGAGGTGATGCGGACTGGCCTCGGCCGCCTTGCCGTGCTAGCCGATGGAACCGGCGGTTCACATTGGCAGGAATTGATGATCGAGGCGGTGATCTGGGATTTCGGCGGCGTGCTCACGACGTCGCCATTCGAGGCTTTTGCGCGATACGAGACCGAGCGGGGCCTTCCGGCCGATATCATCCGGCGCACCAATGCGAACAACCATTGGGAGAACGCCTGGGCGAAATTCGAGCGTGCCGAAGTCGATCTGGAAACATTCGATCAATTATTTGCGGCGGAATCGCTGGCGCTCGGCGCAGAGGTCCGGGGCAAGGATGTCCTGCCGCTGTTATCGGGCGATTTGCGACGCGAGATGGTAGAGGCGCTTCGGCGCGTGAAGGCAAAATTCAGGACCGGCTGCATCACCAACAATCTGCCGGCCAACAGCATCGGCAGCACAGCCGGCCGGTCGCTTTACATCGCCGAGGTGATGGCGCTGTTCGACCATGTCATCGAGTCGGCCAAGATCGGCCTCCGCAAGCCAGATCCCCGCATCTACAGGATGATGACTGACGCCCTTGCCGTCGATCCCAAACATTGCGTTTATCTGGACGACCTCGGCGTCAATCTGAAGCCTGCGCGCGAGATGGGCATGACGACGATCAAGGTATTGAGTGCGCCGCAAGCGATTGCCGAGCTCGAGGCAGTGACCGGGCTGCCGCTTCGTTAAGTGGCGGGGCCTGAAACCGACACGGCGGATTATGCCTGAGCTTGCCGGCGGCTGTCGTCGCTGGTCAGGTCCAGATATTGCGCGCACCGGCAGACCCCGGCGCGGGCGGTCAGGAGATTGCGGATCACACCGAGCGGAACGCCCGGGCTTTGCTTCGCGACGGCTTCGGCACGAGCATCGACAATCGCATCGATCTCGGACCGGATTTGCCTGACACGATCTTCAAGCGTCGACGTGACTGTTGTGTTCATCGGCATCCGCTTTCCTGGTTTTGAGCTCATTGGTCATGGTTCCTGAGTGCTGCTCGGCCGAGGTCAGTTTCTGCCGCGCGCGCGCAGCCTCGTTCTGCGCCAAGCGGATCGCTTTCTCGCGCCTCGTTTCATGCGCCGCCACAAAGACCTGCAGATCATATGGCAAGGCCTTAAACCGCATCTTGTGCTCATCCGGCCAGGAACGCGGCGGTGCGACGCACGCGACGCCGTCGATGGCCTCAGCCACGACCCCGCCCAGCGTCGGATCGGCCAACCCGAGCGCGGTATGCATCTTCGAGATTTCCTGAACCGCGGGCCACAGCCGCTCGATACCGACCACCGCGCAGTCGGCAACGAATCTTGCGACCGCGGCAGGCGCCGCCGGACAGGCTGAAAGCCCGTTGAGCTCGCACCATTTGGCGAACATCGGCGCGGCGCGCATGCGCGCCTGCGCAAGCGCTATCAGCACTGGGTTTACCGACATTCGGCCAGTCATCGCCCGGCTTTGCGCAGCGCCTCGTGGACGCTGCCCATTTGCCTTCGCAACTCGGCCAATTGCACCCGACGGCGCAGGATGCGTGGGCTGGAATCGATCTCGCCCCGCAACTCGGTGTCCAGATCATCCAGCGTCTCGGCTCGTCTTTTCAGCCCATAGAGCGCGAAATTATCCGCAATGTCTTCGGTCGTCATCGGCCGACCGTAGAGATTTTTGGTCATGGACTCCACGCGGTCGATAAAATCCCGATCGTCATCAGCCATCAAAGCCCTCCTTTGCGGTAAGCCGGGTCGGTAATTCAGCGCCGGGTCGACTTTCGCGCGTGATAGAGCGCGACTGCATCCTTGATGTCGCCCGAACTGGAAAGCCTGGCATTGAGTGTGCGCAGGTCGGCATGCTCGCGTTCGGCCGGCGTTCGAGCCATGCCCGGCCGCTGCACCGGCGGCACCGGCCGTGTGGCGATCGCGTCCTTGGCCTTCATCATCAGACGATATTTTCCGGCGTCGTACATCATGCGCTGGAATACCGCGCTCCGCATTAAAGGCTCGCTGTTGAATAACCGAAACAGCTCCGCCTCCCCGACACCATCAGACTTTGCGGACGCCATGATCTCGGCTGACACCGCGCGTTGAATCTCCGGCGGCTCACTCTTCAACATCGTCTCGAGCCGAGAATCTTCGGACCTCGCATAGTTTCGAAAATTCCGCTGCGTCAGCTCGGTCTGACGGCGGCTCTCGTGCTGTTGTTGCGCAAAAAGCTGTTCGGTGGTCGCGATCATAGCCTGGACGCGCGCGAACTTCGCGGGGTCCTGCCGCGACATCTGCTCCAGCGCCGCTGGAAGTTGCTCCGGTGCGACGCTCGCCAGTTCCGGGAACTGGCTGGCAAAACTGACCTGCGCGATTTGGGTCGCCGCACCTAACCCGTCGATATAGCTTTGCCGGACTTTTTCGGCCTCTCCGATCGTTTCTTCGATCGCCTGGCGCACCTGCGGATGCCTTAGCGCCTTCTCCAGTTCGGGATCGAGCCGCGTTGTGGCGTCGTTGTCTCGTGCGTTGTCGTGCTCGTTCGCTGCGTTCACAGGCCTGGACTTGTCCGGCTCATCCGGATCAATCTTGCCCTCCGGCGGCTCAAAACCGTAAAATTTGGCGGTGTCGGGATCTCTTGCTAGCGCGTCGGCGCGCAATGCATCGGTACGCGCGGCCAATTCAGCCGATGTTTGGCTTTCCATCGCGGCTTTGTCGGCAGCGATCGCGCCGGCATAGTCGCGCCCGGCGCGCTCCAGCGAGATGGCTTCGTTCGCGGCCGCCGGCTTGCCGCGTGCGTCGGTATATTCACGCACGATCACTTCGCCGCGTGGGCCTGAACGTTGATCCGCTGCCTCCCGCAAGGAAGCGCTATCGCTGCCGATCGCCTCTTCATCCGGCTTTTTTGCTGGATCTGGCATCGGCGTGAAGCCGGCATTCGCCAAATCGAATGCCGCGCCGGTCAGCGCCGCGTTTGGTTCATCGGCCATCTATTGCCGCTCCAAATATGAGAAAGGTTGACGGGCTCGACCCGCGATAAACTGAAGAAACCGCCGCGTACCCGTCGTCGGCATGTTATGCTTTTCGTGCCGCGGATCAGCCTGCGACGGGAAGCGGCGTCAGGTCTCGGCCGATTGCAATCTCGATTGCAATTTTCCCGTCAGCGATTTCCCAGCACACAATCCTGTTGATCCGAAACTGAGGTCTGGAACCAAGAATGGAAAAGTCGGCTCGCCAGACAAGGCCCCATTTTTCGCTTCTGGCGATCAAAGGCGGACCCAACCGCCAATTCCTGGCCATATCGGACTTCGCAAGCTGCGACAGGCATCTTTCAGAGAAGCCCGCATCGTCGTCCGTTTCGATGTGCCCTTCGAGCTCCAGCGGCGGCGAGTCTACAGCCTCAGCGTGATGATCCATCGAAGTCCCCAAACGGGCATTGTTGGAGAAAGCGCGTGGGTGAAGGCACCTTTAGCCAGGTATTATAGTTCCAGTTTTGCTATTTTGCGAGCATTTGGCGTAGTGCGAAGAGCAATCTCAAGCTACCGGTCCGCTCGTGGCAGACGCGATCACCTCGGCTGCTGCGGTGGATTGCGGGACGGAATATACTGAGACGTCCCAAGCGGATGAAGTATGACCCGGCCTCCGTCAGGGAAATTGGTTATGACCGGTATTCCAGACGATCGGGCAAAAGAGCCGCCTTCCCGACACACGAGATAAGCCTTTCTGCACGCTTCGGCATAGTCGTTGTCGTAGGAGTTACTCAGGCAATCGTACGTTGCGCTCGTGCATTGCACGTCCGGTAGGTGGTTGTCATTGGCTCCGTCAGCAATCCTTGTCGGAGAGAGGTCACTGCCCGCGCCGGACGACATGACAGAACGAGCACTTATTCTTCGAACCAGCTACCCGCCTCGATCACCCGTGCAAGGTGTCCAAAGGAAAGGCTCTTTCGCTTATCCTTCAAGCCGAACCAACTCCCGATCCAGTAGCAGGTCGCGTCCAGATCGTCGGGAAAGTAGCTGTGAAAATCGAGGCCTTTGAACGAGGTACCAAATTTTGCATGAATTTCTTCGAGCAGTTCGCCGGCATCGTCCCCAGCGATCCACAGGTCGTGATAGATCAAGGTTTTGTCCTCGATCGGGTCATGAATTTTAAAGTGATCCCGTATGATGCTCTGGAGACCTTCACGAACCGACCCGGACATTCGAACCTCTTACGAATTTTGCTTAAGTCGCAGGCCAACAAGTCGGCGCGTTTTGCATTTCCACGTAATCCAGGAAGCTCAGGATTGTGCCCCAAAAGGGTAACGCCTTGGCCATTGAACCGCCCACGCTAGCAGTGGTGGTAAAGGGACGTAATGGAGCGTAACGAGCGTAGCCCGTGATATCCCGCAAAACACGAGATGCAGGCGATGTGAATTGACCGCTTCTGCCACCGCCGGCCAGCCCGCCGAGCTTTGGGACGGTCGGCATCTGCATATCGGTTGCGGCCCTTCCAGCGCCAATTCCTAGCCCTCCATTGACGCCACCGCCGATGATGCCAAATCCATCTCCCAAGTCCTGGTAAGGAACTATTTCTCCGCTGGGCAACCGGCAAACCGTCAGAGGATCGAGTTGTCCTTCCTGTGGCTGCCTCAATTCAGGTGAGGCAAATGGCAGTGCCGGACCGGCTATCGTCCCCTGCGAACCGACCGTAGCAGAATCGAAACCGGGAGTCCGCTGATATTGGTCTTGAGACGGCTTCAACGCCAGCAGCCGGCCCAACAGACCGCCGCCGCTGTCGAACTGCTGCGGATCCACGTAATCGTCGAACAATCCCATCAGCGGCTCCCATGGAGCTGCCGTGATGTTTCCGTGGCGGCACGATAGTCCACCGCCTTGTAGCCGTTGATCTCAACCACCGCAGCGGGCGTGGTCTTCTCGACGTCCTGTGCCATCAGGCCGATGTGATAGGCCGGCGCACCCTTGTAGCGATAGCCGTAGACCGGCGTGCCGTCGAACAGCGTACCGACCTGTGCGATGTCTTCCTTCAGGCGACGATCGGACCATTTCAACAGGCCAAGCAAGCCGCTGCCACCCGAGTTAGTTCCAGGTCCCGAACCAAGCAACGAGCTGATGCCTCCAGCAAGGGTGGCAAACTGCTGGGCGCCCGCCATTTGCTGCGTGGTATTGCTCGTCCCCGACGTTTGCGTTCCAAGCTGCGCTATCGGCACGCCGATCTGCGCCAGCAGGCTCAGATTTTGCGCCGGAATGCTCTGCGCCAGTTGAGCCAGCGCCAGCTGCTGTTGCGGGGTATAATTCTGGGCGTTGAGCGCGTCCTGCGACGAGGTTACGCCCTGTAATTGATTGGCGAGGCCCTGCTGGGTCAGTCCCGACAGCAGACCGCTGGTCGAGTTCTGCGCGCCGTAGAGGGAATTTGCCGCGTTCAACTGGTTGGCGATGTCCTGGTTGTACTGCGCCGCGATCACCGGCGCCTCGCCTTGCGCGATGCCGCGTGCCAAGGTCTGCTGGTTCATTCCCGAGCCGTCACGACCCGCGGCGGCGAATTGGGAGTTGACCTGATTGGTGGTGTCGCTCGCGATCTGGTCGAGTTGCGTTTGCAGCGCCGGATTGTTGCCGATCATCGAGCCGTTGGCGTAAGGCGTGAGCTGGCTCTGCAGGGTCGTGAGGCCGTTTTGCAGCGCGGGTGCTTGAGCCGTGGCACCACCACCATTGAGCAAGTTCGAGACGTAGCCGCTGATCTGGGGCGTGTAGGGATTGCCCTGCGCGGCGTTCTGCGAGAGCTGGCTGATCGCGTTGCTCTCGTTGGAGTTCAATCCGCTGTTCTGGATCAGCGGATTGAGCTGCCCCAAAATGCTCTGCAGCATCGGCTGCGCCGCTTCCCACGGCGCGCTCTGCGATTGCTGGGTCTGCGTCGATGATGATTGTCCGCCCATTAGGTTATCTTTCTTTCGTAACTGATCGGTCAGCGGCCTTTCTCAGGCGCGCATAAGCACGGCTCGCCTCGCGGCGATACGACGTGAAAGACTATCTCGATTGATTGCTGGGCCTTCAGCCCGGGGGGTATCAGGCCAAATTGTCGGCGACTATTGCAAACCGGCGACGCAATCCGGTGAATTTCAGTCACGCAGATCCAGCCGCGGATCGAATGCACGTTCATGGGTCGTAGGTAACGTGCGTAATGGCGCAAGCCACCGTCGATCAACACATCTCGTAATGCCTGTCGGCGTGTGCACCCATCATCGTTTCCGAAAGGATTTGATCTCTGAAATCCAGGTTGACGATGAGTCCGAATTCGTCGGTCATTTGAATTTCGAACGAAGCTTCCGCCGGCTTTTGATAGATCATCCTGACTGGTATCTGCCGCAGCAACCGTCCCTGCGTCGTCCCCAGAACATTGGTGGAGGTTATCTTGAGCCACCGCTCTCCCTCTTGAAAATTCACCGACGAAGTCGTTCGCAATTTATTGCAGGTTTCGCGGGAATTTCCCCAATACCCCCTGAACTTTTCCGGAAATTCATCACTGGCCGCGCCCGCGGACGAATAACACAGCAACATAAAAAAAGAGGCCACCAGAAGTCGCATTGTTGAACTCGATTAATTGCGCTTTTGCCAGATGAACCGCGGGAGAAGATCAAGGACTGGACAAATCAACATCTCTGATACTTTGCGGATGCCAGAAAGCCGACTATCGTCTCATAAAGATATCCATCGCGAGACAGGGTCAATTGTTCCATCTCTCCGCGTCGCCCTATCGGTTGGAATTCGAATGACATTACACCGTCAGCCGGCAATACATATTTTTTGGTCGTTTCACCAAAATAACGGCCCTGGATCGACCCAAGAACATCATTCGCAGCTATCTTGAGCCACGCCTGGTCGGCACGAAGGCGCGCCGGACCGAGCTTTTTCAGAGCATCGCAGGTTTCTTTTTTAATTGCCCAAAAGCCGCGGATCTGTTCGGGAAACTCAGCGCTTTCTGCGTATACCGATGGACAACACAACACGACAAAAATCAACACCAAGACAGTTCGCATCGACGCGCCCATGTTTTATGCGGCTCGGTCACGGCAGCTCAATCAAATGCTGCGGCAGCGAGCTGGTTCGATCAACATCTCTGATAGGTTGCTAACTCGCGACCGGAGTCACCAGAAACCTTCTCGTGAAGCCGTCCGTCCACCGAAAGGCTGAGCGTGACCATCGATCCCTGGTCATTCAGCACCTGTACTTCCACGGTCAACGCCCCTCCCGGTATCTCGCGAAACAAACGTGCCTGGGTCGTACCGAGGACATTGCGCGCCGAAATCTTGAGCCACTTGTTGTCTATATAGATCGATTCAGGTCCGGATGTTTTCAGGGTGTTGCAGGCTTCCGACGTGTCTGTCCAAAAACCGCGAAGCCGCGCCGGAAATTCTTCATCCGAAACGGCTAAAGCAGAATGGGACAAAAAGACCAGCGCACATGCCAGCAGAATTCGCATTTGAAACGCCCGGATTACAACCTTTAGCTTTATTCCATCTTGGAACAAACCGGGAACTTTGTCAACCACGGACGACCGGTTGCGATGAAGTTTTCTGACGCGTTTCCGGGCATCCGATCTTGGTCGTTCTACTGTGGAAATAACGGAGCCGCGCGATCAGGAAAGACCGCAGGCACGGCAAGTCCCGGCTGACGCGCGAGGGTTTGCGAGAATTCCCTCATCAGCGCCGCGGCCTTGACCTTGTGTCCTTCCATTTGGGTATCGACCTTGTCGGCTACGGTGCCGGGGGCGCCCCCATTGGCGGAATCGCTTTTGTCATACAGCCCCACGTGTCCTGCGTTGATCGCCGAATAAATGTCGCGCAACCCCATGTTCGGTTGCACGCCGTTTTTCGATAGGTATCGCCCGACGGCCTCCATCTGTTGGGTAATCGAGGAATCTTTCGTAACGCCGTATTCTTTGGCTTGCGGCTCGTCCCACTGGATCAAACCGCGATGCTGTCCATACTGGGTCACAGGACCTGCTTTCCAGGGGTTAAATGTGCCGGCGGTCTCATAAGAAATCGCAGTCGCCAAATCCTCCGGATTGATTCCAAGCTTCTGGCTTACCCTTGCAATACCCTGCGCCAGTTCAAATCTGCGCGGATCCATGATCGGCTTCGTCGGTTGATACGCGGCCTGCTGCTGCTGAAGCGCGCTCAGCCTGTCGACCAGGCCACTTTTCTGATCGCGATAAGCCCTCGGGTCGTATTCTGAATTGGAGCCGGCATCGGCGTCCGGCTGGACGCCGGCTTGCGGCATCATTCGGCGCGCCTCGCCGAGTAAGCCAACTGCGCCCTGGCCGTCATAGCTTTGTGGATCGTAGGGAGAATAAGGATCAGTCGGCCCCTCGCCGTACTGCATCGGCGCATAAATCGGCACCCGTCGCGATGACAGTTGACGGCTTGGCGTCGACGCGCCCGCGAACGCAGGGTCTTGTCCCGGCTGCGCGTCGGTCGCCGGTGCATCCGATGGCTGCTGCTCCTGGTCGGCCAATAAAGTCTGCGGGCTGATGCCGCCATACTGCTGCACCAATGCAGCACGCAACATACCCAATAAACCGCCCGCTTGACCTTGGTAAGTTTGGGGGTCGAATTCATCGGTATCGCCGAATTTCATCGCACCCATCAGCCAAATTCCTTATTTATATTGATGTACTTTTTCTTCGGAGCCGCCGAGCGCACGAAGAGCAACGGCGCCCGATAGTGCGGACGCGCATCGACCGCGCGCACGCGGGTTTCTCTTCGCGCAATCCGTTTGATGCTGAAGGCAGGCTTTGCCAGACGCCTCACATCGCGGGCGAAGTTGGTGCGTGCTTTTCAGGGTGCCCGATGTATCCCGTCTGAAAAAACCAACGCCCTTCGTCTTGACCCTTTTTGAGCAAGTCAACTACTTCGTCGAAATCCACTTCCGGAGGAACATCGATCGCAAAAAGCTCGCCGCTTCCATGGCTCCCGCTTTCCGAGCCACATCCCATGAGATGTATTCGCTTCAGCATCTCGGATGCGTCTGAATTCTTCTTCTCCACGAGTACGTGAAATGTCGAATGACCGCCGCGTTCCACGATGGCGACGAATGCGACCTGTCTTTTGCTTTCGCTGTATTCGAGTAAAATCTTGTCACCGAAACTCAGGGTTCGCGTGGACACTGGAATGCTACAAACTTCCGCGATCGCTCGATGGGGCGGAATGGCCGTCACCAACTGCACCCAAATATTTTCCCCGTTTGTCCCGTCCCAGGAGTCGGCCTCGACCGGGTAGGTGATTTTGATCAAACCATCGCTCATGCGGCGCGCCCTCGACTCTGCCCGCTACTAGATCAGAGGTCGTAGATTCTCACTCCCACTCCGGCGGCTCCCATTCAGGCGGCATGTCCTCCATGCCGTCGCTGGGTCGCTTGGGGCGAAACTCGTTGTAACGACGAAGGACGTCTTCGGAAATCAGTCCCGGCGGCGCTCGATCGACGAAGTCCCGCTCGCGACCGACGTCGGCAACGCCTTTGATCATTTGCATCGACATGATCTGCTCAAGAACATCGGAAAGCTCCTCGCCTCGGCGCAATTCCAACAGGATGCGCGCCTTCACGCCGAGCGCCTCTCTCCGGAAAAGCCCGCTTCGATAGGCCCGCCGAAGTGCCAAATCGATGCATGGAAGCGCTTTTTCGGAATCATCCAGCATGTAGTGATACAAGAATGCTTTCCGTATCGGAAAGCGAACATCGTCCGGCAGCTCGTCGATCATCGCGTCGACGACTTGCAGGGTTTCCGGCTCTCTCTTCGCTCGAATCAGGAAGCTCACATAAACACCGGCCAGCCATCGCCGCTGTTCGCCATGCGCCTCCCGAAAGCGCAGCCTTATCTCATCGATGATTTCGTCGATCGAGCGCCTCTGCCGCAACTGACGAAGCCACAGTTTTTCCAGCGCATCGACCGCTGCAAAGGCCGCTTTCTGCCGCTCACCACGCTGCTGTTCTTGTTTGTCGGGCATTACCCGGTACGCTCCCTCAAGGGCGGAAATCACCCCTGGAACAAACTGTGAACAAAGTCAAGCTCTGGTTAGTTTAGCTACCTGCCCCGGTGTTGAACCAAATCTCTTCATCGCCTGGGTGATCATCGTCACTCGGACGCCAAGGTCTCGGCCAATCAGATAATTCATTACCGTTCATTCCGTCGTCCCCATGGTTTCAGATCGCCTGGATCTATACCCCGATTGCACAGATCCCATCGAACCGTTGCGCGATCAAGACATTCATTCAAGTAGTCCCACTCAGGATTCCTTTTCGCGCGGTTGAAGCACGCTTTTCTTTCCTTGTTTCTTTGCCGCATGCAATCGTCGTCGTCATCATCGGGGTGCGCAACCGGGCTGTCTTCCGAAGCAATGGGAGGCGCTCCTAGAATGTTGATAACCTTCGGATTGGAAGGATCATGCGCCTTCGCCGCCAGACCATCGGGCACCCCGCCCGCGACATCCGGCGCGGTCGGTTGAGCACGAACTTCAGCCGAGTCCGCCGTGGGCGGCTGATCTCCATTGATTGCAGATGGACGCCTTGTCAGCGCTCTAAAATCCGGATCGATTGGCTTGGGCGTCGCGTCGACATTGCTTCCAGTAAAGTGCTGCTGCAATACGTGCGCAGCCCCGAACGCGGCTAGCGCGCCAAGCAAGGCACCTATTGCGCCCGCACCTGGACCGGGAACGCTACCGCCATCGGGTTGCTGCATCTCCTCCACCGTTTGCGGCGGGAAGCGGAGCACGCCACCGGGAGCAGGCAGAGCGTTGATAGGAAATGCCGGATTGATGGGGTAAACGCCGGAATAATTTAACGAACCCATTGGCTCAATTCCTTGTCCATGATGACGTATTTCTCTTCAAATCCCTCAAGCGCGCGCAGCCAGCCCTTGCGTCCGAAAATGCGGACGCGCGAACAGCCCTCAGCCTTTGCGTAATTTTCGATTTCAAAGATGAGCGGCAGCCAGCGCCGCATCGCGCGCCCACCACACGCTGTAATGATGCAGACCTTGCCGATCTCGGTCTCGATCAGGACCGTCGCAGCCGCTGCCTCGATTGCTTGCCCATTCCAGGCGAGCCAAAGCAGGCTGCGACCGGAAAGAATGTCTGCCTCGATATCGGCCAACGCATTCAGCCCAGTGCGAACACACGCTGCCTTCAGCAGCGGCGCGACATATGGCCAGATTTCCAAAACCCGCCTGGGATCGACGCAGACCAACTCAGCCGACGAGCGCATACAGGAACGTTCGTCCTGGCGTCGCGGAATTGGCATGGCTGATCGTGAACGATCCGTTGGTAACAGCGCTGATGAACATCGTGCCGTTACCGATCTCGGTCGCGGCGTTAGCCGTGACGGACACGGTGATCGGCACAGAGCCCACCGCGCAATTCTTGTCGGTCACGATGGTTGACGCAGCGCCGGTTGCCAGGGTCACGGTGCCGACCGCATTCGACCGACCGGCCGCGAGCTGCTGGATCGCGAGAACAATCTTCTTCAGATCGGTCTCCGTGGTGCCGGGAACGTAAGCGGTCATTGCGTGCCATTGGTCGTGATGTCGGGCTCGACGCCGGCCGCAAAGGTCCACGACGCACCGGCGGGGATCCTGATCTTGAAGCGCGTGTATCTGGTGTCGCGCATCATGTCGCAGCGGCCGGTGCGCGCGCTGATCGCGACTTCCGCGCCCGTGGTTGCTGCGACGAGCTGCGTGTCGCGCCAGGAGGCCGAGCCGAACAGTGTCGCGGCGTCGGTGATCGGTCGAAAACCTTTCACCGTGACGCGGTTACCGTCGGTGCCCTGCTCCGCGCTTTCCAGCGTTGCCTCGAGATTGACGCCGCGGAAGAAGCCGAGCGTATTGGAGCCGTCGAACTGCGCGATTTCCGGCTGCACCGCCGTCGCGTAAGCATCGAGGCTCAGCGTCAACGCGTCGAGCGACGACGAAATGCTGTCGAGGTTTTCTAGCGTCAGGCCTGTTTGTGAAATGCCGAGCAGGTATTGGCCCGTCACGGACACCGGAAAGAAGCGGTCAAGCAGGAAGTCATAGCCAAGCAGCTTGTCATAGCTACCGACCGTGCCGGATACGGATTTATAGGCCCAGTAGATTCGCGTGCTGCGGGGATCGGCGGCGCCCATGAACAGTTGCAGATTGCCCTTGTCGAGATCGGCCAGGAACGTGCGGTCGATCTTCTCGCGGCCGATCTGCTCGGGCACGCCGCCGGGCTCGATCTTGTGAAAGCCTTGGCCCGCGTAAAAGAAGATGCGCTCGCCGGCCCGGATGATCGAATAAGGCGCATACAGCCCCTTGTCCTGGGTGATGCGATCGATCTGGAAGATGATCGGGGAGCCCGGCACATAGGACATGCGGCGGATCGCTTGGTCCTGAAAGATCACCCCGGCCTCGCCGCCGGCGACGCCGCGAACGATGCCGCCATCGGGAAAATCCTGAAAGTCGGAGGAATTAACGCCGCTGTTCCAGCTCGCCGAGCCGTTGAAGCTGTCGAGCCCCGACCACTGGATTCGATAAGGCGTGGACAGCAATCCTGAGAGCACCAGAAACCTGCCGACCACGCTGATATAGGCCGCCTGCGGTGGTGAGCCCAGCGCCGCGGAAAAAGCCGTCGCGGACGAAAGATCGAACACCTGCAGCACGGCATTGGCCTGCGTCGCGAACACCAGATTGCCGGTCTGCGCGAACTGCCATTGCGCGGTCGATGACAGCGCAGAATAGCTCGATCCACCCGCCGAAACGTCGATCCAGGTAAAATCGGTGTTGTTGAGCCGGTAGAGCCTGGCGGCCGTCCCGGCAAAGGTGACGACGGTGCCGTCCGATTTCAGCGCATAGAACGCGCCCCTGCAGGGTGCCGGAAGCGCCGCGGTGTAAGCCGAAAAGCCGGGAAACGGGCCGTAGCCATCGCCGCGTGGAATCACGTTCAGGATGTTGCGCGTGGCCTGGCCTTCATAGTCGCTGACATCGGGGCGATAGTCGCCATAGGCAAGGAGCGGCATTATTCAGCGGTCCAGATCTTGCGTTGCTCGATCGAGGGTGTCCATGTTTCGGCAGGCACGGCCTTCGCCGCCCAGAGCGCTGATGGGGCGGCCTTGTCGACCCATGCGGCGAGCTCAGCCGATTCCGTGATCCAATCGCCGGATTCGAACGGACGCGGAAACCAGGCCTCGAAATCGCGGGTAAACGTCGTGGGATAGCCCGTGACGGCATAGAAGCCACGGGAAGACGCGGTCGTTGCGCCAAATACGGCTGCATTTCCATTCAGACCATAAGCGCCGCCGGCGACGGAAAACTTCGCGGCATACGCCGTCAAATTACCGGCGACCGCGAAGCGGCCGGTAGGCGCCGAAAGCGCAATTGGAAAACCTGCTGCGATGCCGGCCAAGGAATAACTGACGGCCAATCCGGGCAACGATATCCGTGCGGCAGCCGTATTCTCCAGCAACGCAAAAGCACCGCCAATGGAGGACTGCTTGGTCACGAAAACAGCGGTTCGCGTCGCGACCGTGCAGGACGCCGACGCCGCCGGCAGAACCGTATTGGTCAGGCCAAGGCGGGACAATTGCCCCAGCGCAAGGCGCCCGAGCGCGTCGAAGCCGAGCAGTGACATTTATGCGGAATACCGAATGGTTGCCAAAAGGGCGACGTTGCGCGGACGCGTTTCCGCTGATGTACGCGGCGTGCCGTTGGTGCCGTCCGTTATCGCTACCCCAACGGAAAGTGTGGTTCGGTCCCATGACGAGCCCGCGGCGGGAGCAGCAACGCCGCTCGAGCCACGGACGTAGACGAAGCTGTCCGTGGTATCGCTAAGCTGATGCGCGTGGCCCTGGAAGGCATCGGTTTGAAGCGAACCGATGACGCGGTTGGTGTCGACACCCGCCGCATAGTCCCAGCCGCGCACAAAACCTCCGCGCAGATCCGGCACGGTGAACGTCGTCGATCCGTCACCGTCGCCAAACGGCGCATTCACCCAGGTTTGCGTGCCGCTGCCTGCCGATCCCGCAGCGATCGCCGAACCACCGGCCGTGGCCGATAGCGTAACGTTGTTCGCATCGATCACGGACGTCACAAAATAGTTGGTGCCGACGGCCGGCAAGCCGTGGGTACCGGCGGTGAAGTTTGTTGGCAGCGCGCTGCTCGTGAACAGCTTAATCGGGTCGCCGACTTGCCGGTTGTGCGACGCCATGCCGACTGTCGACGAACCGCTGGTGAAGGTTGCCGTTCCGCTTGCCACGAGATAGGCAAGCAGCGCCGGATAAGTGGTTCGCGAGATGCTCTGCCCGTTCGCGACAAGCCGTCCGGCCTGCAAGGTCGTGGTCGGCCAGAATTCGATCTTGCCGACTTCCGTCGAGATGCCGAGATTGGAGCGCAATTGCGCCTGTTGCGCCGCGGAAAAGGTGTTGGCCTCGTCGGGCGTCAGCAGATCCTCCTTCAGCGCCACGATCGCTACCTGCGGTATCGTCGAGAAACTGATCTTGGACGTCGTGCCCGACGAATTATAGAGAACGGTCGTGCGCGCCAGCACGCCGGTCGACGTGTTGTAGGCGCCCTCCCCGAATTCCCATTGGCTGAGATCGGCGCTCTCGGCGCGATATTTGTAGAGCCGGCCATTGACGATATTGGCCGCGGCGGGGCTTTGATAACCCGTCACCGCCGACGAATAGGTCCAGTCGGTCGTGCCGCCGGCGGCCGGGTTGAACCGGCATCCATCCAGGAAAGCTGCCATATCGATTGGTCGCCTCAGGTAATGGTCAGAATGCCGTTGACCTGGTCGATGTCGACCGTGAAGGTGTTGCCGTTGGTCAGCGTGATCGCCACGCCGTAGTCCCACCAGCCGATCAGCGGCTTGGTTGCCGACGTCGAATTATAGAGCACCGCATATTCGAACGGCCCGATCGATCCGCCCGAAGCGGTCCATGCCGGATCGGTGCCGCCGATGAATTTGAACGTGCCCGAGGTCTGCGAACCCGTGATGGTGCCGATCGACACCCCGCCGGCCGTGTATCCGTTCGCTGTCGAGAGATCGGCCGGCGTATTGTAGACCGTGTTGGTCGCGACCGGCGCGGTGTTGGTCA